>Ga0075029_100001601_pt1 | contig 12922 bp, 10 predicted proteins | sample LitLauG_LLR_2013_FD_71391 | JGI IMG/M metagenome (GOLD analysis project Ga0075029, IMG submission 71391) | Freshwater sediment microbial communities from North America - Little Laurel Run_MetaG_LLR_2013 | ecosystem: Environmental > Aquatic > Freshwater > Creek > Sediment | place: USA...
TGCTGATCGTCACCGGAGCCGGAACCGGCGCCGTGCTGCTGTTCCGCTGGTATTGGTGGCGGATCAATGCATGGAGCGAGGTTTCGGCCATGATCAGCGCGTTTATCGTGTCCGTGACGCTGCAATCCGTCTTTCATTTCGATACCGATAAGCCGGTGGATTTCGCGTACGTGATGCTGATCACCGTGGGCGTCACCACGGTGGTATGGCTGGCGGTTACATTCCTTACCAAGCCCGAGCCGCAGGATGTTCTTGTCGCGTTTTACCGCCGCACTCGTCCGTCGCTGTCAGGCTGGGGCCCGATTGCGCGGCTTGCGCCCGATGTGAATCCCTCGCGCGGCGGATGGTACAACTTCCTGGATTGGATCAGCGGCTGCGCGCTGATTTACGGGGTGCTATTCGGCGTCGGCAAGCTGTTGCTGAAGGAAACCGTGCCTGGGCTGACGCTGCTCGCGATCGGCGTGATCGGCGGCGTGATCATTTACTGGGACCTGAACCGGCGCGGCTGGAGTTCGGTGGTCGACTAAGCCTACTGACGCAGCGCCAGGACCAAGTCATCCTCTGTAACGGTGCCGCCTTTTTCCGCGCGATTGAGAGCTGCGCGAAAGCGCTCCGCAATCGGCCCAATGCGCTCCTCTCGTTCAATTCTGCCGTCGCCATTGCGGTCTAACAGCAGCATCATATTCGATGCCAGGATGACCGCCGGGTCGGGCAGCACCTCCCGCTCGGTGAGCTTACCGTCTCGGTTCGCGTCGAGGCTCCGCAGCGCCCGGGCCGCATTCCGCATTTCGTCTTCCGAAATCAAGCCGTCCCGATTCGCGTCGAGCGCGGCCAGCACCGGATGCACGCGCATGAACGCGAGCCTCGTGCGTCCGGCCTGATCCGGACTCAAATCTGACGCGAGTTTGAGGCCACACTCCTCTGCGCTCAAAAACCCGTCATGGTTGCGGTCGAGTGTGCGCAGCGCGGCAGGGGCGTTCTGCAGTTCGGCGGCGGAAATCACGTTGTCCTGATCCGTATCGAGCACACTGAGCACCCGCATCAGGCGAAAATACGCTGACACCGGCGCACGCGCGGGATAAGGCTGCATTTTCACCTCGGCGGGAAGATCGGCGCCGGCCTTCGCGTCGGTGTGTGCGCCTAGAATGTGCGATGGGCTCGGATGATGGGAGCCGATAATCCAAGTGCCTTGCGCCCAGCGATGGCTCATGGCGACGGAAAACAGAGCGAAGGAGGCCAGTGCGACCAGCGCTCCGCGCGCCAAGGCCGCCGCAGTGGGAACTTCGGGTTCGGCAGAGTAGAACAGTGGGACGCCATCGGCCGTGGCTGTGCGCGAGAACGGCGGCTGCTGCGACCGCAACGCCGATTGGCGGAACAAAGAGAGTGCGGCGTCGGTCAACAGAACCCGCTTTTCCAACGATTCGTCGAAGATCGAGAGCATTTCGTCGCCAAACCGCGCGCGAAACGCCTGGGGGTGCATCTTGAGCAGCCAGATATACAATCGCCGTGTCATGACGACCTCCGCAAGTGCAGCCTGGCGAGGCGAACCACTCCTTCCAGGCGCGAGATTTCGGAGGAGAGCACCTTTCGTCCTGCCGCCGTGAGCCGGTAATAGCGCCGCCGCGGGTCGTCGCCGGGTGGAGCTTTGTGGGAGGACTCCTGAACCAAATCCTGGGCCATCAGGCGTTGAAGATTATCGTAGAGCGTGCCCGGGCCGAGTTTGTAAGCGCCTTCAGATTGCCGCGTCACTTCCTGCATGATGCCGTACCCGTGCAGGTCTTCGCCGGCAAGGGCGAGAAGGATATGGAGAGTGGCGGGCGAGAGAGGGAGAAATTCGTTCATAGCTCGGATATAGATATATCGTCATCCGAGTGTTCTGTCAAGGGCATTCAACCGTTTGTAATAGCCGCGTGCTAGGCTGATCGCCTATGCGACAGATGATCCTTTTGGGCGCGATGCTGCTGACGCCCGCCGTTCTTCCCGCGCAGAACGCGGCTCCTTCCTGCGAAGGCCGCGTCGCCACGGTGCGCGTTTCGGCCGTCAAACCCACTGGCTCGGTGGAAGGGTTCCTGGCGGCCGTTGCGGCGCATAAAGCCTGGTACGCGGCGAAGGGCTTGACCGTCGATGAAATCTTCGCCACGCGGATTATCGTCCGCGACGACAAGACGCGCGAGCGCAGCTATTCGACCAAAGAACTGATGACGTTCCACATTCACGGCTCCACCGCCGCGGGTCCGGCGCACGACGAAGGCTACGACGCGTTCGTGAAGCTGTACCGCGACAACTCCGACATCAAGTCCGAGTACAACATCTGCATGCCGGATTCGTCGAAGAGATAGAAGCCTGTACTATGGCCGAGCGCCAAGTTGCCTGGCGTTCTGGCGCGCTAGCCGCAGGTGTTCCTTGATCTCCACGATTGTCTTCGCGGCCAGGGCCTTGGCGTCGGCATCGGTTCCGGAGTCGGCTTCTTTCTGGAACAGCGCGAGATCCGCCTCATGAGTTTTCACCATGTAGGCGATGTAGGTTTTATCGAAATCGTCGCCTGTCCTCTGCGCCAGCGATCCGTACGACGATTTTTCGTCGGGCGAGATATCGGATGGCAGCACGAGGTTTTGCTTGCCGGCCAAGTCCTGCACGGCCTGATTCATGGCGGCGTGATCGGTGACCATGCGCTCTCCGAAATCCTTCACGACTTGAGACGAGCCACTGGTTTGCGCCAGTTCTCCCAGCTTGATTTCAAACAAACCGCTTTCCGCGGCGTTCCTGAGGAAGTCCGTATCCGCCGCCCTGGCTATCGCGCACAGCCAGAGCAAGCAGATCGTGTTGCGAGACATGGGAGCCCCTTCCGATGGTTAGAGGAGCTCCCGCCGAGAAGTGTTTCAGAAGAGGCCTTATCCCCCGGCGGGCTGCGCAGTGGCGCACATCAGAACAGCAATTTCAAGCCGAACTGGATATTGCGCGTCCCTGGCGCGGTGCCGTTTAGTCCCGTGATGTTGCCGAACGACGACGTATTGATGGTGGACGAAGGGTTGCCAAAGTTCGAGTGGTTGAACAGCCCGAACGTCTCCGTGCGGAATTGCAGGTTGACGCGCTCATGCAGCTGGAAGTTCTTGAACACCGAGAAGTTCACCGTCGCCGCGCCCGGTCCGTGCAGAAGGTTGCGGCCTTCGTTGCCGTAGCCGTACGCGCCCGCGGTCGCCGGATAAAGATTCGCGATGGTGTACGCGGTCGCGTCGATGCAGGCCACCAGGCTGGTGCGGCTGCACGTATCCGACGGCGCGTGGACCAGATTCGGGCGATACGTACCGCTCGAGGCGGTGTTCGCCGTATCAGTGCCAGTCGTGACGTTGAACGGAATGCCCGTCTGCAGCGTGACGATGCCGTTGGCCTGCCACTTGGTGAACATCGTCCTCAGCACCGGATTCGTGACACTGAAAAACGGAATGTCGTACACGAACGTGGCGACGAAGCGATGGCGGATGTCCCAGTTGGAGTTGCCGTAATCGCCATGCCAGTTGTACGGATTCATGGGAGTGCCGCCGCCGTTGGAATCGGTGGAGACGTCCAGCGTGTGGGACCACATATAGCTGGCCAGCATCTGGAGGCCGTGCGTCATGCGCTGGCGGAAGATGGCGCTCATACTCTCGTAATTGGCCACTACATCGTCGGCGATGGTGCGCAGCGGTCCGAACAGCGGGTTCGGGCGGCGCGAGTTGACCGAACCCGGGCCGGGAAACAGCGGAGTGTTGTTGAAATAGCTGCGGTCCAGATGGTAACTGTGCGAGCCGAGATACTGCACTTCGAGTCCGCCACCGCTCCACAGCTGGCGTTCGAGACCCGCGCTCCACTGATTCATCCGGGGCGTCGGCTGATACCAGGAATTGGTGATCACGGTTCCCGTGGTGGGACCCGTGGGGCAGACACCGGCGGAACTGAACGGGCTGGTGAGGCTGATGGGCGTCAGGCCCACCGACCAGTTGCAATTCAAGATCGTCGCGAACGGCGGATTGCTGCTCAGGAACGTGTAGCTGTTGGTCTGATTGGGATTGTAGTAGATGCCGCCTCCGGCGCGGAACACCGTCTTATCGGTGATGCGATAGGCAAAGCCGACGCGCGGCGCCCAATCGTTATGATTCGGATTGGTGAAGTGGAAGCCGGGCGTGCCGCCTACAATGGCGGTCTGATTGGCGTTCAGCTCCGTGGCGTTGCCGTTGGCGGTATAAGCGACGGTCGGCAGTTCGTAGCGGATGCCGTAGTTCAGCGTCAGCTTGCGCGTGACCTGCCATTTGTCGGTGATGAAGAATCCATCGCGCCATTCAACCACGCGGTTATGCACCTCGGGACCCGGCGTGGAAAAACTCTGCGGCAGGCCGAGCATGAAATCGGCGGGCGCGTAGCCGGTGAGCGTGCCGTTGAAGGTAAACGCGCCGCGAGGGCTATTGGTGGCCTCGCGCGCGGTGGCTAGACGGCGAATTTCCAGACCCGCCATGATGTTGTGCGAGCCATGCGACCAGCTCAATTGCTCGGAAAGCTGATAGGTGCTGTCGTACTGATACCAATCCGAGCCGGAGTTACCGAGTCCGTTGAAGCCGGTGACGTTGAACTCCGGAATGCCGGGGTTTCCGTACAGTGTGTCGCCGTTGAAGCCGGTGATGCCCAGACCGGCGCCGGCGCCCTTGATGCCGTTCACAGTGAAGTAGTTCAGATTGTCCGTCGCCAGATGGTTGCGGCCGACGCGAAAATCGTTCACCAGGTTGGGCGTCAGCGTGTGCGTGTAACCCACCGTGTAATTCGTCGTCGTCACGGGGATGGTGCTGGCGTTCACGGGGATGGCGTTTCCAGCGAACACATTCTCATTCTGATAATGCGCGCGAACGTACAAACGGATCTTGTCGCCGATGTTCTGGTCGATGCGGTCCACCGTCTGATCGTTGCCGATGGTGGTGGGCACAGGCACCGAGAAGTTGCTGGCGAGTCCAGGCAGGTTCGATGCCGGATACCATTTCTGCAACTGTGCCACGATGCTGGACAGGCGTGCGGTGGGGATCACATTGCCAGGGAACGGCGCGTTGCCGTTCAGCGGATCCTTGATCGCGCCGCCAGTGATGCTGCCCGTGGGCACGCTGGAAAAATTGCCGGTGAAGAACGCCGCGGGCATTTCCGTGGACAGCGCCGTCGAGGACTGCACCAGGCGGTAACCTTCATAAGAACTCATGAAAAACGTCTTATTGCGGCCGTCGTAGAGTTTCGGAATCCGCACCGGGCCGTCGAGCTCGTAGCCGAACTGATTCTGCCGCAGCGGAGGCTTCTTGGCCAGCGGATTGGCGGGCGTCGGCAGAGTATAAAAATTGCGCGCGTCCAACACCTGGTTGCGCAGAAACTCCACCAGTGCGCCGTGCAGATCGTTGCTGCCGGATTTCGTCACCATGTTGATGTGGACGCCTAAATACGAGCCGTACTGCGCGGAATATGTGCCGGTCTGCACCTCTACTTCCGCCACCGATTCCACCATGGGACGCACTGGCGTGGTGGTGATCAGGTTGTTCATGATGCTGATGCCGTCCAGCGACATGCTGTTCTGAATCTCGCGCGTGCCGGCACCGTTGAAATCCTCGCCCGGAGGGATGCCGGTGGTGGACGACTTCACGCCCAGGGTCACGCCGGGGGTGGTAGCGGCCAGCGACATGGGGTCGCGTCCGTTCAAAGGCAGCTCCGCCACATTGCGGGTGCTCAAAATTTCCGAGACTGCGGCGTCGTCGGTCTTGATGGCGGAGACGGTCGCCTCAACGGTCACCGATTGCGACACCGCGCCGACGGGCAGCGTGACGTCGGTACGCACGATCTGGTCGATGTCGACGATGATGTTGGTTTTCGTCACCCTCTGGAAACCGGGCTGCTCCACCGTGACGTTGTAGGTGCCCACGCGGACGAACTCCACGGTGTACGCACCTTGGCCGTTGGTCACGGCGGTGTACTTATCCAGCGTTCGAGTCTCAGTCGCGGTGACCTTCGCGCCCGGAATTACCTTGCCGGAGGAATCGGTCACTGTGCCGACCAACGAGGTTGTCGTCGCGAGCTGCGCGTGAGCCGCCATCGCGAACAACGCGGCGGCTGCAAGAATCTGGACCTGCTTCATCGTTCGATCTCCCCTGTGAACAGAGCATTCACACGTGTGTAACCCTGTGTGTCCTGATATCCTGCCATAAAAATCGATTTTCCGCCAGAGCAAAAACGGGGAAATTTTTAGTTCAAGTCGATTACGGCGAAGGAACGGAGTTCCGGCACGGTGAATTCGGTGCCCGTGGCGTCGGAGGTCCAATCGGTGGGTTTGGCAGCGCCTTTAGACACATCCAGACCGAACGCGCGCAGTTCACCTTTGGAATAGACGCCCTTGACGCGGACGCGCAGGCCCAGCACCGGGCGTCCGGAGTAATTGAGCAGCATCACGCGCGCGCCAGCGCTTCCGGTGAGCAGGCGCGCCACCACCGTTTCGCTCCCGTAAATCCGTAACGAGCGGTTGTCGTCGCCCAACTGGGCGCGGATCTTATGGGACATCATACCCGGGTTTTTCGCCTCTTCCAAAGGATAATCGGGCGTGCCCAGGCGCACGTTGATCTTCAGCGCCGGATCGGGCATGCGCTCGATTTTATAGAGCAGATTGGAGCGCGTGAGCAGATTCAGCAGTTCGGCGGAAACGTCGGTCTTGTCGTCGATCACACCGAAATCGGCCACTGGAGCCGCCTCCGCTGCCGGCAGCGCTTTCAGAAACTCCAGCATCGGCGCGAAGGCCGCCTCGCCTGGTGCGTCGGTGGAGATCAGCGCGCGCGCCCCGAAGGCGAACGCCTCGGCTGCGGCGAGCGCGGCGGATGGACCCTTTACGCGATACACAAACGTCCGGCCCGGCGAGCGGAGAATCCTCCACCCGTTGGCTTGCAGCCAGGGGGCGCGCGTGGCGGACGCCTCATTGGCGCGATAGAGCACCTTCGGCTCGATTAAGCTGACGGCGTCCGGTGGAGCGTCCGTGCCTCCGGCGAGCAGACTGGGAAGTAATAATGCGGCGAGCATTTTTATGCCTCTCGGTGCGCGATCTTGATTTTGGCCAGATCGTATTCGCCCATGTTGAAATGCTTGGCCGCGTATTCGATGTGCCCAGGCTCGCGGATAAACGTGTTCTTGTGGAAATTGAGATGCGAGCCCTGGCTGCGGTCGATCAGATCCATGGAACGGTCGAACAGGCTCGGTGCGCCCTCCGCCTTGCGTTTCTCCTCGATCATATCGAGCAGCAGGCGGTCCATGGCGATGGGGTCCGTACCGAACATCATCGTTTTAGGGTAAAAACGATACTTTTTCTCCTCCGAGAAAGGTCCGCCGTGCCACACCCCGCGGATACCGTCCATGATGTTCAACACCACTTTCGACCGCAGAGGCTCGACGGAAGCGAGCGTCCCGATGAAAGACAGCGTGTTGGTTTTTTCGCGCATGTGGGAGCGCGCGACGTTCGAGAAATCGCCGTAGGCCATATTTTTCAGGCATCCGGTGACGCCCGCGGCCTGATGTTCCTTGGCGTTCGGCAGGTTGACGATCTTGGTGAAGCGCTCCGTCACCAGGCGCGCCAGCGAGGAACGCGTGTCGTCTTCGCCGAAAAAGCTGGTTTCGACGTAGACCTTCGGATCGTAATTCAGCAGCGATCCGCGCGGCGTCTCGACGGCAAAAATATTCACGCCCTGCGGCACGAAGCGGTCGTAATGGACGCTGGTGAGCTGATCGAGAAATCGCTCGTAGATATAAATATTGGTGGCCTTGACGCCTACCGACATCAGGTTGCGCACCACCGCGCCCACCACTTCAGGCGTGGCGCACATCACCGGCGCGCCGGAGCAGTTCACCTTAATTCCGACCACATCATCGGCGTTGAAAAACGAAGCCCAGGCGTCGCGCTCCGATTTTTGGCCGGTGAGAGAAGTCATCCCAGTAGAGAGCATGCGGTCCACGCTCGGCTGGTCCACGTGTTCGGTGGCCGGGTCTATGACGGTTTCAGAACGGACTTGAGTCACCTGTCCGCGATAAGGATGAGCAGCGGCTGCATGAAAAGGAGTAACGATTTTATATGAGGGCGTTTCTACGGCTCCCAGCAAAGCAGGCGCCGCCGCCAGTTGCAGGAACATTCGACGATCCATGGAGGTATTCTACACGACGCCCGATGGGCGATAGAATGTTGCCGTGATCTTTCGAACCTTTTTGCTGAGCTCGACGGTGCTGCTGGCGCAGGGGCCGCCGATGGGGTGGAACAGTTGGGACTCCTACGGGCTGCGGATTAATGAGCAGGAGTTTCGCGACAACGTGGAGGCGATGGCGTCGAAGCTGAAAGCGTCGGGTTACACCTACGCGGTGATCGACGAGGGCTGGTACATGCAGAACCCGGAGGACCGGGGGAAGCCGGAGCGGCTCCGCTATGAACTGGACGGGTTCGGGAGATACATTCCCGTACCCGCGCGGTTTCCGTCGGCGCTCGACAAGGGCGCGAACACCGGGTTCTCCGAACTGAGCCGGTGGTTGCATGTGCAGGGGCTGAAGTTCGGCATCCACGTGATCCGCGGGATTCCGCGCGAGAGTGTCGCGCGCAATTTGCCGATCGAGGGGACGAAGTTCCTGGCTCGCGACGCCGCCGATGTGACGGACGCGTGCCCCTGGGATCCCACCAGTTGGGGCGTTAAAGACAATGAAGCCGGGCAGGCCTGGTACGACGCACTGGCGCGGCAGTATGCGGCCTGGGGCGTGGACTTTCTAAAAGTCGATTGCATTTCGGACCATCCCTATAAAGCGAGCGAGATCCGGCAGATCGCCACAGCGATTCGGCGCAGCGGGCGAGAAATGGTGCTGAGCCTTTCGCCGGGGCCGACCGCGCTCGAACACCAGCCCGAGGTCGCGACGCTCGCGCAGATGTGGCGCATCTCAGACGACGTCTGGGACTTGTGGGAGGGCAAGGGAGGCTTTCCCACGGGCGTGAAGAATCAGTTCGAGACAGCTGCGAAGTGGGCGCAGTTTACTAGGCCCGGGAATTGGCCCGATGCCGATATGTTGCCGGTAGGCGAGCTGCGGCCTCATCCGGACGTGGGTCCAGGGCCCAGGCACACGCGGCTGACGGAGGCGGAACAGCGCATGCAGCTCAGCTTGTGGGCCATGGCGAGGAGTCCGCTCATCGTGGGCGCGAATCTGACGCTGCTTGATGAAGCAACGCTGCGGCTGCTGACGAATGCGGCGATTTTAAAGATCGACCAGAAGGCCACGGCGTCGCGGCAGGTGATGCGCGAGGGCGATTTTGTGGCGTGGACCGCGGACTTACCAGGAGGCGAGCACGCGTTGGCTTTGTTCAACCTGAGCGAAAGCGCGATGAAAGTGGATCGCGCGTGGGCGGAGTTCGGACTGAAGCCGGGCATAGCGACGGAGGCGTGGTCAGGCCAATTGACGAAAGGTCCGAGAGTCAGCGCCACACTCGAGGCTCATGGAAGCGCGGTGTGGTTGGTGAAGTAGAGTGGCGACAATCGTCGGCGCGCTTCCAATAACGCTGTGAGCCGCCATGCGAATTTCGGCTTACAGAAGACCAGAAAATGGTCTAGGCGATCGCCTTCTGCAGCACCTCTTTGAGGCGCTTGGCAACGATCAGGTCCTCGCCGGGCTGCAGCATCCACACGCCGACCACGATGGTGTTTTCATCGCACGTCAACCCACCGCCGTTTTTCGAGCCCGTCATCGGATTCAACTCGATGCTGGGCGTGCCTTTTCGAAGCTCCGCCATGACTTCGCGCGGGGCGATTTTGATCTTTGACGGGTCGTAGCGCAGCAGCAGGTGCGGCACGGCGTTGGCTGCAACGTGCGGAATTTCGACGCGCGCCTCCATCGTGGGGATGGTTTTCAACTGTGCGGCGATGCGATCCGCGCGGCGGTGAAACTCGGCTTCCATGCTCGCGTCGGTTTGGCTCAAGAACCAATCGACTGCGGCCACCATGCCGACGATCTGCTCCTTCGAGACTTTCATGCCGCGCCCCACCGCGTCCGAATTAGGGCTGTTGTTGCGCACCGCGGCTTCGATCAAATCCTTGCGGCCCAGCAGCAGGCCGGCGTTTTGCGGACCGCGCATGCCCTTGCCTCCGGAAAACGCCACCATGTCGAAGCCCATCTGCGTGTAATTCCACAAGTTCGAAATGGGAGGCACGTCGGCCGCGGCGTCGTTCAGGCACGGCACGCCGTGTTTGTGCGCGACGCGAACCCAATCCTCGCGCGAAATCTCTCCGCTTTCGGCGGCGTTGAAGAAATTGGTCATCACGGTGCGTTCATTGAACGCGGCTTCATACTCAGCCAGCGTCCGCACTTCGACGAATTTCGCGCCGCAGTTGCGAATCGCGTGGTCGTATTCGTAGCGATGGCCCTTTTGCGCGATCACTTCGTTTTTGAGGCCGTCCATCTCCGTCGGGATGTTGTGAATGGCGGTCTTATTGCCCGTGGTGATCGCGGCCGCCGTGGCCAGCGTCAACGCGGAGGCCGCGCCCGCCGTCACAATCGCCGCTTCGCACTTCAACTGTTTGGCCAGATACTCGCCTGCTGCTTTCTGCAATTCGAGCAACCGCACCGGATGCTTCGCGGCGCGCGCGACGGCGGCCTGTACCGACGGAGGCATGATCGAAGCAGTCAACGCGGTGTACGTCCCCGCAGCGTTGATAATCTTCGCGACGCCCAACTTGTCGTAGTAATCCACACCCGCATCGGCCGCCTCCGCTTTCGCTCCTCCCAGGCCAAGCACGGCCAGCGTTCCATTGGTCCATCCTAGAAATCCTCGACGTGTGGCTTTGAAAGACATATAATTCTCCTTGCGATCTGACTTATGCTAATACAACATCCCAGGCTGATACTCACGTTGCCTTTCCTCATCGCCACCGCCGCGTTTGCGCAGCAATACGACCTGTTGCTTCAGGGAGGCCACGTCATCGACGCGAAAAACAATATCGACGCGGTGCGAGATGTCGCCATCCAAGGCGGAAAAATTGCCGCCGTTGCCGCGCACATCGATCCGAAGCTGGCGTTCAAGACCGTGAACGCGGCGGGATTGTACGTCACGCCCGGCCTAGTCGATATTCACGTGCACGTTTACACTGGCACGGGCGAGCCGCGCTCCTACGCGGGCGACCTGAGCCTTTATCCCGATGGCTACACGTTCCGCGTGGGCGTGACGACGGTGGCTGACGCGGGCTGCTCCGGCTGGCGCAATTTCGAGGACTTTAAGCAGCGCGTGATCGACCGCTCCAAGACGCGCGTGCTGGTGTTTCTAAATATCGTAGGCCACGGCATGCGCGGAGCGAAATTCGAAAACGATCAATCCGACATGCAAGCCAAGCCCACCGCTGAGATGGCGCTGAAGTACAAGGATGTCGTTGTGGGCGTCAAGACGGCGCACTATGCCGGTCCGGAATGGACGCCCGTGGAGCAGGCCGTTGAGGCCGGAACGATTGCGAATATTCCCGTGATGGTGGACTTCGGATCGAATCGCAAGGAGCGTCCGATGAGCGAGCTGGTGACGAAAAAGCTCCGCCCCGGCGACATTTATACGCACTGCTATTCGGGCCTGCGCGATGAACTGGTGGATGGCAAGGTGAACCCGGCCATTTTCGAGGCGCGAAAGCGCGGCGTGATATTCGACGTCGGGCATGGCGGAGGCAGCTTCGCCTGGCGCATTGCGGTTCCGGCGATGAAACAGGGCTTCACGCCCGATTCCATCTCCACCGATCTGCACGTGGGAAGCATGAACGCGGGCATGAAGGACATGCCCAACGTGATGGATAAATTTCTGGCCATGGGCCAATCGCTCAAGGATGTGATTGCCGAATCGACGTGGAATCCGGCGCGCGAAATCAAGCGCGACGAGCTGGGCAATCTGTCGGTGGGGGCTCCGGCGGACGTGGCGATTCTGCGGCTGGAGAAGGGTGAGTTCGGGCTCACCGATATGTACGGAGCGCGCATGAACACCAAGCAGCGCATCGTAGCCGAGGTGACCATCCGCGACGGAAAAGTGGTCTACGATCTGAACGGCCTGACGCGTCCGGACTGGACGACGCTGCCCAAGGACTATATGCGGCAAGGCGATGCGCGATGGGACGCGATCACGCCCGCACCGGTGAAAAGGCCGTAACACGGCGCTTGGCAGGCGGAACCGCCTGCCATACCGCGGACAGTCAAAGTAGGACAGGCGGTTTCGCCTGTCATTCGAACAGCGCCAATTGGGCTGTTTTCGGCCATAATTCCGGCTCCGCGCGCTTCGCGCTAAATAAGCCATAGCGCTTGCGGATGCGCTCCATGCGTTCGTTGATCAGCTCGGGATACGCGCCGCGCAGGTAGGCCGCGCGGCCGTAGCGTTCTTTATAGCGGCGTGAGAACTGCGGGAATTGCTGGTCCACGAAGGGCAGAAACACCTGCTTCGAGCAAGGTTTTAGAAAGAGGACGTTCCACCAGAAGCGCTTCGCCCCGGCGCGCGACGCCGCCTGCGCCAGCGCGTCGATGGCCAACTCCGAATCGTTGATCAGCGGCATCACAGGCGAGCACGATACGCCCGCGTGCAATCCGGCGCGCACCAGTTTTCTGACAGCTTGCAAGCGCAGATCGGGACGCGGCGCGAGCGGCTCCATCAGGCGTGCCAGATCGCGATCCGTGGTCGTGACGGTGATGTGGATCGACAGATAATGCCTGCGCGCGACCTCCTGCAACACGTCGATATCGCGCGCCACCAGATCCGATTTGGTGGTGATGCCGATGCGCAAGCCCGCCGTGTTCGCGAACACCTTCAGCATGGCGCGCGTGTGTTCGTAGCGTTTTTCGGCGGGCTGATATGGATCGGTGGCCGTGCCGAGCGCGATGGGTTCGCCCACCGACAGGC
>Ga0075029_100001603_pt1 | contig 12913 bp, 9 predicted proteins | sample LitLauG_LLR_2013_FD_71391 | JGI IMG/M metagenome (GOLD analysis project Ga0075029, IMG submission 71391) | Freshwater sediment microbial communities from North America - Little Laurel Run_MetaG_LLR_2013 | ecosystem: Environmental > Aquatic > Freshwater > Creek > Sediment | place: USA...
GCCGCCGAGGCCAGGCGGCCCCACAAGCACAGCATGTCGCTGATTCAGCGCATCCGCAACCGCCGCAAAGAGCGGCGCGGGCGCTGAGGCTCCGCCGGGCGGATGCCTAGCATGCAGTGCCCGTGAGCAACGACACCTGCGCCCACCTTCACGTCCACTCCGAGTACTCGCTGCTCGACGGCGCGTGCAAGATCGAGGGCCTCGTGGAACGCGCCGCCGCGTTCGGGCAGCCGGCGCTCGGCCTGACCGACCACGGCGTGATGAACGGCGCCGTCGAGCTCTACAAGGCGAGCAAGAAGCACGGCATCAAGCCGATTATCGGCTGCGAGATCTACCTCGTCGACGACCACACCGCGACCGGCCCGGGAAAGGTGGAGCGCAACCACCTGACGCTGCTCGCCTCGAGCGACACCGGATACCGCAACCTCGTCAAGCTGTCCTCCGCAGGCTTCCTGCAGGGCCTGCAGCGCGGCAAGCCGACGGTCGACCTCGCACAGATCGAGGACCTCTCCGAGGGCGTCATCGCGCTCACGGGCTGTCTCGCGTCGAGGTTCTGCCAGCGGCTCCTGGACGACCGGCCCGGCGATGCGCGCGAGCACGCGGACGAGCTGCTCAGGGTGTTCGGAGCGGAGAACGTGTACTTCGAGGTGCAGAAGAACGGGCTCGCCGCCCAGGAGAAGTGCAACGAGGGCATCGTGCGGATCGCGCGTGAGGTCGGCGGATCGCTCGTCGGCACCGGCGATGTGCACTATCTGCGCCGCGAGGACTACGACCACCACACGGCGCTGCTGTGTGTTCAGACCAAGAGCACGATCGCCGAACCGAAGATGACGTTCGAAACGAACGAGTTCTACCTTCGCGACAACGAGGAGATGGCCGGCGCCTTCGCCGAGTGGCCCGAGGCGCTCGCGAGCACGCTGGAGATCGCCGAGCGCTGCTCGGTTGAGCTCGAGCTCGGAAAGCAGCTGATCCCGAGCTTCACGACGCCGGACGGCACCGACGAGCGCGAGTACCTGCGGGCAAGGGTTCGCGAGGGCCTGGTGCTCCGCTACGGCGACCCGCCGCCGGCCGAGGCCGTGGAGCGGATGGAGATGGAGCTGGGCGTGATCGACAGGATGGGCTTCAACGCCTACTTCCTTATCGTCTGGGACTTCGTCAAGTTCGCGAAGGAGAACGGCATCGCGGTCGGTCCGGGCCGTGGCTCGGCCGCCGGGTCGATCGTCTCCTACTGCCTGGCGATCACCGACGTGGACCCGCTCCGATACGACCTGCTGTTCGAGCGCTTCCTGAACCCCGAGCGCGTCTCGATGCCGGACATCGACATCGACTTCTCCGTGCGGGGCCGCGAGCGCGTGATGCGCTACGTGACCGAGAAGTACGGCCGCGAGTCGGTCGCGCAGATCATCACCTTCGGCAAGATGTTCCCGCGCGCGGCCACCCGCGACGCCGCGCGGGTGCTCGGCTACGACTACGGCGCCGGCGACCGGCTGGCGAAGCTGATCCCGGACCCGATCATGGGACGCTCGCCGTCCTTCGAGGACTGCCTGAAGTCGGGCCAGCCGCTGCGCAAGGCGTGCGACGAGGACCCGCAGGCCCGGCAGATCATCGACGTGGCGCAGGGCCTTGAGGGGATCGTGCGCAACTCCTCGATCCACGCGGCGGCCGTCGTGATCGCCGACCGCCCGCTGACCGAGATCGTGCCGCTGCAGCTCGCGGACGCGGGCACGGATGAGAACGGTGAGAAAGCGTTCCGGATGGTCACCCAGTTCTCGATGAAACCAATTGAGGAAATCGGCATCCTGAAGATGGACTTCCTGGGCCTTCGCAACCTCGACGTGATCGAGGACGCGCTGGACATCATTGAGCGCTCGAGCGGCGATCGCCCGGACATGACCTCGCTCCCGCTCGACGACGCGCCCACATACGAGATGCTCGCCCGCGGCGACTCGATCGGCGTCTTCCAATTCGAGTCAGAGGGGATGCGGGAGGCGCTGAAGAAGGTGCGCCCGGACGAGTTCAACGACCTCGTCGCGCTCGTCGCCCTCTACCGGCCCGGCGCGATGGACCAGATACCGACCTACGCCAAGGGAAAGCGCATCCCGGGCGCGATCTCCTACGCCGACGAGCGGCTGCGGCCGATCCTGGAGTCCTCCAACGGCGTGATCCTCTATCAGGAGCAGGCGATGCAGATCTCGAAAGAGCTCGCCGGCTTCTCCGGGGCCAAGGCCGACGACCTGCGCAAGGCGATCGGCAAGAAGAACCGGCAGGCGATGGCCGCGCTGAAGCCCGAGTTCGTGCAGGGCTGCAAGGCGTCCGGCACCCGCGCGGACGTGATCGAGTCGCTGTGGCAGACGAACGAAAAGTCCGCTGACTACTCGTTCAACAAGAGCCACGCCGCGTGCTACGCCCTGATCGCCTACCGCACCGCATGGCTGAAGGCCAATCACCCCGCCGAGTACATGGCGGCGCTGATCTCCTCGGTCATGTCCACGAAGGACAAGGTGCCGTTCTTCGTTGCTCGCTGCGAGGAGATGGGGATCGAGATCCTTCCGCCGGACGTGAACCTCTCAGACCATGAGTTCACAGTCGTCGACGGCAACATCCGCTTCGGCCTGGACGCCGTCAAGGGCGTCGGCTACCAGGCGGTGGAGGCGATCAAGCGAGCGCGCACCGAGGGCGGAGAGTTCACGTCGCTGTGGGACTTCTGCGAGCGCGTGGACAGCCGCACCGTCAACAAGAAGGCAATCGAGGCGCTCATCAAGTGCGGGGCATTCGGCTCAACGAAAGCCACCCGCAGGGGAATGCTCGCCGTCCTCGAGCAGGCACAGGCCGCAGGGCAGAAGATCCAGCAGGACGCCCAGATCGGGCAGGGCTCGATCTTCGACCTCGCGGAGGAGCAGCCGGCCTCCTCACCGTCCGCCGGCAGCGGCCTCGGCCGGCCACTGCATCCGCCGATCACGGGCGAGGAGTTCGAGCAGCCCGAGTTGCTCGCGGCCGAGAAGGAAGCGATCGGCCTGTTCATATCCGCACATCCGCTCAAGCCTCTGCGCGATGCGCTCCGCGCCCGCACGGACTGCCCGATCTCAGCGGTCCCGGACCGCCGCGACAAGGACCAGGTCACGATCGGAGGGATCATCACCGAGGCCAAGCGCATCCGCACGCGCAACGGCGACCCGATGATGTTCGCGACGCTGGACGACCTCACGGGGTCCGTCGAGATCCTCGTCTTCGGCAAGGCCCTGACCGAGACCGACGCCGAACTCAAGGTCGACTCGGTGGTGATCGTCAAGGGCCGCATCGATCACAGGGAGGCGGGGAAGACCAGTGTCGTGGTGCAGAGCTTCAGCCCTTTCGCACCGAGTGAGCAGGAGATCGAGCAGGCCCGCGCCCGTGCCGAGGCCTCACGGCGCGCCGCGAGCATGCAGTCCCGGCCACTGCACCTCTCGTGCGCCGCGTCCGACCTGACGCCGTCCGCGATCGAAGACCTCAAGCAGATGATCGAGGAGTTCCCGGGCCCGGCCGAGGTCCTGATCGAGATTCAGACCGTGGAAGGCACACGGACGCTGCGCCTGGGCAGCGAGTACCGCGTGCAGCACACGCCGACGCTCAGGGCTGAGCTCGCGAACGCGCTCGCGCCCGCGCGGTCCGCCGCGACCGGTTAGCGACCCCGCGCCTGTACAGGCGCTGGGCGAGCTGCACTTCCTCGCGTCCGGACCCCTTGCGGTCCTCTCCGGGAGTCTCGAGCACGCATGCCAGCCCGTCGAACGCGGGCGCCGACAGGAACGCTGCGCAGCCGCGCTCGCCGAGCTCGCCCTGCCCGATGTTGGCGTGCCGGTCGCGGTTCGCGCCGAGCGGCGTCTGCGAGTCGTTCAGGTGCAGGGAGCCGAGCCGATCCAGGCCGATCTCGCTGTCGACCAGCGCGAGCATCTGATCGACGCCGGCGCTCGTCCGCACGTCATAGCCGGAGGCGAACAGATGACAGGAGTCAAGGCACAGCCCGACGCGGGCATCGCCGCCGCACGCGTCGATCAGGCTCGCGAGCTCCTCGATCGAGCGGCCGAGGGTGCCGCCCGCGCCGGCCGTGTTCTCGAGGTGCAGCGGGCAGATCTCGCTCTCGGCGAGCGCCTCGGCGATCGTCGCGCCGGCCCTCGCGATCGCGGCAGCGGGATCCCCCGTCTTGGCCGAGCCGGGGTGGAGGACGACCCCGGCCGCGCCGATCTGGGCGCCCGCGCGCAGGGAGTTCGTGAGCGACGCCAGCGATTTGGCCCTGATTTCGGGGTCCTCGCTCGCGCAGTTCAGCAGGTACACCGCGTGGATCAGGACCGCTTCGACGGGGCTGTCGGCCATCGCCCGCCTGAAATCCGCGGCATCCCCGTCCGAGTAGGTGCTCGCGCGCCACATGCGGGGCGACTGGTTGAAGATCTGGATCGACCGGCAGCCCCGCTCCACGCCCCTCTCCACGGCCATGGCCAGGCCGCCCGCGGGCGATACGTGAGCTCCGATCAGCACCGCAGCGATTATGAGGGTTCGCCGCAGCGGAGCACCGCGGCGCGCCGGGATCGCCGCGTGCGGCCGGGGGTCGGCTCCGCCGCCTGCGCGATACTCACGCGGAGATGAGCTCCGCAGGGACATCCCGATCCGAGACACCCGCCGCGCGCGCGGGCAGCGCGATGAGGGTCCGCTTCGCTCCCTCGCCGACCGGTGCGCTGCACATCGGCGGCGCGCGCACCGCGCTGTTCAACTGGCTGCTGGCCCGCCATCAGGGCGGCACGATGGTGCTGCGCATCGAGGACACCGACCGCGAGCGATCGACCCCCGAGAACATCGAGCAGATCCTCGACGCGCTGCGCTGGCTGGAACTGGACTGGGACGAGGGCCCGATCCTGCAGACCGACCGCAGCGAGCGCCATCAGCAAGCACTGCAGGCGCTGCTCGAGTCCGGTCACGCCTACCGCACGAGCGCGACCGGTGAGGACGTCAAGGCCTACAAGCAGGAGCACGGCTCCGACCGCGGCTTCCGCGGCGAGAGCGAGCCCGAGGGCGCCGTGCGCCTGCGCGTGCCCGCACAGGGGGCGACGATAATGCACGACGTCATCCGCGGCGACACGAGCTTCGAGCACGTGCACATGGACGACCCCGTGATCGCCCGCGCCGACGGCTCGGTGCTCTACAACTTCGCGGTCGCGATCGACGACCTCGACGCAGCGATCACGCACGTCGTCAGGGGCGAGGACCACGTATCGAACACGCCCAAGCAGCTGCTGGTGCTCGAGGCGATGCGCGAGCTCGGGCTCGACGGGGGCGCGCCGATGCCAGTCTACGCCCACCTTCCGCTGCTGCACGGCCCCGACGGCAAGAAGCTCTCAAAGCGCCACGGCGCGGCATCCGTGCAGGAGCTGCGCGACGCCGGATATCTGCCGGAGGCGGTGCGCAACTACCTCGCGCTGCTCGGATGGGGCGCCGGAGACGACGCGACGGTGCTGTCCACCGGCGAGCTGGTCGAGCGCTTCACACTCGAGCGGGTCAGCCGCAACCCGGCGCGATTTGACGAGGTCAAGCTCCGCTGGCTGAACGGCACGTACATCCGCGCGCTGCCCGTGGAGGATCTGGCAGCGCGCCTTGAGGCCTTCACCGGCAGGAGCGGCCTCGGCGAGCTCGCGCGGATCAGCCAGGAGAAGATCCACACCCTCGCGGACTTCATGGATCTCTCCGGCGCGCTGCTCGACGGCCCCCGCGAGGACCCGAAGGCACGGGAGCGCTGGCTCGGGGAGGGCGGGCTCGAATCCCTCGCGCTCACAAGGGCGGCCCTGGCGAGCTGCGACGGCTTCGACGAGGAGTCCGTGGAGCGGGCGCTTGCGCGGGTGATCGAGGAGCGCGGCGCGAAACCGAGGGAGATCTATCAGCCGCTGCGCGTGGCCCTCACCGGCAGCACCATCTCCCCGGGCATCTTCGAGAGCGTCGCCTTGCTCGGTCGCGAGGAGACCCTGCGACGGGTCGACCTCGCGCTCGCCCGCAATTGAGCGCCCAGGACGCTCAATATCTCCCGCGGGGCTGCCGATACGTGCATACGCAGGTAGAACACGGCCGGGAAGGCCGCGAGAACCCAAGGAAGGGGTTAGATTCAATGCAGGCCAAGTCGCCGAGCCCGAAGCTGAAAGCCGCCAAGACCTCCAAGGAGGGCTCGCCGGTGCGCCGCGCCTCAAAGGCAGCCGCGACCGCCCAGAGCCCGAGCGCCTCCTCCGCGGGCCGCACCGCGCTCGCGACGAGCCCAGCGCAGGCCAGCGCCGAGCGCCGCCGCACCCAGCCACCGAGCGGCCGCCGCAACACCGGCGCAACCGGTGAGCGCCACCAGAACGAGGGTCACGGAAGGCGCCTGACGATGGCCTTCGAAGCGCTCGAGGCCTTCCCCGCGCTCGCCGAGTCCCGCGACCGGCTGCTGTCCGTGATCGCGAAGGACCACGTCGCCACCGCCGACATCGTCACGGCCGTCGAGTCCGACGTCGCCCTGATCATCGCCGTCCTTCGCCTCGCCAACCGCACGCCGACCGGTCACGGCAAGGTCGAGACCGTCGTCGGCGCCGTCGAGCACCTCAGCCCGCAGACGGTGCAGGCGCTCGCCAGCCGCGTGCGCACCTTCGACTTCTTCGAGCGCGCGAGCGTGTGGGACGCCGCCCCCGAGCGGTTCCGCCTGCACGCGCTCGCGACCCAGCATGCCGCGGACCGGATCGCGGCCGAGGTCGGCTACGAGAGCCGCGACCGGCTGACCGTCACGAGCCTGCTCCACGACGTCGGCAAGCTCGTCCTGCTGCACGCCTATCCCGGCTACCCGTCGCAGGTCCACCGCGGTGCCCGCACGCCCGAGGAGCGCATCCACCAGGAGCGCCGCGAGCTCGGCGTGGACCATGCGCTCGTCGGCGGCGTGCTCGTCCGCCGCTGGGGTCTGCCGGCCGCCGTCGCGACCCCGATCGAGCGCCACCACAACCCGGACGCCGAAGGCGAGGCGGCCTTCATCCGCCTGGCGGACATGCTGGCCCACTACACGCAGGGCGCGAAGGTCTCCCCGTCGGAGATGCTGCACACCGCGCGCGCCGTCGGCCTCGGCCCCGCCGAGCTCCGGACGGTGATGTATGAGCTGCCGAACTCCGGCGGCCAGCGCCAGCGCCACGTCGACCCGTGCCCGCTCTCCAGCCGAGAGCTCGGAGTCCTTCAGCGCCTCGCCGAGGGCAAGGTCTACAAGCAGATCGCCCACGAGCTGACGCTGTCGACGAGCACCGTGCGCACGCACCTGCACAACATCTACGGCAAGCTCGGCGCCGTCGACCGCGCCCAGGCCGTCCTGATCGCGACCGAGCGCGGCTGGCTCTAGCCGCGCTGTCCGCCCTCCGGGGCCGCGCCCACTACGATCGCCTGATCAGGCGCGCATGCGCCGGAGCAACCGATGATCTCGATCACAAGCAAGTCCCCCTACGCGGTGCTCGCGCTCGCCGAGCTCGGCAAGGCCCCGGGCACGGACCCGGTGCCGATCGGCGAGCTCGCACGCCGGCGGGATGTGCCCGTCCAGTTCCTCGAGCAGCTGTTCGCGGTGCTCAGGCGCGCGGGAATCATCAGCTCGCAGCGCGGCGTGAAGGGCGGCTACCGCTTTGCCCGCGAGCCATCCACGGTGACGGTGCTCGAGATCGTCGAGCTGCTGGACGGCCCGCTCGGCCGTGACGCGGAGGGCCCGTTCGCCGACGCCGCGGACGCGGCGCGCCGCGTCCTGGAACAGACGACGATCACGGACGTCATCGAGCGCGAGATGCGCGAAGCCGGCGCGAGCATGTACCACATCTGAACCGGCGCCCGGCCACACCGAGGCCCCGCGACACCGGCTGGTCACAACGGGGCCGCCGGAAACCGGTAGCCTGCATTCTGCTGAAGGGATGGGGAATGCGAGGGCACGCCGAGGCACCGTCAGGGATCGCCCTCGCGCGACATGTAACCAAGGAGGACACGGACGATGAAACGTTCTTTGGCACCGGTTCTGGCAGTTGCGGCAGTCGCGCTCGGGGTCACGCCCGCGTTCGCGCACAGGGCGGCGGAAGCGCCGAACCCGCACAAGTTCACCGGCAGCGAAAACGTCGAACCTCGCATCACCGGCGAATCTCAGGAATTCGCGTTCAAACCGTTCACGCTCACGTGCGCCAAGGCGAAATCGACGACTTCGGCGGTCACGCCCGCGTTCCCGTCGAAAACGCTGACCGCCGTGATGAAGTACGCCGGCTGCGAAGCCACGGCAACGCTGAACAAAGCCGAATACGAACTGAAAGCCAAATTCCACTCGCCCGTGACGCTGAACTACCGCGCGAACGGAGTCGTCGAAGTGGGCGCCGGGGGCACCGTCAAAGAAGGCAAGCTCGAAGGCGCCGGGCCGATCGAAATCTCCGTCACAGGCGCGTTCAAGTGCACGATCAGCATCCCCGCCGGCACGTATCCGACGCCCGCGCTGAAGAAACCCGAAGCGGAATACGAATCGGCGAAGTTCACGAACATCGAAGAAAAAATCGAAAAGGGTAAGAAAACCCTCATCGTCAAGAAGCTGGGCATCGCGACGGCGCTGACGAAAATCCCCTACGCGCTCGGAGGCACGTTCTGCGAAGCGCTGCCGAAGACCGAATACACGGGCGGCACCTACACAGGCTCGCTCGTGGCCGAAATCAAAAAGGGCAGCCTCGGCTGGGAATAGCCGCTAGAGCTGCGAGCGGCCGGATCCGGGGGCGGGCAGGGATGCTCGTCCCCGAGCCGGCCGCCGGGCATCGACGAGGGCCCAGACCGGCACCCACGCGGCAACGGGCCATAAACAGACCCGCCGGCCGCACGGAGGCCGCCCGGCCGGGACTCCTGCAGGAGGTCAGTCATGAGGCGAACGGGGATGGTGGCGGGGCTGCTCGTGATGGTTTTCGCGGGCGCCGGCATCGCGGCGGGCGCTGCATCCGCCGCGCCGCCGGAATTCGGCGTGTGCGCTCACACCAAGGCCCACGGCGGGGAGAAATTCAGCAAACGCAACTGCGACACCGCGCCCAAGCCGAACGGGACTCCCGGCCGGGACTTCGAATGGCTGCCGGGCGCCGAAGGCGTCGGCTTCACCGCCTCCGGCCACGCGGCCGTGCTGGAAAGCTCAGCTCCGGGCACCTTCACGCTCGCCTGCAAGAGCCAGCGCGAGAGCGGCGAATACCGGGGGACGAAATCCGTCGCCAACGTCGTGATGACGCTCGGCCACTGCCGCTCCGGCGAAGTGCCGTGCGGCAACAGCGGCTCTGAAACGATCGTCAGCAGCCCGCTGGAAGGCGGGATCGGCAAGAAGGACGCCGCGACGCAGCGCGTGCTGCTGCTGCTCTTCGCGGCCGGACACAGCGGGCCCGTCGCGCAGTTCACCTGTGGCGGGCTGAGCGTCACGGTGACCGGAGCGCTGCTCGGGCCGGTGCCGGGCAACGAGAGCGCCCGCACCTATGAGATCCGGTACGTCGCCCACCTCGGAGTCCAGAACGCCGAAACCTTCGAAGGTCAGTCCGGCGAGGTGCTGTCGGTCTCGCTCGGGGGCGCAGCTCCCGTGGCGGCGGGCCTGACCATGAACACCACGATCCGCAGCGAAGAACCGATCGAGATCAACGAATTCATCTGAGCGCAGCGCCAGGCCCCGGCTGGCTTGGCGCAACGCCGGCCCAGGGCCGGGCGAGAGGCTCAGGTGCCGCGCCGGCGCGGGCACGCGCGATCCCGCAGGAGCAGGGTTTCACCGCGGAGTTGACGTGTGGCTGTATGATCGCCACTACATAGCCCGTGAGGGGCCTCTTAGGAAATGGGAAGAGAGGCCCTTCGGAGTGCGCGGCAACGGCCACGCAGCGGGTGCGCAGACACTGACTACTGGAGGTAAGTCATGGAAAGACGAAAGTGGTGCGCGGGCCTGATGGTGATGGCCGGGTGCATGGCGCTGATGGCCGGCACGGCGTCGGCACATGGCAGCGCTAAGGCTGTTGCCGCAGAAGGCAGCACCTGTGCGGTGCATTCACTGCCGTCGTTCGTCGCGCAGGGCGAGTTCAGCCTGCAGGCGACGGCCGCGGACGTGATCGAAGTGGAGTGCAACCCGTTCCTGTACGGGACGGGATCGAAAGTCACGGTCATCGCGAGCCAGCTGTACTCGCGCTGCAACAGTGACATCGCGTGGTACATCCCGAACCCGTACAGCGAGACATACGGGCGAAGCGTCGAACTGACGCTCGATGCGGATGGCAACGCGACGGTGGCGTTGATCGCCGGCCCGAAATGCCAGGCCGGGGAATCATTGATCAGCGTGCATCAGGACGAAGGCGAATACAACTCGTACACGACCTCGTTCACGGTGCTGCCTCCGAACGACACCCCGCTTGGCGTGACGGCGCTGCCGTCCCACCAGGTCGAGGACGCCGGCTCCAGCGCCGTCGCCACGATCATCGAGGCGGAGTTCCCGGGAGCTGCCGAGAGCTATGTGCGGATCGGCTCGGAAGAGCTCTACCGGCGCTGCGGCGTCTCGCCGCACCTGCGCTGGATCGGGCCGCGAGGGGGCGAACCGGGCGAGTTCTCGTCCGGGCCGGAAGTCACCGGCCTGCAGCTCGACAACAACGGCAACGGTTTCGTGATCGCGATCGGCGACGCCTCGTGCTCGCCGGGCTCGTCACTGATCGAAGCCGACCTGGAAGAAAAACCGTTCACCACGGTGACGACCCACTTCATGGTCGAATCACCCAAACCGACCGAATTCTGATCGGTGGTCCCGCCCGACAGGCGGGATGCAGCAGGCAGTGTGCGAGGACCCCGGGGCCAAGTCAGGCCCCGGGCGTCCCCGCGGTGCGGCGGCAGCCGAGCCGCCGGCGAGCGGGGACTAGCCGCCGATGAGCACTCCCTGAAGGCTCGACGGGCTGCACCAGAGGCTGCCCGCGGCCGAAGCGGCGTGTGCGCGTGCGCCCGTGGGCCGCATCCGCATTTCCGGGATGCGCTGTGCGGGACGCGCCGCCGATAGGACCAGGCTGCCGGCCCGCAGGGTCGCCCGCAGGCCGATGCGCGCGCGAGCCGAGGTGCGCGAGCCGAGCCTGATCCGGCACGTGAACTCCCGGCCGGCGGGCGTCTGGCTCGTGCAGGAGCCGATCCTGCTGCGGCCCGCGTATGCCGCGAGGCTGATGCGCCCGGCGACGCTCGGCTCGGTGCTCATCACGAGCACGCGGCCGATCAGCATCGCGCGGGGCGTCGACAGGGTCGGCACGCCGGGCCGCGTCGCGGGACCGCCCGCGCCGGGGCCCGCCGTGGTCCCCGTGGAGACGCCCGCCGGTTCCGCTCCGCGCGCCGGTTCGCCCGGGAGTTCCGGTGCGGGCGCGGGCTTCGGCGCGGGCGTGATCGTGATCGCTCGCTCGTCGCTCACCCGGCCGTTGTCGCGCAGTCGCGCCGTGATCACGACCGCCGCCGCGGGTGGCTGGGAGGGGGCCGTGTAGGTCGCGGTGCGCCCGTCGCCGTCGACGGGAGTTATCAGGCCCGCGGAGGCGCTCCATTCCACGCCGCCGCCATCGTTGGCCGTGGCTGCGGTCAGCTGCAGGCTCGTTCCGGCGGTCAGCTGTGCAGGTGCGCCGCCTATCGACACGCTCGGCGTCAGTGACCCGACCGAGACCGAGACAGACGCGGCTGCGGGATGCTGCGGAAACGGGCTGTTCGGGTCACGCGCGCTGAACGTGAACGAGTCGCTCCCGGAGAACCCGGGTGCCGGCGTATACAGGACGGTGTTCCCCTCGATCGGGCCGAGCGTCCCGTGCTGCGGCGCCGAGGCGACCGAGTAGACGGGCGTGCTCGTGTCCCCGTACGCGGCCGAGGTGAGCGTCAGCAGCCGCGGTTCATCTTCGCTGACCGCCGCCGCCTGCGGTTCGGCATCAAAGCCCGGGATCACCGTCGCGGCCTTCGAGTATTCGTGCTTGGCGCCGCCGCCGGCCTGTTTGATCACCCCGGTCGGGTCGACATCCTCACGCAGCCAGTATTCGCCGGGCAGCACGTCGGAGACGTCCACCCACTGCCACGCGAGTTCGCGGTCATACACGTCCCTCCAGCCGGGGGAGATCCCCTCGTAGACGCTCGTCGAGTCCGGGCGGAACCGTCTGCAGAAGCCCGGATAGGGCGGCACGTCATTTGCGTAGACGGCGCTCGCCGGGCCCTTCGACGGTTCGACGTGCTGACTGTCGTCGAGGCAGAACCCGACCTTCTGCGCGGGCGCGACTTCCACGGTCCTGCCGGAGTTCCAGAGCGAGTATCGCGCGACGTGCTGCAGATGCCAGTGATGGTGGCCGTCGGCGTTGGAGTAGACCATTTCACCGCCGCTCGCTTCTTCGAGGTGCGGCCGTTCCATGTACTGGCCGGAGATGGCGGGGTTGCCTTCGTTGGTTGTGAACACCCGCTGTGAGACGGCCATCGCGGGGCTGGCGAGTTCCGTTTCGAGTGCCGGCGGAAGGCTCTGTTCCTCTCGTTTGAAGAGTTCGATCTCTTCGCTGAGCTGGTCGGCCGTTTTCCCCGCGGCGCTCGGCGCGGCACGCGAGCCGCGTATGTCCAGCGCGCCTGGGCCATCGTTGTGCACATAGCCGTTGAAGCGCAGGAGCAGCCGAGTCGAGCCTTCCGTGATGCTGGTAACCAGGACCGCGTTGTCCGGGGGATCCGCGACGAGGTTGGGCAGCAGGCCGGCGGGGCCCGATGCGTGCGCCTCCCTCATGGCCCCGGCCCACAGCAGCGCTAGGGCCGCGAGGGACACCACGGCCAGGCCGATGATCGTCCTCCCGGTTGCTGTGCACGCCACGATCCGCATCTCGTTTCTCCGGCCGTGGCCCATGCTCGAACGCGACGGGGCCGGGCCTGAGGGTGAGGTTCCACCGGC
>Ga0075029_100001604_pt1 | contig 12911 bp, 9 predicted proteins | sample LitLauG_LLR_2013_FD_71391 | JGI IMG/M metagenome (GOLD analysis project Ga0075029, IMG submission 71391) | Freshwater sediment microbial communities from North America - Little Laurel Run_MetaG_LLR_2013 | ecosystem: Environmental > Aquatic > Freshwater > Creek > Sediment | place: USA...
ACCGGCTCCACCGGCTCCACCGGCAGTGAAGGCCACCACGATGAAGGCGCCGACCAAGAAGGCGCCGAGGACCACGGCGGCCCCACCGGCGCGACCGGCGCGACCGGCGCGACCGGCTCCACCGGCTCCACCGGCTCCACCGGCTCCACCGGCGAAGTCCACGAGGATGAAGAATCCGGCCAAGAAGACGCGAACGGGACCGGTGCTGGTGATCAGGGGGAAGGCAAGGCTGACGAGGACTCCGGCGCGGAACAGGGTTCCCGTCCGGAAACCGGTGACACTCGCCACAACCCTCACACGCACTAGCGAAGAGCACCGTGGGGCGGGAGCCTCGGTGGGACTCAGCCACGGGCGGGCTGGCCGACCCGGACAGCGTGTCCGCTGCCTATCGATCTCGCACCTGGTCATCCGCGCGCGCTCTGCCTGAGGCGAGTGCGCGCGGATGACGACCACGCTAGAAGCGCCTCGAGAGAGGCCCGTGTTCGTCGCGAATCCAGAGACACGTCGGAGAGCGGATCTGGTCGCCCGGGTGACCAGATCCGCCAGGGAGCGTCATACGTGCGAAATGCAGTCACCCCTCCTCAAGCGTCTCCTGCTCGGCGCCGAACCCGGTCGTCTCGGACACCGACGCGACAGCAGCGTCGCCTTAGCCGCGCTTGTGAAGCGCCGCCTGGAGTGAGGAGGCGTAGCCTTCGCTGGTGAACGTGGCCCCTGACACGACATTGATTTCGGCGCTCTGCGCTTCGAGCACCTCGCTGCGGAGCATAGGAGCGACGCGTTCGCTTATCTCCTGCGAGAGCGCATGTTCGGTCGGGAGCTGGAGTGCCTTTACGTCCACGATCTTGGCGCCTTCCTCGGCGACCTCTACCTGCACCGGCCCATAGGGTGTTTCGACCGCCGTGCCGGTATAGGTCGCGGTTGTGGATGAGCCCGGCGAAGAACTTGAGCCGCTTGCGCCGCCCCCCTGTGTCCCACACACGCGCGGAGGTGCGCAGGAGTCCGAGCCGGCGCCGCCCGTGCCGCCGGTGCTGCTCGCCCCGTGTTCGCTGCTCGCGGTCCGGCTCGCGCTCGACCGCGTCACTGGCGCCAGCGCGCCGGTGCCCTTGCCCTCGCTGCGCAGATAGATCACGACGAGCACCACGACGACCGCCACGACCGCCGCTGTGCCTGCAAGGCGGCGGATCAGCCTGACTGTCTTCGCCGCGATCATCGTGCGTCTGCGATCGTCATCCTGCCGCGGGCATGCAGGGCGCTTGTCGAATGCCCGTCGGTTCCTGCCTCCGGCTGGTCGTCGCGCCCCGCCGCGAGCTCGCCCCGAGGACCCTCAACGCCACCTGAGGGAGCGTCGGCAGCCTGCAGATATGCCTCGACGCCTTGGGTGTAGGAGATCGTGCCGTCGTCGAGGATGACGATGGCGCCGTAGCCCGGAAGCGTCGCGGCCCACTTCGCTCCGGCTCGCCCCATCGCGAATACGGCGGTGGCGTACGCATCCGCGACGGCGAGGTCGCGCCCGACGACCGTGACCGACAGCACTCCCTCTGGGGCGCGGCCCGTATGCGGATCGAGAATATGCCTGCCCCGCTCGTAGGCGCCCGACGTGGCGACAGCTCCTGCACGAAGACCCAGCACCGCGGCGACTGCGAGCCGCTCGAGGGGGTGCTGGACGCCGACGCGCCAGCAATCGCGCCCCTCGGGGGCACCGTTCAGCGAGATGTCTCCTCCCGCGTTCACGCACCAGTTCCTCGCCCCTGCCCTCTTGAGCAGGCGCCCCGCACCCTCGATCGCCCAGCCCTTCACGAAACCTGAGGGATCGACACCGCCACCCATGCTCGCCAACGGCGCAGCCACGTCGAAGTAACCACCGGTGCTGTGGAGCAGCCGCTCACACCGCGCGAGCACCGACCGCACGCTGCCGTGCGCGTCCGCAAGTGTGATCTCGCCTCTGTTCAGCCGGCTGATGTCGCTGTCATGCCTGTAGGTGCTAAACGTCTCATCGACGAAACGCAGCCACGCGAAGAGGCGATCCACGACCGTCTCGTCGAAGGCGGGGTCGCATACCTCGACAATGACGGGGATGCCCATGACGTGCTCGACCCTCTGAATCGCTGTCGGTAGGCGTACAGAGGGAGCGCCACCGGCCGGCTGTGCACGGGATATGGATGACGACACCTTCAACGCCGCTCCTCACGCCGCGAGCGCGAAACGCTCACTGTGGATCTGCTCCTCGGGCACCCCGAGCTGATCGAGCGCTTGCCGCGTCGCATCCATCATCGCGGCTGGGCCGCAGATGTACACATCACGCTCCGCGATCTCCGGCACGAGCGTCGCGAGGCTGCCGGGGCTCAACAGCCTCGCCCCCTCGGGCGTGCGATGATCTCCGATCACCAGGTGAAGCACTGCTCCACTTCGCCGCGCTATCTCCCTCAGCTCGTCCTCGAAGACGAACTCGGCGCTGGAGATCGCCCTGTAGATGAGGGTGACGTCGGTCGACTCGGAGAGCTCCTCGAAGAGCGTCCGCAGCGGGGTGATCCCGATGCCTCCAGCAATCAGCACGACACCCGACCGTCGCCTCGCCGCGGATGTGAATACGCCGAACGGTCCCTCAACGAACACGCGCGTCCCCGGCTTGAGCTTTCCAATTCCCCTGGAGAAGTCACCAACCGCCTTAACTGTGAGCCGCAGCGAGTCGCCCCGAGGGATCGCGGAGAGCGAGAACGGATGAGACTGCCACCAGCATCCCTTCGTGAAGAACCGCCACAACATGAACTGGCCCGGATTCGCCCTCAGTGCGCTGACGTCGCGACCGACAACCTCGATGCTCGTCACGCCCGGCGCCTCCTCTCTCACACTGCTCACTCGCAGCCTGTATCTCAAGGCGTTCCGTATCGGCTGGACGACGCGGTAAGCGAGCAAGATTGCAAGGGTTACAACGTAGAGCGATATCCAGTAGTCCGCCTGTACGGGGTGCACGACGAATTCGTTTCCGGTCGGCAACTGGTGCAGGTAGCCGAGCGCGATGCCGGCATACACGGTGAAGTGCACGAAGTACCAGCTCTCATACCTCATCCGCCGCCGAGCAATCGTGATCGAGGTCACAACGACGAGCACCATGATGGCCGTGCCTATCGTAGCTGTGACCATTCCCGGATAGACGCCAAGCAGACGCGAGAACTCGTGGCCGAACGTGAGCCTGTCGGCGAGCGAGTAGCCCGCGGTGATGAGCAGCGCGTGCGCAACTATCAGCGACACGCAGAGCTTGCCGTTGGTCCTGTGCCAAACCGTCAGCCTGTCGAAGCCGACCAGTCGCTCCAACGGACCAAGTCGCGAGAGCATCAGCACCTGAAGCAAGGCGAGGTAGACGCCGAGCAGGCCGGTGATCCGGCCTAGGCTCGTAAACGCTTCGGGGCGCCCGTGTACGCCGGAGATGCCTCCATCGTGCAGCCACATCCAAACGATCGCGGCGCCGTTCCCCGCGACGATCAGGGTCAGGGCCGTGGCGCTCGCGGCCCTGCGAGCCTCCTGCGCTCCGAGGCGCCACTCACGGGCGCGCACCGCTCTGGCCTCGCCCGCGAGCGCTTCGCCCGCGCCGCGGAGTGCCGCCAACCGTAGCTCGAGATCTCTCGCCCGCATCCAGTGTCTCCCGCGAGTCAGGGAAGCGGCTTCTCCTAAACGCCCGCTGTCGCTGACATGAGAAGTTGCTCATCGAGGCGCCCACAACGTTGCGCGGTGGCCTCACGCCGCCCGCAAGAGTCCCAGCAGGAGCTACCTCGGCGCCTTCCTCGACTGGCGTCTTGCTGCTGCGCGCAGGCCCCGAGCTGCCCGCACTCGGCTGGCCCTTGAGATGCCCCGCGTACCCGCAGCGCTGGCGCTAGCGGCGTGACGATGGCCCTCTGCGCCACTCGCGCCGGCAGGCGCGAAGCCGGCGACCTCCTGCCCCGCCCTCAGCGGCCCTGTCGAGCTCGCGCTCGGGCGGTCCCAGAGACCGTCGAGCGACGATTCGCGCGCTTTGCGCCCATCAGGATCGACACGACGATCAGCCGAATGGCGGTCCCCAACGGCGCTCGACCGCCCCTGCGTGCCTGCCGATCAGCCACTCGCCGGCTATCCGTCCCGCACCTCGGCATCCCCAGTCGCCTCTGCAGGGGCGTGCTGTCGCGCACCAAGCGAAGAGCATTCTCACCCATCCAGCCGCGCGAACGTGGCACCTTGTAGGCGGACATCCCTCGCCGCATCACCGGCGACGACACCGGCTTGCCCGCCCATGCGGAATCGTCCTTGCAACACCACGCGCAACCGCGAGCCCAGCGCCTCGCCGGCCCGCGAACCGTCATGCAGGTCGCGCCCGCCTGCGCATCTACGCGACTGCCATCACGCGCCCTTGCGCGAGACCACGACCCGGGTCCGCCTTCCGTGATGTTTCCGCCGATGTCGTGTCTAAGTGCCGCAGGCGGGCTTTCACGCCCGGCTAGAGCGCATCACGCCTCCGGCGAGCCCTGATGCGCCGAGATAGTGGCGCCGTCGTCAAGATCGACCCTCAAGGAGACCAAGATGTGGTGGAACAGAACAGCGCCCGCCGGCAGAGCGTCGCTACTCTCGGCACTCGCAGTGCTGGCGCTCATGTTGCTCGCGCCCGCGCCCGCGGGCGCCGAAGTGCAGTACGGAACGCTGAGCAACTTCGACGTGTTCAATGACACGGGCGAAGAAACGCACGGATTCGAGATCGAGCTCGATGGCATCTCGAGCTCGGACGTCACCTATACGTTCGGCGCGCCCTACCAGGCGCGCTATGGCACGCCCAAGCTGGTCGACTTTCCGGGCGGCGTGTATGTGATCTACGAAAGCCCATATGACGCAGCCACGAAACAGTTCACCCAGGGCACCCCCCTCGCGCCGTCTCCGATCGTGCCCACCCTGGGCCACCAGTGCTGGACAGGCGGGTCGGCCGAATACTTCACCAGCGGATGCGAGCATTTCGGCGTGAGCTTGCTGAAGAGCCCCACCAACACGGTCTATCATTGGCTCGTCGCGGACCAGTCCAAGCCCGGACAGCTCGTCGTCGCGGGGACGAAGGTGAACGTCCCGGCGCCGGAATTCAACGTCAAGCCGGCGTCGCCCGAAAACCCTGCACCGGTCGTGCAGGCTGTGGTTAAAGCGCCTGAACCCGAAGGCAACGAGGAATTCGGCGAAGCGCTGTGGGTCAAGGTCTACGTGACTGAATCCCCTCAGCCGGCCCAGCTCGACCATCTCGTCACGGACGACCCGGCCGTGCCGGAAGAAGAATCACAGACGGAAGTCGAATGGGTGCTCCTTCAGAAGGAACGCGGCGGGGAAAACCCCGGCGCCGAGCTCGCCGGTGAACAAGCGCTCGGGGAAGGTGACGAGTCCGTCACAAGACGGTATGAAATCTATCGCTATACCGGCAAGTACGACCCGGAATCCCACGAAGCGCTCCCTGAAAAAGGCGACACCGAACCTGGGCCTTCCGAGCTCGGCGAATACCTGGGTGCGCAGATGGCAGCCGTGAACGTCGGGCCACAGGCGCCGGCTGACACGACCGCGCCGACCGCGTTCATAGACTCAAGTCCGGCGAACCCGACCGGCCTGACCTCGGCGTCGGTGAGCTTCCATGCGACCGACCCGGACAACAACGCGTTCTCGTTCTTCTGCTCGCTTGACGGCGGCGCGACGGTGCCGTGCACGAGCCCCGCGACATACTCGGGCCTCGCGGACGGGCTCCACACGTTTGGCGTGGAAGCAACAGATGCCGCTGGGAACGCTTCCAAGCGCGTCGTCGCCGAATGGCTCGTCGAGCAGCCGCTCACTGCGAGCGGGCAGGGGATCGCCGGCACAGCCACCACGGAAGTGGCAGGGGTGGTCGCGAAATTCAGCGACCCCGAAGCTCTGGCCACGGCGAGTGACTACTCGGCGAAGATCGAGTGGGGCGACGGCTCGTCGAGCAGCGGATCGGTGGTCGGCGCCGCAGGCAGCTTCATGGTGAGCGGCAAGCACATCTACGCCAGAGGCGGAAGCTACACGGTGAAGGTGCTCATCACCGACGTGGACGATGCGGGCAACGGCGCCACGACGTCCTCGACGGCGAAGATCATTCAGGCGACCTGCACCGGCGAGAGCGGGACGATCATTCTCGCGCCGGGCTTGACGACGACCGCGAAGACGCAGACGATGGTGATCATGGGAACGCTCACCGGCTGCTCCGGCAAGCCGTTCAAGGAAGTCAAGTTCAGCGCCAGTCTGAGGACGGTAGGCCGGCTCGGCTGCTCGGCGCTCACGGCTGGCGGTGGCGCAGTCAGCGGCACGGCTAAATACTCGTGGGCGCCCAAGGTGACGGCGTCGGCAGGCACGCTGAAGACGGTCCTCGTGGAAGCGCCCGAAACCGAAATCTCGGGCGAAGTAAGGACCGGCTCCTATCACCCGCTGAAACTCTCGGGCATGATCGCCGAGAGCTACGCGGGTACCGCGACGTGTGGCAGCAAGAAGGCGCTCACAAAGGGCACCTTCACGGGGTCCGCGGTCAGCTTCGAATAGGCCGCGGCGCGACGGCCGGCGATGGTCGGGGCCAGAGGGGGCCCCGACCATCAGGCACGAGCTTGGCGGCGCGACGGGCTCGGCCAGGCCTTGAGGGCTTCTCCGGGACGTCGGTGGACGTGCGTCTCCCGCGCTCGGTGCCGCGGGGCCGTGCCGGCGAGCCGGCAGGATGCGCGTCGGGCAAGGGGCGCTCTGCAGTTTGGTTCCTCCTTTCGCGGCAGTTGGTGTTGGAGCGAGGCGCATGGCCTCCTCGGTGCGAGGGTCAGGCGAATCTGGATCTTTGGCGAGCAGCACTCTCGGACGCTCGCTCATCCGAGCAAGTGGCCCTCGTCGTATCTCGTCGCCGGGCAGGTTGGCCTGTTCACTTCACGCGAGGCGTCATGATGTATTCGTGGGCGCACCCCGAGATCCAGCGCTGCCGGAGAGCGACGTTGCCGGTGTTCTGCGGGCAGTTGGGATCCCCGCCGAGGTGATCGAGCGCGCGATTGAGCGTGGCGATCCGGAGAGTGCGATCTTCGACGCCGTGCTGATGCCTTCGATAGCCGAGCGGACGGTGACAGCCGTGGAGATCGAACGACAGGGGGGGCTGCGGGTCGGCGATCTGCAGGCATTGATCGGGGCGTTCGGACTTCGGCCCCCAGCACCAGGGGAGCCGGCGTTCTCGGCCGAGGAGGCTCAAGCGTTTGTCGAACTCGGTCGCCTCGATGACGTCTGGCCTCCAGAGTTCGACCTGCGCATCGGGCGCGCGTGGGGTCCGCTTCTGGCGCGCGCCGCGCAGGCTGCCATACAGCTGTTCCGTCACTACGCAGAGCCGCGACTGCGCACCGACCATGCTGACCGCCTTGCCGCTCTGCAGGCAGTGAAGAGCGCGTTTGAGCGCCTGCTCCCATTGGCCGATCCGATTCTCCTCGGTGTTTACCATCGGTGGGTAGAGCATGAGCTGGCACAAGCAGCTGTTAGCGAGGCGGAGGCGTCCAGTCATGCACTACCGGGGACTGTCAGCGTGGCCTTCCTGTTCTGCGACCTAAAGGACTTCACTGCCTTCGTGGACGCCGAAGGTGATGAGACTGCGATAGCGGCGGTCGATCAATTCTTCGAGACGGTGGCTCTCGAGCGCGGCGACGATGTACGTCTCATGAAGTCTTTGGGGGACGGGGTGATGCTCGTGTATGGCGACGCCGCCACAGCTGTGGCGGCCGGTGCTCGCATCATGGCTCGCGCGCGCGCCTCGACAGCGCTGCGCGTGCACGCGAGTGTGCATTGCGGAGTGGCGATCGCCCGCGACGGCGACTACTTCGGCCACGCCGTCAATCTGACGGCTCGCCTGCTCGACGCTGCGGGTGCCGATCAATTGGTCGCCACGCGACCGGTCGTCGAAAACACGGTCGACTCGTACGTGTGGGAGCCGATCGGTGTCCGCAAGATGCGTGGTGTTGCCCAACGCGTCGAGGTCTTCCGCCTCCGCTAGCCCACGGCGCTAGCGGCGTCCTTGCCGTGGGCCGACCGTCGAGGCGCCTCCGACAGGTCATCCTTGACCGAGTGGTGGCGCACTACTAATGGCTGCATCTGCCCGGTAACCGCCTGAATTGTGCTCTCGAACCAAGAGCGAGCGCCTCGACAGACGTCGCTCAGGCTGCTGCAGGCACTTATCGTGCGGGCCTAGCCGGACACCATTACAACCCCTCAGGACCTCTGGGAGCCTTGCTGCACGCGAGTTAGGAGCGCCGTTCCGGCGTCGATCGAGAAGCGCTCAGCCCTGGCGGAGGCGGCGTTAGCGATGCAGGCCCACCGCCCACCGGCGACACGGTTGGATCGTGCGGGCGGTAGTCCAACCGCGAGCTCGCGGGACGCCTGATTCTCAGCCGCCGGACAGTCGACGCTTACGTGCGTAGCATCTTCAACAAGCTGGACTGCCGAACGCGCCGAGGGCCCGGTCTTGATGGAGCGCTACGCGGGCCCGTGGCTGCGCGACGCACTCTCCGCGGGCGTCGACCGCCTGGGAGTAGAACTCCGAAGGGGCTTCCGCGCGTGCATCGGCGGATGTCCGCCACCTATCAGCTGCCCGGCTCGCGAGCGTCGCGTCGCGATTGCGGTCCCTGCGCGCAACTCGGTCTTGCCGCCGCCCGGTGATATGGTCGCGACCGGTGGCACCGGGATTCGACAGCACGGCTCTTCAGCTGGCGGATGCGCTGTCAAGGCGCGAGCTGTCGGCGATCGAGCTTCTCGAGTCGTGTCTCGGCGCGGTCGATGCCCGCAACAGTGAGCTGAACGCGGTCACCTGGCGAGATGATGATGCAGCGAGGGCAGCCGCGAGGGAGGCCGACAGGCGGATCGCCGCCGGGGAGACCGCACCGTTCCTCGGCGTTCCCATCCCGATCAAGGACCTCACGCCGGTCGCCGGTTGGCCTGTGACGTACGGCTCGTATGGGGCACCTGATGAGCCGAGCGCTGAGAGCGAGCTCGTCGTCGATGCGCTAGTGCGAGCCGGCTTCGTCCTGTGCGGGCGCACGAACACGCCCGCCTTCGGAGTCATCACGGCCGCTGAGAACCTACGGCACGGAATCACGCGAAACCCGTGGGACGTTTCCCGCTCTCCGGGTGGGTCCAGCGGCGGCGCGGCGGCGGCGGTGGCTGGCGGGATGTTCGCAATCGCGCACGCGAACGACGGAGGCGGCTCTATCCGAATCCCCGCCGCCTACTGCGGCCTCGTCGGCCTGAAGCCGAGCAGAGGGCGTGTGCCGCGCCTGTCACAGAGTTGGCTCGGCGCCGTCGTCGAGGGTGTCGTGACCCGTGATGTCGCCGACAGTGCCCATGTGTTGGACGCGATCAGCGGCCCGGACCCTCTCGCCTGGTACAACGCACCCGCGCCGGCACGGCCGTTCGCTGAGGCGCTCGCCGTGACTCCTGGCAAACTGCGGATCGGGCTGATGGCGCGGGCGCCGCTCGGAATGCCAACGGACCCGAGCTGCACCGAAGCGGCACGCGCGGTCGCCGCCATGCTCGAGAGTCTCGGGCACGTCGTCGAGGAAGTTGAGGTGCCCACCGTCTCCGAAGAGATGATTCCGCCCTTTATAGCTCTCACGCAAGCCGGGCTGGCTGACTACGACGGCGTCGACTGGGCACAGGTCGAGCCTCACATCGCCCACCAGCGCAAGGCGAGCGGCGAAGCGGGAGCGTATGAATATGTGCTCGCCGCGAAGACGCTCGAGCGTCTCAGCCGCAGGGAGGTCGTCCGCTGGGGACGAGACTTCGACGTGCTGCTCACGCCCACGTCGGCGATCCTGCCGCCGATCGCGGGCTCGATACTCGCTGCGCAGCACGCCAGCCCGGATCAGCCGGTGCTGGACGTGGTTGCGAGTGTCGCGTTCACCGCTTTCGGCAACGTCACCGGTCTGCCGGCTGTTAGCCTCCCGCTGCACTGGACCGATGCCGAGCTTCCCGTCGGCGTTCAGCTGACGGCCGGACCATGGCAGGAGCATCTGCTGGTCTCGCTCGCAGCTCAGCTCGAGCAGGTCGCACCGTGGGCCGCGCGCACGCCGGCCATGCTCGACACGTCCTGAGTGACCTCGACGCCTTGATCGAGCTGTATGCCGCGGACGCCGTGATGACGGCCACCCGTGATGGATAGAGACGGCCTACCGGCCAAACGGCCGGCACCCAGCAGACCTCCTCGGGTAAGACGCTGAGAGTTCGCCGCGATCACGTCGCCAATACGCCCCTGGGACCGACAGGAACCGGGCATCGCTGCTGGCGACCAGCTCACCCAGCCAAAGGACGCCTTATGGCGCTTCACTCTCGTTCGCGACCCCGACACACCTACGGCCTCCTTCAGACCCACCCTCACGGAAGCCCGGCAGCGCAAACAGCCGCACTGAGACCGCCCGGTGAACCCCGGGCCGCGCCCTTGCCTCATCGGCGTTGGGTTCCCCCTGTCAGGGTCCCAGGACACGACTTCCACCTCCGATCTCAAACGCCATGCCCAGCACACCGCTCCAGGACACCGCCGGCGCAGCAACCCTCAAGTGGCCTAGTTTTCAACCGGCAGAAGTGGACTAGTCTTCAAGCGGCCTTGGCAAGGGTCGATCCCCAGCCGTTCACCGCGTTGTACTCCCCGCGCCCGATGCCCTCGAACTCCAAGATCAGTCCCTCCGCCATGTTTTCCCACCTCCTGAATCGATGCTTCGTCCTCCGGCGGCATCCTTCCATCGCCCCGTTCGCCGCGTCAAGGAACGGACGCCGGCCCGCCCCGACGGCGCACCCGTAATGCTCTCGTAAGGCGTCTGCCGGAGGCTTCACCTTGAAAGCCACGCGTACCCCGCGACACGAGCGCCGCGTTCAGGCTGCCTCGGCGCGTGGGCCCGCTCCCCTACCAGATGGAGGTCAACACACGTGAAGTCCAGAAATCTACGCCTCAGCACGCTCGCGGTGGGCGCGGTCGCCCTGCTCGTGGCCGGAGTCGGCTCGAGCGCCAGCGCCAGGTCGTATGCAAGCGCAGGCCCCACGGCGGGCGCGAGCTCTCACGCGGTGCTTACGACCGCGAACTCGGCCTACGGCAAGGTCATCTTCGATGGAAGCCACAGGGCTCTATATGTCTTCTCGGCCGATCGCGGCTCGACCAGCAACTGCTACGGCGCCTGCGCTAAGGCGTGGCCCCCGCTGCTCACGAGCGGCCGTGCCACGGCGTCCGCCGGCCTGAGTCGGGGCCTGATCGGCAGCACGCGGCGCCGCGACGGCAGCACCCAGGTCACCTATGCGGGGCACCCGCTCTACTACTTTTCGGGCGACAAGGGCAGCCAGATCAACTGTCAGGCCGCAGACTCAAACGGCGGCTACTGGTACGTCGTGTCCTCCAACGGGAGGCCCAACAAGGGCAAGGGCCACCACATGATGATGCACCACTAGATCGGCGCCTTGCCAATCACCGCGCGATACGCTCATGCCCGCAAACGAGCCGTCGCGGCGTCAGCGACGCGCTTGGACGTCGTCCCGAGCGACAGCTTGCGGCCTCGCACACCGACCGCGGATCGACCTACACCGCCGAGCGGTTCACGAGCCTCTGCCGGCAGCTGCACATCACGCAGTCGATGGGCCGTGTTGGCTCGTGCTTTGACAACGCCGCAGCGGAGGCGTTCTTCTCCAACCTGGAGTGGGAGGCCCTCTCAGAACCACATCCCGTAGATCAGATGAACCACGTGCATCCTTGCGGCATACTTTCGCCACGATGCCAGACGAGGCTCTTGGCGTTACGCGCAGCTGGTTCGATACTTGGAACCGCGGCGACCTTGACGAATTCATCGAGCTGTATGCCGCGGACGCCGTGATGACGGCCCCCCCGTCATGGATAGAGACGGGAACCTTCATAGGTCGACCTGCGATCCGCCGGTTCTTCGAAGGGCTCAAGGAGTCCTGGGAGGGCCAGGACGAAGCGGTCGTGCAAGAGCTCTTCCGGGCCGGCGACAGAGTTGTGGCCCGCATGGACTGGCGGGTCCGGGGCAGGGTAAGCGGAATCGAGACGCACATCGGTGTGACGAACGTCAACACGATCGCGGGTGGCAAGATCATCCGGCAGCGACACTATCTCGACCACGATGAGGCACTCAGGGCCCTTGAGCTCGCGGAGGAGGCGTGTATGTTCACTGACCAAGAAAGCGATTGGTGATCTGTCCGCTGCTCGCGGGCGTCAAGCCGCTGACCCAACACACCGACTCTGGCGCAAGAGCAGGCACCCCGCTGGCCCTACCACGAGTGCCCGCCGCCGACGGAACGCAGGAGTCTCGTTGGCGCTTCCGACACTCCTGCTTCGCCATAGGGAAGCAGCAGTCCGCCGAGCCTGCGCCCGCGCTGCCGCAGCTCGTCCGCTGCGGGCACCTCGGGCGAGACGAATGACACGCCTGCTCTTACGAGAAGGGGACGCTCTCGCCTTCGAGCCATGGCGGAGGACATCGTAATTCGCTTGGAGTGACGCGGCGGCGAGCGCGAGGGCGCTCCTCTCTGCTTGTGCGTCATGGTACGATCGGCCGTATGCTTGGTCGGTTAAACAGGCTCGGAGCCAGTCTCGGGGCGTTCCGGGGGAGGGAGTCCTATGAGGTTCCAGGGGTTGCTTGCACGGCTGGGTGCTCTGCTGGTGCTAGTGGCCGCGGGGGTGCTCGCGCTCAGCGCGAGCGCGTTCGCGGCAACCAAGACGTTTGAACCCGGCGGTGAAACGGAATTCACGGTCCCGGCGAGCGTGACGCAGATCGCCGTCACCGCCATCGGCGGCAAAGGTCAGGCGGGTGAAGGGTGCGACCTAAGTGGTGGTGCTGGGGGCTCAGGCGCGACGCTCACCGCCACGCTCAATGTGACCCCGGGCGAAACGCTGCACATCC
>Ga0075029_100001605_pt1 | contig 12909 bp, 9 predicted proteins | sample LitLauG_LLR_2013_FD_71391 | JGI IMG/M metagenome (GOLD analysis project Ga0075029, IMG submission 71391) | Freshwater sediment microbial communities from North America - Little Laurel Run_MetaG_LLR_2013 | ecosystem: Environmental > Aquatic > Freshwater > Creek > Sediment | place: USA...
GCCGCGAGCGTGCAATCGCCGCGCTCGCGGCAGCGAGGTTGCCGCGACCCGCCGACCTTCTGTCCCAGTACCCGCATCAATTGTCGGGCGGCATGTGCCAGCGCGTGCTGATCGCGTTCGCCTTTTCCAGCAACCCGCGCCTCGTCATCGCGGACGAGCCGACGACCGCGCTGGACGCGACCGTACATCCGCCGATCCTCCGCCTGATTGCCGAGATGCAGCAGCAACACAGTACCGCGGTCATTTTCATCACCCACGACCTGCGGCTGGCGGCGCAGTTGTGCGACCAGATCGTTGTCATGTATGCGGGTCGCGCGATCGAAAGCGGCCCGGCGCGTTTGATTTTGTCGAAGCCCGCGCATCCCTACACGCGCTGCCTACAACTCGCCAATCCGACAATGCATTCACCGCGGCGCGCGCTTTATGTGATGCCCGATCAGATGCCGAGCCTGCGCCAACTCGCGAACATGAGCGGTTGCCATTTTGCCCCGCGATGTCCGCTGGTCGTGGCGAATTGCCGACAGGCTGAGCCGCCGAACGTTGCAGTCGCAAACGGCCATCGGGTCGCCTGCATCCGCGCGACCGAGGTCGAGAACATTGCAACGACCGATGCACTGGCGGCGACGACGAAAAACTCGCAACGGACCGTTCTTCAAGTCGACAAGTTGCAAAAACGCTACGCCATCGGCGATGGACTGTTCGGCGGTGCACGGACGGTCGAAGCAGTGAAGGACGCCTCATTCAGCATCGCCGAGAACGAGTTCGTCGCGCTTGTGGGCGAAAGCGGCAGCGGCAAGAGCACGATTGCAAAACTGCTGGTCGGGCTCGAGCAGGCATCGGGCGGGCGGATCCTTCTCAATGGGGACGACCTGACGGATCCTTCGTTGCGCCACTACGCCCAGCGCGCGAGTGTGCAGATGGTGTTTCAGGATCCGCAATCCGCGCTCAATCCGCGGCGGCGCGTCGCCAGCATCGTGACGCAGGCGATGGAGGCTGGCACCCGGCACACAACCTGGGAGGAGCGGCTCAAACGGACCGGGGAATTGCTCGCCGAAATTGGCTTAGCGGCCGATTTTGCCACCCGGCTGCCTGGTCAATTGTCGGGCGGGCAGCGCCAGCGCGTGAACATCGGCCGAGCGCTCTGCAACATTCCCAAGGTTCTGATCGCCGACGAGATCGTTTCGGGGCTCGATGTGTCGATCCAGGCGCAACTGCTGAATTTGCTGGCACGGCTGCGTTCCGAGCTCGGCTTTGCCATGCTTTTCATTTCTCATGATCTGTCAGTCGTACGCTACCTGTGCTCCCGCGTGCTGGTGATGTATCGCGGTGAAATCGTCGAGCAAGGTCCGGTCGAGACCGTATTCACCGATCCGCAGCATGCGCACACGCGCGCGCTCCTGTCTTCGGTGCCACCGGACGATCCGCAAGCGCCTTGGCCAGCGCTTAGGCCGGCAGCGTCGATGCCGAATTGAAGTTCAGGCCTGGAGAAGACCGATGTCCGCAGCCGGAAGTGACACTCTTGCGGTCGTGTATGACGCTTACGGCGGTCCGGAGGTCCTGAAACTTCGCAGCATCCCGCCGCCGCGCCCAACGCCGGGCGAAGTACTGGTCGAGGTCCGTGCTGTGAGCATGAACCCGGTCGATTGGAAGGTGCGTTCGGGGATGCTGCAAAAATTTTTCCCGTTGACGTTTCCGACCGTCACAGGGCGTGACGGCGCCGGCGAGGTTATAGGTGCAGCCGCCGGTGCGGACGCTTCGCTGATCGGGAAGCGCGTGTGTTTCATGGCACAGCGCGGAGCCGGCACGTGGAGCCAAAAGGTCGCATTGCAAGCGTCGCTCGCAGTCCCGATTCCGCCGAGCATGTCCTACGAGCAGGCTGCTTCATTGCCGCTCGCGGGCGTCAGTGCGTGGGTTGGGTTGGTGCAGACCGCGGATGTGAAACCGGGAATGCGCGTGTTGATACATGCCGCTGCCGGAGGTGTCGGTAGCATGGCGGTCCAAATTGCTCGTCTGCGCGGCGCGACGGTGGTTGCGACATGTTCGCAACAAAATGTCGACTTTGTGCGCGCTCTCGGGGCTCAGGAAGTATTTCCCTACGACCAGACTCCATTCGAAGAACACGCGCGCGATATCGACGTAGTATTCGATGTCATCGGTGGCGATGTGCACCGGCGAAGCTATGCAGCCCTCAAGCGCGGCGGCACCATCGTTGCGCTCGCGGCCGCGCCGTTCGAGGATCAAAGTGCGCGCTGGGGCGTCAAACTCGCGACCCCGCAGGTAGTGTCAGATCCGGCCTCATTGACGGAAATCGTGGGACTTGTTGCGGCCGGTGAGCTCGAGCCGTGCGTCGAGTGCGTGCTTCCGATCGCCGATTTCGCCAAGGCGCACCAAATGTCAGAGACTGGCCACGCGCGCGGAAAGACGGTCTTGGTGCTTTAGTTACGAGGAGTGCCGTGCGCGAGAAGCACGGCTGCGAGTGATCCAGCCGGCTCGCTGTTGTTATCCCACCTGATCTGCGACTTCAGTTTTCTTCAGGTTCGGTACGCAGGCGACTCCCATTATCGACAAAGGGACACGGCGGTGCAATGACACTTGACGCGCTTTTCGGCTTCGCGAGCTTGGCTCTTAAAGTAGCCTTTGGCGACAAACCTGAAATTCCCTAAAACGCTTGTCGCTTGACGTCTCTTTTTCGTCAGTCTACTTATGCAAGTAAATGGCAGAACGGGCCAGCGCAAGTCGGCTCTCGCGGGAGGAGTCAGTTCAAGAACGGCACCTCGCCATGTTCGGAGGGCGCTGCGAGCGAGACTCTCTAAAGTCGGATATCGTTTACCGAAAAGCGACCGCCGCAGTTCACGGGAAGCTGGGGCGGAGCGGTTTGGACGACCCATGACATGAAGCCCGCTGCGTTCGACTATGTCGCGCCGACCAGCTTGGAAGCAGCGGTCGAGGCGCTGGCTGCCGCGAAGGGCGACGGCAAGGTCATGGCTGGCGGGCAAAGCCTCGTGCCACTGCTGAACTTCCGCATGACGCGCCCGAGCGTTGTCGTCGATCTCCGTAAGATTCCGGGACTGTCGTTCATAGAGGACCGCGGTTCAACCATTGCGATCGGCGCCTTGACCCGCCACGCCGATGTCGAACGTTCCAGCATCGTTGCGGCGAAGCTTCCGGTGATGTCGGTGGCCATGCCGCATGTCGCCCACCTCGCTATCCGCAACCGCGGCACCATCGGCGGCAGCATCGCGCACGCGGATCCCGCCGCCGAGCATCCGATGCTCGCCGTCTTCTACGACGCAACGATCAAGGTGCAGGGGCCGAACGGCCGCCGCGACATTCCGGCGGAACAGCTATTCTGCGCCGCGCTGACCACGAACCTTGAGCCGGATGAGATCGTCTATGAGATCGAATATCCGATCCTGTCGTCGCATAACGGCTGGAGCTTTGAGGAAGTGGCGCGGCGCTTCGGCGATTTTGCACTTGGCTGCATCGCGGTGTCGCTCGAACGGCGCGGCGGACTGATCCGCGACGCGCGCGTCGCGGTCATGGGGGTCGACGAGACCCCGCGTCGTCTTCGTGAAGCGGAGGCCGTGTTGCGCGACGCGCGAGGCGAGGCGGCCGTTTTCAAGCGCTTCTCGGAGGCGGTGCGAATGGCGGTATCTCCGCCGAGCGACATTCACGTCTCATCGGATTACCGGCGGGCGCTGATCGGATTGCTGGCCGAGCGGGTGACCGCAGCGGCATGGACGCGGGCGGCGGGAGCAGCGCAGTGAACCAGCCGATCGCCGTCACCGTCAACGGACGGAATTACCAGGCGAGCGTCGAGCCCCGCCTGTTGCTGTCCGACTTTCTGCGCGACACGCTTGGTCTCACCGGAACCCACGTGGGGTGCGAGCACGGCGTCTGTGGCGCCTGCACGGTGCTGATGAACGGCGACAGCATTCGCTCCTGTCTGACGCTCGCGATGGTCGCCGACGGCGCCGACATCACGACGGTCGAAGGTTTGGGCTCTCCCGACGAGCTGAACGCGCTGCAAAACCAGTTTCGCGAGCACCACGGGCTGCAATGCGGCTTTTGCACCCCTGGCATGCTGATGACCAGCATCGACCTTTTGCAGAAATATCCGTTGGCGACGGATGACGAAATCCGCGAGGGGCTTTCCGGCAATCTCTGCCGTTGCACCGGATATCAGAACATCGTCGCGGCGATTCGAGCGGCCGCCGCCCTGCGGGACGCGTCCAAGCCATGAAACTGCATTTTCTAAGTGCCGGGCGCATCCGCATGCGCAAGTCGGTTTACATCCAGGGCGCCGACCGCAACGAGACATTCGAAGCGCCCGTGAGCTCAGCCCTTGTCCGCCATGGCCAGGGCAATCTCCTGTTCGATACCGGATGCCACCCGTCAGTCGTCGAGCATGGCGAGGCGCGCTGGGGTGCGCTGATGAAGGTCATGACGCCGGTCATGCGCGCCGAGGACACGCTGCTCCCCAATCTCGCCTGCCTCGGGCTCCGGCCCGACGACATCGACGTGGTCGTGAACTCCCACTTCCATCCTGACCATTGCGGCTGCAACGAATTCTTCAAGAATGCGACGATCATCGCGCATGCCACGGAGATTGAAGCCGCCAACGCGCCGGGCGCCGAAACGGCGGGTTATCTGCGCGCCGACTGGGATCACGGCCAGCCGATGGAAGCCGTCACCGGCGAGAAGGACGTCTTTGGCGACGGCAGGGTCGTGCTCGTTCCTTTGCCCGGGCATACGCCGGGAACGATGGGCGCGATGGTCAATCTCGACAGGGACGGCGCGTTTCTTCTTGCATCGGACGCCGTCAGTCTGCGGCACAATCTCGACACCGACACGGCGCCGCGAAACACCTGGAACGCCGAGGCGCTTCTGAAGTCGTTCGCAGAAATCCGGCACATAGAACGGTCGAAAGCCACCGTGATCTGCGGCCATGACGACGGCCAATGGCAAACCCTGAACAAGGGTCAGGACGCGTATGAATGATGCCGATGCCTAAGGACAGCATCGCCCAGCCGTCCGATCTCGTGCGACCGCGCCACGTCGGCATGCCGATCCGGCGGACCGAAGACCCGCGATTGCTCACCGGCAATGGCGAATATTCGGCCGATCGCAAGCCGGACCGCGCGCTGCATGTGGCGTTCCGGCGCAGTTCGGAGTCGCACGCGCTGATCGTGCGGGTCGAGGTGAGCCAGGCCAAGGCGGCGCCGGGCGTGATCGACGTGCTCACGGCCGACGATGTCGCCGGCGACTTCAAGCCGGTGATCCCGTTCTCGCGCATGGCCAACTACTACGCCACGCCGATCCTGCCGCTCGCCGCCGGAAAAGTTCGTTATGTTGGCGAGGCCATCGCGGCGGTGATTGCCGAATCCCGCTATCTCGCCGAGGACGCGGTGGAGCTGATCGACATCGAATACGAGCCGCTCGGCGCGGTCTCCGATCCTGAGCGCAACCTCGTTCCAGGCGCGCCATTGCTGCACGAGGAGGCTGGGACCAACGTCCTTATCGCTCGCGAATTCAAGAAAGGCGACGTCAAGAGCGACCTGGCCGGCGCGCATGTCAGAGTGCGGGATCGCTTCAGGATGACCAGGAAGGCGCCGCTGGCGATGGAGCCGCGGAGCTATTCGGCGGAGTATGAGAGCCGCTACGGCTCGCTCACCCTCTATACGTCCTCGAACGTTCCCGGCATCGTGCGCGATGCCCTGTCGGATTCGCTCGATCTGGCGGGCAGCCGTTTTCGCGTCGTCGCCCCGGACGTCGGCGGCAGTTTCGGCTCCAAGGGATCGCTATATCCCGAGGAGATCCTGCTCTGCATCGCCGCCAAGAAACTTCGCCGTTCGGTGAAATGGACCGCGGACCGTCTCGAGGACATATCGAGCAGCAGCCAGGCATTCGCCGAAATCGTCGACGCCGAGATGGGCTTTGACGTCGACGGCGTGGCCGTCGGGCTGGAAGCCGACGTGATTGGCGACGTCGGCGCCTATTCGATCTATCCGTGGACCTCGGGCCTCGAGACCGTGCAGGTCGTCAGCTTCCTGCCCGGTCCGTACAAAATCCGGTCCTACCGCGGCGCCGTCAGGGGCGTGGCCACCAGCAAGCCGCCAACCGGACCTTATCGCGGCGTCGGCCGACCGATTTCGACCTTCGTGGCCGAGCGGCTCATGGACATGGGCGCTCGCGCGCTTGGCATCGATCCCTTGGAGATCCGGCGCCGCAATTTGGTGCGCGCGGAGGAGTTTCCCTACCGTATTGCGTCCGGGATTATCTGGGACCGAACCGGCTTCGTCGAATGCCTCGAGGTCGCGGCCAAAGCTGCCGACTATGAAAAGCTGCGCGATCTGCAGCAAGCGGCCAGAGCCGAAGGCCGCTATGTCGGCATCGGCATCGCAAGTTACGCCGAGCTGACCGGCATCGGCTCGCGCATCGCGGTCGCGCCGGGCATGCCGATCAATACCGGCTCCGAGACCGCGAAAATCCGCATCGATTCCACGGGCGCGATCACCGCGGCATTTGGCGTGGCTTCACACGGTCAGGGCCTGGAGACGACGTTAGCGCAAATCATCGCGGACGATCTCGGCGCGAAATTCGACGCCATCCACGTCATCCAGGGCGACAGCGCACAAGTGCCGATGTCGACTGGAACTTATGCGAGCCGGAGCGCGGTGCTCGGCGGCGGCGCGGCCAAGCACGCATCCCTCCTATTGCGCGAGAAGATTAAGCGTGTCGCCTCGCATCTGCTCGAGGCGGCCGTCGGCGATATCGATGTGTTCGACGGCCATGCATGGGTCGCTGGGACCGACCGTTGCGTCACGTTCCGGCAAATTGCCAAGGCCGTCTATTCGGACATGAAGACGCTTCCGGTCGAAGCACGCGAGGAACTCGAAGCGAGCTACACCTTCGACCCGATCAACGGCACCACCGCCGCGGCAACCCATCTGGCCATGGTCGAAGTCGACCGGGTGACCTGCTTCGTGAAGATCCTGAAATATGTGGTCGCCGAGGATTGCGGCCGCATCATCAATCCGATGATCGTCGACGGCCAGGTGCACGGCGGCGTCGCGCAGGGCGTTGGAGCCGCGCTTTACGAAGAGATCATCTACGACGATGCCGGCCAGCTTCTGACCGGCAGTTTGGTCGACTACATCATCCCGTCCGCCGTCGAAGTGCCGGCGATGGACGTGGTCCACATCGAATCAGAATCCGCGGTCGCCGGCGGATTTCGCGGCATGGGGGAAGGTGGCACCATCGGCGCACCCGCCGCGATCGCTAACGCAATCGCCGACGCGCTCGCTCCACTCGGCATCGACATATCGAGCCTGCCGGCGACGCCGGAACGGATATTCAGGCTCATTCAGCAATCGACCGACAAATCGAAAGGAAATTGACGATGAGTGATCTAACCGGGCGCGTCGCGCTTGTGACCGGCGGTGGCCGCGATGTCGGCGCCGAGATTTGCCACGTGCTCGCCGCCGCCGGTGCCAAAGTCGCGGTCAACTACAACGCCTCGAAGGCCGAAGCGGAGGCGGTTGCCGCCAAGATCACGAAGGCGAGCGGCACGGCCGCGGCCTATCAGGCGGACGTGGCGGACCTCGAGCAGGTGAGGCGCATGATCGGCCAGGTCAAGTCGGACTTCGGCGGCCTCGGCATCCTCGTAAACAATGCGGGCGTTGTGATCAGAAAGCGTTTCGCCGAAACGCAGCCGGAAGAATGGCACAAGCAGATCAACGCGTGCCTGTACGGCGCGATCCACTGCTGCCATGCTGCCGGTCCTCTGCTCGAGGCCTCAGGCCACGGCCGGATCATTTCGATCATCGGCGATTCATCGCGGGTCGGTGAATCCGGCCTTGCCATCGTGGCGGCTGCGCGCGCCGGAACGGTCGGATTGATGAAGTCGCTGGCGCGGGAAATGGGCCGCTTCGGCGTGACCTGCAACGCGCTCGCGCTCGGCCTGATCGAGACTGCGCATGACAGGACCTGGGTCGATGCGAACCGCGACAAGTTGGTGAAGCTCTATCAAATCAGGCGGCTTGGCCAACCTTCCGACGTCGCCCCGATGGTTTCGCTGCTTGCGTCCGATGCCGGCGCCTGGATTACCGGCCAGGTCTTGAGCATCAGTGGCGGGTTCAGCATGGTTTGAGGTGGGCGGCCATGCTGCACACCGAATTCATCGCGCCGGTGCCCGAACTGCTTGAACGCCACGCTGCGGCGCGGCCCGAGAAGGTTGCATATTGGGATTCGACGAGGTCGGTGACCTATCGGCAACTTGCCCGCCGCACTGCGGCCATCGCAGCGAGTCTAACGAAAATGGGCGTCCGCGAGGGCGACAAGGTCGCTCTCTGCCTTCCCAACGGCGTCGACTGGATAGATGCTTGCTTCGCCTGCCTGCGCGCGGGCGCGGTCGTCGTGCCGATCTCACACGAGGCGGCTGAGGGCGAGATTTCGTATCGTCTCGAGGATGCGGGCTGCCGCATGGTATTCACAAGCGCAGCGCGAAAAAACCTTGTCGCGAAGCTGTCCGCAGACAGTAGCGGATCTGCAATCATCGTGATTGCGGGCGAGGGCGCCGAACCGGGCGATGTGACACTCGATCGGCTTGCAAGCGAAGCGTCGGGCGACCCGCTGGATCCCTCGGATATCGATCGGGCCTCCTTCATTCTCTACACCTCTGGCACGACAGGACGGGCCAAGGGCGTTCTTCTATCGGTACGCGGGATGCTATGGATTGCGGCAGCCTGTTGGGCTCCGATCTGCGGATTGTCAGAACGGGACGTCGTTCTATCGCCCTTGCCGCTGTTTCATTCTTACGCGCTCAATCTCTCGGTGCTGGGCGTGCTCGCTACCGGCGCGAGCGAGCACATCATGACGAAATTTTCGCCGCAGCAGACGCTGGAGCTTTTGCAGACGGGCAGGTACTCGCTATTTCCAGGCGTGCCGACGATGTTTCATTACATCATGCAGCGGTCCCAGGAGCTGGGCGTCGAGGCGCTTGGCAATACCCGGCTGTTCGTCTCGGCCGGCGCCATCATGCCGGCGGCGCTCAATCGTGCGTTTGAAGAGAGGTTCAAGGTACCGCTGCTCGACGGCTACGGCATCACCGAAACCTCCACCATGGTGACGATGAACTGGTTGAGTGGTGCGCGCCCGATGGGATCCTGCGGACTGCCGGTTCCGGGCCTGGCCGTTCGCATTGTCGATCCGATCACGCTGGAGGACGTTTCACTTGGTGGCGAGGGCGAGCTGATTGTCCGCGGCCCGAACCTCATGCTCGGCTATCACAACAAACCGGCCGAAACCGAAGCGGCGCTGCGCAAGGGCTGGTATCATACCGGCGACCTCGCCAAGTCGGACGCCAACGGGTTTCTGACGATCACCGGACGGATCAAAGAGCTGATCATCCGCGGCGGGCAGAATATTGCGCCTGCCGAAATCGAAGAAGTGGCGGTTCTTCATCGGCAGGTGGTCGACTGCGCGGTGGTCGGCATACGCCACGCCACGCTGGGCGAGGTGCCTCACCTGTTTGTGGTCGCCGAAGGCGGTGAACTGGATGTCGACTCGCTGTTGGCTCACTGCCGCACCGGTCTGTCGGCCTACAAGATTCCGGAGCAAATCCACGTCGTGACGGAAATTCCACGAACCGGTTCGGGTAAGATCATGCGTTTCCGGCTCGTCGAAGCGTTGAACGCGGCGAATGGCTGAGAATTGCACCGCGCGCGGCTGCGCTAGAGCCGGATGACTTTTCGTTGAATCGTCATCCCGCTCTAGCTTTTTGTTTCCGCATAATCTTTTCCGAAAACCGCTGCACACTTTTTGGGATCATGCTCTAGGCGATCGAACGCGGTCCCAGAGCACCGAAGGCCTTGGGGTCGTAGGTCAGCCGATACTTCATATCGGCGGCAACGATTGGCCGCTGACACTGGTCGCAGATGACTTCCGCCTGGAAGTCATGTCCGCATGATTTGTGGGTCAGGATAAGGGGCGGCTTGCCCGACGCCAGCCAGCGATCGCCCCAGGCCAGCATGGCGACGAAGGGACCATAGAAGTCGCGGCCCATGTCGGTCAGAACATACTCATATCGGTCGGGCGCGGACTGATAGAGCCGGCGATCAAACACGCCCTGAGTCACCAGCCGCGACAGCCGGTCGGTGAGGATGTTGGGCGCGATTTCGAGTTCCGTTTGAATCTTGTCGTAACGCCGGTTTCCAAAGAACGCCTCGCGGACCACCATGAAGCTCCATTTGTCGCCGATCACCTGCAGCGCCCTGGAAACCGAGCTGGGCCGCCCGGCGAGAAAGCGGCTCCCATCGGAAGCGCGCCTCGTATTGCGGCCGGCTTTCGCCCGCGACCGGCCCGCGCCGGGGCCGTCGCGATACTCGACCTCCCTTGCGGTGAGCTCCTTGTGGCAGTGGGAACACGCGACCACGGGATGACTGTCGCAGCCGCAAGGCACGTGAATGAGCGTGAGCGGCGGCGGCTTTTTTCCGGACAGCCACGCATCGCCAAACTGCATCAGCGCAATGAAGCTCGGATAAAGATCGAACCCCATCTTGGTGAGGCGGTATTCGTTGCGGTTGGGAATGGCGGTCGCAACCTGGCGGAAGATCGCGAGTCGCGTCAGCTTTCTCAACCGGTCCGTCAAGGTCGCCCGCGGGATGCCGAGCGCGGAGCGAAAGCCCTCGAATGTCCGCGTGCCGAAGAACGCCTCGCGGATGATCAAAAACGCCCAGGCGTCTGAAACGATATCGAGCGTCCGCGCCACCGAGCAATTACGCTCGCGGCGCGCCGTCGGCGCGGCGGCCGGCGGCTTGTGCGGCGCCGCCGACCGATCATCGATCGTCCGCCGAGCCTTCGTCGCAGCCATCCCCGCGGTCGCCGTCCTGGCCATCCAACCCCTGTCAGCCGTCATCTGGAAACCTGCGGCATTATCCATCTTATACGATTGCATTTGACTCACCTGAAAAGCATGGTCTAGTTATGCATGTTACAAAATCATGCGGGAATCCGCAGGGCGACTTTTGCGCCGCACTGGCACGGGAGGTCGCAAATGGGTGTCGCTCATAGAACCGCGCTGGGTATCGCGCTCGTAGCCTCCATCGCACTCAGTTCGGCGGCAATGGCGCTTGCGGGCGGCATTTCCGACGAGGTTGTCAAGATCGGCGTCTTGACCGACATGTCGGGACAGTTTTCGCACGAGTCGGGTGAAGGCGCGGTCACGGCCGTCAAGATGGCGGTGGAGGATTTCGGGGGCACGGTGCTTGGTAAGCCGATCGAGGTCGTCTCGGCCGATCATCAGAACAAGCCCGAAATCGCCTCGGCGATCGCGCGCAAGTGGTACGACGTCGAGAAGGTCGACATGATCGCGAATTTGATCAATTCGTCGGTCGCACTCGGCGTATCGCAAATCGCCAAGGACAAGGAACGCATCGCCATCATCAACGGCTCGGGCTCGTCCCGTTTGACCAACGACGCATGCACGCCGAACAGCGTACATTATGCCTACGACACCTATTCGCTGGCGCGCGGTACCGGCGCCGCGCTGATGAAGTCGGGCGGAACGAGCTGGTACTTCCTGACCGCCGACTATGCGTTCGGACATGCGCTGGAAGCCGACACGTCCGCCGTCGTGAAGGCCTTGGGAGGGCAAGTGCTGGGTTCGACGCGCTATCCTCCGGACGCCCTCGATCAGTCTTCGTTTCTGCTCAAGGCGCAGTCGTCCCAGGCCAAGGTCGTGGCGCTGGCCGGGTCCGGCACGGTGTTCGTCAATGCGGTCAAATCCGCGCATGAATTCGGCATCGATGCCGGCGGGCAGACGCTTGCCGGCCTTCTGGTCTGGATCACCGACATCAAGAGCCTCGGCCTCGAAACGGCACAGGGATTGGTGCTGACGAACGCATTTTACTGGGATCGCGATGACGAAACCCGGGCATGGTCCAAACGTTTCTTCGAACGGATGAAGCGCATGCCGCACATGGGAGATGCCGGAGACTACTCGTCGACCATGCACTATCTGAAGGCTGTTCGGGCCGCGGGCACCGATGACGCCCAGGCTGTCATGGCCAAGATGCGGGAAATACCCGTCAACGACTTCTTCGCAAAGAATGGCCGCATCCGGGAGGATGGCCGGATGGTTCATGACATGTATGTCTATGAGGTCAAGAAGCCGTCGGAATCGAAGGGTGAATGGGATTATTACAAGCTTCGCGAAGTCATTCCCGGTAACGAGGCGTTCCGTCCTCTTTCAGATAGTGCCTGCCCGTTAGTGAAGAAGGGATAGCTGGCCGCTGCAGCGAGTTGCCTTCGAAGTCGACGCGCAATGCCTCGCGTTTCATGGCGTGTTGATCGCCAGGAAGATGTCGCCCAATGCACGGTTGGTGTCATCAGCGCATTGCGATACACAAAGAATCAAACTCGACCCGAGCCCGGCATCGGGACTGTCGGCGTGGTTCATCAGAAGTTGCGGCCGAACAGGCCGCGAATGCAATAGGGACGCTAGCGTCCGGCTGACCAATGATTGACCAATGAAACAGCGTGAACAAACGCGAACGGAACGCATTGGAAGAGCGCATAAAGGCCCGAAAATATTGAATTTATCGGACGCCGCCCCGCGCTCATAACCGCCTGCTTGCAGGTTGCCGGAAAGCAGCTCAATTGGTGAGGAAATCAATATTTCTTAATTAGTTTGACGCGGCTGGACGACTTGTGGGCTAGCTTCCAAGGTTGTCGGTCAGAACCCAATCTTGTCTATCCATTTGCGGAGCACCGGGAGAGAGAAACCTTCGCCATAGCCGGCGGCGACGGTCCGTTCTTCATGGCCTAAGATCGCCCATCGAATGTCTTCCGGGCACTCGGCGGCGCGCAGCCGATCTTGCGCGCGATGCCGCGATGAATGGACCACCT
>Ga0075029_100001610_pt1 | contig 12900 bp, 6 predicted proteins | sample LitLauG_LLR_2013_FD_71391 | JGI IMG/M metagenome (GOLD analysis project Ga0075029, IMG submission 71391) | Freshwater sediment microbial communities from North America - Little Laurel Run_MetaG_LLR_2013 | ecosystem: Environmental > Aquatic > Freshwater > Creek > Sediment | place: USA...
AAATGTGGTGCTCGGTATTACCTGCGCGGCCTGTCACACGGGAGAACTGTTCTTTGGCGACAAGGCCATTCGGATCGATGCGGGACCGTCGCTGATCGATCTCCAGAAGTTCACCGAGGCGCTTGGTCTCGCAGTCACTTGGACTTACTACGATCCGCTGCGCTACCGCAGATTTGCACACAGAGTGCTGGGACCTAACTCCTCGCACGCCGATAAAGTCCTCTTGCGTCAGGCGCTCAAGTATTATCTCGACACGAGCTTCACGGAGTTCAAAGCGAACCTCCATCTTTTCCCGACTCCCGAAGGTTATGGCCGCACCGATGCACTGGCTCGGATTGGCAACTTCGTTTTTGGAACTGAACTGAACAACAGAAAGAACCTTGTGGTTGGAGATGGCCCGGTAAACTATCCGCCGATCTGGGATGCATCGTGGATGGACTGGGTACAGTACAACGGCTCCATTCAGCAGCCGATGGGGAGAAATGTCGGCGAGGCGCTGGGCGTGCGTTCGCGGATCAATCTTCTTGGTTATCCCGGAATGCAGCTGCAGAACACCATCCGAGTGGAGAATCTCCACGAGATTGAAACTCTGCTCGGCGGTGATGCACCCGGGAACGGCGTCTGGTCGCCAAAGTGGCCTGAAAACATCTTTGGGAAGATTGACGCTGACAAGGCCGCCCGGGGCGAGAAGCTCTACAACGAGCTATGCCTACACTGCCACCAACCGCCCATGCTTTCTGACGAAGGCCGCAAGTCCCAGCACTGGACAAACAATACGAACACTGCAGGAAGGCAATTCTTCAAGGTCACAATGATTCCGCTGGCTGAGATCGGCACCGACCCGAAAGAAGCGCAAAACTTCTACAACCGAACCGCCGATAGCGGACCGCTGGGAAAAGGCATCATCTCTGCCCGCGACGGGTTGAAATACATTACGCAAAAGGTGATTGATCAGGCGTACGCCGATCTCAAACTCTCCCCTGAACAAAAGAACGAGTGGAACGGGCACCGCGACAACGAACTTCTGGCACCGCTGGCTTACAAGGCGCGGCCCCATAACGGCATCTGGGCTACACCTCCTTACCTGCACAACGGTTCTGTTCCCAACTTGTTTGCGCTGTTGTCCCCCGTTTCTGAGCGGCCAAAGGTCTTTTATCTGGGGAACAAGCAATATGACCCTGTCAAACTCGGCCTGAACACCGACCCTCTCGAAGGCGCCACTGAGTTCCGTACCGACCTGCCCGGCAATTCGAATGCGGGGCATGAATTCAACGATGGCGCAAAGGGCAACGGCGTGATCGGCCGCAAACTTTCCGAAGAGGAGCGAATGCAGATTATCGAGTACCTGAAGACACTTTAGGACTCTTTCGCGACCGAAATATCAGAGCCCGCCCGGGCCTATTTCCGCGCCTGGGCGAGCGTCTAATTGTGAGCTCTGTTCGCTGCTCTACGCCGCTTTCAGCTGCTTCGCCTTCCATTGTGCCCGGCGGGCTCTTTGCGCGGCGGCAATCTTCCTCCGGGCCGCTGCTGACATCTTGCGCTTGGGCTTCATCGCGCGAGCTGATCCGTTCGACTTTCTCTTTGCCCAGCGTGCCTTTTGCGCAAGACTGATTGCCCTACGGCCCGTGCCGACGACGCCCCCCGGAATCAGCACCGTTCCCAGAAGCCCGTTTCTGAACCACGAGACGAGGCCCTGAAAGACTCCCGGATTACTTCCGCATGCCGTTCCGCGCGGAGTCACGGTACCGCGCTGTTCAACCAGCCTTCTCCGTAGTTCCGCCGCCGCGATACATATTGAACAACTTGGCGAGCGTGCCAAGTGCGCCCAGAGCCGTTGTCACGTAGGCGGCAGAAGATTGCCACAGAGCGTTTTGGGTAGTAAGCAAGAATGCTCCAAGGAGAATCATAGTAGTGAGGAACGAGCCGTGCATTTTCCCCCAACCACTCATCCGCGATTCGCGCACCCACTCCTGTTTCAAGCCCGCGGACGCCGCGGACCGAAGGAAGCGCCGAAAGCTCTCGTTCATGAGGCGAAACTGCGGGTCCGTCGTGATGAGACCGTGGCGCACCAACTGACGAATGGCCCTTCCGTTGGTTGGATTCAGCAGTCCATCCTCGGCAAGTTGAGCGAGCACAAATTTCTGTGCCTCCGAACATTCCTTCCAAACCAGGCGGTAATATCCATCCGCTCGCTCTAGGATCTCGGAGACGATCGTTTCCTCTGAGTAGATGTTTTCCTTCTTGATGTCTTCGGCGAGTTGAGCGCCGATGGGCCACAGAGCAGCCATGGGGCCGCATTCTTTCCAGATAAGGTCTCGCGCCGGGCCCTCGTACTGCTTCAGCCAATGGAAAGGCTCTTCGCGTAGATCAATCAGTTCGAGAGTGGGAAACATGCGGCCGTAGTCCTCCGAAGACGCGGCGACGGTCATGATGACGGCGAGTTGGTTATTCTCTCTTTTTTCAAGTCGCTGGAGAAGAATGGACTTTTGATTGTCGAGTTCGGGATCGTTCCAAGTGTGTTCGAAATGCAGGATCTCGATCAGGTAATTCGCTGGCACCTTGTCGAGGTCGAACTCTTCCGCCCATTTTGGAGTTGCGGCGATTTCCCTTAGGTCCAGGGTCGATTTTTGTACCTCGAGTTGCCAGTCCGAAACAGGTGGCACAAGAATGAGGACATTCCGACCCTCGCGAATGGATTCAGCAGCCTTCAGCGCGCCTGTAATTTTCAGCGGGGCGACATGAAAGAGAAAAAGCCTGCGGGCTAGTGCCCAGACAATGAAACCTATCGCCACGATCACGACAGCCGCGACCGTTGCCCCCGACAGGATCTGGATCCCGGAGGAAGGCGGGATGCTCGAAGTGATCACGAAATCGTGTTCGAGTTCGCCTGGTTTCGGCGGTTCATTGCCGCTTTCTGGCAAATGGACGCCATGCCAGCGAAGCGTCACGGTCGATCCGTCATTGTTCCAGAACCAGTCCGGGACGTTGTCCGGTTTGGAATCGACACGGTCGGAAAGGACTCCTAACATCTCCGCCGCAGTCTGGTTGTAGTCATGGTGAAATGCATAGACGAGATTGTGGAACCATCTTGCGTAAAGGTCTCGGCCTTGGTGACTGGACGAATGCTCGCTAACGGGAAGCTTGCCATCGTTGGGGAAGAGAGGATCGAGCACAATCGTGCTCCATGCGGAACTGGCGGTGTTCTTGAATTCCTCACACGCGTCGGCGCCGAGTTGATCGATGCCTGGTTGATCTTTGCAGCGCTCGATCGTCGACATCAGGCGTTGATTCAACGCGGAAGCCAGATGCAGTTGCGCTTGTTTGACCGCCAATCTCCGTTCTACGTTCAGGCTGACGCGGAACAGTGCCAGAGGCGTCAGTACCCCAACCAGAAGGAGCAGCAAGACGAAGTTCAGGATGTAACAGCGCCTCCAGACGCATGAATCCATCTCAGGGAGCGAGGAAAGATACTCTTCTACGGTGTGTCGATAAACGCGCCTTAACCAAATGGCAAGACGACGGGGCGGCCGATCGAGCAGAGGCAGCGCCGCAATGATCAGGAAGAAAACGAAATAGGTAAATGGACGCAAATAGGGACGCTGCCAAATCGCCAGCGGCAGGAAAATCAGGGCGATCAACATGGCGACGTTTGGAAGCCCGGAGCGAAGGCTCTTGCTACCTGACGTCAGCACTTTCTCTTGCTTTGGCGCATATGCCCGAATACACCATACCGTTAGCAGAAAAGCGGCGTAAGGGATGGCGGTGCAGGCGATCAAGTTTTGTTCGCTTGGACCGGTGAAACCCAGAAACAGAAACAGGATAATCAGGAAGGAGTAAGTAGGAATTAGATACACGTAAGTACTCATGCGGGCACGATTGGGCCACAACCACTCGGGTGAAAATCCGGGCCGGCGGATGGCGCACCAAATCACGATGGCTAGGAAGGGTACCGCCAAAATCGCTAAAAGCAACGTTGCCACCATCGTCATGGCCTGCAGGTTGAGGGTGCGGACGTGGGTCAGATCTCTGTAGACAATAAGGGACCACGGCGCCTGGGATACACCAGTAACTGGCATCACGCGCGCCTGGTAATCGTGCCCAAGATACTTGATGGTCAGGGAGCGGCGAGTGGAGTGGCCGAAGGCCTGGGCATAGAGTTGCTTGTCCCAATCAGTCTCCTGAAGGAAATTCTCGTGCAGGTTTCTGGTCTTATCGGCGTGGAACAAGACAAGGCCTGTTTGGTCGAAGAGCGCGAATCCGTAACCGAAGGGCAGAATGGGGTCAATCAAGGAGAGCGGCTCGGCTGTCAAAATCGCTGACCCACCTCTTACATCCTCTCTGATGCCGGGCGAGAGGAAGTCTTGATTGCACTCCTCAGTGCTCATGGTCAGGGCAGCAAGATATTCGAGCTTGTTCGGAGGCAGAGTCGAATCGAAGTGAAAGGCCGGAGCCTGGTTATCGAGGTAGGTCGATCTCGGTTGCGTGTAGATCCGCAATCGAGACAGATCGATCATGGGCGTGAGATATCCGCTAGTGCTCCATTTGACGATTTGCATTCCGTCATCATTCGTCCAGAATGCGTTGTTCACGTAGTGGTACGCGTTCGCTTCAGGGGTTTTACGAGCGTCGCCGGCGGCAGCGGACCTTTTCCTAATAACTTCAGGCCTGCCTTCCTCAACTAACTTGAGATCGTCCCGGAGGTTTGACGCGTTGCACCACTGCTTCAGTTGTTCCCGCATCTCATTAAGTTCTTGATGTATGTTGCGAGAGAGAGTTTCGCCAAGACGTTGTAACTGGTGTTCCGTGTCATCGTTCAGGGGAAAGCCCACGGCGTTGAGGCCAGACAGAGTGAAGACGCTGGTCAGCAGAACAAGGAAGAGCGCCAGAAAGCCAAGTTCGCGGAGGTGTAAACGCTCTCGGCGGTTGAGGAAAAAGATCTTCAGGACTGGACCGCTCATCAGAATGGCAAGAAACAGCGCCGTCAACCAGACCATGAATGTGGAAGAAATTGACAAGGCCTCCCACTCCAGAGTCTTGGAGGATCTGAGCCCGCAAAGGACCCACTCTTGCGCCGGTTCTTCCTGGGTTGCTTCGTCATTGAAGACGTCGAGCAGCACCGGCTGAAGGAACAGCTTGTAACGGGTACCGGCGAGTACGACTTCGGTCAAGTGGATGGACTTGTTCCGCCACGCCTGATCCGTGTTGCGATTGACGGCGCCGTGCCCGGCGCCCTCGCCCCGTCCGGACGCCAGTCCTGAGGGCCGGTTCGCAGGTTCGCCCGACGCCCGGGTGTCCACGCCGCTACCGTCTGACTTGGTTTCTTCGGCACTGCTTGCCGGGTTGGCGTTTGCACTCTCGGCTTGGGCTTGGAGAAGATCCGTGAGGGTTGTGAACTGCGGACCAGCCCGATTGCTCTGATAGACAATCGTTCCGTTTTTTGAAACCAGGAGAATGTCATCAAAGGGCAGGGAGCCGACAAGAGGCGTCAGCACGCCGCTGAGTTCCAGCGAACCGACGTAGTCTTTTCGTGAGCCTTCATGTCTATGCGCGGCTAACAGTAACTCCCAGCGGCCGTTGCGGCGCTGCACCTTTAATCTGGATGCGGGCTTCGGCGGTCTGACCTCCGTTCCCTCGTTGTCTGGTAACTCGAGACTGGGCGCCAGGTACTTCAAATAGTCCTTCAGCGCCTCCCGGTCCCTCTCGTCTTTGCTTTTCGATAAGTCCTCTTTCCGGGGAACGACAAACTGCTTCAAATCCTCGTTCTTCCGGTCGGCCAAATCGGCGCTGAACTCAAGAATGCTGCCATGAATCGAGACCATCGCCTGGACCTGGTCACCCAGCACCGCAAGGGATCGAAAATTTCGGTTGACCAGATATTCGCGCTGCGCAGCAACGTAGACGAAGTAATAGACGCAGAAGGCGGAGGCCAGAACCGCCACAGTGATCACGGGAAGAACCCAGGAGGTTGCAGGTTTTACGCTGGCCTTCTCTGAGCGAGAACCGGCTTTTCGGTCCTCAGAAGGCGATCTGGCGTCAGAATTATCAGCCATAATTTCCTCCCTCAGCCGCAGGCGGGGGAGGTCTGCTGGAGTGGCATGGAGCATATACGGTTTACAGGAAACCAGCAAAGCGCGGCAGCGGTCTGAGTTTTGTTACGAAATCGGAACAATGCGGTTTTTTTGTGCAAAAAGCACTGGGGGGAAACACGATGCCAGGAGAATACGTAACCGAATTGGCCGATTCGGGTGTCGTATTATCGCCTATCTTCCGCGCCGGGTAGAAGTGCCTGTTCGGATTGTGCCCGGATGATGGGCCATACGGAAGTTATTCCGGGCCAGAAGTCATCTTCGAGGACTCGAAGCCCGTTTCAGGGCCGCGAAGCATTACCTGCGGCTCTCCAGCAACTCGTCGGCGTTCCTGGGCGTAACGATCGTCCACGGAATGATGTAGTGCTTCGACTGACCTTCGTTCCACTTTGTGTCTTTTTCGTATTGCTTCCAGATCGTGGACATTGGCCGGTAACTGGGGCCAACGACCGCACGCATTGCGATATCAATGCTGGCCTGCATCTGGGCTTTGGCGTCTTGCAGGATGGAGGTCATCTCGCCGCGCTTCACCGCGATGAGAGCATCCGACACGCCGTCGATACCTGCGATAGAGAAGTCGTGAACATTCAGTCCATCCGACTTGATCGCCTCAATAGCACCCAGCGCCATTTCGTCGTTCTGGCCGATGACCCCGCTGATTCTGCCTCGATCCTTCTGCAGCCAGTTTTGCATCAGGTCCATGGCTTCCGAACGCGACCAGTTAGCCGGCTTCCGCTCCAGAATTCTCACGGCTCCCGCGGGGCATTCGGAAATTGCCTTTTCGTTACCCTGCCCCCGTTGGATCTCGCCTGACCCTCCTTTGGGACCCTCAATAATGACGACATTGCCCTTGCAGCCGAGCTTCTGCAGGACATTCTTGGCCTCCAGATAACCGCCAAGAACGTCATCCGAATCCACTGCGGAAGTCATTTCCTGGGTATCCAGGCGGGCATTGGTGACAATCACGGGAATGTGCGCCGCTTTGGCTTTCGTGACCACATCGACGTTGGCTTCGAAGTCCAGCGGATTCACGATGATCGCATCGTATTTCAAGTTGATAGCCAGTTGTGCTTGGTCGTTCTGCACCGCGGCATCGTAACGACCGTCATAGAAGGTCAGTTCGGCCAAGCCGCCAATCACGGCTGGATGCTGCTTGCCGTACCGCTGCATGAGTTGGACGAATTCCGCCTTGTTGCCGTACATCAGCACGGCAATCCTCACTTTTTTCGGAGCGGGCGACGCACGTAAATCCAAACAGGAAAGCAATACAATTCCGCTCGCACATATGAACAGGAGCAGCTTCTTCATGAATTCTCCTCGTTTCGTTGGCCGAAGGTTCATTTCTAGGCATCCGCCGCTTTGCGCGAAGGATCGATGATCACGGCGGTGAGGATGAGAGCGCCTTTTATGATCAATTGGTAGTAGCTTTCAACTCCCAGGATATCCAAGCCATTGTTCATCACACCCATGATCAACGCCCCAAACAGGGTCCCCGACAATTTGCCTACGCCACCCGACAAACTGGTTCCGCCGATGACGGCGGCGGCAATGGCGTCGAGTTCGTAGGAGCTGCCGGCGCTCGTCTGGCCGGAGCCGGTCTTGGCGGTCAAGATGATCCCCGCCACTCCGGCAAGAAAGCCAGACATCGCGTAGACCCAAATCTTTATCTGGTTGCTCTTGATCCCGGAAGTTCGAGCACTCCTCTCATTCCCGCCAACGGCATAGACGTAGCGTCCGAAGACCGTCTTGTTGAGAATGATCCACGCGATGGCGAACACGATCACAAACATGACGATTGGAATAGGGATGTCCCAGAGCTTCCCAGTGCCAAACCACCGTAGGCGGGAATTGAGCGAGGAGATCGGATTGCCGCCCGTGAGCGCCATCGTTGCACCCCGCGCGGCCAGAAGCATGCCGAGCGTTGCAATAAACGGCTGGATACGGAACCGCGAGACAATCCAGCCATTCAGCGTGCCGCAGGCCACTCCTCCCAACAACGCAAACAGGATCGGCACTGCGAGTGCGTATGTTCCACTCCATGGCGTCACGCTGGTCAAGCTGGTGGCAAAAGACGCGGCAAGCATACCTGCAAAAGCCAACACTGAGCCGACCGACAGGTCGATGCCGCCCGAGAGCACAACAAAAGTCATGCCGATCGCGAGAATGCCGTTGATGGAGATCTGATACAGGATCAACATGAAGTTGTCGGGAGTGATGAAGACGTTCTCCGCCCACTCTCCCTTCATGACGCGGTACTGACACGTGAGACCCACCAGGATGCACAGAAGGATGAAAGCAAGAACAATTCCGTAGTGCTTGGCGAACTTGAGCGCTTTGTCTTCCAGCGACGCCCGTGAACCCGGCGGATCAGACTTTGAGCTTGCGGCCGGCTCCATTTCGCTCGCACCGGATAATTGTTCTTCGGGTAGCTCAGCTTGCTCACTTTGCTGAACTTTGGCAAGCTCGCGATCAGGCGTCATATTCAGGAACCTCAAACAGCAGCCATCACCAATTTCTTTTGTGTCGCCTCGGCGCGCGACAGTATGGACACGAGACGTCCCTTGCGAAACACGAGGATCCGGTCGCTCACGCCAATGATTTCTTCCAGTTCAGACGAAACCATGACCACGGCCCCTCCGGTTCCTGCAAAATCCGAGATGAAGCGGTAAATTTCCCGTTTCGTTCCGACATCGACTCCGCGCGTAGGCTCATCGAGCAGAAGAACCCCCGGTTCCCTCAAGACGCAACGCCCGAAAACCACCTTCTGCTGGTTGCCGCCACTTAGATTCTGCACCAACTCCCTGGTAGTTGGAGTCTTGATCCGCATCATCCCGACCGCTTTGCCGACGCGTAATTTCTCTTCTTTGGAACGAATGAATCCCCATGTCTGAATGCTCCTGAGCACCGAGAGCGACAGGTTATCTCCCACGGAAGCGCAGAGAACAAGGCCACTAAGCTTGCGGTCCTCGGTGACGTAGGCAATGCCGGCTTCAAGAGCTTCGCCGATGGATCCTCCTTTCAGTCGCTTGCCCCGTATCGAAATGCTGCCGGAGTGACCGCGATGAAGACCGTATAGGGTGTCCAGAACCGCGGTGCGCCCGGATCCAACAAGCCCGTAGATCCCGAGGACCTCTCCCTGGTGGAGAGTGAAACTGATATCCGCGAAATGCGGCGCGCGCGTCAGGCCTCGAACTTCCAATAGCGGAACACTCCCGGGCTTGTTCTCCTTAACAAATTCGCCTTCTACATCTCCGCCGATCATCGCCTCGATCAATTGCTCACGGGTGATATCAGAAACTCTTCCCGATTTCACTCTTGCCCCGTCTTTGAACACCGTATAGGTGTTGGCAATCGCGAAGATTTCCGCAATGCGGTGGGTAACGAAGATGATGCCTTTGCCTGCCGATGCCATGTCGCGCATGGCCTTGAATAGCCGCCCGGTGTCCTCCTCGCCGAGAGCCGACGTGGGCTCATCGAAGATGAGAATGTCGGCGTTGCGATGCGAGAGCGCCTTGGCGATCTCCACCAATTGCTGAGAGGCGATGCCAAGGGTGTCCATGCTGGCGGTAGGGTCGAGATCAAATCCCAGGGACTTCAGCAGTTTCTCGGCTTGCTCGTTCAATTGACGGAAGTCAACGAAGCCATAACGCGAGGGTTCAGCGCCCAGATAGATGTTTTCCGCAACCGTCAAATGCGGAACCGCACTGAGCTCCTGCTGAACGATGGCAATGCCCGCATTCAGCGCTTCCTTCGCGTTGATGAAGCGCACCGGCTTGCCCTCGATGAAGATCTCTCCTCCATCCGGCCTGGTAAAGCCCATCAAGATATTAAGGAGGGTAGATTTTCCGGCTCCGTTTCCGCCGCATAACGCGTGGATGTCGCCGCGCTCAAGTTCCAGGCTGCCATCGACGAGGGCATGAACGCCCGAGAAGTTCTTCTTGATCGCTCGAATAGAGAGGAGTGGAGGTTGCATCATCCCTCTACCCGTCAGTTGGTCACCATATGAGGACAGGCTCATCAACTTGCCGTGAAGTGCGCTAGTTTCGAGAAGGTTCCGCGGAGATTGGGGTATAAGTCCCGGTAGATTCCCAGGAGTTCTGCGTATCTCGCGTGGTTCTCGGTAGAGGGCTGCGTCTCACGCAGAGTCCTGTCGCACATCGCCTCCGCCGCCTTAGTAGCATTCGCATACCAACCCGCTCCTACAGCCGCACAAATTGCCGCCCCGAGACTGGAGGCTTCCACGGTTCTCGACCGCCGTATAGGCTTGCCAGTCGCGTCCGCCATGATCTGGCACCACAGATCGCTGGCTGCGCCGCCGCCGATGGCGATGAATTCTCTTACTGGAACGGCAGTTGCTTCAATCATCCCGGTGACAAGAGCTTGCTCCAGCGCGATGCCCTCCAGCAGAGACCTGTACATGTGTCCTCTGCGGTGAAACCCCCTGAGCCCCACGAAACATCCCCGGGCCCGAGGGTCCCAATACGGCGTCATCACGGCGCCCCAATACGGCAGGGTCAGAAGTCCGCCACTCCCAACTGGGACCGCCGCTGCCTCGACTTCGAGTTTCTGGAAAACACTGGTGTCATCTTCTGACGCTTGGCAAACCCGATGCTTAAACCAGTCGGTTAGAAACGTTCCGGCGCGCAGGCTCGTTTCCAGGTAGAAACCTTCTCCGGTACAGCTTCCCATAGTGCGCCACGCATTCCCGATGCGATACTCGGCGGAATAAACGCCCGACACCACGGCAGTTCCAAGATTGAGATAGGCGCGTCCGCCGGCGAGCGCGTTGACCCCCAGACCAGCCGCTTGCCCGTCACCGCCGCCGGCCACCACCGGCGTACCGCGAATGAGGCCGGTCGCAGAGGCGGCCGACCCACTGACCGTACCAATGACGGTTCCTGGACGCATCAGTTGCGGCAATTTCTCGGGAGAGAGTTCGAGAGCTCCCAGCACCTCCGGCGACCAGTCTCTCCGTTTCATATCGAAAAGGCCCAATGGGTCCGCACTTGCCCAACTCGTTCGAAAAACGTCAGTGAGCCGCCATGCCAGGTACGCATGCACGTCGGCGAACATCGTGACACGGCGAAATGGTTCCTCCTCCCGCCGCAGCATCCAGGCAATGCGGTAGGCGACGGGCGCCATGTCGGGCGGCTTGCCCGTGATCCGATGAATCCTCTCGCTGCCAACTCGACCAGCGAGCCAGGCCACTTCCTCTTCGCATCGCTGGTCCAGCCACACGATCGCCGGCCGAACCGGGTCGCCGTCCTGCCCAAGAGGCACGAATGTTTCGCGTTGGCTTGCGATCGAAATTGCGGCGACATCGGCGGGTGCCACTTGCTGAAACAGTTCTCGCAAAGCGACACAAACCGAACGCCACCAATCTTTCGCATCCTGCTCGTACCGATTGTCGGCGGGGCTGAGGAGAGGGATGGGGCTGCGACCTCGCCCAGCAATGGTGCCATCCTGTCTCCAGGCAATCGCTTTGGTGGCAGTGGTACTGCTGTCGAGCCCGATGACGACGCTTTTCCCGGTTTGCATCTGGAACTCTGGACATCATACCAACGGCAGCCAAGGCTTCGTCAGTGTGTCCTGTGGCTTTGATTCTGCACGCCCGTCAGGTATTGTTTTGGCGTATGAGTGACTCTATGCGGGCTGCCGAACTAGTTGCTCCCCATACATTCCGGCTGGCCGAGATGCCGATTGCAGATCCCGGACCCGGAGAGGTGCAGGTGCGCGTTGAGGCCGTGGGCGTCTGCGGGTCAGACTTGCATGCCTACTCCGAAGGTTCGGCTGGCGACACTCCCAACGTCTACCCGATGGTGCTCGGACATGAGCCTGCAGGAACGATCGTGAGAACGGGTCCCGATGTTACCGGGCTGGCGCCGGGTGACCGCGGGGCCCTCGAGCCCGCGCTCTACTGCTACCACTGCGAGTTCTGCCTGCGCGGGCAGCACAACGTATGCGCCAACATTAAGTTTCTCAGCTCCCCGCAGCATCCGGGATTTTTTCGTGAACTGATCAACCTGCCCGCCAGCAACTTCCTTCCCATTTCCACAGGAATGTCGTCGGACCAGGCAACTCTGGTCGAGCCTCTCGGGGTCGCGGTGCATTCACTTAAGCTGGCGTCTGTTCAGGCGGGCGAGACAGTAGCGGTATTCGGCGCGGGACCGATCGGACTGTTGACCATTGCTGCGCTGAAGGCCGCCGGAGCAGGGCAAATCTGGGCCGTGGAGCCACTAGCGCACCGCCGTGAGTTGGCGAGGAATATCGGCGCCGACGTGGTGCTCCAACCCGCTGAGGCAACACGGGAGATACTCCGCGGGACCGGACAGCGCGGCGTGGACTGCGCCATTGACTGCGCCGCCAAAGAACACACCACCAACCAAGCCATCCAAGTGGTCCGAAATGCGGGACGCGTGGCGCTCACGGGTATTCATTCGGCGCGCCTGGTGCCGTTGGAGGGGTCAACGATGCGACGTAAAGAATTGACGATTTTCAACGTGAGGCGATCGAACCACGAGTCGCACGCGGCTTTGGAACTGCTGGCAGCGCATCCGGACCGGTTTGCGCCGATGCTTACGCACACGCGGGAGATGGACCGTGTCGGCGAAGCATTCGTCATCGCCAGCGAGTATAAGGACGGAGTGGGCAAGATGATCATCCGGCCCTGGCACTCCCTGTAAAGCGGTCACTCCTAGTATCGTGTCCCGGAAATACGCGAACAAAGTCGGGCGATCTTCTGCAGGATCGAATCGGCCGTCGCGGCCCAGACGAAAGGCCGACTCGAGCGATTGTAATGCTGCACGAAAGCGTC
>Ga0075029_100001612_pt1 | contig 12890 bp, 9 predicted proteins | sample LitLauG_LLR_2013_FD_71391 | JGI IMG/M metagenome (GOLD analysis project Ga0075029, IMG submission 71391) | Freshwater sediment microbial communities from North America - Little Laurel Run_MetaG_LLR_2013 | ecosystem: Environmental > Aquatic > Freshwater > Creek > Sediment | place: USA...
GACCGGGGGTAACCGATCTGATAGCATCAAGGATTAGGGGACTGGTTGTTCCGCACACCGGGCGGGTTGAAGTATACTTTATGGAGCAAAACATTTTTATGCGCTTTTGTTCTAAACTGGTGCTGCTGGGGGCTGGGTTCGCGCTGGTGTTAACGGCGGCCAGCCCGGAAAGGCCGCAACGCATCACCAGCGTGGTGCGTCCGGATCTTCGGACCGGGAAACTGGTGAGGAGCGTGATTGTAACGTCGATGCCGGTCAATCAGAGAACGGTCCCGGAGACGGTCATCCAACCACGCGTGGTGACGAATGGCCTTGCGGATGGCCCGGAGTCGCAGTCTGCGCCGGCCAACAGCATCTCGGACGCGGTGGACCGCATCGCCACCCAGCAGCAGATCTCACCCCGGTTGATTCATTCCGTGATCAAGGTGGAAAGCAATTACAATCCATACGCCGTGTCTTCCAAAGGCGCTGAGGGATTGATGCAATTGATTCCCTCCACCGCGCGCCGCTTCGGCGTTGCCAACACTTTCAATCCGGTGGAGAATATTCAGGGCGGGGCCAAGTACCTGAAGTACCTCCTCAACCTCTACGATGGCAATTATCCCCTGGCCTTGGCTGCGTATAACGCCGGCGAAGGCGCCGTGGCCAAGTATGGCGGCGTCCCGCCCTACGCCGAGACCCAGAATTACCTCATCCTGGTGCGCAAGCAACTGGAGGAAGCCAGGAAGACGGAAGCGGCCAAAGCGAACGTGCAGGAAACCAAGCCCGCGGAAACAACTCCGGCCGGTCCGGCTCACATCATCGAGGTGGTCCAGGCCGATGGCACGGTGCGGTACGTGGCGCGTTGACGATGCGATGAAAATGCTATGAGGCTGATTGCTGCGCTCGCTATTTCGACTAGCACCCTGCTGGCGCAGACCGATAAGCCGGTGATCCGGTCGGTAACAGCGGTCCGCACGTGGTTGCTGAGCGACGTCACTCGCGTCGCCGTCGAGGTTTCCGGCGACTTTCGATTCCGTACCGACCGCCTGAACAATCCCGACCGCGTTTATTTCGACATCCTGGATTCCTACCCGCAGATCGAATCCAAGCGCTTTTATAAGAAGGAACTCGGCGACAAGCTGGTCAAAAGCATCCGAGTGGCCGAGACCAATCCGGGCGTCACGCGCGTGGTATTGGATTTAGGGGCGGCGGTGGAGGTCACCACCTCGCAGCTCTCCAACCCGGTTCGGCTGGTGATTGAAGTCCGCAGCGGAAAGGGCGGCACCCCGCCGCCCGAGACTGCCAGGGCGGAACCTCCTCCGCCGCCCGCCAGGGCAAAATCGCCAGTGAAGTCCCCGAAGGGTACAGCGCCCGGCGACGTTGCGATTGCCGAAGCGCCCGGAACCAGTTTCAAGCCAGTCGCGGAGGCCCCGGTTCCCGTCGAACCACCGGCGCCAGCCCGACCGCCAGAGCCGCGACCGTCCATAGGCGGACCCGAAACCGTAGCTCCCCTGGCCGTGAAGCCGGCGCCGGCCCCCCCAACTCCCGCTGAAACTGGCACCGCCGCCCGGCATACCAGCAGCGGACAGAATTCGTTGACGCGAGCGTTGGGCCTGAAGGTGGGCCGGGTTGTGATCGACCCCGGCCACGGCGGCCACGACCATGGCACGGAAGGGCCGAAGGGACTGTTGGAGAAGGAACTGGTACTGGACGTTGCTATGCGCGTGGGCAAGCTCATCGAAGACCACATGGGCGCAGAGGTCGTCTACACCCGGACCGACGATACCTTCGTCCCGCTCGAAGGGCGAACCGCCCTCGCGAACGAAAGAAAAGCCGATCTGTTCCTTTCCATTCACGCCAACTCCTCGCCGTACCCCCGCATCTCCGGTGTGGAAACGTTTTACTTGAATTTCACCGATTCGAAGGACGCTCTCGATGTGGCTTCGCGCGAAAACGCCAGCTCGCAGAAGTCGGTATTTGAGTTGCAGGACATCATCCAGAAGATCTCGCTGCACGAAAAGCTGGATGAATCGAAGGAGTTCGCGGGACGTATCCAGGCTTCGCTGTACTCGCTTTCGTCGCGGAACGTGCCGGGGCAGAGGAACCGCGGCGTGAAGAAGGCGCCCTTCGTGGTGTTGATCGGCGCCAATATGCCCTCGGTGCTAGCTGAGATCGGGTTTGTGACCAATCCGCGCGAAGAGGGGCAGCTCAAGCGGCCGGATTACCGCCAGAAAGTCGCCGAAGCCCTGTTCCGCGGCCTCTCCAAATATGCGGAGAGCCTGAGCCATTTCCAGATCACAGCGCAGAACGAAAGCCGCGAACCGCACAAATAGACCGGGATGAAAGTTCTCGCTTTCCGCCACGTTCCGTTCGAAGGCGCCGGGCGGATCGAGTCCCTGCTGGCTCAACGCAACATCCGGTTGGACTACGCCGATCTGTACGTGCCCGGAGTCCGGACGCCCGATATCGCCGGATACGCGGCCCTGATTGTTCTCGGTGGCCCAATGTCGGCGAATGACGGCCTGCCCTACATTCACCAGGAATTGGACCTGATCGCCCAGGCAGTGGCGCGCGACCAGCCGGTGTTGGGGATTTGTCTCGGGGCGCAACTCCTGGCCCGGAGTCTGGGCGCCCGGGTGTACCGTAACGCCGTCAAGGAAATCGGCTGGTTCGATCTGCACTTCACCGAATCCGCGGCGTGCGACGCACTCTTCAGCGGCATCGCCTCCCAACCCGTCTTCCACTGGCATGGGGAGACGTTCGACTTGCCGGCTGGCGCCGAGTGGCTGGCTTTTTCCGCCGGCTGCCGTCATCAGGCATTTCGGCTTGGCACGAAACATTACGGCCTGCAATTCCATCTGGAAGTGACTCCCGGCATGATTGCCGATTGGTGCTGTCAGGATGAAAACGGCGGCGATGTGCGGGAGTTGGCCGCTCCACTTGATCCCCTACCTCACGCCAGCGAGTTGGAGAAGCTTTCGGATCTGGTGTTCAACCGGTGGTGTGGCCTGTTGCCGAACTGGTAGGCAGGGGGGAACCGAGACCCCACGATTCAGTTGGCGTTAACTCCCATTTGGGGGGATTGTGAAAAGCCCGCGAACCGATCATCATAAACGTAACTTGTCCTGTGATCCCAATCCGGCGCTCATCATGGTGGTCGAGGATCCGTTCGTCAGCGGTCTCTTGCGGAGTTTGTTGACCGGGCAGGGCTATCGGGTTGCGCTGGCCAGCGTGAGTCATGGCCTGGAGCTTCTACGATCTGCGCAGGCTATACCGGATCTTCTGATCACGAACCAGCCGGCTCCGTTCGCCACCATGGGCGATTCCCTCCCCCTTCTTTATCTCGCCGCGTCTCCCGACCCGCAGCAAGCCGCCGCATTTCCCAACTGCTCGACGTTGCGCAAACCGTTCGAGCCGCGGCAATTGCTGGAGGCGGTCCGGCACCTGGTGGAGAGCGGAGTGGCGGTAGGATGAAGTCTGGTGGGCTTTCATCTTTGGGTTGACGACAATCTGGCTTGGGCTCTGGGCACGTACGAGTACCGCCCGATGGGCAGCGCTGTCATCTCGGCGTCGGACCTTTTCCGCCGCCGCGACTTCAGGCCGCGCCGCCAATGGCTGCCTCCACAGGCCGCCCCATACGCCGGCCAGTTTGCCAGCCTTGGCCATCTGAACGCCCAGTTAGTTCAGCGGCGCAGGGCTGCAAAGCGCCGGCAAGCCACACCCGCCAGCCGGCCCACAGAAGCGAGCCTCACTGAATCACCGTAATGCTCACCAGTTTGTCGAGCTTGGGAAATTCCGCATCCAGATAGGCGTTGCCGCCCGCAAACATTTGGGCCTGCTTTCCCGCCCTCATGCCGCCGCCGGCGCTCTCGCCGTATCCCGAATAAAGCTTGTCCACCACCTCGATGCCCGCAACTACCTTGCCGAAGGGCGCGAAGCCGTCTTTGTCCTGGCGGGACCGGTCGCCCGTCACGACGTAGATTTGCGTGGTGCGCGCGTCGGGACCCGTCATAGCGTAGGCCACGAATCCGCGGGTGTTGCTCTGGGTAACTGGGTCGTCGGGCATGGTGGCATTGCGCCAGACAGCCGCGATCTGCGGGTTGCCGGGGATGCCGAATTGCGCGAAATCGCCGCGGATCACCCGAAAGAAACGCGAGTCGTCGTAGAAACCGGCGCGCACCAGGTTGTAAAAGCGATCGGCTCCGTGCGGCGCCCAGTCGCGATGCACTTCGATCGTGAACGGCCCCTGCGTGGTGGCCACCTTGACGTGGAATACGGAGGGCGAGGCCTGCGCCCAAACCTCGCTCTTCGGTTCGAGCAGACGCGCGCGGGGCTCGGAGACCTGCAGCAACTCCCAAAGGTAGCCTTGCCAGAGAATCGGCCGCGAGTGCGTCCCGTGTCCACGCGTTTCGGCGCTGGTGGGAATCAGGATGTAGCGCCCACGCGCCACGCGCCGGATCTCCCGCTCCATGATGCCCAATTCCGGCGGATTCACTTCGTCATCGGCGGAATTGACGGCGAACAGCGGCGCCTTGATCTTCTCCAGCATCGGCGACGGATTGTAATCCGTGGACGATTCGTACTGGTATAGCATGTCGTTGGCGTCGGTGCGCAGGGCGCGTTGTTTCAGGGTCTGCAGCGCGGCGTCGGCTGCCTCGCGTGTGGGGTTGGCGTGGTGCAATTGCAGCGGGCTGCTGGTCATCATGAACAGCGCGTACTGGGCGGCAATCAGACCCTGAGGCGGCGAACGGTACTCGCCGTTCTTCCACTCCGGATCGCTGCGAATCGAGTCGATCACCATGGCGCGGAACATGCGATTGCGTCCGGCGATCTCCACCGGGGCGCTGGCCAGGGGCATCAGGGCGTCCATGAAATCGGGGAACATCTCGCCCCAGACCCAGGTGTGCATGGCGCCCATCGACGTGCCCATCACCAGCCGTAAGTGATCCACGTTGAGGCCATCGTGCACCAGCATGTAGCCGGCCCGAACCATGTCGTCGTAGCGGTAATGCGGGAACCGGGCGTGCAAGCCGTCGCTCGGCTTGCTGGACTTGCCGTGGCCGATGGAGTCGGGGAGGATAATGTAATACCTGCCCGCGTCCAGCAATTGGCCCTTGCCGAAGAGCACTCCGCCGAACCCCTCTCCGAGAAACGGCCGGCCGCTTCCTCCGGTGCCGTGCATGACAATTACGGCGTTATTGACGTGCCCGGCCGCATCGCGTGTGGGATGTCCCAATGTGGTGTAGTGCAACCGAAGCTCGGCCAGCCTTTCTCCGGACTTGAAAGTGAAATCGCGGACGATGTAGTCGCCCTCCGTGGGTTCGAGCCCCGGCGACGGCGCAGTTTGAGCAGGGCCCTGAGCCCTGGCGCCGGCGGCGAGCAGGAGCAGAGCAAGTGCGCGAAGCATTGGAGAAAGCTTAACAGAAGGAAGCAAATGCCGGAGTCAACCCCATCATTCCCGCCGCATCGGGCCGTGCGGCGGGCGATTCGCCTGCCGAAACGGTGTACTAAGCTAGGGCTAGGGCCAGGAATGAGGCAACCCAACCTCGAAGCCGCTTTGACGCAGTGGGCACGGGCCGTCGGAGGAGAACATGTGATTACTGAGGCTCCTCAGTTGCGGGCCGCGGAGATCACTACGTTTGCAGTCTCCCATCGAATCCCCGCCATTCTCCGTCCGGCGAACCGCGAGGAAGTACAGGAGTGCCTGCGAATCGCCACCCGTTGGGAAGTGCCGGTTTATCCCATCAGCACCGGTAAGAACTGGGGCTACGGTTCGCGAGTCCCGACCGCCGACGGCAGCGTGGTTCTCGATCTGGGACGCATGAACCGGATCCTGGATTACAACGAGGAACTGGCATACGTCACCCTGGAGCCCGGTGTCACGCAAGCGCAGCTTTTCGAGTTCCTGCGGGAACGGCGCTCGCACCTCTGGATGGACTGCACCGGCGCCAGTCCCGAATGCAGTCTGATTGGCAACACCATGGATCGCGGGTTCGGCCACACACCGTATGGCGACCACTTCGCCCACTCTTGCGGACTCGAAGTAGTGTTGCCCTGGGGTGACGTGATTGAAACCGGCTTCGCCCGGTTTGCCGGCGCCAAGACCGGGGCCCTGCACCGGTGGGGCGTCGGACCCACCCTCGACGGACTCTTCTCGCAATCCAACCTCGGGGTGGTCACCCGCATGACCATTTGGTTGATGCCGCAGCCCGAGTACTTTCAAGCCTACTATTTCTTCTGCGAGAGCGAAGGGGACCTGCCGGCCGTGATTGATGCTTTGCGTCCCTTGCGGCTCAATAGAACCCTTGCCAGCGCTTCCCATATTGCCAACGATTACAAGGTGGTTTCTGCCTTGCAGCAGTATCCTTGGGAGGCCGCCAACGGGCAAACGCCGCTCGATGGGAAGCTCATGATGCGGCTCCGCCAGGACCTCAAGATCGGCGCGTGGAACGGTTCCGGCGCCCTTTACGGAACCAAGGCCCAGGTGAAGGAGGCGCGCCGGCTTTTGCGGCGAGCACTGGCGGGTAAAGCCGCGAAGCTCCAGTTCCTGGACGACCGTATGCTGCGGCTGGCGTCCAGATTCGCCAAACCCTATGAATGGATCAGCGGATTGAATCTCGAGCGCGTTCTGGCGGTGCTACAGCCGGTATACGGGCTCATGAAAGGAATCCCTACCGAGCACCCACTGGCGAGCGTGTACTGGCGCAAGCGGACGCCGCCTCCAGCGCATATGGATCCCGATCTTGACGCTTGCGGTTTGCTCTGGTGCAGCCCAGTCGTGCCGAACGACGGCCGGCATGCTCAGAACCTGACCCGGCTGGCGTCCGGCATCATGTTGCGGCATGGCTTCGAACCAGCGATCTCACTCACCATACTGACGGGCCGCTCGATCGCCTGTATCGTCTCCCTCACCTACGACCGCGACGTGTCGGGTGAGGATGAACGGGCGCAGCGCTGCCACCAGGATATGCTGGACTGTTTCGCTCGCGAGGGATACTACTCTTACCGGCTTGCGGTGACTTCCATGGCGGCGATGGGCGAAGTGGGCGCCTACCACGAACTGCTCCAGCGAATTAAACATGCACTGGACCCTGGTGAAATTCTTGCCCCCGGGCGCTACATCCCTGATCGTGATTGGACTTGACCGAACTGATGACCATGATCAGGGGTAATACCGCTCTGCGAAAGTCGCTTTTGCCACGCCTCCAACTCTTTGAATGGCACGAGTTGGCCTGGTTTCCAGAGACGTTTCGCAATGCCATTACCGAGGTGCTGCGGGTGTTGTGCTTGCGCATGCGCGTGCAGGATGTCATTGCGCCGGTGTTGGAACGTCTTCTGGAGGAAACCCGCACGGATCGGGTCGTGGACCTTTGTTCGGGCGCCGGCGGACCGATCGTCGCCATTCAAGAGCGGTTCGCGGCCGCCGGCCACCCCATTTTCGTGCTCCTGACCGACAAGTTCCCGAACGTTGCGGCGTTCCGCCTGGCGGAGGCAACGGGCGGCGGGTACATCCGCGGCCTGGGTGAAGCAGTGGATGCCGTCGCGGTGCCTGAGTACGCCGCAGGCGTCCGGACGCTGTTCAACGCTTTCCATCACTTTCCACCAAAAGGGGCACGCGCGATTCTGGCCGACGCGTATCGCCGCCGGCAACCGATCGCGATTTTCGAGATCACCGAGCGAAGCCTGTTCAATACCGCGTCCAATTTCGTGCTGAGCTTCGCTACGATGTTGATACTGCTGCCAGCCACGCGAGCGAGGCGTGCGGCATGGTGGTGGTTCACCTACGCCCTGCCGCTGCTGCCTGCGGCTTTCGGTTGGGACGCCTTCGTCTCCTGTATGCGATCTTACACAGCCGAAGAATTCGACAGGTTGAAGAAAGGGCTGGAAGATGATTCGTATTCGTGGAGGAACGGAAAAGTACTGGTACCGGGAAGCCCGATAGCGATCACTTATTTCCTAGGTGTTCCACAAGTATTTGATAATTAGCATGTTATGGTTCAGTACGAACCAAACCAGGGGTTCGACGCCGTACGTTTGCCCACACCGCCGCCCCCACAAGTTCTTGACAGGTGATCTAAGGTTGCCTACCATTGTTTAGGTCCAAGTTCCGTGTGATTTCTTAAAGGAACCAAGGAGATATTGCAGTGTCCAGAATATTCGGAGGCCGAAGCATCATCGCAGTAGCAGTTCTGTTCTTAGCGGCGGCTTGCGCACAGGCTTCGCCGATTTATGGTACCGCCGCAGTGGGAAGCGCCAGCCTCGGTGTCGGAGGAACCACGCTGGCCACGGCGTTCATTGACTTCTTCAGCACCCTACCACTTTGTAGTATTGGGGGTCTTGGTGTCCCCGGTTGTTTTACTGTCCTCAGCGGTAATGACAACTTTGTTGCTGGGAGTACCGCAACCGTACAAGACCTCGACGCCGCGACCACCGGGGGCCATATCAGCGGTGCGATCAGCATACCCGACTGGATCGTTTTCAGCAACGGCGTGCATCTTGATTTGACCAGCGTGACTCCCGGTGTCGCCGCTAATTGTGCGACGCTGACCCCGGCCCAATTGGCGACTGCCGGCACTTCGTGCAATGTGGTTCTCGGCGGCGAGACAAGTCCGATTGTCCTGCAGAATCTCGGATCGAGCGTTTCTGCCGGCTTCGCTGTCAGGACGAACGGATTCACGGGAACGCGTGCCTTGACGTCCGTGGTAGATGGCGTTTTCACATCTCAGTTTGTAGTAGATCCAAACACGGGAAACCCGGGAGTGAATATCCTTCAGATCCTCACCTTTATAGGCGGAGGTGGAACGCTTTCGAATAGCTGGTCGGGCACTTTTGTTGCGGAAGTTCCGGAGCCGAGTACCGCGTTCTTTGTCTTGGGTGGTCTACTCCTGGTTTCGGGGCTGGTGATTCGCCCTCGGCGCAAGTAGTAATTTCAAGGGTGTTTCTTTAGGTTCTTGAGCGCCGCGTTGCCACCTTGGCCACGCGGCGTTTTTCTATTTTTGCTTCCTGCTGCTTTTAAGAAACCGCGACCGCCCATCCCGACGCATTTCCAGCTAATTGTACATTCCGAAATTCTGTTGTGCTCCTGCTGCTTGCCAGGCCAGACCAGGCAAGCTACGGCAGACGACCGGAATATCGCTCATTTCCCGCCGAAGTTGATTCAGCATGGGCAGGTACTTGGGAGTGGGGCGTGCAGAGTCGAACCAAAGGACTTCCATGTCGCAGTTGAACGCCGGGTCGTAATAGGGCGGCAGATAACCGGCCGGGGATTCGAGGGAACTGCCGCCGATACGCCGCAGAATCGTCGAGGAACAATGCTTAACGGTCGCAGTCGTGATTCCGATGCAACCGCCCAGGAGTTCACCAAGGCCGAACGTAGCCAGAACGAGTCGCAACGCCTGGATGGTGCATCTGCGTTCCGGCGCGATCGCCCAGCCTCCCGCCTCCACGTACGAGACATGGCGGTGGCGAGCCTGACAGATCTGCGCTTCCACAGCCGAAAGGAACTCGCGTCCCCAAAACGGGCTCGCGGCAAGCGCGGAGTGCCGAATCCAGAGATCGTGAACCCCGGCGCTGTTGTCGAGTTCACGATACCGCATGCAGCCTGTGACGGTGCCGGCGTGGTCCATCGCCAGAAGATGCCAACTGTCGGAATCGATCTCCAGCCGGTGTCGGCCGTCAGCCGACAGTTCGTGCCGGCCGATGGCGCCATCCTCCATGTACACAGCTCCGCGCAGCCTTTGCATTTCGGCCAACAGTTCTGCATGGCGCAGGGGGTCATATTGCTGATTCCGGAAAGCGGGGGAAACGCTGACGTGCGGCGGAGCTAGAAGCAACAGCCTGGTCTGACCGAGGCTGCGGAACTCATGTCGTTGATAAGGTTGGCTATCAGATTCGCATGATACCGGCATACTCGTCACCTCCGAATGCAACATCGAACTTATTCCGGCGAGTTTGTCCCTCGTGGAGTCGGTGGAATTGCAATCCCAGCAATTCGCCGCAGTGGACCCAGCCTCTTCTTATCGCCTGAGATCACCGAGGCCTGGTGAGGCCGGAGAAGCTCAACCTGGCCCAGGCAGACCTGTCCACCGGGAACCGGAAGCTCTTCTTGGTCGGGGAGTTGGGAACCCGCAGGCGGTTTCTGGCCTCGGTGCCGGGATCTCCTCTGGGAGTATTACGTAATAGTAGTCCTATAACTCAGCTCACTTTCTCAGGAAGTTCACTGACCTTTTCGGCTCCCATCTCCCCGTTATGTCTATCAAGAAGATGAATTATGCCCGGTTTGGGCGGCAAATGTCAAATCGCAAAAGGTAGATACCCGAGTACTAACAGACTATAGCTCTAGCCGCAAGAGGTTCACGGAATAACGCCTGTGGGGATTCAAATAACCCAGCAGAATTACAAATCCCCCGCATTGTGGGGGGCGGGCTCGATCAAGCGACGATGGATGTGTCTCAGTTGTGCACGGCGGTGTAAAGTGTCTGGGGCCCGTTCTGCCCGCTTAAGGGAAAGGTGATGGGCACCGCATCGCTGTTCACTACCGCCGGCACCACCACGTTGAACTGGTATAAACCCACGGCGCCTGGCGCCAGTCCGGAATAGGACAGCGAGGCCGGACTCTGACCGAAGAAAACCTGGAGAGGAGTGGTGAGGGTGTTGGACTGCTGTGCCACCTGTCCCGCGACGATCGTGGACGGCGTCACAGGGCCGAACCCCACGCCGTAAACGATGATGGTTTCGCCGGGCTTGGCCTGCCTCGATGGGTAGCCGGCAAGGGTTCCGGGCGGAAGCACGTAGGTGACGCCATCGGGAAACAGGGCCGCCAGATACTGTTTTCCGCCGATGTTGAAGTTCGGCGGCGCGTAGAGACCTGGCTGGGTGGCATTCACGGTGACGGCGATAGGCGCGCTGATTCCGTTCGCGTTGATGACGGTCAGAGTCTGGGAGCCGGTCCCGACACCCGAAGGCACCTGCGCATTCACCTGTCCCGCGCTGATGTAGTCGATGAACGCGGCTTGGTTGCCAATGGTCACCATGGTCCCATCGAGGGAAGTCGGGGCGTTGATGCCAACAAAATCGCCACCAGCCCAACTGCGAGCGTCGGCCGCCAGATTGGAGCCATAGATCTCGATCCAGGAGCCGGGCGCCACGGCTTTGGCTGCGCCGAAGGCTCCGGCGGTCTGCACGCCGCCGGCTGAAATAGCGGGCACTCCGGGAACGGGCGTCAGCAGCCGGACTACGTTGTTCTGGGTATCCATGACGAATACCGTACCCGAAGCGGATGTAGTCACTCCGGTCGGAAAAGAGAAACCTGCGTTGGCGGCGGGACCGCCATCCCCAACGTAGTGGGAGGATCCGCTGCCGGCTACGGTGTAAATCGTACCGTATGGCGCTACCACCCGGATGCGGAAGTTGTTGGTGTCGGCGATGAAGAGATTGCCCGCGGAATCGAGGGCGATGCCTTTCGGGCTATTGAGCCTGGCTTTGGTAGCAGGGCCGCCGTCGCCCGTGAAGCCATTGCTGCTGCTGCCGGCAACACTCGACATGATCAGGCTGGGCGCCATCATCCGCACGCGATGGTTGCCGGTGTCGGCGATAAAGAGGTTGCCTGCCGAGTCGAAGGCCAACGCGGTCGGGTTGTTGAACTGGGCGCGGGAGGCCAGCCCGCCATCGCCACCGAAACCCGCCCCGCCCTGTCCCGCGACCGTGCTGATGATCCCGCTTGCCAGAGCCAGCTTGCGGATGGCGGCATTGCCGGTGTCGGAGATGAACAGGTTGCCCGAGGAATCCAGTGCCAGGCCCGAGGGGTGGTTGAGTTGGGCCACGTTGCCCTGGCCGCCATCGCCCGTGTATCCGGCACTGCCGTTAGGGCTGCCTGCCACACTCGTAATCTTGCCGCCGGATACCTTGCGAACCGCGTTGTTGTTGGTGTCGGCGATGTAGAGGTTGCCGGAAGAATCCACCACCACAAACTGGGGATCGTTCAGTTCGGCGCTGGTGGGCGAACCGTTATCGCCGGTGTACCCCGCGGTTCCGTTCCCAGCCACGGTGGAAATGTTTCCGTCGGTGCCGACCATGCGGATGCGGTGGTTGAACTGGTCGGCGATGTAAAGGTTGCCGGAGGAATCCAGCACCGCGCTGAAAGGACCGTTCAGTTGAGCGCCGTTCGCCGGTCCGGCATCGCCCGAGAAACCAGCCGTGTTGTTGCCGGCCACCGTCGTGATGGTATAGCTCGGAATGGCCTGCGAGCGGGCCAGGGCGGGAAAGAATAAGGAGACGGCGATCCCTGTCAGCAGGAGACTGGCTGGTTTTAAATTCATGAGATTTTGTGAGACGCGAAGGTGCAGCAGTTCGTTACCAGTATAACCGGACCCTTCGGCGACCTCCGGTGAGAATGGCCCGATCTGGCTATACCCCGGCGGTCTCCGGGGCGGCTAGAATCAGAGCAAATGCCTCGATTTCGAGCGGCCGTGGTACTGGGGCTGATTCAGGGCTTGCTCCTGGTTCCCATGGCCGCATCGGGCGCGGATGCCAGGTCCTGCTGGCTGCGCGATGCGGTCACCCCATCGGCCAATCTCACGTATGCTTTGTGCCAGCAGGGCGACGTGTTGGTAACTCGCGATGGCGGGGCCAAGTGGACTGTGCAGGCAACGGGCGCTCCGGGCCTGCTGCGTGCGATCGCGTTTCCGGACACTGACCGGGGTTTCGTGGTGGGCGACCGCGGCGCGCTTTTGGCGACCCAGGATGGCGCCAAAACGTGGAAGCCCCAGCCGGCGGGCACAACCGAGAACCTGATGGCGATCCAGATGGTGGGCGAGGCGGCCTGGATTTCGGGTTACGACGGGGTGATCCTGCACTCCACCGATGCCGGCCGCACGTGGACCAAACAGAACAGCGGAGTTACGCAAGCC
>Ga0075029_100001613_pt1 | contig 12880 bp, 13 predicted proteins | sample LitLauG_LLR_2013_FD_71391 | JGI IMG/M metagenome (GOLD analysis project Ga0075029, IMG submission 71391) | Freshwater sediment microbial communities from North America - Little Laurel Run_MetaG_LLR_2013 | ecosystem: Environmental > Aquatic > Freshwater > Creek > Sediment | place: USA...
GTCCCCGGTTCATGTCCCCCGCTTGCCACAAACTGCCTACGGATTCGCCGTTACATCCTGTTGCAGATCCAAGTCGTCGAGCAACTCAAAATCGGAATACAGCTCGTGATTCTTTTCCAGTGCCTGCAGATCGCTCACCGCCGAGCCCGGCTCGACGACTACATCCACGCCGGCCCGGTCGTCTGTCGGCCGATAGCTGCCGCGCGCGAAAAACAATCCCACACCCACTCCCAGCAACACCGTAAGTGCCGCCGCCAATACCGGGCGGCGGAACCAATAGCGCCAGCCCGCCTGCGGCTTGGCCATCTCTTCCCGCAGACGAGCCTGCAGGCGCACGTCAAAGTACGGCGATGGCTCCGGCACCTGCCATTCGTCCAACACCGACATCGTGGCCCGCATCGCCTTCAGCTGCCCGGCGCAAGCCGCGCAGCTTTCCAGATGCTTGTTCTCGTCCGCCGTGGGCTGGTCCAATCCCGCCGCCACTTCCGGCATCCGTTCGCGAATCTCGTTGCAGTTCATAACCTCGTCCCTCAATTTCCCGCCTACCTTCGCTCACATGCCCCTCAGGGGCTAAAGCCCGCAACTTTCGCGGTTCGCAACGGCACGGCTGAAGCCGTGCCCTACCCAGCCTCATACGAATTCTTTTAACTGTTCCCGCAAAGTTTCATAGGCCCGGAAGAGCAGCGATTTGGTCGCCGACTCGCTCTTTTTCAGGACTTCGGCAATCTGCTTGTAATCCATCTGCTGGTACTTGTGCATGATCACCGCTAATCTCTGCTGCTCGGGCAGCGCCTCCACTTTGCTCCGGATCGCCATCATCCGCTCGCGCCGCACCATGATCTGTTCGGCGGTCAGGTTGCCGTCGGGCAACTCGAACCTCGTGCCCGTATCGTCATCCGGCTCGTCGATGCTGACCGTTACCTCAGGCCGTTCATGGCGCGTATCGCGCGCATGATTGACCGCCAGGTTGGTCGCAATCCGGTAGAGCCAGGTGGTAAACTTCGCGCTCGCCTCATAGCTCGCGCGCGAGCGATACACCCGCAGAAAAACTTCCTGAGCGAGATCCTCAGCCGCTGCCGAGTTCCGCGCCATACGATACATGAAGCTCACCAGCGGGCGGCGATATTTTTGCACCAGATAATCGAACGCCGACTGGTCGCCTGCCTTCACCCGCAGCATGATGTCGGCGTCGGTCGGCGCTCCCGATACACCGCTGGAGAACGCCGGCGCAGGCGTCGTTGCCGCCATCAGCATGCCCGGATCGAGTGCGGCCGTGCTCACATCCATTTCAACCCTGGAGGTGGCAGAAAGTTGCGTCTCGGGCTGGCTGGCAGAGTCCTCGGAAGTGCTTGCAGATGCAGGAGATAGCGGGCTTCGCGGGAGTTTGCGCTCGGGCTTCATGCCGGGGTCTGTGAATCGGTGTGCAAAAGGGGGCGAAATACGCCGGATCGCGCCCCTGTCACGGCATAGGCTAACACGCCCGGGAGGGCTACCGAAACTCCTCGCCCCGTTATCCGGCAGCGCAAATGCTGCCGGCAAAATGGCAGAGGTCCTTCGGCCTGCCCCACACTTTGAGAGCCGAACTGAAGGAGCAGGATTGGATTTACTTCTGAGGCGGACTCGGCTGCTACCCGGTGGTCCCGTCGTCATGACCACCCAGCCCGAAAGCGACCCAGGCAAGGAAGCAGAGGAGCGACACCACTGCAAGTCCACGCGGTTGACGGAAACCGGCTTGGATGCTTGAATAAACAAGGCAGGGCGCTTAACTCAGCGGTAGAGTGCCATCCTCACACGGTGGAAGTCATAGGTTCGAATCCTATAGCGCCCACCATTCTGTATTTCTTGCCAGCCCATTCTGCGATCCGGGCCCGTAGCTTACTTCGGATAGACTCACCCTGTGGCCGCGTTTTGAGAGCAATTATCTATTCCAAGCGTTAAGAACCCGCCGCGACCTCTGATAACATCGTGCACCAGAAATGCGGGAGGGCTGATTGGCTAAGAAAACGATCCCCCAACAAAAATCCGCGGCCACCGCGGAAAGAGCTGTGCACACTCGGGTGTTGGGCATTGTATTGGCTGGGGGCAAGGGAACCCGTCTGTTCCCGCTCACGCGGGAACGCGCCAAGCCTGCGGTTCCCTTCGGAGGCAAATACCGGATCATCGATTTCGTCCTCAGCAATTTCATCAATTCCGGAATTTACTCGATCTACGTGCTCACCCAGTTCCGCAGCCAGTCGCTGCTGCAGCATTTGAGTGAGGGATGGCAGGTCGGCGGAATGCTGAAGAGCCACTTCATCATCAACGTTCCGGCACAGATGCGTTCGGAGAACGAAGCGTGGTACCAGGGGACGGCCGATGCCATCTTCCAGAACATGAACCTGGTGGAGCAATCCGATCCACACTTGGTGGCCATCTTCGGCGGCGACCACATCTACCGCATGAACGTCGCCAGCATGATCGACTTCCACAAGGCGAAGCAGGCGGAAGTTACCGTTGCCGCCATCCCGGTTCCCCGCGTGCAAGCGGCCGAATTCGGTGTCATTGAGGCCAACGAAGAAGGACGTATCATGGCCTTCCACGAAAAAAAGCCCAATGCGCCCACCATGCCCGGCGATTCCAGCCGCGTCTACGCTTCCATGGGCAACTACATCTTCTCCACGCAAACGCTGGTGGAACTGCTCAAGGCCGACGCGAAGGATCCCGGCAGTCATCACGATTTCGGCATGAACATCCTGCCCAAGCTCGCCGGGAACGCCCCCATGTACGCCTACAATTTCGAGACGAACCGGATCCCCGGCGAGGACGAAGACGCCGTCCCCTACTGGCGCGATGTGGGCACCATCGAGGCCTTCTATGAAGCCAACATGGACTTGAATCACGTCAAGCCCGAGCTCAATCTTTACAATCGCGAGTGGCCGGTGCGCAGCACCAGCTACCCCGATCCCCCGGCGAAGTTCGTGTTCGACGAAGACGGCCGCCGCGGCGAAGCGCTCGACAGCATCGTCTCCGGAGGGTGCATTCTTTCCGGAGGCGTCGTGCGCAAGTCTGTGCTGGCTCGCGGAGTCCGCGTCCACACCGGCGCGCTGGTGGAAGGTAGCGTCATTATGGATAACTGCGATATCGGGCGCCACGCCAAACTGCGCCGCGCCATCCTGGACAAAAACGTCTGCATTCCGGAGGACGCTACCGTCGGCTACGATCTCGACGCCGACCGCGCCCGCGGATGGCACGTCACCGATTCCGGCATCGTCGTCATTGGCCGGGAACACAGCCCGGTGCCGATGGCGGCGCTGTTCACCTGAGGCTTGCCCGGCTCTTGGGATCAGCTGGCTGCAGTCCAGACGCTATGCGATACTGGGCCGTGTAGACAGCGGCAAGTGACAGCAGAAGTGACATTGAGCCGGGGCGGTTCCTCGCCTGTTCAGTCTGTCATTAAAGCTCAACCGATAACGTGGGCCCGTAGCTCAAACGGATAGAGCATCGGATTTCTAATCCGACGGTTGCAGGTTCGATTCCTGCCGGGCCTACCATTTCAAATCAATCAGTTAGGAAGCAGCGCAGGCTGGGGCGCTGCCTCGGAATGGTCAGAATGGGCTGTTTTTGGTGCGATTATGCCCGAACTCTGCCCAAACGGAATTTCGAGCAGAGCGTTGGACTTTTGCTTTTCGTTCAACTTCTGACCGGCGTCCATGATGTCCCGCTCATCAACGATGTTGTAGCGCTGGAATACGGAAGCGGTCTTATGCCCCGAAATAGACATCGCTACTTTTTGCTGCACGCCGACTCGGATCAGGTTTCGCACACCACTTCGGCGTAGGTCGTGGAAGAGCAGACCCACATATTTAAGTTGCTGGTGCTTCCACTTCTTGCGACAGGCCGAGCATTGCCCCTTCGCGTCTACCGTTTGCTCTTTCAGTTCCGGATAGCAGCTAGGGCAGACCAGCTCCCCGAGTCCCACAGCGCAGCACACTTTCGCCCATCTTCTCCGGAATCCTCGCACTGGTTGTTCCGGAACTCCGGGCTTCACTGCTGGCCGCGTGAATACGTAATCGTTCTTCTGCTTGGCGACGACGCACGCCGTCAACCTGAATACCGGAAATCCGAACCTCATGTTCCCTCCAAGTTTGGTCATACTTCATGCAGAACGTGCTGAAACCGTTGCGAACAGCGACTTTCCGACTGCTAACGGGATGTGACATGCAATGCTCATTGCATCACGCATCCGACTGCTGTGAACATTCAGGTCAGCGCTTCGGTAGGCTCAAAAAAGGCGAGAAGGGACAGGCTAAACAGAGTAGAATGCCATCTGGCCAAAACGGGCTGCAGAAGCGGTTCTAGACGTAGTGTGAGGTGGGGTGTCCCATGGCAAAAGCTAACCGGCTCGCTCTTTCGGCGTTTATTGTTCTTTTCTTCGCGGCGTTCGCTGCGGCGCAGCAGTCCTATACCGTTACCGATCTCGGCCCCGGCGGGGCGGTTGCAATCAACAGCCTAGGCGATGTCCTCGTGGCAGACAATAACGGCAACTCGTTCGTCTGGAGTCCTGGCGGCAGCCTCCTCGCCCTTGCCCCGCTACCCGGAGATGCTTTCACAATACCCCATGGCATCAATAGCCAGGGTCTCGCCGTAGGAGAGTCCGATAACACTAGCTACACCACTAGGTCCGCGGTGCTGTGGACGAACGGTGTGCCTCTCGACCTCGGCGCAGGCAGGGTCAGTTCCGCCACCGCCATCAATGCGTCTGGGCAAGTCGCAGGAGAAACCAGTACTCCCAGCGGCCAGGAGGCTTTCCTATGGACCAAGGCGACGGGCGTGCAGGTTTTTGGCCCCGGGGACAGCTTTTCCGAAGCAATCAACCGTTTCGGCAAGGTTGCAGGCTTGGCCGGTGCCAATCGCGGCCGGACTTTCTACGCCTTCGTTTGGTCGAAAACTACCGGCATGACGAACCTCGGCAAGCTCCCAGGTTACGATAGCAGTCAGCCCCTTGCGATTGACGACCTCGGCGAGGTCGTTGGCCTTTCTTATTGCGCCTTTAATTGCAGCCTTAAAGAGCATGCTACGCTCTGGGGCAAGACCAAAGGCAGCATGCTCGACCTGGGCGTGCTGCCGGGGACATCGCTTAGCCTGGCCGAAGGCATCAACAACGTCGGTCAGGTTGTTGGCAATTCCTCTCCCCAGGGGGCCAATCCGGGGCACGCCTTCGTCTGGAGCCAGTCCACAGGAATGCTCGATCTGAACAATCTCATCCCGGCGAATTCCGGATGGCTACTGATACAGGCGACCGCCATCAATGACCAGGGCCAGATCGTGGGCTTTGGCACACTCAACGGCCAGTCAGAGGCTTTCCTGTTGACGCCGCAGTAGATCGGCTAGACTTTCTTGATCTATAGGGCCAACAAGCGTCACCGCTTGGACGTAACAGGCCGCGAAACTAACTTCTGTTCATATTCAACGAGGCGGCTTTTCCTCGCATCCTCGATATCTCCCGCTAACTGACGCTAACAGGCGATTACACTCATTGACCCCGTTTTGGGTCCACCCGCAAAGGTTTGGCGAGCCGAAATGCTGCCCGAACTCTGCCCAATGCCTCGCAACAGGTCGCAACCGAACGACTCCGAATGCACCATCGGCAAAAGTTAATGTGCTGCAAACACTGATGGATAGCGGCCAAGAGAGTAGGCCCGGAGGATTTCCAATCCGACGGTTGCAGTTCGAGTCCTGCCGGGCCTACCACGCCTCTTTAGCCTAGCGCCGAGCGTTGCTCGACCGGACAGCCGGGGGCGGCTGTCCCCACATTCGATGCATCAGAACGGCAACCCCAGCGCGCCGCTCAGAAATTCTGCTAGCGGCGACATCTTCCGGCACGCTGCGGCGAATGTTCCCATAAACCTCGGGCTGCATGCTTGCTCCACCGTGAACTCTACCGCGCTGCCCAGATCGCGCAGCTTGAGGTCGTCGATAAATTCGTGATCGCAGGGAAATCCGCGCGGTGGGCGCGAGAGCTTGCTGGCATCGTCCCAGTTGAGCAGCTTGCGTACTTTTCGCCATTCGTTCGGCCGCGACACCATGGCGGTGCGAACCTTCAGCAACGTCGCCGGCTCGGGATGCCACAGGCCGCTGGCCGCGAAACATCCGGCGGGATCGAGATGCAGATAGAAGCCGGGAGAATGCACGTCCTTGCCGCGATGCGAGAAGCGCATGGCGAGGTGCGTCTTGTAAGGGCGCTTGTCGGGCGAAAAGCGCGTGTCGCGGTAGATGCGAAACAGCGATCCGCGCGTAGGCCGCGGGTCGCACACCAGATGCGGAGTAATTTCATACAGGGGCGCGGCAAAGTCGGTGATGAAGCGCAGCGCGGGCTGCTGTACGTAAGTTCCGTATTCGCTTTTGTGAGCGAGAAACCAGTCGCGATCATTGTTGCGCTTCAGGCGGGTAAGAAAACGGAAAAGTTGCGGAGTGAAGTAAGCTGGCATGGGACCAGAATAAGGCAAGGGAAGGGTTCGAAGAAACGCTTAGAATTCCATAGCGGCGTCGTTTGAGCGATGCAACCCGCAGAGGCTTGAACCACGAAGGACACGAAGTATCACGAAGGATTCGATTTGCGTGTTTCCTTCGTGCACCTTCGTGGCCTTGGTGGTTATTGGTTTCGCTAAATGCCCACACAATCGTGTCCGACAACGTACTGATTGAAATTGCCGTGGATTCCGTCGCGTCGGCCATTGCCGCCGAGCGCGGAGGCGCGGCTCGCGTCGAGTTGTGCGCCAATCTGCTCGAAGGCGGCGTGACTCCGAGCGCGGGAATGATTGCCGCCGTGCGCGCCGCGATTTCGATTGGCTTGCAGGTCATGATCCGCCCGCGTGGCGGCGACTTCAGCTACGAACTTGACGAGATCGACGTGATGGCCCGGGACATCGCCATGGCCAAGAGCCTGGGAGCGGACGGAGTTGTCCTCGGCGTTTTGACCACGAGCGGCCGCGTCGATGTGGAGCGCGCGCGGCGCCTGGTCGATCTGGCGCGTCCGCTCGAGGCTACGTTTCATCGCGCCTTCGATATGTCCGCCGATTTACTCGGGTCACTGGAAGACATCTGCGCGACCGGAGCCGATCGTTTGCTCACCTCCGGGGGCGAAGCGAATTGCGTTGAAGGCATGGAGACGATTGCCGCCCTGTCGAAGGCCGCGCGTGGGCGCATCGCCATCATGGCCGGAGGGGGAATCCGCCCCGAAAATGCCGCGCGAATCATCGCCGCTACCGGCGTGCGTGAGATTCACTCCGGACTGAGCACGACGATGGAGAGTCCGGTCGCGTACCGCAATCCGCGAGTCTCGTTGGGCAAGGCGCAAGGGCGCGAGTACCAGCGACATCAGGTGACAGAAGAGAGCGTGCGCCAACTGAGAGAAAGGATTGCGCGCGACCACGGCTAGCCTCCGAGTTCGCGAGTTTCGCCTGTAATTGTGCGGCTGAGACGGATGACTCGTATCAGGGCATCGCTTCAGCGATGCCGTTCCCAGCTTGAAATCCGACGGCTTCAGCCGCTGGTTTTGCCATGTACCAGCAGCGGCTGAAGCCGAATTCTTACTCACGCGTGACGGCATGCCTGAAGGCATGCCCTGACACGAACCTTCCTCGCGTTGCTTCCCACCAGCCGCCAAGATAGAATAGCTCGTACACATCTTCTCCGCTCTTATCCCAGAATTTTTGCGAAGACATTCTCCGCGGGTGAGGGAGTGTGCGACCCCGGGGAGAGCGCAATCAATGCCTGCTTAAATTTCCCGAACGGAGCTTCGACTTGAACAAAGGCAAGACCGCGGTCATCGTGGGCGCCCAGTGGGGCGATGAGGGCAAGGGCAAGATCGTCGACGTCCTGTCAGAAAATTTCACCGTCGTGGCTCGCTACGCCGGCGGACACAATGCCGGCCACACCGTCATCATCAACCGCAAGAAATTCATTCTCCAGTTGGTGCCGTGCGGCGTGCTGCGCGCGGGTTGCCGCAGCGTCATCGGCAACGGCGTGGTGCTCGACCCGCTGGCATTCCTCAAAGAGGTTGGAGCGCTGCGCGAAGCGGGTGTGAAGGTCGACGGCAATCTCTTCGTCTCGAACCGCGCGCAGGTCATTCTGCCCTATCACCGCATGATTGAACTGGCGGCGGAAAACGCGCCTGGACGCGTGAAGATCGGCACCACCTCGCGCGGCATTGGTCCCGCCTATGAAGACAAGATGGGACGCCGCGGCCTGCGCGTCGCCGACCTGCTCGACCTGCAACTGCTGAAGAAGCACATCGAGAACGCGGTGCGCGAAAAGAACATGATCGCGCACGCGCTGTTTAACACCGAACCGCTCGACGCCGACAAGATGTACGTCGAATACGCGCAGGCCGCGGAGAAGGTTGCGCCCTTCGTCTGCGACACCGCCGTCCTGCTGAACCAGGCGCTGAATCAGGGCGAATCGATCCTGTTCGAAGGCGCGCAGGGAACGATGCTCGACATCGACCACGGCACGTATCCGTTCGTGACCTCATCGAGCGCGACCTCGGGCGGAGCCGTCATTGGCACGGGCGTGGCGCCGAACGCGATCAACTCAGTCATTGGCATCACCAAGGCGTATTGCACGCGCGTCGGCGAAGGGCCGTTCCCCTCGGAAGATCACGGGGCGGCGGGCGAGAACCTGCGCAAGCGTGGCAACGAATACGGCGCGGTCACCGGGCGTCCTCGGCGCACGGGATGGCTCGACTTGCCGCTGCTGCGCTACTCGGGCATGATCAACGGCACGTCGTGGTTGGTGGTTACCAAGCTCGACGTGCTCGACGATCTCGCCGAGATTCCGGTCTGCGTCGGCTACAAAATTGACGGCAAGGCGACGGTCGAAATTCCTGCGCAGGCCAGCGGCTACGAGAAGATCGAGTGTGTCTACCAGAAGTTGCCCGGCTGGCATACCTCAACCGAAGGCATCACCGATTTCGAGAAGCTGCCGAAAGCGGCCCGCGAGTACCTGCAATTCATCGCTAAGGAGACGGGCGCGAAGATCGGCATGATTTCCACCGGCCCGGATCGCGACCACACCATTCTGATGGGCGAATTCATTACGGAGTTGAAGACCGCCGCAAAGACGCACTAGAATGGCTTCCCCGGCGGAGCATATCGAGAGACCCACCGCCCGGCGAAGGAGCGAACGATGGTGGTGTTGGCGGTTACCTGGATGGCGAAAGCCGGCCACGAGGCCGAAGTTGCCGCAGTATTTGAGAAGCTGACTGAGCAATCCCGCAAAGAGCCGGGATGCGCCATGTACCAGGTGCATCGCCACAAAACCGAGCCTCGCCGCTACTTCATCTACGAGCAGTACAAAGATGACGCCGCGCTGGAAGCCCATCGCACCGCCCCGCACTTCCTGCAGTTCGCAAGAAAGGACCTGCCCAAGGTGGCCGACCGCGTGGAAGGGCATTTGTTCGAGCCGTTGGGATAAGTGCATGGTGAGTGTGGCGCGGGCGCCCCACCCGCGTCTGGCCAAGAGATCAAGAGTCGGCGAGCAGGCAGGTCACTTCTTGTCGATCATTAACTCGCCGCCCGAAGCATAGCTTTCCTTCGAGACCTCGTTGAAAGCGACGACAATCGCTTCCCGCCGCGCCCCCGCCTCTTCGACCAAAGCATCGGTGATCCGCTTCGCGATCTTGCGCTTCTGATCTGCGGTGCGGCCTTGCAGCATTGTGATTTGAACGACAGGCATGGAACTGTCCTCGGTCTTTAGTCGTCGGTCGTCGGCAAAATCTCAGTTCGATTCCTTAGCGGATGACCGACGACTGACGACTACTTCGCTAACTCATATCCCGCAAAGAAAAAGCTCAGCTCGAAGCGCGCCGTGTCTTCCGCGTCCGACCCGTGAATCGCGTTGTGCTCAATATTGGTCGCCCACTTCTTGCGGATGGTGCCTTCGGCAGCTTGCGCCGGATTGGTGGCGCCCATCAGCGTGCGCAGATCGGCGATGGCGTTTTCTTTTTCCAGCGCCAGCACCACGATCGGCCCGCTCGACATGAAATCGGTCAGCGTGTTGAAGAACGGCCGGGCGGCATGCACTGCATAAAACTGCTCCGCCTGGTGCTTGTTAATTTCCAGCATCTTCATTGCCAGGATGCGGAATCCGTTTTTCTCGAATTGCTCAATGATGTCGCCGACAGCGTTCTTCTTCACGGCGTCAGGCTTCACAATGGTAAACGTGCGTTGCAGAGTCTTCATAAGTTCGGCTGTTCCTTGGTCGTTAGTCGTTGGCCTATAAAATTTGTCATTCCGAGCGGAGCGAGGAATCTGCTTCGTGCTGCCACCGCGCTCTAGACACTGACGCCGATGGCCGCCGCCAGCGTCTCTCCAATCGCCGCCGGCGATTTCGCCACGCGAATGCCGCAGGCTTCCAGCGCCTTGATCTTTTCGGCCGCCGTGCCCTTGCCGCCGGAGATGATCGCACCCGCATGTCCCATGCGGCGTCCCGGGGGCGCAGTCTGTCCGGCGATGAATCCCACCACCGGCTTCTTCATGTGCGTCTTCACAAACTCGGCTGCCGACTCTTCGGCGTTGCCGCCGATCTCGCCAATCATGATCACGGCCTCAGTTTCCGTATCGCGATTGAACAGGTCGAGAGCATCGATGAAGTTTGTGCCGATGATCGGATCGCCGCCAATGCCAATGGCGGTCGACTGTCCAATGCCGCGCTGCGTCAACTGATGCACGGCCTCGTAGGTCAGCGTGCCCGAGCGAGAGACAATGCCGATTGAACCTTCTTTATGAATCGACGCCGGCATGATGCCGATCTTGCACTTGCCCGGCGAGATGATGCCGGGGCAGTTCGGCCCGATCAGCCGCGAGCGGCGGTCCTGCAGAAATTCCCATGCCTTCACCATGTCGAGCGTCGGAATGCCCTCGGTGATGCAGACGATCAAATCGATCTCCGCGTCGGCGGCTTCCATGATCGCGTCAGCCGCGAACGGAGGCGGCACGAAAATCACCGTGGCGTTCGCGCCGGTCTTATCAGCCGCTTCCCGCACTGTGTTGAAAATCGGCCAGCCCTCGTGCGTCGTGCCGCCTTTGCCCGGGGTCACGCCGCCAACGATCTGCGTTCCGTAAGCCGCGCTGGCCTTCGCATGAAACGTGCCTTCGCGGCCGGTGAGGCCCTGTACGACTACCCGTGTATTTTTGTCGACTAAGATTGCCATATGAATTGTCCTTTATTCGTCGTCGGCCATCGGTCGTCGGCGCCTAGGGGCTAACGACCAACGGCTGACGACCGACGACGGTTTACCGCCATTCCGTAACGCCGAGAGTGCCGCGCGCCGCAGCCACCACCTTGTCGGCCGCGTCCTTCATCGTGTCGGTGACGACGAAGTTTAATCCTGACTCCTGCAGAATCTTCTTGCCTTCGGTAACGTTCGTGCCTTCCAGGCGCAGCACGATCGGCAACTTCATGTTCGTCTTGCGCGCGGCCTCGACCACGCCCGTAGCCAGCGTGTCCACGCGCAGGATGCCGCCAAAGATGTTGATCAGCACCGCCTTCACGTTCTTGTCGCTGAGCAGGATTTCGAACGCGTGCGCCACCTGCTCGGAGTTGGCTCCTCCGCCCACATCCAGAAAATTCGCCGGCATGCCGCCCGCATATTTAATGATGTCCATGGTCGCCATCGCGAGCCCGGCGCCGTTGACCATGCAGCCCACGTTGCCATCGAGCTTGATGTAGTTCAGGCTGTACTTCGAAGCCTCAACCTCGAGCGGATCTTCTTCCGTGATGTCGCGCAACTCGCGCAGATCGGCGTGGCGGAAGAGCGCGTTGTCGTCGAAGTTGATCTTCGCATCAAGCGCAAACAAGCGGCCGTCGGTCGTTGTGATGAACGGATTGATTTCGAGCAGGGAAGAGTCGGTATCGAGAAACGCCTTGTAAAGACTGGTCAGAAACTGCACCGCGGGAGTGATCTGCTTGGCGTTCAGCCCCAGCTTGAATGCGATCTTGCGCGCCTGAAATCCCTCCAGGCCCATGCCCGGATCGATGTGCTGCTTCAGAATCGCGTCCGGATTTTCCGCCGCAACCTGCTCAATCTCCATGCCACCCGCGGCCGAAGCCATAAACACCGGCTTGCCCTCGGCGCGGTCGACCAGAATTCCCAGGTATAGTTCCTTTTCGATCGGCAGCGTTTCTTCAATCAGCAGCCGCCGCACGATGCGGCCCTCCGGGCCCGTCTGGTGCGTGACCAGCTTCATGCCCAGCATCTTCGAGGCGAGATCGCCGGCCTCATTGACCGACTTCGCGATCTTCACGCCGCCGCCCTTGCCGCGGCCGCCAGCGTGAATCTGCGCCTTCACCACCACGCCGGTCGCGCCCGAGTTGAACAACTCCTTGGCCACGGCTTCAGCTTCATCTTGCGAAGTGGCCATCGCGCCGCGCGGCACGGTCACGCCATATTTCTTAAGAATTGCCTTGCCCTGATACTCATGGATTTTCATAATGACTCGTCAGTAAAGGGAATCGGAAGGAATCTGCTTGCGGCGTCGCACTGCGGGCAGCAAACTTCTAATTCTATAGAACCACAGCGGATTAGGGCAAACGTCTTTACGAATTGGGCCACCTACCGGGACCTTCGCGGAACCCTAGCCGACCTCGGCGGTGCAAGGCCTTGCCTGCGTCTTTTGCGCACACGCAACATCGAATCAACCACGGATGAAGCTCCTCTCTCTCAACGTCGGGCGCCCCCGCCTCATCGTCTATAAAGGCCAAACCATCAACACCGGAATCTTCAAACAACCGGTCGACGGCCCAATCGCGTTGCGCACATTGAATCTGGACGGCGACCGTCAGGCCGACCTCGCTGTTCACGGTGGTCCTTACAAGGCGGTCTACGGATATCCGTCAGAGC
>Ga0075029_100001617_pt1 | contig 12871 bp, 10 predicted proteins | sample LitLauG_LLR_2013_FD_71391 | JGI IMG/M metagenome (GOLD analysis project Ga0075029, IMG submission 71391) | Freshwater sediment microbial communities from North America - Little Laurel Run_MetaG_LLR_2013 | ecosystem: Environmental > Aquatic > Freshwater > Creek > Sediment | place: USA...
GCTCTGCCATCGCCGCCCCCATCAGAGTGTGGCCAAGAGCGCGAATCCTCCGCAACGGTGACGCCTTTCGATCCCCGACCAAGAAGCCGATCATGCCCCACAGCGTGTGGCGATCCCACATGAGCCGTCGTGCCGCCCGCATCAATTCATCGTCCGATAGAGGCTGAAAAAATCGTGTTTCCTTCCAGAACGCGCGTTCGGCGAGAGTGAGGTGGTTCGGCGGAACCCGCTTGCCGCTGCAGCAGACTACGTCCGCCCCACGCCTGCGCAGTTCCGCGATCTCATCCATGACGTAAGGCTCGAGAGGGGAAGGAAACTCGTTCGCGATATAAGCAATCGTTGTCATACGGTCGATTCCTCCCCAGCGCATAGAAGTCCAGCGACGGTGAACATGAGCCCAATCACGAACTGGTAGGCCATGTCCACGAAGAAAGCATTGAAGAGATAGACCGAAAGCAAAATCGGCCACACTCTGCGTACGGAAGCGACCGCAGCTGCTTCTCCCGGACTACCACGCCACGAAAGCCGGAAGAGATTAAAGAAGAGCAGTCCATATAGAGCCAGTCCAGGAACGCCGAACTCCACCAGCAACGCCAGATACGTGTTGTGGACATAGAACGTCCGCAGGTGATAACCCTCCATCCGGCGGGCGAGTTCTGCATACATTCCGCGTGCCGGCCAGCCACTGAAAGGTCTCTCCCGAAACATCGCCCAGCCGGCGTCATACACTGCGAGCCGCGCCTCGACCGGCCCGCGTTCGCCAGTGCGATCCCAAAGCGTCGACTTTAAGGAATGACTGCTGAAGCTGATCGCCAGTCCCGTCAACATGCCGGCGATCGCGAGTATGCTGCAGAAGGCCAGCACGCGACGCGCCACGAGCCTGTATCCGAGAACTACGGTCGATACGGCAAACGAAATCCACACCGCCCGTGTCATGGTGGCAAGGATGGCGATTGGCAGAGCCAGCCACAACGCTCGCACGAACCATTTGCGTTCTTGCGGGAGTGCGATGATCAGAATGCCCATCAGATTCAGCGAAACTCCATTCGCCACCGCCTGCAGGAACGGACCACGGGCTCGATCCGCATGAAATCCCAGGCTCTCGTCAAGAATGAATCGTGGGAAGATCAGCGAGCGCGCGTCGGCAAGGAATGCGATCGCTGTGAACACAAGGTAGGCCAGCGCCAGCACGGCAAAAAATTCGAGATGCTTACGAGCATCCGGGCCCCGAAAAACCAGCACGGCGACATGGAACAGAACAAACGGAACGATGAACTTGCTGGCCACGATGCTCCACGTCTGCGGGTCAAACGGTTCCCGCATGGCGCGGATGACAGCCAGCGCTGTCAGGCACAACATCGGCAGGCTGAGCCTCGCGAAAAAAGGAATCCTCTGGCGCAGCGCCATGGCGCGCATCGCCACGCAGAAGATGACGATGCCGAACGCGACCCGGTCCGCGTAATAAGAAAAAATGTCCGGGGGCCGGAACAGAAAAACGGCCATGGCGGCCACATAGAGAATCGACGGAAATGCCAGGCCAAGATGCAGCGGCCGCAGCAGCAACCCGGCGATCTCCCACAACGGATTGTCATCACTTTCCCAGGTGAGTGCCCGGCTACTCATGGCGCCTCACGCTCCCTCTGGCCGGAAAAGAACGCCGACCGTGCTGGCCAGAATTCGCAAATCCAGAAGCAGGTTCCAGTTCTCGATATATGTCAGATCGAGATGCATGTTGAGTTCGAACGACGGACAATCGCGCGCCGTAATCTGCCATAGCCCGGTGATCCCCGGCTTCACGTCGAGGCGCCGGTAGTGCTGCAATTCGTAGTGATTGACCTCGTCCACCGGGTGCGGCCGCGGTCCTACCAAACTCATTTCCCCACGCAGCACGTTCCAGAGTTGCGGCAATTCGTCGAGGCTGTAGCGGCGAATGAACCGGCCGACCACAGTGACTCGAGGGTCGTCGTCAATCTTGAAAATCGGGCCTTCCCGCTGATTCCGCTCCCGCAGCTTTTCCTTCAAGTGATCGGCATTTGTAACCATCGATCGAAACTTGTGACAGTGAAAAGGACGGCCCTTGGCCCCGGTTCGTCTTGCCGAGTAGATAACCGGGCCCGGCGAGTCGACCCGAATCAATAGCGCGACGACCGCCATCACCGGCGCGGCGAACAGGAGGCCGAATCCGGCTCCGGCGATGTCCAGCAGACGCTTCAGCAGGAGCGCTGACGCTGACGTGGCTTCGCGATGTAACGTCACAATCGGAATTTCCCCGAGGCGTTCGATTTCGGCGTCGGCCCACGGACCCGGCGGCAAATCCGGCACGGCTCGAATATCCAGGTGATTGCGATACGCGATCTCTGCCGCTTCTCTGGTTTGAGCACGCTGGCCGGGAATCGCCAGTATGACTTCGTCAATAAACTCGGCGCGCGCCAGCCACTCCAGATCCGCGATTCGGCCCAGCACGACGGGAGAAATTGCAATGTCGTTGTCGACGAATCCACGCACCTCTGTTCGATGGAGCGGATCATCGCGCAGTGCTTGGGCGACGGCGTGTGCGATGGCTCCGGCACCGACGATCAGAACCTTGCGCAGTTCCGTTTCGCGGGCACTGCGTCTCTGCACGCGCTCTCGGACTCCCCTTACGCCTACTAGCCCCGCGACGCTGCCGCCGAGAGTGGCCAGAACCGCTGAACAATGGATCTCACCCCCGGCCGCCAGCAACACCAGGCCGGCCGCGAAAAGGCTTGCTCGCGCAAGGATTGCGGCTTGATTATCGACGGGCTGGTTTTTCTCGCTTCGGTACAGCCCCTCCGAAAAGCCAAACAGCGTCACTAGAGTTCCGAAAATCGGCAGATACTCCCAAGGCAATCCCAACAGGGGCGAGAACGACGACAGAATGCCCCAAACCAACCCGACAACAACGAAGTCGCCGACCACGGACTGATAAAGCGCAAAGCGATCGCCGGCAGGGTGAGGAAGAATTAGTTCGAGCGAAGCTCGCGGGCGCAGTTTGAAGCTGCCTCGTCGTCTCGCCGAAGCGGGCGTTTCAGAAACGCCGTCGATCCGCGATGCGCCGGTACCTTCATGCACAGCCGGCGTTCCCAAAATCATGCGGGCGTACTGCGAAGGACGATTCTCCGGCGGGAAATCCGCAACGCTCTCCCACAGCCGATTTGTGGTTAGTTCACCCATAAGATTTAGAGACGGCGGTACAGGCCGGCTGGCACGGGCAAGCGGCGGCCAGCGAGCACACAGCCGAGCAAGGGCACCTGCGCCTTCGCGAGCTGATCCTTGATCTGAGCCGCAACCAGGCGTCGGGTTTTTTCCGCTTCGAGTACCAGCACCAGGCCGTCGCAAGTCTGAGCAATGCTCGCTGTGAGCCACGCCACCGGGGAGCAACACAGGATCGAAAAATCGAACTCCGCCGTTGTCTCGCGGAGTCGAGACAGGCTCAACTCATTGACTCGCCCGCCACTTGAGTCCGGCAACCATGTCTGGCGAGGCGCAATCCAGAGTCGCGGCGCGATTTGCCAGCTGCTTTCCGCGCGGGTAGGCGACGCAATTTTCAATTCGGAGTGCAGCGCGCTCGAGCCCAAACGGGCATCGATGAGCACGACATCGTACCGGCCCTCTTCAGCCACCGCCCGCGCGACGTCAAGACAGAGGGCGGCAGTTGCGATCAGCTCTTCTGCCGGAGCAAATGCAACATGTCGAATCAACCGTGATTCATTTCGAAAGAAGAGCTGCTGCACCAAGCCATGAATCTGTTCGTCGTGAGCAGGCGACGGAGCAGACACCGCGCGCCTCGCCGGTTCGTGCACGCCTTCTCGAATCGGTGTCATTCGAGGCTGCTCAGCCGCTGGTTCGGGTTCCAGCAAGAGTTCCCGCAAGGTGTTCATTGGATCACCACCTTGGACTGTCCGGCCCGAGACATGGGGTTCTCGACCCCTGCCACTCCGCCAGCCGGCAGCCACGCCAGAACCGGCACCTCCAGCAAACCCAGCGCCTCATCCGGAGTACGAATGGTTGCGTCGAAATAATCGGCGCTGAACGCCAAGCCAATGCTGACCGCCACTGCCAGCCCAAAGGCGCAGAGAAAATACAGGACAAATGGATGCGTCGGCAGCGCCGGCACTGTGGGCGGCTCCACAATCGCTACATTAAGGATGTGCTGTTCGTCGAGCGCGTCGCCAATGCGAGCCTCCTCCCGCTTACGCAGATAGAGCAGGAAGTTATCTTCATCAGCCTTTGCGGCGCGCATCAGGTCCTGCTGGTCGACCGAGTCTGATTGCATCTGCTGCGCCACTTGCCGCAACGATGCCACCTGCGCCGCCGCATCGGATTGCCGCGCTTGCAAGCCATCCGCCTGTACCTGCGCCTTCTCCAGTTCCATGCGCGCCCACTCGTAATTCGGATCCTTATCGGAAGTTTCGTCGCGCACCGGAGTCAGAGCCTCCGCTGCAATCGAAGCTTGCGTGTCGGCAATCTGCCGCTCCACCTCCTGCACCAGCCGGTACGACGGTTCAAAGCGCATCAGCAGTTCTGTGCGTTTCAGTTGCAGGTCCAGCAGGTGGGTCTTCATCTTCTCGAGCGCCTGCGGATTGTCGGCCCAACGCTTCAGGGTGACCGACCGCGAAGGGAATGACTTCAACTGATCGCGCAACGATGCGATCCGGCGCTCGGTTTCTACGCGATCCTGGTCAGTCTGCCGGTAGGCTGCATCGGCCTCTCCGAGCTTTTGCAGCGCAATATCGCGTTGCAGCGCCGCCGAGGCGACGCCACGGTCGCGGGTGAAGCGCACTAAATCGCCTTCAGACTGTCGCAGCTTTTTCCCATACTCCTCGGTTTGCCGGTCGAAGAACTGAATGGTCCCCGGCGGTCGCTGCAAGGTTGTGTGTCTTCGCATATACAGGGTCGCAAGCGCGGAAAGCACGCGGGCCGCGCGCTCAGGATCCGTATCTTTGTAACTGACCTGGATCAGGTTCGATTTCTTCAGCGCTTCCACATCCAGACGCCGCGTCAACTTACGAACCGCCTGTTCGACCTTTGCCGGGCGCTCCGGCTCCTGCGTATCCAGCGGCACGATCTCCGCCATCTTCACAACCTGCTTCAGCAGATCTTCATCACGCAGCAGCTCAACTTCGGAGTTGAGTTCTTCCTCCGTAATATCGGGACGCGTGAAGTCCATACCGCTCGGCGGCTGCGGAGATACGACCGGGTCGAACCGTCCCCGCCGCAACAGAACCTTAAAGTGCGACTCGTACCGGGGAGAGAGGCCCACGAAGAGCAGCGCGCCGAGCAATGCGATTCCAAAGGAAACAATCACCAGCCGCCCGCGCCGGAAGATCGTGGCCGCAAGTTCACGAGGAGTAGGTGAGAGAGTGGCGTTCGAGTTCAGTCTTATCTCGGCTGGCATGGCTCGGGTGGCGGGCTGTCATACCGGCGAGATGGGGGAGGGCCCGCCAGACGTTCACGATCTAAGACGAACCCTGCCATTCCTTTCTGTCAAAGCTGTCTGTCAGAACTGCATTGGGTTCATGTACCAACTCATGGAATTCGTCGGAACATACTTGCGAATCTTGGCAATCCGGCTCTGCGGCACGAAGATGAAGTCTCCCGGCCGCAGATGCACGTCCTCGTGGGCGTCGCGAGAGTCCAGCATCTTCTTTACGTCGATGACATGCGATTCCGCCAGGTTCTCCGAAACACGGCGAAACAGGACCACCTGTGAGTGCCGGGCCTGCGGGGTGAATCCACCCGCAATCGCGACGGCCTCATTCACCGTCAAATCCCCGCGCAGCTCATATTTCCCGGGACGAGCGACTTCACCGGAGGCAAGGAAGTACGGCTTGTTGAAGTCCTTGAGCGTGATCGTTACTTCGGGCTCGTGCAGAAAACTTCGATAGGCATTCCCGACCGCCTGCTGCATCTCGGCGATCGTCATACCCTCCGCAAACAGCGTGCCCGCGCCGCGTAGCGCGACATAACCGTCGGGTTGCAACATCAGGGTCTGATTGAAGTCAGGAGAGAAAGTGAAATTCACGTCCACCGTATCGGACTTGGTTAGCCGGTAAAGCGGGTGGCGTTGCCCTCCGAATGCAGGATCTCCCAAGCCACCCGTTTTTCCGGGTTGTGTGATGGCTCCGCCCGTGGAACCTGCCGAATCAGATGGATCGGGCTTCAGCGAGCTCCCCGCCACCGCGATCTTGCCGGCGGATGGGGCTGAAGCCGCAGCTGTAGCTGGGGTCGGCACGGCTTCCTGGGCGGAAACCATCATTGCGAGTAGCAGGATGAGCGTGCCCGCAACTCTCAGAACGGCGCGTTGGACAAATGCATCCATCTCCCACTCTCACCGTCGCTCAGAACGGCGAACCAGGCAGCTCGTGTGTTTGAGCTGTTGGCAAGAAGGTAGCCCCGTGCATCGAACTCAACAAGACTTGGAAAGTGCCCTCCACGGCGGTATCCAGCGGCCCTTCGCGGGATCGAACCCTCACTTGCACAGGAAAGAAGGCCTTGGGAAAGGGCTTTCAGATCAGCGAGCCCTTAACGAAGCGGGGAGACCTGTCGCGTGAGTTGTGCACATCCGTAGGTATCCGAAGGTAGCCATGCCCGGCCGGATTCGTCACCAAATGGTTGTGACGGGGCCTACATCCGGTCCCTACGCTTTCGGTCATGATGAGGGCATGACGAACAGCCGTCCGCCGAAACCTTCTCTTGCCGCCAAACCCCTCGCCGCCAAAGCCGTGCAAGTGCTCGTCGCTGACTCCGGACCAATCCAATCCCACCTGCTGTCGCGCGCCCTGCGCGGACGTCGCGATTTTGCCGTTTCATCGGTCGCCCTGGAAACGTCAGCGCTTCACAACTTCATGCAAGCTAACCACGTGGACGTGGTGCTGATCGCGGGCAACCACCACACCGACCTCGGCCTTCTGCGCTGGTTGCGAGTGACTTATCCCAGGGTGTCTCCTGTCCTGCTCACCGAGAGCGAGGATCGCGAGTTCGTTGTGAATGCCTTGCGCTCCGGAGCGAGAGGCATTTTCCTTTTCACGCAAGCGTCGTTATCCATGCTCTATAAATGCATTCATTGTGTTTTCCGGGGGCAGGTCTGGATCAACCATGAACAAACCAACTATGTGCTCGACGCGCTTTCCGATGTGCCGACGCTCCGCGTCGTGAATGCCCACGGCCGCAGCCTGCTCACGCCTCGCGAAGAACAGGTTGTCGCTCTGGTCGCTGACGGGATGACCAATAAGAACGTTGCCGACGAACTCGGCCTCAGCGAGCACACGATCAAAAAGTACCTGCTCCGTATCTTCGATAAAGTCGGCATCTCCAGCCGCGTCGAACTCGTTCTCTATGCCATGTCGCATGGAGAGCATCGGCCTTCCGAGTGGATGCCCAGCCAGGCCTGAGCGCGCAACCAGCACCCGACGTACAATGTCAGGATGCGGATTCACCAGGAGATCATCGGTTGACAGCGCCAGCCTCGGGTATCAATCGTCGCTGGACAGTGATCGCCTCCGGCTTACTTCTTCTGGCCCTGGCCCTCGTCGTCATTTATACCGGGCCGAACGCTTTCTACAGTCCGATCGCCCTCGTCACAGTGGCCGCTATCGGACTTGCCGCCCTTCTCCTTCAGGTGTGGTTTCGCCGCGATCTTCCCAACGTGCGTTCCCCCCTCTGGCTGAATGTTCTGGGCATAGTCTGCGCCATGATTTCACTGTTCGCCGATTACATCCGCTTGAAACGTACGACCTTGGACTTCGTAGCCTTCGCCGCAATCGTATGCTTCGGCATCAGCGGGGCGCTCATCCTCCACGCCCTGCGCCAAGTGCGCATTCCGTCAGCCTCGAAGCCAGAATGAAATAGGTTTGTTTCAGGGCATCGCTTCAGCGATACCGTACTCCTCTGAACCTGGACGCCCCTTCAGGGGGCTGGGGATTCTCCTCTCCCTCAGCCGCGTTCCGATACAATCTCGCCATGCGGGTTACGGTCTTCGGGGCGTCCGGACTGCTGGGCCACGAACTAGTCAGGGAACTGCGTGATGACCAGGTGACGGCTTTGTCATCCCGCGATGCCGATCTGCGCGAGGCTGCGCGCATCCGCGAAGTTGTTCGCAACTCCCACCCCGACTGGATCATCCTCTCCGCCGCCTACACCGATGTCGACGGCTGCGAAGCGAATCACGACCGCGCCTTTTCCGTCAATTGCGAGGGTGCCATCAACGTGGCCCAAGCCGTGCGTGAAGCCGGATCTCGTCTGCTGTTTCTCAGCACTGATTATGTGTTCGATGGCACCAAGCGTGAGCCCTACGAGACCGGCGACCAGCGAAACCCCGCTAGCGTCTACGGAGCGAGCAAAGCCAGAGCCGAAGAGCGTCTCCTCGAAATTCTGCCCGAAGTCTGCATTGCGCGAACGTCATGGCTCTTCGGCCACGGCGGCAAGTGTTTCCCCGCGACCATCCTGAAACTCGCTGCCACGCGCCCGGAAATCTCCGTGGTCAACGATCAGCGCGGCAGCCCGACCTTCACGCCTGATCTTGCATCCGCCCTAGTGAAACTCTGCCGCGCCAACGCTCGCGGCATCGTGCACGTTACCAATTCCGGAGACTGCACCTGGTTCGACTTCGCCTCGGAAATCGTGCGTCAATCAGGATTGCCCACAACCGTCACGCCAGTGACCACCGCCGAGTTCCCTCGCCCGGCAAAACGTCCCGCCTACTCCGTATTGGCGCCCGACAGCTTACTCGCCTACAACATCCATATGCCAGATTGGCAGGATGCACTTCGGCGCTATCTCGGTGGCGTCCCCGCCTCACCGCCTCCCACTGTTCCTTAGCGAGGCCAGCCGCTACCAGACGCGTCCGAAGAAAACCGAATACGATCGCAGTTTTCCATTCACGTTAGGACGAGTGCCCGGCGTGTTCCAGATCGTATTATCGTTGTAGCTCCCGTAGTTGAACCGGAGACCGCCGTCGAATCCCGCGCGGAAATGGTAGTCGCCCGTAGTTCCAATCAGGGTTTGCGGCACGTTGACCTGCGATACCGGTCCCGCGCCGGTTGTGAGCGCATTGGCAAAGTCCGTTGGGAATGTTGGGGACACCAGGGTCCATGGGAAGGCGGGATAGTCCGCCGGATTGACGTCTGGCCGCATGCTGCTGTGCGCCACGGAGTGCGCGAAGCTCGCATTGAGTCCAAAGCGATTCTTCAGTTCGTAGGAGCCATGGATCGAGACAGTCTGGCTCAGTTGCTTGTAGGGCACGAGCGGCTGGGTATAAACAGCCACCGCGGAATCGTTGCCGAACTGCATGTCGGTCCGCAGATTGTCTTGCAGGTAGGTGTATCCCCCGCCAATGCTGAAATGGTCAGCCGGCCGGATGGTGACAAACGTCGTGTCCTCATAAATGCGGTTGGTCCGCTGCACCACTGGAAACGATTTCTGCAGGATGACGTTGGCATCGTTCCCGATCGTGAACCAGCGTACTGGAGTGATCGTTACGTCGCCAAATACGCGATTGTTCGTGCGCGGATCCGTGACATACCCGGGGTTATGCGTGCCCGTCCACTCATACCCGCCTCTGGCATCCCATAACTGCGCGCTGTGAAAATGCGCTCCCACGCCCAAAACGTTGCTGGAACTTACGGGCACGATGTAGAGCGGGTCCGTATTGTGCGGAGATGAGAACTGCGGCCACAACGACGCGTCCGACCGAGTAATGTTCATGTGCTTGTAGTACGACTCCAGATCAAACTGTTTTGACACCCGGTACGACGTTTTGAAGCCACCCCACCGCCGATGCAGCGACGGGTTGCCATAAGGGTGAAATAAAGTCGGATCTTGCAGCGAATAGGAGGAGAGAAATTCGTTGATCAGGTTCTGTTGATGGAAATCCCCGACAACTCGCAGTGGGGAGATCGGGTTCCAGGTCAGAGTAGCGTCCGCGTTCACCGTGTTTTGCGAGTGACTCCCCGTAACCATGAGGCGGACGTCCGACTGGTTGAACAAGTTCTGCGTGCGTGCGTAAGTGACATCGCCGTTCAGCGTCACGTGATGTGCTACCGCCATCGTGATCTGCAACGAATCCGCCTGGGTCTGATGACGCGGCAGCACGCTGTGAACATAATAGCCAGCAGGCGTAAGCGGGATATCCTCGCCGGCGACCGCCGGGTCCGCCGTCCCGTAGATGTCGCTGGGATTCGGCATGCGATCGTTAAAGCTGCGGAACTCGTGCTGATAGACGAGTTTCAGAAGACTTCCCAATTTCACTTCCGCCCCGCCAGCGATATTGCGCGTCGTGTAGTTGTAGGGCCGGTACTGCGAAGCGGAGTGGCAGTTGTCGCATCCCGTGTCGGTCAATGTTCCATTGCCGCCCATATCGAAATACTGCATCTGACTGTTGCCGTCGCGGGCCATCCACCCGCCTTTGACGAACAGCTTCACCGGAATGTTAGGAAGTTGCGTCTTCAACGACGCGTTGTTGAGCCGGCGCCGGATGCCCAGCAGCGAATCCACGGGGACCGAATCCGTGCGGATAATGTCCGGCGAAATCACGGTGGCGCCAAAATAGTTGTTATCGTCGAGGTGACGAACCAGGCCGCGATTGTCGAGCGTGAAATCCAGCCATTTTCCGAACGTGACCCGCGACTTCAAGTCGTAATCGTCCCGGCTCAGAACAGTCCACGTGGACTTCACCGTCATGTGCTGCGCAATGTTCACGTAGTCAAACGACAAATCGCCGCCTACCGATTGCTGCAAGGAGTCGTATTCGCCCACCCGGCCGCCGTATCCGCTGGTGTCCAGAAACCGGTATTGCGGCATCATCACCGTGAGATGGTAGGTAATCTCCGGAACATTTTCCGCCGGCTTCGAAGTGCCCGAACTGGATTGCGCATGAACCGGCCACGTGGATACCGAAATGATGAGTGCGATCGTGAAAAGTTTGAAAAGCCCGTTCATGGCTTGATCTCCTTACCCGAACCAATCCCTTGGCCGCGTCTTACTTGTCGATGAACTTGCTTCCGCCGGTTGCGGAAGGTATGTCCGTTCCATGAATTGCGTTGTGGCAATTGGTGCAACGGTCCACCAGCGGCAGGCTCGCGCCGTTGTGGTGCGCTGAATGGCATTGCAGGCAAAGCGCCGGCTGGCTCACGGTCAGCAGATTCTGATTTGGGGAACCATGCGACGAGTGGCATTTGAGGCAGCTTTCGGTGACTGGAGCATGCTGGAATGTGAATGGCCCCTGATACTCCGCGTGGCAACTGAGACAAAGCTCGTTGGTGTTCGATAACTTCAGGTTGTTGCCGGCGCTCCCACCGTGCGGGTCATGGCAATCCGTGCAACTCATCTTGGCTTCGCGGATCGGATGGTGATAGGGAAGATCCGCCTGCGCATTTTGCTTTTGGTGGCAGCGCAGGCAGTTCTCGTTCGCCTGCCGCCGCGACTCGATGGCTCGCGGCACTCCGCGAGCCTCACTCCGGAACTCGCTGCCACCCTTGCCCGCAGCCTCGCCATGAATCCTGTGGCAATCGCTGCACTTGATGTCCTGTGCCTGGTGCGCGCCCGAAAACCAGTTCCGAACATGATCGGATTTCGCGTGGCAACTCAGGCAAACGCCGTTCGCCTCTTCGGCCGAACGGTCGCGGAAGCTGATGATCTTGTCCTTCGATCCCGTCGAGTACCCGCCCGCCGCGATGTGCAGACCACCTGCTCCGTGGCACTGTTCGCAGGTAACATCCTGCAGCGAATGTCCGCTGCGGCGGTATCCCTTGGAGGCGTCTTCGTGGCAAGCAGCGCACTGGTCGGCTCCGGCCGCCTCCGCGCCTGGGATGTCCACAAACTTGCTGAAGTCCGACGGCATCTTGTGAGATGTGGCCGCCTTAGACTTGTCTTTGGCGGTGAGCGCAGGAGTGAAGACGAAGGAGACAAAAAAGCAAAAGGCGAGGAGCAGAGCGCGTCGCTGCATAGCGACCTCCCAAATGCAACTATCGAGGCTAGTAGAATCACGGCAATAAAGATGTGACCCCCAACACCCGGATTGGTGATGAATCAGTCGAGACCTACACCCAGGCGTGGCTTCGAGAAATCTGACGTCCAGAGGCATTGAATTATTCTTGGGCAAGGTTCCTGTTGCAGAGCGACGGGAGTTCCGGCACAGTTAAGGCGTCCGGCATGTGTTATAGTTCTTCGCCGTCGCACAGACGGCAGGTTCTTTCCGGCGGCAGTATTCCTGGTACCGGTGAGGTTTGGTTGAAGAAATCTTGGGGATACACTTCTGAACCGCGGCACAGGCACTGCCCTGTCAGGTCCGGGCTCACGACGTGGCGCTTCGCCAGCAGCATTCTGATTGCGTGGTCCTTGTTCGTCCTCAATGCGTCGGCGGAAGATCCCAAGCCGAAGCCAGAAAACACCATCGTGATTCAGCTTGGGGATCCGGTGCCGGTGCAGAAACTGGCAAGTACGCCGAAGTTCTGGATTGCCGACGTGATTGATCGGTCCGCGAATCCGCAGCCGGAACTGGTGATGAAAGCGCGAGGGGGAATTTTCCTCGACCGGGAGCCCACGGTGATCGTGCGCCAGGCGCTGGAACAATCCCTCAAAGCGGCGAACTTGCTCGCAGCCGGCGAAAACTCTGCGGATCTGGTCGCAAAAATCTATGTCTTCCAATTCGGGCTGGCTCAGGGGTCAGGATTCGATTTCTTCGGCAAAGTAGAGTTCGCGGCGGTGGTGAAAAATCCCAAGAGTGGCGAGTCCGTGGAAGTCAAAGCAGGCGGCACCTCGATCGCCAAGACCGCGATGCGAAAGAAAAGCATCGAGAAAAACGTGCAGGACGATATTGAAGAATCACTGCGGGATGCGTTGCGGAATTTTCTGC
>Ga0075029_100001621_pt1 | contig 12849 bp, 5 predicted proteins | sample LitLauG_LLR_2013_FD_71391 | JGI IMG/M metagenome (GOLD analysis project Ga0075029, IMG submission 71391) | Freshwater sediment microbial communities from North America - Little Laurel Run_MetaG_LLR_2013 | ecosystem: Environmental > Aquatic > Freshwater > Creek > Sediment | place: USA...
AATCTGAGCTTGGTACTGAATCGTTGTGTAAATAGAAGAAAGGGAATCCACAACAGCCGAGGTATATCCCACATAAGAAGAGGATGTGGCTGTAAAGGAAACGTATTCTGAAATTTGATTGGAGTATCCCCAATCCACAGAATCGGTTACGGTACGAATGTTGTTGGTATTGATTTTCCCATCGTATTCAAGATAGGGATCGTAGGAAACTGCCCAAACATAATCGACCTGCAAGACATCGGTCGGTGCGGGCAATGTATTTCCAGAAATTTGGATATTTCCAGAAGTATTGAGTTTTTGTGAATTGAGATTCAGAGAAACGATGGTGTATCGTTCCCCCGTGGTTGCATTAAACACCCGCGATACAGAGGAGATGGGCGTGTGCAAGAGAGTGATGATGGAATTGTCTGTGGTTACAAAGCTGTTTTCGTTGGTGATTTGAATGTTTTGCGATACGGACGGAATCGAAAGAACATCGGAGAAATTGAGAGCGTCTTGACCGTTGTAGGAAGATTTGTTTTGATCTTCTTTGATGGATACATTGTTTGAGACCCAATGGATACGGTCAGACGCCCAAGGAGTTCCTTGATAAATCCCTGTATCTTTAATGAGTTGATAGTTGCCCAGGAGATTTCCGTAGGCGTCGGTATAGGCAGGGATGAAGTTGGAGCCTGAGGAGGAGCCAGAGATTTGGGTCAGGTTGGATACGGGCTGAGTCGGAAGAACGCCGTTTGCCAAATCGTCTCTTCGTCTGGAGAGGACGGTTTTGTTGACATCGGCTGCGATTTGACCCAGTACATAATCATTGACAGAGTTGGTGGGGTCGTTTTTGTTGCTTTTGTCTTTGTAGATAAAGCTATCGAAAGCCTGCTGGAGTTGTGTGCCGAGGATAATGATATCGGTTTTGCCGCCGGTGCCTTCTGTAACGACGGTAAGAGTGCCGTTGTTGTTTTGGACAACGGTTCCATCGCGAGTCATTAAGGGATCGCCGGGTTCTACGACGTAGGCATCTTGAACGTTGTCAACGCTGATAGCGGTGTTGTACAGACCGGCAACGGTTCCGGGAACGGAGTTGGTTTTGGCAATGAAGCGATTTTGAAGAGATGTATCGGATTCCGCATCGGTGCCGGAGGCGGCGGTGGAGTTGAAAACGTTGTTGATTCCGGCAATGGAGACGTGATTGAGACCGTATTTCGATACGCTGCTCACAGAGCCTGAGGTTGTGGCGGTGACAGAGCATTCCACAGCATAGGAATCGGTGATTCCGATGTTTTCAAAGTCGGCTTGGTATTGTTGCGCAATCGAGCGGTAGTAGGAGGAGTTCTTTGGATCGATTGTGAAGGTGTTGTTGATAGCAAAATTGATATTGTTGGAAGAAATGAGGGAGGTGCCCTGTTGAATCAGGATGGGGGCGGAGAGGGTAGAGAAGGTAAGGACCGCAGTGGTCGTAGCGGGTTGGGCTTTTTTGCGAAAGACCTTGTAGGGGGCGCAGAAGTTGTCGAGGTCGGTACCAAAGATATTGCGAACGGAGTTGCGACCCAGGAGTGTAGAGAGTTCGTTGTAGATTTGAACAATCTGGGTAGCGGGCATATCGATCATCATGTCGCGAATGCCTGTGCCGGGCTTAAGATCCGCATCGGGCTGACGCGAACGCAAAAAGTCCAGCATGGACAAGATAATGGTATTGATGTCTCGAATATTCGCCATGTTTCCTTAAGTAATCTTAACAGCAAAGACAATAGGCTGTTGCGGCTTTAAATCTTTTGCCACAATGTCAATGCTTACAATGTAGCGTCGCGGGTCGTTCGAATCCAAAGCTACATTAATGCTTTTAATCGCAGCGATTTGCTCCGCAGAAGATACATTTTGATACGTATTGATTTGCTGATCTTGAAGCTTTTTTAATTTTTCCAATGCGTTTTGAATTTGCGTCTGAGCTACGACCTGCTTTTTTCTCGGATCAGAATTTGGCATGCCAATGACTTGGAATGAAAGATAGGAACCGTACCAGGCAAACAGCGGGTTGCCATTGATGGGTGTAAGAATAATCTTCAATACATCTTGCACCAATTTGTCCGTGTCCGTTACTTTAGCAAAATCTCCATTGACAAGGCTGAAGTTTTTATTGGTAATTTTGAGATCGAACGACATTTAATGATATGTAAGAAAGTGCCATGACCTGCAAATCCTCTACCATCGACATTTCAGAAGCCGCTTCCAATACCCTGCCCAACATCCCAGGCTTTGGAATCCCACAGGCTCCAAGCTTGCCCGAAAACCCTTTGTCTGCTCCCCTGGATCAGCCAGAAGATTTGCAATCCCTCATCCAAAGCATGAGTCTGATTTTTCCCACAGGAACACAATACCCCAATCTCGGAGCCAACTTTTCCAAAGACCTAACCGACGGTCTTTACTCCCTTATGGAACAAGCCGCTCCCTTTTTGAACACATTTAAGTTTTTCCTACCCTTTATGCGCCTCGTCACAGGCATCATCGAAGTCATCTGCGCCCTTTTAAATCCCTTTTCTCTCTTTGGCGCTATCAATAAACTCTTCAACGATTATCTTCCGGCGTTTTTAGCCATGTATCCACCCTTTTCTTTGGTGGTCTTGGTCATCAGCATCGCCAAACTCATTTTGCAGTTTGTTGACTATATGCTCAACCAGGTCAACAACCTCGTCAACGAAGTCAAAAGCAATCTCAAGAACTTCTCTGATGCAACCGAACGAAACAACAAAGACGCAATCAAAGCCACCACCAACAAAATACAGAACCTGTTTTGCGATTTTCAAAATCTCTTCGTTGCTTTCAATATGGTGACCTCCGTCATTGAAGTCATCAACGATATTTTGAATTTTGGTCTCAACATCCCCTGCAGCGATGGCAATGGATGCTGCGATTCCAACGTTTGCCCCGCATTTCTCAAAAATGGCACCTATACAGCCACCGGTACCCTCCAGTATTTTACCTCGGTCCCTAGCTCCACCCCCTTCTCCTTCTTCTTCGGTACCACCTCCGTCAGTAACAACCTCCGCAATCAGATGTATCAAATCTACGATGTGACACAATCTGCTACTACGGCGTTTTCCAACATCTTTGATGCTTCTGATGCCACCGCCAATCCCAAGCCCATTTTCTTTCCTACCGATAGCGTCATCTCGTCTACCACCCCCGTCCTTCAAGCCCCCTACTCCGTCGATGTCCGCCTCTACTTCGTCCCCGCCCAATTTGGTCAAACCGGCACCTCCCGCTACATCCGCTTTAAAGGATGTATCGTTTTGACGCAAGGCTCCACAAACTTGATCAACTTTGATGGGACCAGCAATCTGATTCCTACGGGCGTCCTTTTGCTGGGCGGCGGATTGGCATACGAAGACGATGGAACCACCGCCATTTATGTGTCAGGCAAACAGGCAACGCTGGAGACTTTGCTTTTCTTGCCTCCTGTGAGCGCCCCTTCTCCTGGAGATGTGATTACTCTTACCATGGAGTATACGTTTACTCCGAACTACGAAGCCTTGTTTGCCAAGTCTTTGATTACGGCAGGTTGTGCTCCTTCGATTCGGGCAAGCAAAGAAGCTTTGGCATCGACCTATCCATTGCCGGAAATCCCACCCATGCCTGATTTGGTGGCTCCGCTCACAGCGATGCAAAACGAAGTAACGAATGTGGTGAGCAATTTGAACAGCGCCACCTTGGATGCTTTTTCAAACAACATGACAACCATTTTGAACAGCGTCAAAGACAGTACGAGTGCGATCTTGGCTCAGTACTTTGATCTTGCCTTTGATCGGTTCCAGTCTGGCTTCACTCTCAGTCCTGCGGTTCAATGGATCAATCAAACGATTGGCATTTCCATTATCTTCAAAGACAGAAATGGCAATGTGTTGTCCAACGGTCTGACGGGATCGGTCATTACTCACATTATCAAGAACTTGAAGATCAAAAACTCGTTTGGATCCATTCAGAACGTACGATACGATGGAAGTGAATTCTTCCTTGCCGATTTGGATTCCGCCAGCGTGGGCAATGGAACGCTCGGTATGGTTTACAACAACCAGGTCTTTGCTTCTCTGGTGGTCAATACCGATTTGACCATTCCATCTACCATTGTGGACAACGTCAAAGACTACTCGTTCCTCAACAATGTCAGCCTTGAGAATGTTCCGAGCCGCACCGATCAGGATTTGGCATGAGCGATATTTACAACGATTTTGATGTCGTACTGGATAACCTCAAACATTACAGTCAAGATATTGACAACATGCGCAGCTTGGTCAATATCTCTCAATCCAAAAACAAGATTGCTCTCCAAGCTATCGCCTCCGCTGCCACCGATAACCAAATCGGCGATCTGCTTTCCCAAATCAACGCCTCCTCCGGTCCAACCGATTATCAAGAATCCAGATTTTCCACTTTTTGCAGGATGATTGGTTTTCCAGTTATTTCACAAAGTGGAGAATTCTTCAACCCGGGCTATGACAAGACGAGGAAGAACAACAGCAAGACGTATCAAATCACAGCCAATCAATCCTCGATTGCCAATGACTTTTTTGATGCGCGAGAAGAGTATTACAACACGACCATCAAATCTTTCTTGAACTCTTCAGGCATTACGATTGATCAAAGCGTTCTTCTTTTGCAAACAGCCTACGCTCCGGCGATGTTCAATGTCTTTAGCAACACCATTGGATTTGCCTCGAGTTTTGTTCCGAAGTTTTATACCTACAATCTACCACAGAATGATACACTGAACAATCCGTTTTCTTCCTATACGGATTCGCTTGGCAATGCGGCGACTCCGATGACATCGTTTTCTCATTTTATCTATCCTCTTGTTACGGATGGAAGAATTGAATTGACGATGATGCCATCGGTCAGGAAGACAACGGTTCCTTTTGTTGGATCCAACGATACGATCTATGGCAAAACGGAATTGAGAAGACCGTTTCTCGAGCAAATCATTGTGGACAGATTCTATACTCCAGCCAATATTGCAGGCATTCCCTCTGTCAACATTTTGCAAAGTGGCAATACGACCGTCGATAGTTTTGTCAACGACAAGTATTTGGTTTTGAGTTCAAACAAGCAGGTTCAATTGTTGTACAACAGTGTTACAACCAACATTGGACGATTTAGTGACAGTGAGTATTTGAACATTGCTCGATTTTTCTATACATTGGAAAAGTTGATTGATTTGTGGATTGAAAACCAGAAGATCATTGAAGAAACCAGGGAGATGTACTACTGGCTACCTCTTTCCACAAAAAACACAGGTCCAGAATTTGGAGTCAAGTCCAATACATTGTTTTCAAACAGTCTTTCGACATCCAAAGACATTGAGATGATTCAGATGATTGCAACGGTGCAGGGGCTTCAGTTGGTGAGTGGATTGAGTACGAGTGCGATTACCAAAGACAAGTATGCGTTCAGTCAATTCATTTCTATTTTCGCACCGGAGAAGGTATCTGGATTTAAATCGGTTCGTCAAGAAAACATTGACAGCGAAACGGCGCATCGAACCGAGCAGATGCAAAAAGCAGAGGCGGCGTTGCAAAACATTGAGTATATTTGTGGCACATTCAGTGGTTTGGGATTGATCGATATCCATGTGATTTTGTCCGCTATGTATTTGATGGACAAAAACAATCTTCTTGGATTTTTGGATGACGATGCTTTTACAAGAGCGCAGCAAAATTATCAAAATATTACATTGCCCACGGCAAAACCTGCGTTGACCGATGCATATCAGGACCTAGAAACACAGATTTCGCAATTGTATCAATTCGTATATTCAACATACGATGCCAAAAAATCCAATACTCTATAGGAGGATGTATGTTTAATATGAACGAACTCACAAGCCAGATTCTTTCGGAATTCCCGACGTTCTCGATTGTGAAGAAAAGCGATTCCTGGTTTATGAAACTCATCAATGTTCTTCTTTTGATCATCAGTTTTGGTCAGATGAAGAGATTCATGACGGATTACATTACCACGATTGGTTTTACGACCTACGTTCCCAGCACATGGGACAGCATCAGTGAAGATGAGCAGTACATTGTTCTCTCTCACGAACACATGCACATGTTGCAGTACAACAAGTACGGATTTTTCTTTGGATTTCTGTATCTGGTTGTTCTGCCTACGATTTTCACCTATCGTTCTGTCTTTGAGCGCCAAGCCTACGAAATCAGCATTCGTTTGACCTATCTCGCCTCAGGCAAGAACATCGATTTCATCAAAGGGGATTACAAAGCGTTTATTCTTTCGCAGTTTACGACCAGCGCGTATTTGTGGATGGATATTCGAACCTCTTCTCTCAACGCCTGGTACGACGGAATCGTCGCCACACTGAAATAACGAAAAGCCGGGGCAACCCGGCTTTTTCTATATCGAACCACCAAATATACGCTTGACCAATCGTTTCTGAATCACAACCTCCGGCGCATCCATCTGAATCTTGGAATTGGATGTAATGTTCATATCTTGCTCGGAATGCAAATGCATCCTTGCCTGAGAGATAATCTGCACCCCCGTTGCATCAATCCTCACAATCGATACCTGACCCGTCGCATTCAATACCCGAATGTCCACCACCCCCGCCAACATCGCTTCATTCGAAAACCGTGGATCACCACTCACTCCTGGCGCCCCTACTTGCGCAATCAACGCCCCATCCAAAGACACGTCCACCGAGATGTTTCTCTTGTCTCTTCCAACGTTGGCAACCACAGAACCCTGCGTATCGAGAAGTAGCGATTGCTTGTCAATCGTATTGGCTCCGATATTGACATCCACCGATCCATCAAAGTTCAAAAACCCGGATCTCCCACCCGCATTGCTTCCCACCACAATACTAGAAGAAATCGTATCGGTAATCGGTCCAATCGCCGTTGTCGATACCTGAGACGAAACCGATCCCAGCGATACTTGACCATACCCACCATTCAAATACGCCACATAATCGTTGCTCGTAAACACAAACGACGTTTTTGTAACATCGTGATACACCGAGCCGTACTGAATATGGTTGGATGTAATTCTGTCTACCTGCGTTACATCGCTGTTGTTCTTTTTAACAGAAATCACTCCCTGACCAAAACCGTCCGCTTGCAAATCAATGTTCGTGTCGTTGTCCACAATCGACAATTGATTGGGATTTTGCGTCAACGCCGATGCATTGAGGTGGCGAACAGGTAAAGGGACAGATCCGGATTCGGAGGTTGCCGGGACATTGAGTTTGAAAAGACCTTCCTTGTCCACATCCAAAGAGAAGTTGGATCGCGCTCTTCCAAAGTTATCGGAAGAATCGTACGCAGAAATGGAATTCGGATCTTTTCTTGCATTGATTTCAAAATGGTACGCAACCGATTGGCGCTCATCTGCCTTGATAGAAAGAAACGCCTTTTTGCCCGCCGTTGCAGAAATCTTATCAATCGCAATCGCATTTCGATTGATGTCGAGCACATTGCCAAAGATATCGACCAGGGTGCCCTTGGTTTCCTCAATCAATGCATTGGGATTGTAAACATTGAGATTGAGCGTGTTGGCTCGTGAATTTCTACGATCCAAAAACGCCAAGGGCTGCGCCGGTGCTTTGGAAGGATCGTAATTGTCCGACTCTACACTGTCTTGTTCAATCTTTGCATCGGAAGCAAACTCAAAAACAAGTTCTCTTTCCTCCACAAACGGAGGATTCTTTCTTGAATTGTTTGAAAAGCTAAACGGAGAAGAAGGGTCCATCGACACAATCTTCATCTCGCTGTTGTAGTCATCGTTGGTGAGCTTGGAGCTATCAATGTAATTGGGGTTCTGGGATTGCTCACGAAGAACAAGCCCAGAAACCTTCATTTTTGATTGTGTGAGATAAAACTCATTGTCGATATTGCACGAAATAAGAGTTTGAGCTTTTTTGTCAGGGGTTGAAAACTTGATATAGTCAGTCTTGTTTCCAATGATGATGTCATTGGAGGTATTGACTTTGATGTAATTGTTTACAGAGCCAGATATAACAATTTCATCGTCGTTGATGGCGGGAAAGAGATTGAGGGTAGGACCCTGTGGCAAAAAGGAATGGAAGTATCCTTCGTTTCCTTCTCCTTGTTCTACCGCCACAGGAGTTCCCTTGACGGGCTTTGCAGCAATCATCAAGCCGTTGTTGTAAGCGAGCACATACGGCATGGGAACGCGCGTCTGTTGTGCCAGGCTTGCGTTGTAGGAGTTCTGATCGGACTGAATGCGAACGGTCATCGCACCCTGATTGGAATGCGCAATCACCCCGCGACGAACAAGACCGAATTGCGATTCGTATTTAAGTGCCATTTTGCTCCAACGCATTCACAGATTGCGATTCAAACGTAACAAAAACATCCACCACCCAGTAAATCAAAGAAAGTTTGAATTTGTCATAATACTGATCTTGGGTCGATTTGTCCGGAGCTTTGTTGACCGATTTTACAGAATCTTGATTTCCCAAATACGTCTCCGGCGTGATCCCCGGCAAGGGAATCACCGAATTTTCCAAGTTGGACGCAATCTCTGCCGCATACTTGGAAATGGATTTTGTATTTGTGGTATCCGAAAAATCCACCGTCACAATGTTCACCGTAGGTTTGTTGACCACAGGATCCAGAATAGGAAGATACAGGTTGGTATTTTCCTTATCCTGAGTAAACGGCAACGAAATCGAGCTTCCCGTAATGTAGTTGTAAATACTTTGCGCAAACGTTTGGCTTGACGCATTGGACTGAATGGGAGAGGTCAGTTTCGAGTCGGTGTAGCAGCGAAGTTCCACTCGAGGAATAATGACCTGCGTATCGTCGCCCAGATTGGAGCGATTGGTAAAGAGGGCAGCTTGTTGAAGAAGCTGGTTGAGCACCTTTTTGTTGTTTTCGCTGTATTCAGAATACAGATCATCGTTTGACATGATGTTGAAAAGAGCGCCGACGGCAATTTCGTCGTTGGAATTGTCTTCTCTGTAATTGACAAACGAATCATCGTACTGATTGTTGTACATCATCTTGCCAATCACATCAAAGGGATTGGGGATATACTGACCCGGAGCGTGACCGTAGGAAAGCTGAAGGCGCGTGGAGAAACTTCCAGAAAACTCAAAGTTGTGGATGACTTCTACCACATAGAAAAGAAGATTGCGTGATTTGATGTACACCACATCTCCGGGTTGGTAGTACTCATTTCCAACCACTTCCACCGAACCTCGCAAGACATTCATTCTTGCTTTGTTGAGAAGCATCGCAGCATACGGAGCACAATGCTTTTGCGCATCCGAGAAAAACGGCTTTTTGACGCTCGCTGGCTGCTTGAATCCATACATGTGCCACATGTCGTAATCCACAGCTTCCGCAATGGTCATCGAATTGCCATTGCCCGCGAGCGTGTAATTTCCGCTATCGAAACTTAGACTATCAAATCCATCAATTAAACCCTGGACGGAAATATAGGTAAATTCGGGAGCGGTTTCTCGAACGGAGAGGTTTTTGATATGCTCTTCTTCAATCACATACCTCGTACCGGATCCGGGTCCCAAGTCATCGTAATTTTCATCCTCAATCATATTTTCAAACACCTCGGGGATATCCGCGTTGTTTGTTTTTTGAAAGAGAATGTTCAGCTGCGTATTGGTGTCACCATTAAAGGAAGAAGAAGTTCCACCTGAAAGAGAATTCGATCCGCCGTTGACCGCATACGCATCACGAATGTTCTTCAACGCCGAATTCAAGGAATCAATGTTCTTTTGACGCGATGCAATGTGCTGTGCAATTTCGCTTACGACTTTGACGTAATTGATTCCAACGCCTTTGCTGATGGTCAGAATCGAGTTTCCATTGGAGGCGTTGTTGAGATAATCATCTAGATTGATGGTTTTGCCTGCTTTGGAAAGAAGGTGTTGTTCAATCGCTGAGAGTCGTGGGTTATTGAAATCGGAGGGTGTAAAGGTAGAGGTGGAGGGGTTGGTAAAGAAGCGTGTAATGACGGTCGATTGTTGAGAAATATCAAAGAGATTTTTCTGTTTGGCAAGCGCATCGACGGTTTGAATTTTGGAAGAAAACTGCGAAAGCATATCTGCCGACGTCACACCATTTTTGATAATGGAAGAAATGTCGTAGAGCGTGCTCGTCATGTTGTTTGGGATATTGGGCTCTGTGGATAGAAAGGAGAAGGTGACAGAGTCAAATTTGCTACTGATAGCGCCTTGTGTAAAAAAGTTCTTGCAATCTTCGTCGGTGTTGTATCCAAGAATGACACAAAGAAAGCGAATGAAGTCTTCTTCTACTTCAATCGCCTGAGAGAAGTAGGTGATTTTGTTGACAATCATATCCTCTAGAAATTGAGGATAGATCTGGATTCCATTTTGCTGTTTGTTTTGCAGCATTTTGAAAAACACGGACGATGGAATCTTGTTGTACTGTGGAACGCGGAGTCGAATATGACCCTGAGTATCGCAAAAGATTTCCAATTCCAGAATATTTGCAACCTCTTGGATTTTATCGGTAACGGTCATAAAGGAAGAGGAGTAATAATCGACTTTATCTCCAATATCCTGAACGAAAGACAAAATGTCTTGATCTTTATCAAAAAGGTCTTCTACGATAAAGAGATTGACATCTTCATTGGCGCGGACCTTCCAAGGAAGTCTTCTGGTATATTCGTTGACTTTCCTTCTCAGCATTTTGGTAACGTTTGGATCTGGATCTTTGTTTGAAACGGAAATATCGTTTCCGTTCAAAATCATATTTTTGCTATTTTTCAAAGAATCAATGATGGATTGTGTTTGCTGCTGAATCTGGTTGGTCAGATTGGTGCGCATATTGACAAGCTGCGCAGCGAGGCTTGCATCCTGAGCGTTGGTGGACTGCTGCAGAATGGACGACACCTGTGTATTGGTGTATTGCGTAAAGAGATTGTTGATGTCGTTGTACTTCTTTTGAATAGACATTTTGGACAACACAAGATCACGTGTTTGCGCCTCGTTGTTGTTAAAGGTCTTGTAGGGTCGGAAGTTGCCCCAGATGGTGTTGTTTCTCGTCAGCTGATTTTGCAAATACTGTAGGTACGGAGCAATTTTGCCGGTACTACCATCCAAGGAAGCTTCATAATACTCAAGATAGTTGTAGGGCTTGCCTGTAATCAGCAAAGACAGAGCGTTGAAGATATTTTGACCCACAAAGGGATCTTTGAAGGTATTGATGTCTCCTGCAGAAGAAGGATCTTGGGTGATGCTGGTGCCAAATTGGACTCGGGTACCGATTCCTTTTTTCCATTGGTACACCAGACCGTCTGGGGAGTAGGCAGTTTTGGTTCTTTGGGACTGACCGCTCAGAATGGTGGTTTCACTGTCGGGGGTGATGTTTTTCACATCGATAGCGATGTTTTTCTGATTGGCGAGTTGCCCATTTGCCGGACCTTGTTTGTGACGAAGAATGCCTTTGTTGAGGCGGCGGATGTTTTCGTCCAGAAGGGGCAAGTCGTTTGAGTAGTTGGAATAGATTTGGTTGTATTTGGTTTTGTAAGGAGTGAGAGGATCCAGCAAGGCACCGTTTTCGGTGGAGGTACCTGGATTGAAAGAGATTTCGCCTTGATTGAAATACTCGCTTTGAGGATTGACCGAAACGCGGAAGCTGTAGGAGCGTGGGCTACTGGAAGATTCGGGGATGGAGGCGAGACCTGTAAAGACGCTGACGCCATCTTTGGATTCGACAAAGTAGTTGCGAAACATCAGCCAGAGGTAGCTAGGAAAGCTTGGCGATGCATAAATATCTCGTTCCAGATTGAGATTGATATTGCTGGAGGGATTGAAAATAGCGTTGAATCCATTGTCAAGGCTCGATACGGTCTGCTGCATTTGAGATGACCAATTGAGCATATCGAAGGTGCCTTGAATACTGTTGTCAATCACACTGTCGTATTTCGTTCTCGAATTGATAAAAATAGAAACCACATCGTTGTTTTGAATGATGTGTTTTCCAAGAAAATTCAAATACATTTCGTTTCTTAGATAATTGCCAGCAGCATTTCTTGAAACTTGTGCACTTTGGAAATTGTTTTGTGTATTGATGTTGTTCTGAATGTTTCTGACAATCGCAGAAAAGAGATTGAGCTCTCCCGGTGTCAGAGCATCGTTGGCTGTATTGGTGGGGGACTGAACAAAGCGAGAATCGATGGTAATGTCTGTTCCGATATTAAGGATAGCCAGATCCGGCGATGCGTCAAAGAAGATTTCTTGATTGTTGGAAGAGAGAAAGGCAAAGATCTTCTTTCCCACCGCATTGGGATATTGCTTAAATACGATGGTGCTGGCATTTCTTGCAGCGCGGACGGAATTCAGATTTCCGGACAAGGTATTGATCATGCCCAGGGTTTGCTGGACGGAGAAGTTGAAAAAGGAGCTGTTGATAGGATTGAGACCGGACGCCGAGCAGGTATCGCTCATGGCGAGTTCGATATCTTCTTGTGTAATGGTCGAGAGACCGTAAGGGTCAGCGAAATCGATGCTTGCCGATCCTGAGGTAAACTCCAAAGAGGTGGACGTATCCAAGGATTTGATATTGGTAAGTTCCATCACCCCGGTTTCATTGGAAAAGGCTTGGGTGAGGAGATTGGAAGACGCTCCGGCATTTTCCATAATCCAGGTGGTATAAGGATAGGGATTGTTGAAGAAGACAGCGCGTTTGATGAGATCAACTGTTTTCTTGAGGGGTGCAAGAGCAGATCCGAGAGCGGAAGTATCGGATGTAAATCCATAGATAGAGTCAAGTGCTCCAATGACGACCGGCAAAAGCAAATCGTTGAGACCGCCTGTGGAATTGGCAACGGCTTCGACCTTGG
>Ga0075029_100001622_pt1 | contig 12847 bp, 14 predicted proteins | sample LitLauG_LLR_2013_FD_71391 | JGI IMG/M metagenome (GOLD analysis project Ga0075029, IMG submission 71391) | Freshwater sediment microbial communities from North America - Little Laurel Run_MetaG_LLR_2013 | ecosystem: Environmental > Aquatic > Freshwater > Creek > Sediment | place: USA...
CCTCGTCTTCGACTACAACATCTTCGGGGATCACCACGTCGTGACGTCGAGCGAGGAGGTGCCCGAAGGCGCCTCGGTGGTCGGGGTGCGATTCCGTCGCGCGAAGAACGACGCCGACGTCTCCTTGTCCATCGATGGCCGAGAAGTCGGCTCCGCGCACCTGCCGTTCCTGATGCGCATGTTCTCCTCGATCGCCATGAGCGTGGGCGCCGACAAGGGCTCGCCAGTCTCTCGGATGTACCTCGACGAGTTCCCCTTCGAGGGTCGAATCGAGCGCGTTGACATCCAGTTGATCTCACCCGGAGACACCGAGGAGAACGAGACCGCCGCCCGTGAGGGTATGGCGCGACAGTAGGAGGCACCATGGACCGAGTTCGCACCCCCGAGCAGCGCTTCAGCGACTTGCCGGACTTCGCGTTTGAAGCGAAGTTCGCGGACGTCACCGATCCCACCGGAGGCGAGCCGCTGCGTATGGCCTACCTCGATGAGGGGAGGAGCGATGGCGACACGGTGCTCCTGTTGCACGGCGAGCCGTCGTGGTCGTATCTCTATCGGTTCATGATTCCTGGTCTGGTCGACGCCGGGCACCGGGTGATCGCACCGGACCTCGTCGGATTCGGACAATCGGACAAGCCGTCGAACCGTGAGGAGTACACCTACGCGCGCCACGTCGAGTGGACTCGTGAGCTGCTGTTCGACCGGCTACAGCTCGCCGACGTGACCTTCTTCGGGCAGGACTGGGGGAGTCTCATCGGGTTGCGACTGGTCGCCGAGCACCCCGATCGTTTCGCGCGTGTCGCGATCGCCAACGGTGGCCTGCCGACGGGCGAGGAGCGGGTCAACGACGCGTTCAAGGCATGGCAGGACTTCAGCCAGACCACGCCCGAGATGCATATCGGCAACATTGTCTCTGGAGGATGTACCACGCGCCTGGCGGCTCCCGTCGCCGCCGCCTACGATGCGCCGTTCCCTGACGAGACGTTCAAGGAGGGTGCGCGACAGTTCCCCAAATTGGTGCCGACGTCACCGGAGGATCCCGCTCACGACGCGAACGTCGCTGCGTGGAAGGTCCTGGCGGCGTGGACCAAGCCGTTCCTGTGCTGCTACTCGGACCAGGACGCTATCACCAGGGGCGCGGACCGCAAGTTCCTCGAGGTGGTGCCCGGCACCAAGGGTCAGGCCCATGTCACGATCGAGGGCGCTGGTCACTTCCTCCAGGAGGAGAAGGGGCCCGAACTGGCTCGCGTTCTCAACGCCTTCATTGCGACCAATTAGAAGTAGTTCTCGCCGAGTTCCTCGCTCCACGACGCCACCCGCAATTCGCCGCGCGGCACGCTCCAACGAAAGACCGGCTTGATGTCCAGCACGGGCGTCCCGTCGATGCCGTCAAGACCCCGAACGCTGAAGGAGCGCTCGTCGATTGCGTCGATGGCCACGGTCGTGAGCAACAGCCGATTGGGTCGGTCCTTGTTCCGTTGGGCGAAGACGCCGACGTCCGGCCACTGCTCGTTGCCGCGAGGACGGCGGTGCCACGGACCCGGCGGCACGTCGTCAGCCCAGTCGGCGAGGAAGACGATCTCGACGTGCGAGAAGTCAGCCAGTCCACGCAGTGACTCGCTGGGGACGTCCTGGGCAAGTTCGACGGTACTGACGACATCGTCCCAGTTGTCGTCGAGCGCCTCGCTGCGCTCATTGCGGATGTAGGCGACGGCTCGCACGGTGTAGTCCATGCGCCCAATCTATCGACGCTTCGATCCGGCCTCGCTCTGTCGGTCGCACCCGCCGACAGCACCCTTTGGGGGGTAACGTGGAACGTTCGCGAATCGAAAGAGACCCATGGCAGAGCTGACCTTCACCTACGGAACCATGGCGGCGGGCAAGTCCACGCTCGCGCTGCAACTCTGCTGGCAGCTACGCCAGAGTCGCAGCGACGTTGCGCTCTGGACGTTCGGTGACCGTAGTGCCGACGGCATGGTGACCAGCCGCATCGGCATCGAGGCTGAGGCCGAGGCGGTGGCGCCGGGAGCCGACCTCGCCGTGCTGGTCGACGACATGTTGGGCCGAGGCGTGAAGATCCTGGTGATCGACGAAGTCCAATTCGCGAGCGTCGAGCAGGTCGACGCGCTCGCGCGCGTAGTGGACGACCACGGCGTCGACGTGCACGCGTTCGGCCTTTCGGCTGACTTTCTTTTGAACGTCTTTCCCGGTTCGGCCCGCCTCTTTGCCATCGCCGACCTGGCGCATGAGCTGCCGCTCACATCGTCGTGCTGGTGTGGAGGGCGCGGCCGATGCAACGCCCGGGTGGTCAATGGCGTCGTGGCACGCGAGGGGAACCAGTTCTTCACCGGCGACGTCAGCGAAGGTGCGGTTCACTACCAGGTGCTGTGTCGAACTCACTACCGATTGGGACAGCTGCGTCCGGAGAGCTGATCAACCGACCGCCACGACGCACGGTCCTTTTGCCAGGGTTCGTCACGACGCATACTTGAGACGTGGAAACTTCGCAATCACTTGGCTTCGATGTAACCCCTGACCGAGGGGTCGAATGCGTGAGTCGGTTCGCAGTCTTTGATGAGTGCCCCCACTGTTCCTCGGCGTTGACCCCCGAGCATGCGCACTTTCGTTGTCGTTCGTGCGGTTGGCGCGATAGTTGTTGCGACTGAGTGACGATTCGCGCAGCGTAGGAATTGTTCTTTAACTTTTCACCGGGATACGCCCGTCAGGTCACCTTCTGTTTACCTTCGATTCGTAGGTTCCTTTGAGGCAAAACGTTCGACCTTCGAACTGTCGCGTCATACACGAATCACTTTCTACAGGAGGAAAGTCAAGGATGAAGAATCTCTTCAGGTCGCTTGCGGCAGTTTCGCTTGCTGTTGCGGGTCTGTTCTCGATCGTTTCACTGCCCGCGAATGCGGCGGCGAAGACGAAGACCGTGACGTGCTACCGATTGGTCAATAACAAGGTGCAAACCAAGAAGTTCCACAACGCCAAGGGCGTTTGTGGCAAGGGTTGGTCGAAGCACAAGCCGAAGGCCAAGCCCACGCAGCCCGGCAGCCTCCAGGGTTCGAACAAGCCGGGCGACATCGACCTCGTGGTGCCGTCCAGCGTGTCGATCGCTATGAACGGCTCGTCCTTTGACGCTCCCATGGTGGGCGCGACGACCAGCGGTTCCTCGGCCTACTCGGCGGGCGGCAAGGTGAGTTTCAGCTCCTACCCGGCCGCTGGTTCAGGCACTGGTCGTACGTCGATCGTCAACGGCAGTGTCGACATCGGACTTTCCGACCAGCCGATGTCTGCGGCCGCTGGCACGCTGCCTTCGGGCGCGGTAGCGTCAAACTACGTGCAGGTCCCCTACATCCTTGGTGGTGCGGTCGTGGCCTACAACCTCGGTGCGGGTCTTGACAACATCAAGCTCACCTCCAACGAGGTGGCCAAGATCTACGACGGCCAGATCACCCAATGGTCAAACCCCGCCATCATCGCTACAAACGGTGGAGTGGGTTCGCCGACCGGCAAACTGCTCCAGGCGCTCTACACGAGCAACTCCGCGATCAACACGATCAAGGTGCTGTACCGTGGTGCGGCGTCGGGCACGACCTACGCCTTCACGGACTGGCTGCACAACTCGGGCGGCTCCTCGCACAACCCCAGCGGCAATGTCATGGAGGGTACTGGCAACGTGTGGGGCGCGTCGAACATCCTCGCCGCCGCCAACAACGCGGCCATGGCGACGGACCTGAACTCGAATCCCGGCTCGATCGGCTACGTCGAGTACAGCTACCTCTTGATCCCGGGCAACGCCAAGATCCAGACCGCGGACCTCCAAGACCGCAACGGCCAGTGGCTTACGCCGTCGTTGACGAACATCGCCAACGCCGCAGCGGCCGCGGGCACGAACATCACGCCGGACAACTTCTCGATCGTGAACCAGCCCGGCAGCAACGTCTGGCCGCTCGCGACGTACAGCTGGGCCATCGTACCGAAGAATGAGACCAACGCCGCCAAGGGCGAGGCGGTTGTGAAGTACCTGGACTGGGAGACCCACTACGCGCAGTCCGCACTGGCCAAGGCCGAGGGCTACGTCCCGCTGCCGGCTGCTGTTGCGGCGTACTCACGCACGCAGCTCTTGAACGTGACGAGTGGTGGCGTGGTCTTGTTGAACAACAAGTCATAGGCGGTTCTTGGAATGAAGGACGAAGAGTCGAGGGACGACGTCGAAGTATCTGACGTTATCCCGCTCGACTTGAGGAGACACGACGAGGTGGTGGCGGAGTTCAACTCCGCCACCCCGTCGCGTACGTGGTACCACTACCTCCTGATCGCGGCGAGCATCGTGTTCGCGGCGGTCAGCGTGGGCTTCGTGGGCACCATCCTGTGGAATTCGCTGCCCGAGTGGGCGCACCACACCGGTACCCTGCTCGGCGGCAACGGTTGGCAATCGCCGACTGGACCCTTCGGTGGACTCGCCATGATCGTGGGAACCCTCGAGACGTCGCTCATCGCCCTCGCGGTGGCCGTCGTCATCGGGCTGGGCACCTCGATCTCCATCGTGTTCTTCATTCCCCGTCGTTTTCGCAACATCGTCGCCACGCTCGTCGAATTGCTCGCCGCCGTGCCGAGCATCGTCTACGGCTTATGGGGATTCCTGGTCCTCGCCCCGTGGATGCTCAACACCGTCAATCCATGGCTCAACAAGTGGCCGTTTGCATCGATTCTCTTCGGCAACCCTGGTCAGGAGTTCGGTACGTCACTGTTGCTGGCATCGATTGTGCTCGCGGTCATGATCCTGCCGACCTTCGTCGCGATAAGTCGTGAGGTCATCTCGGTGGTTCCCCAGGACCTCATCGAAGCGAGCCTTTCGCTCGGAGCCACCCGCTGGCAGGTCATCCGAGAGGTCGTGCTGCCCACAGCGCGGATCGGCCTCTTCGGTGCTACGTTCCTCGCACTGGCGCGCGCGACCGGAGAAACGGTGGCTGTCGCGCTGGTCGCCGGCGGAGTGGCGAACACCCAATTCCACCTGCTCTACCCGGGCACGTCGATTGCGGCGTGGATCGCTACCGAGTTCGGCGAGGCACAGGGCAACGAGATCGCGGCCCTGATGGCGCTCGGTGTCTTGTTGATGCTGCTCAACTTCGGGCTGTCGTTGATCAGTCGCGCGCTGGTCAATCGTCAGCGTCGAGTATTGGCCGTGGTATGAGCGACATCGTGGAACTCGAACAGCCGAAGGAAATCGGTCACGAGATGCGCGAGGAGATTCGTCGCATCTCGGACCGGCACCGTGCCCGGCGTCAGTTGCGATCAAGGGTCATGGTGACGCTGTGCGCGATCGCCCTGGCCATCACCGCAGTGCCGTTGCTCCTCCTGCTGTACCAGTTGTTCCGGCGGGGTCTTCCAGTAATCCTGCACGCCTCGTTCTTCACCCAGCTGCCCCAGACGCCCACGTTGGTCACACCGAACGCGACCGGTGGGGTGTCCAATGCGATCCTCGGTAGCTTGGTCCTGACGGCCTACGCCACCATCATGGCCGTGCCCGTGGGCGTGCTTGTCGGCGTCTACCTGGCGGAGTCCGATTCCAAGCTGGCCTCCCTGCTGCGGATCATCTCCCAAACCATGGCCGGGGCGCCGTCGATCCTCATGGGTCTGTTCGCCTTCTCCTTCGTCGTACGGGCCCTCCACGTCGGCTTCTCGGCGATCGCGGGTTCGTTCGCGTTGGCCGTCTTGATGCTGCCAGTGATCGTGATCTCGTCGGAGATCGCCGTTCGAGGCGTCCCCAACACCCTTCGTGAGGCTGGCTTGGCCCTCGGCGCCAAGCCGCACAAGGTATCGCTGCGCATCGTTCTGCCCTCGGCCGTGACGGGCATCGTCACGGGCATCATCCTCGCCGTGTCGAGGGCGATTGGCGAGACGGCACCAGTGCTGCTCACCATCGGCGGCGGCTACATTAATGCCTGGAAGCCGTTGGATCCGGTCTCTGCTTTGCCGCTTTCGATCTACGAGAACGCCAAGTCGGAGTGGCCGAGTCTTCGCACGCAAGTGTGGGGAATCGCGCTGGTACTGGTCGTATTTGTATTTGTTTTGAGTTTGAGCGCACGTATGTGGGCCTCGAGAAAGCAACAGGCAAGGTAACCAATGGATCAGGAATTCATGTCACAGGTCAAGATGGAGGCCGTGGAAGTGTCGAAAGCCCCCGACCGCGGTGCGGCCGCGATGCAGTTGAAGGACGTCGCGGTCTCGTTCCACGGTCGCACGGCCGTTCGCGACTGTACCTTCGACATCTCGAAGAATCGGGTCACCAGTTTGATCGGACCGTCGGGTTCGGGTAAGACGACGCTGCTGCGCGCGCTCAACCGCCTGCACGACCTCACGCCTGGCGCCAAGGTTTCAGGTCAGATCCTGCTGGAGGGTACCGACATCTACCGAGGCAACATCACCGTGACCGAGCTGCGCACGCGCGTGGGCATGGTCTTCCAACGGCCTAACCCGTTTCCGACAATGTCGATCTACGAAAACGCCGTCTCGGGCCTGCGATTCAACGGCGTGAAGAAGAAGTCGATCTTGGACGAGGCCGCCGAATCGTCGCTGCGTTCGGCCGCATTGTGGGACAGTGTCGAAAGTCGCCTCAAGGTCGCGGCGTCGAATCTCTCAGGTGGTGAGCAGCAGCGTCTGTGCATCGCGCGCGCCCTGGCGATGGACCCGGAAGTCCTATTGATGGATGAGCCCACGTCGGCGCTCGACCCGATCGCGACTTTGAAGATCGAAGAGCTCATGACCACCCTGAAGCAGCGTGTCACCGTCATCATCGTCACGCACAACATGCAACAGGCCGCTCGCATCTCGGACGACTGCGCCTTCTTGCTGATGGGTGAGGACCGGGCCGGTGAACTCATCGAATTCGACACGACTGAGAAGATCTTCAACAACCCCATCGACCCGCGCACGCTCGACTACACCCTCGGTCGCTTCGGCTGATCCGACGTCGCGAGTTGTCCTCGCGGGCGTGACAAACTACCTCCAGGCATTTTGACTGGGGGTTTGACGTGGCTACGCAACTTTGGCAGGAGTCGGCGTCGTCGCTCGCCGCGATGATCCGAAACGGCTCGACCACGTCGCGCGAGGTGGTCGACGCGCACCTCGCGCGAATCGACGCGGTCAACGGCGCGGTCAACGCCGTGGTGGAGATCCGACCTGACGAGGTGCGACGTGAGGCCGACGCCGCCGATGCGGCGTTGAAAGCACACGGACCGTCGGGCCCGTTGCACGGCGTGCCTTTCACGATCAAGACCAACATCGACGTCGCGGGCTACGCGACGACCGAGGGCTGCGTCACGCTGAAGGATTTCATGGCCACGAAGGACGCGCCTACTGTCGAACGCATGCGCGCGGCCGGGGCCGTCGCGCTGGGACGCACGAACATGCCGGACCTGGGACTGCGGGTGAACGCCGAATCCTCGCTGTACGGCGCCACGCACAATCCGTGGATGCGGGGACGAACCGCGGGCGGTTCGTCAGGGGGCGAAGCTGCGGCCATTGCTTCGGGCATGAGCCCGATCGGCCTCGGCAACGACATCGGTGGCTCCCTGCGCAACCCCGCCTATTGCTGCGGAATCGCGTCGATCAAGCCGTCGCGTGGTCGCGTTCCTCAGGGCAACCCGAGCTCGCCGGTGGAGATGACCTTCAACTCCGAGGTCATGCTCGCCGAAGGACCCCTGGCCCGTCACGTCGCCGACGTGCGGCTGGGCCTCGAGGTCTTGATGGGTGCGCACCGTTCGGATCCGCAGTCGGTGGACGTTCCGTTGCGTGGTCGTGCAGTCGCCAAGCGCGTCGCCCTGGTGACGGCGCCCTTCGGTGGCGAGACCGACGCCGACGTCGCCGAGGGGGTTCGCGTGGCGGGACGAGCGTTGGAGGCAGCCGGCTACGAGGTCGAGGAGGTCGAGCCTCCGATGCTGTTCGAGTCCTACATCGGCTGGGCCGAGCTCATGACCTCGAACTTCCAAATCTACGGGTCTCTGTTGATGGACGTGATGGGTGAGGGAGGTCGTCGTTTCCTCGAACTGGCGAGCGCGGAATTCCCTCCGATGACGCCCGAGTCGATCGAGTTGATGCACGAGAACCGCCACCGAGTGGCCAAGGCGTGGCGTCAGTTCTTCTTCGAGTATCCGCTCATCGTCGGACCGACCTGGACCCAGCGGCCCTTCGAGCACGGGTTCGACATCAAAGATCAGGAGTCGGCGATGAAGGTCGTCGAGAATTTCCGCTTCGTCCTGCCCGCGAACCTGTTGGGTCTGCCCGCGGCGTGCGTGCCCACGGGCGTGGCCAACGGAATGGCGACCGGTGCCCAGATCATCGGTGACATGTACCGCGACGACCTCTGCCTCGACGCCGCCGAGGCCGTGGAAGCAGCTGTAGGCGTGTTGACGCCCATCGATCCTCGGGGCTGATGGGGCTGACGATACGGCCGATCGCAGTCGGGGACGTGGCCTCCGCGGTCGGCGTATTGATGGGTGGTTCGTTGACACCGGAGTTCGAGGACCCGGACAACCTCTCCGCGTACTGGTCCGCGGTCGCCGAGACGCGAGCGCGTCGCGGTGACGTCCTGGTGGCCGATCTCGACGGCGAGGTCATCGGTGTGTGCCAGGTCATGGTCTTTCCCCACTTCCAGCACGCCGGCGCATGGTGCTGTGAACTCGAGAGCGTGCACGTGAGGTACGACCAACGAAGCAGGGGGATCGGCGCGCAGATGCTGCTCGCGGCCGAAGAACTCGCACGAGCGAGAGGCTGCTACCGCATGCAGTTGACCAGTCGGCTCGTGCGCAGCGACGCGCACCGCTTCTACGAACGCAACGGCTACGAGGCCACGAGCGTGGGCTTCAAGAAGCTCCTAGTCGACGATTACCTCTCGTAGGGCACCGTCGTCGACGTCGAAGACGAAGCCGCGAATCTCCGTGTCGTCCACGAAGGGACTGAGCTTCAACGCGCGTACGGTGGCGCGCACGTCCTCGTCGACGTCGTCGAAGGCGCCGAGGCGAAAGGGTGGACGCTGGCCGTAGGCGACGGCCAATTCCTCTTGGAGTGTCTCCTCGTCGAAGGCCTCGAGTCCGCACCGCGTGTGGTGGATGACCATCACTGCGCGGGTGCCCAGGAGCCGCTGGCTCAACAGCAGCGACCGCACGGCGTCGTCGGTGGCGATGCCGCCGGCGTTGCGGATGAGGTGCACTTGGCCCAGGTCGAGGCCGAGGGCGCCGAAGAGGTCGAGTCGGGAGTCCATGCACGTCAAGACGGCGAGGTGCAACGCGGGCTCGGTGGCGAGGACCCGATGCCCGTGACGTTCGACGTAGGCGCGATTGTGCGAGAGCAGGTTGTCGATGACGGTCACCGGTCCATCTTAGGAACGCACTTCAGATTCTTCATCGGTTCGTTGGTCGCCACTCGCTACGCTTCGTTTCGGAGGTGGCTATGCAGAGCATGGATGAGGTGCGAGAGGAACTGCGTCAACCGGCGCTGGACCTGCGCGGTTTGATCCCCGAGGTCATGCGGGGTTACGCCGACATGTCGAAGGCGGCGATGGTCGAGGGCGACCTGTCGGTCGCGACGAAGGAACTCATGGCGATGGTGATCGCGATCACCCGTGAGTGCGACGGTTGCATCGTGGCGCACACCAGGGGAGCGGCTCGCGCCGGTGCCACCCGCCAACAGGTGGCCGAGGCCATCGGCGTGGCGATCATGATGAACGGGGGACCGGGCACGGTCTGGGGGCCGAGGGCCCTGCGGTCCTTCGACGAGGCGGTCGCCGCGCGCTGATCAGAAGCTGTAGGGGAGGCGCTTGATCCCGTTCACGAAGTTCGACGCCAACTGCGAAGGTGCCCCGGTGGCGTGGATCGTCGGCGTCGAGGCGAGCATCTCGCGCCACATCACCGTGATCTCTCGTCGCGCGAGGTGCGCGCCCAGGCAGAAGTGTGGTCCGGGGGCACCGAAGCCATAGTGGTCGTTCGGTGTTCGTCCGACGTCGAAGCGGTAGGGATCGACGAAGGCGTCCTCGTCGCGATTCGCCGAGTTGTAGTACAGCAGGACCTTGTCGCCCTCCTTCAACTCGACGCCCGAGAGGGTGTGGTCCCTCGCCAGCGTTCTCCGCATCCAGATCACCGGTGAAGCCCACCGGACGATCTCGTCGGTGGCGGTCTTGGCGAGCCCCTCGAAGTCATCCACGAGACGCGCCTTCTGGTCGGGGTGCTCGGTCAGGGCATGGAGGCTGTGCGCGATGGCCGTGCGCGTGGTCTCGTTGCCTGCGGTCACGAGCAGCACGAAGAACGATGCCAACTCCTGCTGGGTCAGCTTCTCTGACTCGATCTCCGCGTTGACGAGCGCACTGGTGATGTCGTCGATGGGTTCGTCGAGGCGATACTTGCCGAGCTCTTGCATGATGCCGGTCAACGTCGCGCCCGCTTCCAGGACCTCGGTGATCGGGTCGGCCCCCTCGCCGATGATCTCGGGATCACCCATCGAGAGGATGACGTTCGAGCAGTGCAAGACGGTCGCGTACTCACTCGGGGGCACGCCCATCATGTCGCAGATGATCACGAGCGGCAGGGGGGCGGCGATATCGGTGACGAAATCGCCCGAGCCGTCGCGGCGTGCCTTGTCCAGGACGTCGGCCGCAACGCGTTCGATCGAGTCCTCGACGCTTCGCACGTTGCGCGGGTTGAAGGCGTTCGAGACAATGCGTCGAAGTCGAGCGTGCTTGGGGTTGTCGGTGGAGATCATGCCGGAGAAGTACTCGACCATCTCGGGCGGTAGGTCGAACTGCGACACGGCGCCGGGGCCCGAGAGGAAGATCTCGGGGTGGCGCGATGCCTCGGCGACGTCGCGGTAGCGGGTCAGGGCGTAATTGCCACCACCGGGCGGGAACACCAGGGCGAGATTGCCCTCGAGGACGGGATCGTCAAAATGGGCGATAGGTCGCTCCGCGCGGAGGGTCTGGAAGGCCGCTTCGCGCTCGTCCCAGGGTCGCTTCCAGAATTCCAGGTCCGAAAGGTCGATGTCGTCGACGTTCCACTGCATCGTTGGCTCCATCGCTTCATCGTAGTGAACGCCATTGGCGGTCACGGCCGCCCAGTTTCACGGCAGACTGGCGGGGTGGAAGAACTGACCGACCAGGAGCGCGCGAGCCGCCTGAAGGCACTGAACGCCCTGTTGGACCTCATGAGACCCGCGGTGCAAGCCGACGGAGGCGACCTGGTGCTCATACGAGCTGACGTCGAGACCGGCGTCGTCGAAGTGCAGTTGCAAGGAGCGTGCTCGAGTTGCGCGATCTCGTCGGACACCCTGCAAGGTGGCGTCACGAGGATCTTGATGGACCGCCTGAAGTGGGTGACCGAAGTGGTGGGCGGCGTTGATGACTCCATCGACCCGGAGGACTCGATGTCACTGGGCGTCGGCGGCTACGTGCCGCGATACCGGGCACTGTAGCGACCACGTGGAGCGATACGAGGACGTCACGAACGCCGTTGGCGAGATTCGCGACTGACGTCGGCGGACGTCGGGATTGTCGTTAGAAGAAGGGGAGGTGCGGATGGTTGGCACTCCAACGGGCTTCACCCCCTTTGGTGGCTTCTTCACGCGTGGTGCCATGCGAAGTCGAAGAAGGCCGGAACAGGCTCTCAATGATCAAGAGGCCGCATCGATCGCCGTCCAGCACGCCGTCTCCAAGGACGACGCCAAGTACGACTCGATGACCGACGCGCAGCGCCAGGCGTACTACTTGCGGCCGAGTCGTTTCTCGCGGCTAATGAAGTGGGTCAAGGGTTGAATCCGGGGGTTCCCCCGGTAACGAGTCGCGAAAATCGTTCGCGACGTCACCTCGTTGGAAACGAGCTCGGCGTGCGAATCGAGAATGAGTGTCGGCAGGAATCGGTGCCATCTGCTCTGGAGCCAGATGACCGCCGCGGTTATGACCACCTTCAAGAGCCTTTGAAACGGTCGCGAGGCGTACAAGCATCGCCACTCTGGGTACCCTCAGCCATGAAGGCTGGCGGTCGCCACCGCCACCGCCGTGCACCGCGTCGCTGGTCGCGTACGTCACGCTCGAGAGTCGCCATGTGCCCTCTAGGGCATCGCACGGTGCTCTTGCTCACTCACTAGGTGAACTCGTCATCGCAGCAGGGCAACTTTTGTAAAAAGGTCGCCCCGTGAGGGGCGATGCCGTGGTACTTTCTCCATCCATGCTATCCAAAATTCTTCGCAAGCCCATCCTGCTCGCTGCGGTTCTCGTTGTCTCAATGACGGCGATTCCCGGCATCGGGGCGAGTGCCGGGACCAGTTCCAATCTCATCGTCAATGGCAACTTCGACAGTGGCTCGTTCTCGCCAGGCTGGAACGTGGATAACGGCGGCGCCGGTGCATGGGCGGTGTCGTCCACTGGAACGGCGTCTGGTGCCTCGGTCACGGTGACGCCCGACCCGGGCAGCCAAGTAGCGCTCTTCGATATGCTCGATCCGTCATATGGGATCCTTACGACCGACCCCTTTACAGTTCCGGTCAACGGTGTCCTCACCTTGAACTACGCCTACAACAATGAGGCGGGTGGATGGATCAAAGATTCGATCAATCCCTACAGCCTTTCGGCCCACAACCAGTGGCTGCGTATCGACGTGATCAAGGCGTCGGCGGCCGCCACGACCTTGAACCCGTCGGACATCCTGGCGACCATCTTTGACTCCCAGAGCGGTTCGCCAGCGTTCGCCACGGGTTGGACCGCGGGTTCGGCGACGTTGGCGCCCTTCGCGGGTCAGAGCGTGGTCTTTCGCGTCGAGGCGGTTGACACCCAGTTCTTCTTGCCCGTGTGGGTGAGCCA
>Ga0075029_100001623_pt1 | contig 12846 bp, 15 predicted proteins | sample LitLauG_LLR_2013_FD_71391 | JGI IMG/M metagenome (GOLD analysis project Ga0075029, IMG submission 71391) | Freshwater sediment microbial communities from North America - Little Laurel Run_MetaG_LLR_2013 | ecosystem: Environmental > Aquatic > Freshwater > Creek > Sediment | place: USA...
GGGTAGCACAAGACCGTTGAAATCATCGGGTCTGGCGTCATGCAGGGTCGCCTGCACCGCGACCAAGCCGACCTTGACACTATGGTTGTATCCCCGGATCAATCCGCCCTGTTTCGAAACAACGACCGTCTCTGCGCCTGCGCCCTGCAGTGCGGCCACAGGTTCAGCTAATTCGGCGTATTCGAACCCGTCGGTGGCGAGCACGGCGATCCTTTGGCCCGCGAGATCCTCTGTCATGCACTTCCTTTCCGTTGGTAGTCTGATGGTTTCAATGCGCCGGGCCTAAGTCCAGGCGCGCTGGTCAACAGGCCGCGGCCCCGCACGTCCGGCGAGAATCAGCGAAGGCCGAAAAAGCTCAGAACCGCGACGACGACCACGACAAAGCCGACAATGTAGATGATACTGTTCATGGATGTGATGTCCCGTTGCTTGGTGATTGGGAACTCTGGGTGGATGCTTCCTCCGGAAAGCTTGCCAGAAGCTCAGTCAGGTCATCTGCGTGCTCCTCCTCGGATGCCTGTATATCCTCGATCAAGCGACGCGTAGTGGTGTCGAACGGCGCAAAATAAGCAGCGATTTCCCGATAACTATCGATCGCGACACGCTCGGCCACCAAGTCTTCTCGGATCATATCCATCAACGTCTCGCCTTCGACATATTCCGAGTGGCTTCGTGAGACCAATCCTTCCGGCGAGAAGTTCGGTGCACCCCCAAGTTGGACGATACGTTCCGCGATCCGGTCAGCGTGATCTTGTTCCTCAGCCGCATGTTCAAGGAACTCCTCCTTCACCGACCTGGAATTCACACCTTTCGTCATGAAATAGTGCCGCTTGTAACGAAGTACGCAAACGATTTCGGTAGCCAAGGCCTGGTTCAAGATCTCGCAAGCCTGTTCTGTATTTCCATCGTAGGTGGCAGTGACCGCGCCTTCCATCATGTGCTGTCGCGCACGGTCACGCAATGTTCTCACATCGCTGAGGAATGGCTGTCGAGGCATCGATTTGCTGGCTGGTTCATCCATGTCAGGTCCCCGGTCATCTGTGGTTCAGCAAGTCAGACAATGAACAATTCTGTGGCACCATCACCCATTACGGGCAGGCTGCCAGGCTTGCACAGTCCTAACGTCAAACCGTCGTTCAGGTTCCCACCACGCTCCGAGGTAATCTATGTGCCGTCTAGCCGTTGCCACAACGGCAGCCGCCGGATCACGATGCTACGACGCAACAAAATTGCTAGTAAACTTGCGCCGCCGCCGCGCATTGCGGGGCCTGTCGCGCCCGAAACTGCGGGCCGCGACCGGGTTCAGTATGCGGGCAACGCGACTTTCATCCTGTTCGCATAGTTGATAATGATCACGACAACGGCCTCGCTGAATTCCAACGGCGATACCAGTATCCAGACATCCGCGGAAACCGTCGAAGCACTTCGCCCGGTGGCCGGGCGGCTCGCGTTCGCAATGTTTGCGCCGGGTATCATCGTAACAAGCATTCTCGCGTTGCCCTTGCTGACAGGATCGCTGCATACGTGCCTAGCGAGACGATGCAGTGGACAGTGGGTCTTGCAAAGGCACCACATGAGGCAAAACGTTCTGCTGTGTGATTGCCGTGGCGACCGCCGTGGGCGCCACCATTAATCTGATGTCGCTCGACCTCGTGAAGCGCGCCTTTGGAACGTCGTACCGAATAGCGTGATCGCGAAGCCGGTAACAGCGATGGTCATGCTGACGGTCAACAGGCGATCGCTGGTGGAGCCATTCTCGATCGGCTCAGTGCTGAATGGATTTGGCTGGGTGACAACGTCGCGATGGCTGCCGAGGCAACGGCCATGCTTACCGTGGCTATCTTGGACTAAATTGGATTCCTCCAATGCCGCCGGCCGCGCGCCCAACGAATGAAACGAAAGACGTTGGCGGGAATTCAATTCGCGACGTCCGGCGCGAGAGATTGTCGATGGGTGTATTGAGGACTTACGCCGGTTGGGGGCTACGCGGCAACTGTAACCGGCATATAGTTCCCTTCTGCATTCAGCTCTCACCAGTCACGATAACGCGATGGCAAATTGCCACATTTTTTCCCGATGAATGGAACAAAATCCTCGTCAATGAATTGATGCGACTGCACACACTAAAAAGTCGACTGAATATCGTGGTGGAGGCGAGATGGAAAGACCAATCCTGATAGTCGATGACGACAACGCGCTGCGCTACACGTTGGCCGAATGCTTCGCCGAAGAAGGAAAATTCCGGGCCGTCGGCGTTGCAACCCTGGGTGAGGCGGATGAATCCCTTCTCTCCGAGCGGGCTTGGTTCGACACGGTCGTACTGGATATCCGTCTGCCTGACGGCGATGGGCGCGACTATTGCGCGAAGCTGCGCCGGGTCGGCCACAAGATGCCAATCATTATGCTGAGCGACTCGGATGAGGAGACGGATGTCGTTCGCAGCCTTGACGCCGGCGCGAATGATTTTGTTGCTAAACCAATTCGAATGAACGAGCTGCTCGCTCGGATTAGGACGCAACTCCGCACTTTCGAGAATAGCGAAGACGCTGTCTTCACAGTCGGGAACTATATCTTCCGGCCGGCCGCAAAGCTGATGCAGCACACGACGAAGAATTCTCGCATTCGTTTGACGAACAAAGAAGTGTTACTGCTGAAAGTCCTCCATCGCGCCGGTAAACGGCCCGTTGGGCGGCAGGAACTGCTGAATGAAGTTTGGGGATACAATTCCGCAATCACGACACATACGCTTCAAACGCACATTTATCGCTTGCGGCAGAAGATAGAGCCGAACCCACGTGAACCGTGCCTGCTGCAGGCCCAAGGGAATGGCTACATGCTGGATCCCGACGGCGGTTGCTCAGACCATCACTCTGTCACACCAGAAAAAATTTGGCAGACCTGACTTTAAAATATAATACGCAACGGAGGTTAGAGAAATCTCGTGACGCGAAAAGCACTGATAATAATAGCGATCGGCGCGTTGAACGCGTTGGCCGCTTGTGGCACAACACCGCAGGAACGCACCACCGGAGGGACTGCCGCCGGCGCGGCCACCGGAGCTGGTATTGGCGCATTGGCCGGGCCGCCCGGGATGGCGATAGGCGCCCTGGTTGGTGGCGGCGCAGGAGCCATAACCGGGGCCACGACTAGCCCCAACCAAGTCAACTTGGGTAAGCCACCGTGGACTAACCCAGACACACATATGCCATCTCCGCCTGGGCCGTCGCGAGCGGCGCGCAGCAGTTCGTCGAACAACCCCTCGGCCGATCGCTTGAACGACTAAGGCCTAGAGGCCGCGCAGCAAGGATCACCAGATCGGTAATCGTGTTGCCAATTATGGGACCAACAGGCGAGTAAATACATTATATACTTATGGCCGAGGCGTTAGGCTAGGCTGCTTGGGTATCTTACTCGCCTTTGCGACGTCAATACAGAGTCTCCCCAGACTCTTTACCTGAACGAGCCCGCCGTGCCACGATGGTGTGGCGGGCTGCTCCCTTTCCAGGAAGCTTATATAAAACGACATTTACCAGCCACAGTGACAGCCTCTCAGGTAAACCAAGCTATCGACGATTTAGGTGACGATTGTGTCGATCGCGGGAACTTATCCCTTGCGCGTGCATTTATAATTCACTGCATGACTACAAAAAGGAGGCACACGATGTTCTACCGTTATTCAATCCCGGCAGTGATTGCGCTGTCGTCACTTATAGCGTCGCCTGTCGGGGCCCAATCAACTTCTCCATCCACGACAACCACTACGCCAACGACCATTACTTCGCCGACAAAACCGCCGGCCCGCGCCACGGCTGACATGCAACGGAGTTCGAGCCCGACCTATGTGACGGCTGATCAACAGATGCGCGCGAGCAAAGTGATTGGCAGCTCGGTCTATAATGACCAGAAGCAAAAAATTGGCAGCGTCGATGAGTTGCTGATGAACCAGAACCATGATGTCACCGGTGTTGTGTTGTCGGTTGGCGGCTTCCTGGGCGTCGGTAGCAAGCTCGTAAAGATTCCCTATGATCGGCTACACTTCGCCGGGGATAGAATCATGATGCCGGGCGCAACGAAAGATCAGTTGGCCAGCCTGCCGAGCTACAGCTACACCGGCGCTGGATGAGATGGACAACGACCGGCTCGCTGGTGCTGCCAGTCAAGCGAAGGGCAGCACCAGCGATGCAGGTGGAAAAGCGGGTAATGACGTCAAGTTGCAAGCCGACGGCGTCGGTGCAAAGCTGGGCAACGTCCAGCATATCGTCGGTGGCGCTAGAAATGTTACGAATAACCCATGAAACGACTGGCGCTGTTGGGCAGCAGGCCGTTGACCGCGGCAATTACTATGGAATATACTTCTATTGATGTTGTCGCTCATCGTTTTCAACCAGATTAACTGCGGCAACTCTGCTGAGTGCGAGAACACCGAGGAGCCTGGTCAACAAAGAAATCCATTTAACCATCGGGTTCATGCTTTGCTGATCGCCGCCTTTGCAGGCCGACGATCTCACGGTGTTCTGACCCAAGAATAGCAATCATAGTTGGTGTCCGCGAGCATAACGACATTGTGGAATGCCAATAAAGAACATCTTCCACATTCCTGACACACGCGATTGAAATGAAATCCCCGGCATCCGACATCGCTCATCACCGCCCATAGCTGCCCGCACCTCGCATTTGATCAACTGAACAGTCCAGATGCCATTCAAATCCGGCCGGTAAAAAATTCACCTGCACTTCGGCGTTGAGCCCGATCTTGGCCATGCCGTCGATCACCGCCGTCCCGAACCCACGTCGTGCCGGTACTGTGACAGGTGGGCCACCGCGCTCGGTCCAACTAATAGTAAATCGCTCGTCGCCGCGGCCTGACCTCGTCGTGCCCCACGCGATCGCGACGCGCCCCGTCGCTTTGGCCAGCGCGCCGTACTTGGCGGCATTGGTGGCAAGCTCATGCAAGGCCATGCCGAGCGTCTGAGCTGCCGCTGACGATATTTGCAGCGGCTCGCCCCGCACCTCAATCCGGGTCTCGAGCAGGTCTTTGAAGTGCGCGAGTTGGCAGCGCACGAGAGCATCGAGGTCGGCGCCTTGCCAGTTGCTGCTGACCAGCAAATCGAGACTTGCCGCGAGTGCCTGAATGCGCTGGGAGAAGCGCTCGACGAAATCACCAGGGGATGATGTGGCCGTGTAGCGCGCGATAGCCTGCACGACGCTCAACATGTTCTTGGCCCGATGAGTGACCTCCCGCAAGAGCAGCTGTATGTGATCCTCTTGCTGTTTACGCTCGGTAATGTCCCGGGCTGCGCCAAGTAGGCGCGCCTTTGTCACCCCTTCCAATGGAACCTGCTTGCCTCTCAACTGCACCCAGCGGATCTGTCCGTCCGTGCATCGGAATCGGCCCTCGAAAATGAACGCCGCACCGCCCTGCCGCGCGCTTGCGACGGTCTGAGCGAACGCCGATCGGTCGTCGGGATGCACGAACTCGGCCCCGAATCCCGCGACGGTGATCGGCTTATCGTCCGCCCCGAGACGCAACAACTTGTTTGGCCAGTCATTCTCCCAGACGATACGGTCTTGCTCTGGATCCAACACCCAGATGCCGATACCGGCGGCGTCGGTCGCAAGGCGCAGGCGCTCCTCGGTCTCGCGCTGGGCAGCCTCGGCCAACTTGCGTTCGGTGATGTCGACACCCAAGCCACCGACGTATCGTTTGCCGGCCGCATCCCGAACGGTGAATTTATTATACAACCAAAAGGAGATGGTACCATCGGCGTTCGGCGCAGATTCGATTACTTCGATCGGCGCCTCGGCGGCCAGAACGGCGCGGTGGTTCTGCTGGAACTGTTCTGCAATTGCATGGGGCCACAATTCGAAGTCAGTTTTGCCTTTCCAATCCTCAAGACGCACGCCGAAACGCCGCTCGAAGTTGGGGCTAAGAAACAAATGCCTGCCGTCTTCGTCCTTCAGCCAGGCAATGACAGCGCCATGCTCGAGAAAAGCCCGCAGCCGGGCCTCATTCTCGCGCACCGCCTCCTCAACGCGCTTCCGCTCGGTGATCTCGGCGACCCATGTACCGACCAAAGCCACTGCGCCCCCCGCGTCCAGGACGGGATAAAAGCCGGTACGCCAGTACCGGTTGTCACCAGACTCACGCGGCGTCCCGCCCATAACCTCGAGGTCACCGACCGCTTCCCCGGTGTCGAAAATCCGGTCGAGCACCGAAACGACCTTGTCGGCGTTGACGGGCAGCAGTTCCTCGATCGTACGGCCGATGTGATCGGCGACCGGGATGCCGTTGATCGCGGCAAGATCCTCGTTGATCCGCACGTAGCGGTGATGCCGGTCGAAGTACGCCATGCCCAGCGGGGCGTGGCTTAGCAAAGACTCCAACTGCCGGTTTGTTGCCTCAAGCGCCGCCTCTGCCCGCTTGCGGGCGGAAATGTCACGAAAAATGGCTAGCACCCCGCCTCTCTCAGCGGTGCTCGCGCGAGCATCGGTGATTGTGGCTTCGAGCGCGTGCTGATCACCATCAGCCCCGATGAACATTGTTTCCACACGCCGTTCGCTCACCCCAGAGTCGCGGTCATCCATTAGACTCCCAAGGAGTTGCAACTCTGCAACCTCTGACAAACGCTTGCCGAGCGCACTTGAGGCCCCAAGACCGAAAAGCCGTTGCGCGGCCAAATTGGCAAATGTAACTATCTCATCGCGGTCGAGGGTGATGACAGCGTCGCTGACGCACTCAAGCATCTCCCCGCGCATGCGGCTTGATTCCGCATCCAAGCCCTGCAAAGTGAAGACACGCGGGCCAGAATCGCTCTCGACCAACAGCGCATCGAGATCGCCACTGCGGATGGCGCGCAGGAGGTCCTCCGCCTCGGCCAGCTTGGCGCGAAGCTCGGCGTTCTCGGCGTGAAGACTGCGGTCGTCCCTGGCTCTGGCAATTGTCATGACTCACGACGTTTTTCTGCTTGCGAGGTCGTCGGCAGCCTCGCGTAGGTCGAGGCCGATCAGGATGTTCTTGGTGTGCGACATATCGCCAAAGAAGCGCTGCAGCGGCAGCGGCAGCTTCTTGATCAGCGTCGGCGCAGCGATGATCTGCTCGCCTTCCGCCAGCTCTGGACGCTGCGAGATGTCGATCACCTCCAGATCATAACGCCCCTGCAAGTGTGATTCGCAAATCTTGCGCACGTTCCGGATAGCATTCGCGGATCGCGGTGTTGTGCCGGTGATGTAGAGCCGCAGCACATATTCGGACTTGTTTTGAGGTGTGGTTGCCGACGGAGCGGCACCGCGTGTGTCGGGTGTCTCATTGGTCACGACGGCGCCCTCGATTTGATGTCCAGGCCCATCAACATCCGTTCCTCGTTGGAGAGGTCGCCGATGATTTTCTTGATCGGCTCCGGCAAGCGGCGCACCAACGTCGGCAGCGCCAAAATCTGGTCGCCGGCCCCAAGCTGCGGCTGTTCAATTAGATCGATCACCTCGATAGAATAACGGCCGTTAAGATGCTTCCCGCAGATGCGTCTGAGGTTGTCGATAGCGCGGCGCGATTTGCTGGTCTGCCCGGCCACATAGAGACGCAGGCCCCACCACTCCTCACAGTCTTGTGCCATAGCTTCGCGAGCCGACATCATGACGCGTCCCTTTGCTCACTGACGTGGACGCCATCCGCTCCGAGGCTGAGCACTCGGACATCGGCCGAATGGGGCATGCCGCGCGATTTGACGATGTATATTCGTCGCTCGAGATCCTTCTCGCGACGGAGGTTGGTAACCGAAATCCAAGTATCCATCAGGGATGAGATGTTGAGTTCGGTCTTGTTATCCTCTCCCTGCACAGCGAGATAGAGCGTCGTCGCGCCCGCCGACTTGAGAAAATCAATCAGCCGCAGCACCATGAGGTGCGCTTGCCTGGACGTACCGCTCGACAGCAGGGCCGATAGCGGATCCACGACCACGAGATCCGGCTTGTACTGCTTAAATACTTGGATCATTCGAGCCAGATGCATCTCGAGCCCGTGCGTCGTCGGCCGAACCGGCTCGACGCGCAGCAGCCCAGCGGAAACCGCCGGCCGAAGGTCGATGCCGATGGTGCCCATGTTGCGAATGAGTTGGGCCTCCGACTCCTCGAACAGGTAATAGAGACAACATTGATCGTTGCGAACACCCGCAAGAGCGAACTGAGCACCTATGCTGGTCTTGCCCGTGCCCGGGCCTCCCGTGACCACGATGCTGCTGCCCTTGTAGTAGCCCTTGCCGTCGAGCATCGCATCGAGCCCGGCGATGCCGCTCGATACGCGTCTGTCGGATGCCGCGTGCGCTAATCCGAGCGAGGTCACCGGCAACAAAGTAAACCCGGTTTCGTCGATCAGGAATGGATATTCGTTGGTGCCGTGCGCCGAGCCGCGGTACTTGACGACACGCAGCCGCCGCGTCGCCAGCTCGTTCTCAACGCGGCTCTCCAAGACAATAACGCAATCGGAGACGTACTCTTCGATGCCGTGGCGTGTGAGGCTCGTCTCGCCACGCTCGGCGGTGATGACGAGGGTGAGCTTGCGCTCCTTCAGCCAGGCGAACAGCCGCCGCAACTCGGCGCGAAGAACCCCCTCGTTGGGGATACCAGCAAACAGGGTATCGATGCTATCGAGCACAACCCGGCGCGCCTTGACCTTGTCGGCGGCATAATCGAGGCGGACGAACAGGCCTTCGAGATCGTAGTCACCGGTCTCGTGGATCTCCTGGCGGTCGACATGGACGTGATCGATGACCAGCAGCTTCCGATTCTGAAGGTCGGCGAGGTCGAAACCAAGCGATCGAGTGTTGGTCTGAAGCTCGAGCGCGGACTCGTCGAACGACATGAACACGCCGGACTCGCCATCCTTCAACGCTCCCTGCACCAGGTAGGATGTCGCAAGGAGTGTCTTGCCGCAGCCCGGGCCGCCACACACCAGCGTCGGCCGGCCTGCCGGCAGCCCGCCGCCAGTCACCTCATCCAGGCCCTTGATGCCGGTGGCAGCCTTCTTGAGGGGCTCGATCAATTTCATCAATGACCCCATCGTGTGGGACGAACGTCTGTCTTACGCGGAGTGAGCAGTGCAAAGATTGCGATGGGCCTTCGCATCAAAGAACAGCACTTGACTAATCGCTGCCTTAACCGTTTCGGCTTCGAATGGCTTTGTTACCAAGAATGTAGGCTCCGGCCTCAACCCAGTCAGCAGCTTTTCTGGATAAGCGGTAATAAAAACGACGGGAATTTCACGACCATCGAGAATCTCATTGACAGCATCAATGCCAGAACTGTCGTCGGCCAAGTGTATATCCGCCAGTATAAGACCGGGCAAATGTTCGCGTACCGCCCTTACCGCGTCGTCGCGGGTGCGGGCTACACGGATGACCCTGTGGCCAAGGTCCTTGACCAGCACCTCGAGATCCATCGCTATAATAGGCTCGTCCTCGATGATCAGGACATCGGTGGCGATCTGTTCTGCGATTTCTCTGCCGGCCTGTTCAATCAGGTCACGCACTTCCGACCCGGAACGCTCAAGCACCGCGGCAATACGCTCGACGGTGAAGCCTTCCACCCAACGCAGGAGAAACGCGGCCCGTGGCAGCGGCGTCATTGCCTCAAGGTTACGAGTGGCCGATTCGATTTCGCTGTCAGACACCGCCGTGGCTCGGCCATACGGCCGTGATGCCGCCTCTGCCTTCCAGACCTTGAGCAATAGCCGGTACAACCCCACGTCGGTGTCGGACTCATCGCGCAGCGCCACCGGATTTGCAACTGCCTGCTCCAGAGCGGTCAACGCGTAACTATCGCCTAAAGCCTGCGAACCAGTGAGTGCCCGGGCGAAGCGACGTAGGTATGGGAGGTGCACCGTGAGCGCTTTTTCTTGTGACATCCGATCGGATCCTCCGGGTGTGGCTGAACGAAGAGGCTATAGCCTCGGGCTTAAAGTGATCTGGCGAGGAATAGTTCCAAGCGATGGGAACTATTCCTCGCCAGGAGAATTGATGTCATATGCATCGCTTGTTATGTGGTGTCTACCCGTGTGGCATGGAAGCAGACATGGTAAATTGCGATCTATCGAAGGCTGGGGTGGTCAGAGAAGGCATCGTTGCGAAAGGGCGGGACCTTAATTTAGGATTGAGTCCTGCCGACAGAACCTTGCAGCATGGTGTTCTGCCGATTGCGGCCGGCCAAGGAGTGGATTCAGTCGTGCCGGCGGCCCAGAGGACAGGGGATAGCGAAGAGGCCTCATCGCCACCCGAGTTGGGTTTGGGTCCCGATCTACAAGCGGTAATAGGTCAGCGTCTGCGTGTGTTACATCACAAAATTTTGAACGAGCCCATCCCTGATCGCTTCGTGCGCTTGCTGGATGAATTGGCGAAAAAAGAGGGGAGTGGATCATGAGTGGTATGGAGGAGTTTCAGCATCACCTGCTTACCGCGGTCCCTCGCCTGCGCGCCTTCGCAATTGGATTGTGCGGCAAGGCTGATGGCGCCGACGATCTGGTTCAGGAAACGCTTGTCAGGGCTTGGGTCAGTAGAAACACATTTGAGCCGGGCACAAATATGATCGCTTGGCTCTATACGATCTTACGCAACGCGTTCTACACCGAGTGTCGCAAGCGGCGACAGGAGGTAACCGATTCCGATGGTCAGTTCGCGGCTATGCTGGCTATGGCCCCGCCTCAAGATGGTCATATCGAATTTCAGGATCTTCGCTCGGCCCTAATGAAGCTGCCGGATGACCAGCGTGAGGCACTACTGCTCATTGGTGCGTCCGGCCTGTCTTATGAGGAGGCTGCGCAAATTTGTGAGTGTGCGGTCGGGACGATGAAAAGCCGGGTATGCCGCGCGCGCGCTCGGCTCGCAGCCCTCATGAGTCCAGACTCGCCGGGAAGAGAGCGACCGAATAGGACATTGGAGATGTCCCTCGATACCACGCGCATGCTGGTTTCAGCATCAGCGTATTAAGGTTTGTTGCCTGGGTCGCAGGGATGAAGCCCGGCGGCGTGTCCTCGACGAAACAGCCGACCAGATCGTTGGTGATGCGAATTTCCCACGGCGCCCTGGCGTGGGATGATCGGCCGGAATGAAACCATCTTCGATACAGCGCAGTACAATACCGAATGCCTGGTTGAGTACATCGGCCGCTTTCCGGACGGTCACCCGCTCACCGCGGCGCGGTTTGAACGAACTGCTGCGGCTGCCGCGATTCAAAGCAGGAGTAGACCAGCGGAACCAAGCGGACTGGGTGGCGTTGTTCGTAGGGCCGTCGGACAGACGGCGCCGCCGAAGCCGCACGCATTGCCCTACTCTATTTGAATGGAGACTCCCGAATGAGGCTGTTTGCATGCCAGCGCTGCGGACACATGGTTTATTTCGAAAATTCTCATTGCGAGCAATGCCAATCACAACTGGCCTATCTGCCGGAATTAGCGGCGATGTCTGTCGTGGAGCCGGCGGGCGGATCGTGGCGGGCCGAACTAGACAGCGGCGTGAACCGCCGTTTCTGCGTAAATCACGGCTATCAAGCATGCAACTGGATGCTCGCTGAAAGCGCCGACGGAGAGTATTGCCGCGCCTGCCGTCACAACCGCATCGTTCCCGACCTTACAATCGATGAAAATCTGCACCGTTGGCGGCGGATCGAGATCGCGAAACATCATCTGTTCTACGGCCTTGAACAATTGCGTCTTCCGCTCGCTAACCGCGAGGACGAGCCGGAAACCGGATTGGCATTCGATTTTTTAACCGAAGCCGACGCCTCGACCCCGAAAGTGATGACGGGCCACGACCACGGCCTGATCACCTTTAATATCGCTGAAGCCGATGACGGGTACCGGGAGCAATTGCGCACCAGCATGGGGGAGCCGTACCGCACGCTGCTCGGACACTTCCGGCACGAGGTCGGACATTATTTTTGGGATGTGCTGGTCGACAGGGGTGACAGAGTCGATGACTTCCGAGCGCGCTTCGGCGACGAACGGCAGGACTACCAAGAGTGCCTGAAACGCTACTACGAGTCTGGACCCATACCGCAATGGCAGAACACCTTCGTCAGTGCCTATGCGAGCGCCCATCCGTGGGAGGACTTTGCCGAGACCTGGGCGCACTATCTGCACATCGTCGACACGTTGGAGATGGCCGGGGCCTTCGGGCTGCGCGTTAGCCCGGTTATCGAGACCGGTCCGGAAGTGCATGAACGCCAGACCAGCAGGCCCGCGGCTGAGTCCGGGATAACAGCATTGATCGCGGCCTGGATTCCCGTGACCTTGGCGGTCAACAGCCTGAACCGCTGTATGGGCCAGCCGGATTTGTATCCATTTGTCCTGAGCGATTCCGTCGTGGCGAAACTAAGATTTATTCACGAGCTGATTCATCGTCATGCGCCGCCAGTGCTCGCAGCCGAGGGCGCGAACGTTGGCGGCACCGCCGGCGGGGAGGAACCCGATCATGGGCGCTAACCCGCCAACTCGATCGCCGGATTTGTCCCGATAACGATCCAAACGGAAGTTTAGTACCACCCGAAGACCCGGCTGCTCGGTCTTACGATGGCTCCCGCTGAAAAGCTTGGCAGACTAAGGTTGGCGGTACAAAAGCACGCGGCCGGCCGACTGCATTTCGACCTCCGGTTTCGCCACCTGCGCCAGGCATTGTTTCCCTCGTTGGGGCACGTCGAGTGCGTTGGTTGTATCCAAAGTCTAGTGGAATAAATTTTCCGGCAAACTCTGCAAGAGAAGCATCAAAGGCATGGAACGAATAAGGAGTGGCGGCGTTTAGACCGGAGTTCGATGGTCGCGATAAATATGGTCGGATCATGTGTCCGGAAAATTGCTCCGCGTCA
>Ga0075029_100001625_pt1 | contig 12831 bp, 8 predicted proteins | sample LitLauG_LLR_2013_FD_71391 | JGI IMG/M metagenome (GOLD analysis project Ga0075029, IMG submission 71391) | Freshwater sediment microbial communities from North America - Little Laurel Run_MetaG_LLR_2013 | ecosystem: Environmental > Aquatic > Freshwater > Creek > Sediment | place: USA...
TCTTATAACCATCAAAGGTTAAATTTTTACACAATTCCACATTTTCATCAATGTATTTTATGGCAAGATTTTCATTTGGAATGTATTTGTTCTCTAAATTTTTGTAAACTTCAAACTGTGTTTTCAAGAAAGCTGACTCCTTAATCAATTTCATAAATTTACCAAAAATCTCCTTTGCTTGAAGATTTTCTGATTCGTTCATGTAATTAGTAAACGTAGCTTTGATTACTCCAAAGTTATAATTCGCCATATGTTGGAAATTTTATAATAAATACTATTTAATTGCCGAAAATTTATTCTATTTTGTTAAGGGTATCTTCAATATTATCATCTAATCCCTTAAATTCATCATCTTCATCTTTTCCATCAACTTTAGCAACTTCATTTAAACTCTTAACTTCTTCCTTATTCTCCTTATACTCAAAGCTTTCTGGACTTCCATTCTCAGTATTGAATGATCCTTGGTCATATAAAAGTTTATCAATTTCATTAATCATAACTCTTGCTGTTTTATTTAATTCAGCATTTTTTTCCGTAAAGGCATCTTCAGTAGCCTTTTGGGATTGAATATTATGTCTATTTACCAAGTTATCGAGAATGCTATCAAAGTCAGATTCAGCCAATCTGTTCTTATCTTTTCTGTTTACAGATTCTTGTTTAGGGGCTGCTGGTGCACCTGCTGCGGGAGCGGGTGCTGCTGCACCACCTGCAACTAATCCTTGTGGCTCAGGTAATTCATTGGGGTTTTGAGGGGCATTTGTAGCACCTGCTGCTGGTGGTGGATTTTGTTCAGGTTGTCCTTCACCTGCTGCTGGTGGAGGGCCTTGCTGCATTGCTGCAGCATTAGGGTTACCATATTTTTGATCGATGTCATCGAATATACCAGTTTTAGGAATAACGACTGCGGTATCTTGCAATTCTTGACTGATTGCCTTCTCCATTCTCTGATTTTTGAAATCTTCAATGATTTCTTTATCTGACCATCCGAGAACATTTCTTTTTGCCCAAGTATGTGACGCTGCAGCAATACCTCCTTCATTTCTTGTAAGTTCAGTGTATAGTTGAACTTTTGCAGTCAATGTTTCAGTCTTTAATTTATCTGCTTGACTTGATGGATTTGTTAACGTTAATGAAAATTCTTCAAGATCGTCTTTATATCCTTTAAGATACAAATGAACGATTGCCATTTTATTTAATTCTTGAATTAATGCTTGTTGAATTCTATTAATTTTTTTAGCAAAACGAACATCCATTTGTGCTAAGTTTTTACCTTCACCTGCTGATCCTGAAAAACCTAAAAAAGGTTTTGGAATACCAAGACCACTAAACAAATTATCACGCAAGTAAGCAATGTCGGCAATTGCATCAAGGTTGGTTGCACCCGGTAGGGTTTCGATTACTGTACTTTTTCCATCACGAACAGGAACAAAAATATCCTCATCATTTCCTAAAATATTAAATCTGTAATCAATTTGTCCTGTATTATTGTAGACTTGTTGTTGTTTTTTGAATTTTGTTGCAACTTTATAAACGTATGCTTCAATATCTTTATCATCCAAATTACCAACATCAATTTTATATACTCTCTTTTCACCCGCACGTAAGATACGATATGTTAACATTGCATCTTCAGCCATAACTAATTGTCTGAATACTCTTCTAACTTTATTTAGTACTGATGATCCATATGGCAAATACTTATCATCACCGAGCAATCTAAAGTGAGCAATTTCAAATAAATTAAATTCATCACCTGTAGTTCTGTTTCTGAAAATCGTTCTTGCCTTTCTATCCTTCACTTCTTCTTTACGTTCAACATCAAAGTTTACAAGCTGTCTAACATAACGTACACCCTTACCTTGTTCACCAAGCATGTATACAAAATTGTCACCATATTTAGCCAAATTTCTTGCCCAAAATGGAAGGTTAACATGAACGTTGACCACACCATAAAAAAAGTCTTCTAGGATTGATTTTATTCTTTCTTTCTTTGAATAGATATTTAATACTTTACCGTTATCACCAATGGTTGTAGATTCTTCTGAAAGTAAATCGAGAGCCGATGCAATTAATGGATAGTATTCCATACCTTCATAGTCAATATATGCTGGCATACGTGCTGCTTCATATTGCATTGCTTTCTGGAAACCATGTTGTTGTACTTTGTAGAATTTATCAAAGATCGATTCCCTTTGCTGCATCTCAAGTGCTGCTCTTCTAATATCTTCAGGAGTTTCAGCTTTTAAAATAGTTTTTTGTGTTAGTTCACCATCTTTTTTTGCTTGAGCACCAAATCCAAACCCATCTAAATTCAAGAATGAATTCAATTCTGAGTAGAGTGTTTTTTTATTTTTGTTATCGGCCATTTTTATAGTTTATTATACTTTTTTATAAATACTCTCAAAAACCCCAAAAGCACATTATTGCCTACGGTTTTTATCAAGTCCCTTGAACATCCAAGAATGTGTTGCATATGGATTATTTCTGTGCACTCTGTAATCTTCGGCTTGTCCATGTTTTTCTTCATTTGGTCTTACGTTTCCGCTATCATTAATGACCAAAATTGCATTTAACATGCTTTTTATTTTTTCGTTATTATTTGTTGTTCTGTTCATTTCGCAATTGATCACATATAGACCGATTGCGAGACCCATAATATCATCATCATGGTATGATCTTCTATGATCTGCAAGTCTTGTTGGATTTTCTACGATAATGAATGTTTTAAATTCATTTGTCATTCTTACTGATCTGATGATAACATCTTTCATTCGAATACATCTTTCCATCTCTTGAAGAACGATAGGTCTGTTGTTTGTGATCATGAAACCCGGGATGAGATCAACTTTCTTTACACCATTAATCGTATCTCTTTCAACGGTTTTAACATACACGTTTAATCTATCGCGAGTTGGTTTGTGTTGTACCTCACCATAGTGTAAATTTTGATAGCCAAAAGTTTTCAATGCTTCAATTGTTGAAACACCATAACCACCACTAACGTCAATTACACAATATGCATTATTATATCTTGTCCCATAGTAATAAGCTAAGTCTGCAAGTTGTTGTGGAGTTAACTTTCCGTAATACTCGGCAACTTGTTCAGATATTCTTCTTTTAACTGGTTTAGTTTTTGTAACACCATTATCAACATATGTTTTGTTTTCAACAATATCACTAACCTTCAACATATTTAATGTTGAATAGTCATTAGCATAACCACTCGCTACGTCAAGAGCCATTACATATTGAGCACCAACAATTGGTTCTTCAAATATGTACATTTGTTTATCGTTATACTCAGTATGAAGTGGTTGTCTTAATTCCTCATCCTCAATTCTTTTGATAAATTCCTCACTAATAAAGTTATCACCTGAACCTAAGAATGAACATAAAATTTCTTGCGCTAATCTTCTATTATCACCATTGTAACCAGCCTTAGCATTTTCGAACCAAGGACTTGTTGCACTAAATCCATCTGCAACTAATTTTGCTCTTTGATCCTTACTGAAATTATTATCCTTAAGTCTTACTTCACTGTCTTTCAGTTCATTCTTAACCCATTCTAATCCGACATTATATCGTGGATCATTATACCACCATAATTCAGTTGCAACAAATGGTGATTTTTTTTGTATTTGTGGTTGGGTTTTACCATCTGCAGACTTTAGTATTAATGGTTTTCTTGCAGACTCAAATGTTTTATAAAAAACGGGGTCTAATCCGTTTGGCGTTGAAACGAATATTACTCTACCACCTGTGTTTCTTACAGCAGCACCTGCAGATTCCCAAAACTTTTCACCCTTTTCAGTCCATGCAGTTTCATCCCAAAATAAAAGTGTTGGGGTCGGGCCTCTAAGTTTCGTTGCAGCAAATGCTTTCATTTGACTATTATTTGCATAACGCATGTGACCAGCAGATTCTTTGTTCCCAATTTTCTGTCTTAAGTATGCAGGACAACCAGCGATAAAATCAATAATATCACTCATTAACTCATCACGAGCAGTTTCAAGTTTATCGGCAATTACTGCAACATATTTATTTCTGCGAAATTGTAAAAGCCAAGCGATATATGCACAAGTTGTTGTTGACACACCAGCCTGTCTGTATTTGTTAGCAATATTTTCTTTATTGGTTTGATACGATTCAATTAAATCTTTTTGAAAATCGAATAGTTTAAATGGTACAATTTTACCACCATCCCCTTGTGTTTGGTCAAAAACTGTTAAGTATGTTTCAATAAAGTAAATTGGATCAGATGCACATTTTAGAAATTCATCTGTTTGTTCTGCGATAGTTAAAATGTTTGCTTGTTTGGCGATACCTTCCTTTGTAACGATAATTGGTTGCCCTACATATTTTTTTCTTAGTTCTTTTACTTTAGCCTTAAGGTCGATTTTTTTCTGTTCTTCTTCAGTTAACGGCCTATCATTATTATCAGGTTCGAACTCAAGTTTATTATTATTGATTGGGTCAAAATCGTTATCATTCTCATTATCAATGTTCTTCTTAGCCATTTGTTATTTTTTATAAATACTATGACCCCTAAAAAATTGCAAAGCTCGATACACATCTTGGTATATCGAGCTTCGATCTCCTTCTCCCGAATGGTGAGATGAGCACTATTTAAAAATTAAGATCATCATCTTCATCTTCATCGCCAGCATTTTCTGGCACTTCTTCTTCTGCAGATTGTGAATCGGCAACATCAGTTTCTGTTAGTACAATATCCCTTGATAAAAACAATTCTTTAACCTCAGATGCTTTCATTCCATAATGGAATACAAGTAATGGCGTTTCATCATACAACACATCGTGGTTATCGCTTTCAACATTTTCATAAGCTAAACAATGTATAGTATAGTAACCATCAATATATGCTCTATCATTTAGCTCATGAAGACAAATGAAATCAATTTTCTTAGTTTCAAGAGATAGTATTAAATCAATCGAATTTGAGGTTGGTGGATTTGCATTACCATTTGCTGGTGATTCATTCCATCCACACGCTTCGGTATCAATAGAAGAAGGGTCTTTACTGAACACGAATTCGTAGAGACCCTTCCCGCTTGACTTATATCCGATCTTTAAAACATAACAAAGTTTTAAATCGTCTTTTGTCATTTATTTTGCTGTGTACTTCTTAATGAAGTCTTTGTTCTTTTTAATCTCAGCACTTACCATTTCATCAAGTTTCTTTGAAAAAGCTGACTTTTTACTTTCGTTAAGTGATGGTTTTTTTAATCCTAATTGCTCCTGAATTTTGATCCCGATAATGGTTCTCAATTTTGCTTTTGCACTTTCAGATACTTCTTCCTTTTTTTCTTCTTTCTTTTCCTTTTCTTCTTTTTCAGCTTTATTTAATGAAGCATGTTTAGCGAAACCAAATTCTTTCTTCTTATCTTCTTTCTTTTCTTCTTTGTCTTCACCCTTCTTCTTATCGAAATTCCATTCATTCATTTTGTTATTCAAAGCATCTTCAACACTTATTGGGTGTTCATTTCCGTATTCATCAAGTTTTTTTGACTCATCCTTTTCTTCTTCTTCATTTGCTTTTCCCCAATTGTTTTTTGCACGAAGAGCGAAATTAATTTCCTTTTCTTTGGTTGTATCGCCTCTTTCCTTAGCATGTGCTAATTCTTTATGCAATTCTTCTTTTGTTTTTCCTTTGAACATTCCCTTCTTCTTAGGATCAACCACATCTTTTTTGTGCCAATTTTCTTCAACTTTCTTTGATTCATCTTCTTCCTCTTCTTCTTGAGTCATTTCAACAATTGGAGTTTCGGCTTTGTATGCTTTAGGTTTAATTGAGAATACTTCAACACCTTCAGCAAAATTTCCATAACCACATTCAGTTACACCTTTCTTTACTTCTGGACTCATGTATTCTGCAATTGCTTGCATATCTGCATTTTCAGTCATACCTTGGCATTCGTTAGCATAACCGTTTACAAGTGATACCATTTCCATGATAGAAACATTTTCATTTGCATCGCCAGTATATCCTCTTTCTGCCATGTATTTCTTAAAACTATTTGGATGCTGTGATGCACCCATTGCTGGTTGTTCACCTTTTGGTGGAACAGCACCTGCTGCACCTGCACCGATGTTAGGAACACCTGCTTCATCTGCCTTACCCATTTCTGCAAGATGTTGATTGATCGCTTCTTCAATTTCTTCATCTGCTGGTACTGGCATACCATTTTCATCAACTTCCTTTTCTTCATGATCATTTTCTGCGCCAGCTTCTGCTGAAGGACTATTTTCATGATCATCTTCAACACCAGAACTTCCAGCTACAGGACTTGCTGATTCAGGAGAACCGCTTGATTCTTCACCTTCCTCACCAGCCTTTAATATCATATTTGATATTTCTCTCTTTTCATCTGAATCCATATCAGCAAGACTACCTTCAAGAGATTTGGTTATTGATTTTAAGAAACCACCAGCCATCTCAGGAGTAATATCCATTGATCTGAATTTTTGTCCGAGTTTACCTACTAATTTTTCAACATCTTTCAATGCACCTTCGTCATTACCAGTATCATTACCACCAATTTCTGCGCTACCATCAACTGCTTCTGCATCTGGTACTTCTGCTGAACCTTGATCAGCCACACCGTCAGCACCTGCTACTGGCATTTCTTCTGCACCACCCGTATTTACGTTAGCTGAATCTGGATTAATATCCAATGAATCCAAAGCTGATGCTGCTGCATCTAAATCTGCAGTTTCGTCACCACCAACTGGTGATGCTTCAGCACCTGCAGCATCTGCAGCTACTGGTTCTTCTTCTGCTGCAGGTTCTTCACCGAAATGTTCTGCAACGATTGCTTTTTCTTTCTTAGCATCGCTTGCAGGTTTCACTTCCTTGTGACCTTCAACTTTATTTTTTTCTTCTTTCTTCTTCTTATCAGCTTCTGCTTGTGCTTTATCTTCACCACCAGATTTACCAACTACTGGCATTTCTTTTTCTTTTGCTGATTTCTTCAATGCTTCACCCTTTGCTTGAGCGTCTGCGTTATCTTGTGCTTTTGCAATATCAGGTCTTGCTTTTCCTGTTGCTGTAGATGGTTCGTGATGTTTCTTTAATTTTTCAGAAGCATCATCTGATTTCTTCTTATCAGCTTCACTCTGTGCATTTGCAATACCTTCTTTAGAATGAACTGCATCTGGTTCGTGTTGCTGTGCTGCTGGCTTCAAAGCTGCACCTTTTGCACTCTTATCTGCTTTATCTTGTGCGGTTGCTACCTCACCTTTATCTGCATTGCTTTTAGCAACCAATTCTTTTTCTTCATTTAAAGTTTTAGCTGGATTGAATTTTCTTTCCAAACTTTCATTAAGTGCAGAAACATAGTAATTTTTAACTTTAATTGCTTCGCCTAATGTTTCATATTTGTACTTAAGTTTGTTCTCCAAACCACCAATATATGTAAAGTGTTCAACTAAAAGATCACCTTTAGTGTTTGACGATTTGATATAAAAGCTTGTATCTTCTTTTACAATTCCAAGTGCTGAACCATCGGTAGCTCTGGTATACTCGATTAGATTTTGTCTATCTAACGATACTGACTTAGTAGGAGCGTCTACATTACTCAACTCTCTTAGTCTCTTATAGAAATTTTCTTGGTTTGAAAATGATTTTGCCATTGTTTGGTATTTTTTTTAATTAATTCAGTTTAAGCTTATTAAAACTTTTTCATAAATACTATCATGGATTTGAAAAACACAAGTTTTACAAAAAATTATAGTAATTAAGCCCTTTTTATGATTTCAATGATACCCGCATCTTTCAATTGGTCTTTTGTTATTTGCTTTGTTGATAATAATGACTCAACAAGTGATTTACTTCTAAATTCTGCGGGTATGTGCTTTTTTAATATTGTCACAACATTGTCATTCAATGACGTTGCTTCGTTTAACGTACCCTTACTGAAAGTAATCTCTTCAAGAATAGCATTAACGATTTTCTTTTCAACCTTTTTTTTCTCGATAAGTGCTTTAAATTGTGATTCGGTAATGATGTAAGTTTTAGGCGTTGTCATGTTGTAGTTCTTGTTTTGGTTCTTTTATTGATAATTTTTTATCGAAGCTATCATTTTTTAGACTCGATAATTTTTCTAAATATCCAGAGTTTCTTAAAATTTTAAATGCAATATTCTCTGGTGAGTATTCTCCTTCCTTATATAGTCCAGCTTGTCTCATTTTCTTTATTCTATCTTTAACTGTTTTTGCTGCAAGAGATACATCTTGTCCCTTTTTGAAATCGTCAACAAGGGAATCTATTTTATTTACAATATCAGCAACTTTCATTTGAACATTCGGCTCATCGATGGTGATGAATTTTTTCATAGGTTTCTTTACCCATTTATTATTTTTTATTGAATAAACACCTGCTGATGCGTTTGGCTCGTTTGAGTTTTGAACATAACATTCTACTTCATGTTCATCAATTGTGATATGATGTTCAACTGACCACAATTCCTTTTTTGCTTTAAAATACTCACCAATAATTTCAGGATCAGCATCCACTTCATTAAAATCCATCAATATGTGTAAATCAATATCAGAATTTGGTGTGTAGTTATAGTTAGCATTACTTCCAGTTAGTAAAATATCTTTGAATTTTTTGTTCTCTATTTTACAATATTTAATAAACTCAAGTGCTACTTTTAAAAGTGCTGTACGTACTGCTGGTTTTAAAGTTTCTTCATCGTTCCATAACTGTGGATTGAGTTCATCATTCATTTTAATTGATGACATATCAATGCTATCAGGCTTAATAACTTCCGAAATCAAATCTTTAACCTCATTTTCATTCCAAAATTTGCTACTCCAATTTCTTGGCTTTGCATTTCTTCGTATGATTGGAGCAACACTATTATCAATTTGTTTTCTTTTCACAGACATTTACTCTTTAAATTATAAATACGGAAAAAAGGGGTAAATACTGTACCGTTTTAGTATTTATCAAAAAAAGAGATAATGACGGACTTATATTGCCTTAACACAATCATCCCTGATAATTTAGCTATCTTCATTGACTTGACAAACCAAAATTCTTGGAACTTGAATACTGGTTTGACTGCAATAAGTTTGAATAAATGGAATAATGCTATATCAGATAACATTTTCCTTTACGACTTTGGATTAACTGCTTTTGATAATGGTAGGGTGAATAAAATGTACGATACATTAACTATTTTACCGACCGATACAAAATTAAAAATGTATAGAGTAGGGTATAATACGCCTACTGGTGGTACATTTTATGATGGTTATGGTATCACAGGTGTAACTGGTGCAAGTGCAACTACATATACTACAATCATCACAGGTAGTACAGGTGGAACGGGACACACAGGAACATCAAGAGTGGCTCACGTAACTTCATTTGGAAAGTATACTGGTAATTTCTTCCAACTTAATGGTGGGTATTTAGAGGGATTCTTTAAATTAAAGAATTACAATTTTGAATTATTTCCACCGAGATATGGTAAAGGTTTAACTATTGAAACGATTGTAAGAATAACACCTGAGTCATTTAATGGTGGGTATTTCTATTTCATGGGTGCGAGAGCAGAAGATAAGTATGTTCCTGAATTTTCGGGTGAATGTATTACCTATACTGCAACAACCACAATACCAGTTTCAAATGTTGTGGGTCAAGCACAAACAAGAACTATTAATACGATAATGTTTAGTGGTGTTACTACCAGCGAAGACAACTTCCTAAACAATTATATTTACCAAGACTTATTGCTGCAAGGAAGTGCTACTAATAATTTTTTTAGAAATGCTCCAGTACCAAATTTTGATCTTGGTATAAATGGTAATGCAATAGGTTTTTATTTATCACCTTCAGGTAGTATTGGATATACCTTAATTAACAAAAGTGGTGTTACCGAATCAAATGAATCGATAAACAAAGTAGGAACTGGTTGGACAATCATTGATATTGTATTTACTCCATACGAAGTAATAACAGACAAACAAGAATTAAAATGTGCTGATGTAAGATTGGGTGATTTTATTATCTATGTCAACGGCAGAAGACTTTGGAAAGTACCCAACTTCCAAGAATTTTGGTTTAGTGGTTTTAAAACACAAAGAGAAAAACAATTAGGTGTACCTTATAACATTAGTTGGGGTGGTGGTAGTTTTGGTTTGAAGAATTCGTATCACTACGATCTTCATACTTATCCATTATTCGAACATAAGAAAGATGCAACTGGATTTACATTTACTGTCGATCCTTTCTGGAGTGATCCAATCTGTCCACCGCCACCATTACCACATAATATCACAGCAACCACAATAACTGGTAACTCAACAACATTTGTAAATCCTATTGATTGTTCAACTGGAACTACTGCAGCCACTGTACTACAGATACATAATATGAGCAAACCATATACAGTAATTACTGCATCAACAATCATTACTGGTGCTACAATTATTACTGGACATACTGGTGGTACAGGACATACAGGCACAACATTTATTACAGGCTATACGACCATTACTGGTACAACTATCGCTTATAGTGCAACAACATTGAATCAATACAACATTCAATACAATCCAACTCTTAAGTTATTGAGTAATCGAGATTATATATTCACGGTTCATGTTTTTGCTCAGAATGTATTCCAGCCATATCAGGATGGAGTAATAGGCATGTTCTTCTCAGGTCAAACACCAATAACAATTGTTGAACAAAATCCACTCATATTCCAATTCGAAACAGGAAATACATGGACAACAATTACCTATAAAATAAGAACAGAAGAAAATACTGGATTAACCGATGTTAAAGTCGGATTATATCTCCAATCAAATGTAGCGTTAGTGCCTGATTTTTATGTTTATTTTGAAGACTTCAATTATAATGGTGCTGATGTCCTTAAGAAAGATAAAACCAAAGACAATGAATTGATTCAAGAAATTTATGATAAATCATTTATTGGAGGTATCCAAAAATTGAGAATTTATGATAATGGTCTTAACTCACAAGAAGTTTTACATAATGCATTAATCGAAGCAAAAAATCCAGCATATGGATTTCAAATTAGTGCAGGTGGTAGATTAATATACAAATAAAATGGAAGAAAATCACGAAGCATCTACTTTCGAACAAATTGTTGATGGATGGAAGAATTATATTTTTCAAAACCCAACAACAGAAGAAATGGGCAAACAACGACTTACAAAATGTATGGTCTGTGAATGGAGAAGTAAAATATCTAACAGATGTAAATTATGCGGATGTTTTATACCGACTGCAGTTAGATCAACACCAAAAAAATGTCCTGCGAACAAATGGTAATTAATGTTCTAATAAGAATGTTATTTTAATATCATTTCTTTGTGCAGATACATCACCATCACCAGAAGGCATAACGATAACATTATAAACTTTACCGCTATTTGGAGGTATTGATAACATTTGATCGTAAGTAATTATGCTGTTTTTATCCACACCGTACTGATTACTTAATCTGGTTTTCAATTCATCTAATGAAGTTGGCTTATTGAATAATATTTTTCCTTTAGCATTTTTAGCGTAATTTCTACCAGTAGCATCTCTTTTCAATAAATCAGTGAATAATTCTTTGGGAACAATCACTGACCTTTTAGCTGCCTGAACATCAACTTTTTTGGTTTCTTTTTTGTTGGCATCGTCAGAGAAGTTAATGACGAAATTTTCTGGTTTATCCTTATTAACAACATCACCTACCTTAGTATAACCATAGGATTTAAAATTATACCCTGCTGCAGTTAATTCGTTAGTTATCTCACGAGCAATTTCAAAATATTTTTTACCGAAGAAATCACCAGCATCATTCCATCTGAATACGATTTCCTTTCCTTCGTTTTTCATACAAATAATTTCTAATTCACGAATTAATATTTGTTTGAATTTGTCGGGGTAATTTAATAGTAAGTTTAATATTCTTGTTTGCTTTACAAATACATCGGGAAACATAATATAGCTACCTTTCATTGCATAGCATACAAAAACGCATGTTCCAGCCCCGGGGCAGGTATTCACAATGTAAAATTGTTTTCCATCAATATCATAAACTAATCCTCTTAATGCAGGTATACCGAGATTTATTGACATCGAATTACCATCACTTGATTTTTGCATTTTAGCGTTACCACTAATAATTTGTGGTGGCATTTGCGTTATATTCTTTATGAATGCAGGGACATCAATGTTATCAAGTTCATCAGTTGGTATTGCACCAGCATGAACATGTGGCATATTAGGATTTAATTTTTTCTTTTCTTTTGTGGGTAATTGTTTGTTAGCAAGAACATCATTAAGATGACTTAATAATTGTTTAGGATCAAGACATGTCTTTTTCACGTCAGAAAAATCCTTCTCCCAATCAACCTCATTAAGATGGGGTATCATGGCCTCTTCAATCATTTCAAGTAGTAATTGTTTGCTAATCATTTAGGAATAATATCCATAAATACTCTGAAAATCCTTAATTAGTTAATTCTCGAAGCCAAATAATGATCGTAGAAATTTTCTTTTATATACGGGAAGTATGGACTGTTTCATCGGGTAGTGCTTCGTAAAAATCACATCAAATACATTTTTGGTGTATCTGTTAGCATAATAATCTTTCATATTTGCCTTACCCGTTTTTAAAACATATGATGGCTCAGGGTGCAATCTTCTTAAAACTTCATACTCCAATATTTTTTCTTTTCCTACACCTCTAAGAATGATGTATCCATCATAAAGATTGAATATCTCAACCCTGCAACCAGATATTGAAATGCTATTTTCTACATTCTCAAACAGAAGTCTAT
>Ga0075029_100001626_pt1 | contig 12828 bp, 14 predicted proteins | sample LitLauG_LLR_2013_FD_71391 | JGI IMG/M metagenome (GOLD analysis project Ga0075029, IMG submission 71391) | Freshwater sediment microbial communities from North America - Little Laurel Run_MetaG_LLR_2013 | ecosystem: Environmental > Aquatic > Freshwater > Creek > Sediment | place: USA...
CACCCAGCGTTTCCCGTTGTGCGGATGGCACGCTGGGAAAGCCCCAGGTCCGCACTCGGTCGATCACCCAGATCTCGCCGAGCCCGCCGATGGTGAAATGGTCGGTTACAAACACGCCTTCTTCCGCGCTCCAGCCCACCCGCAACTTGACCAGTTGCGAGGCGGCAGCGCTGGCCGGATTGGCAGGCGGCAGCCCGCGGTCCAACAAAAGGGTCTCGCCGGGCAGACGCGAGCCGAAGGCCGGGGCGAGGATGGCGAGCGCCAGCGCACACGACGCAGGTCGCAGGGCCAGTCTTCGAGTCATTGGTTTCAGTCTACCGGAATTGCCACGATTCCGGTTTTTGTAGCCGGAAACTCCAATGTTACTTCGGACACACGTGCACAGCACCAGTACCCGACGTCATGCTGAATTTATTCGTCAGGCTGTACCAACCGCCTACGAAGATGGCGTTGCTGAAGGGAGCCGTCTGGCCCGTGCTGTCGCCGGTGGTCAGCCAGTAGCCAGTGAAGAAGCCGCCACCACCGAAGTCGGCGGCGCCGGTGATCAAGGCGCCCTGGCCGTCGTTCAGGCGCGGCCCTTGCGGGTACGGCGCAGGAGGCTGAGACCGCACTGGGGGACAATGGCGCCGCCGCTCTGGAACTTCACCTGCCCTTGGTACCCGTTGGCGGGGTTGGCGCCGGTGTCCCAGCGCAGGATGAAGGAGTCACCGGGATCGCCGCAAATGTTGATCTGCGAAGTGACCTGAAAATCGGAGGTGACGTGGATTACGGTCGTCTTCGGAGTCCCGGTCCAGGTATCGAGGTTGTTCAAGGAAGTGGCCGAACGACTCTCAAACCCGGGGGTAACCGGTAGGGCGTTAATCTGCGTGATGGCATTCCTCAGGTTGGTTTCCAACTGAGATTCCAGAGCAGTTTGCCCGGTTCTCGCGGTAGCCTGGCTGGCATTGTTGGCGACTATGCTTTGCCAGGCGCTCAGCGTGGAATCGTTCGTCGAGAGGATTCCGGAATAGGCAAAGCTGCCGGAGGTGCGTTCGTGTGCCTTGATGCCGTTAACTACCACGTTGCCCACGTAACCGTTCGATGAGCTTTGCCAGTTGGCATCGGTGCTTCCATCTGCGGAGCCTCAACTTCCCGTTTGCCGACGAATCGGCCCGGTATCGGTCCCGGCCGCCCCCGTATCCGGCTTGGGCTCAATCAACCTTTAGCAACTGGTTGAGGTCTGACAATGGTCCCGCAAATGTGATGTCGGTCAGGTCTCCAACTTGAAGCCGGTATGGTGCCCCGGTGCCCGGCTTCAGTGCGATTCGAAGCTCACTTTGGTAGGCAAAAGCGGATGACTTTCTGAAAATGCCCATTTCGCCTTGATACTCGCGCTCGTTAACATACTCCACCATCCTGATTTCCAGTGCCAGCGACGCCTGCTCTGCTGCCCTGCGAACCCTCCTAAGGAACTCGTCACCGTCATTTAGCACGGCGAACGAGTCGCCGAACTCGAGATTCCTCGGATCCACAAGATGCTTCGCGACGCTCGCCCTCAGGGCATACATGCAGAACACATTCATGTTCAAGTCCTCCGGCTTGGAAAACGTGATCGGCCCATTCAAGCCGGAAATCGGCTTGAACTCCCCATTGATCTTCACAGAGAACGTCACTAAACCGGGCTGCAACCACAATCTTTGCCCTTCGCGATTATCGTGGCGAGCCGCGTTATTTTCGAATTCGACAAAGTACCGCAGCGCGTTCATGTACAAGCAGCCGCCGACAAAGTCTTGAATATGTGCTCGATGGCCGAATTTGAACAGCCCGAGCACGCGATCTGAGACCATGCAAAACACTTAACTCAAAGCGTATGAGGCCGACCGTCGCGCTGACGTGGGGCCGCGGGTCACAGTCGCGAGGCGGATGACGCCAAACGGCAAGTTGGGCATGCGAGGTTCGTCAGCAGATCAACTTCCCGTTTGCCGACGATCTGGACAGAAAGAGCCCTGAACTTTGGCAAGCGGCCTGCGCCAATCCAAGGTCAGGTTTGCTCGAAAAGCTATCGCCCCGGTGAATATAGCGATCTGACTCTATCACTCGGACTCGCGTGGAAGTTGCGCGATTCGCTCAAAGTGCCGGTCGCGCGTAAGCAGGGTGAGGTCGTGTTCTAGCGCGAGCGCTGCAATCCACAGATCGTTGTCTGGCACGGGGGTGCGCGCGCGCTTAAGTTGCACAAAGACCCTGGCGTATTGCTCTGCAGTCTCTCGGCTCGGGAGAAGCACGGATACGGTCGCCTTTGCCAGGAAGCGCTGCAACAGGGCTTCGTTGCGGTGCCGTTGGGTCCCGCCGAGGAATCCAGCCTTGATCTCTCCCAGCACCATCAACGGAACCCAGACTTCCTCGCACGCCCCCAGACGTTCCGCCAACCGGGCATCGCCCCTCAACAGGTCGGTGAGACGGCTAGTATCGACCGCGACTCTCATTTCCATTTATCCCGGTCAATTTGCCGCCCGGCCGCCAGGATCTCATCGAACGCCGCATCGGGAGTCCATTTTCCCACTAAATCCGAAAAGTCTGCCCGGTTCCTGGCGCCGATGGCTGCTTCGCTTAACTCCTCGACAATCATCTGATTGAGACTTACTTTACGTTTTGCCGCCTTCCGTCTGAGGACGATGTCCACTTCGCGCGGCACGCCGCGAACCGTGTATTGCACCCGGGATGCCTGCTTCTTCATGCCTGCATGATAGCATGAGGTGCAGGCATGTCATGCGGACTTGGGGTTTTGTGACATGCACCACGATCCGCATCCACCAAGCGCGCAACCAGCCGCGAACTGAGCCAGGCACCTGCCAAAATGTTCTTTCAGCGGCTCATGTTATCGAACCTCTGGCGCACTACACTAGCGGTTTCCGGCGAGGCCTGCGCTACTTCCCAATGCAGAACGTCGCGAAGATCCGAATGAGAATGTCGTCCGCCGTGGTGGCGCCCGTAATGGTGTCGATGGGCCGCAGCGCGCCGTACAGATCCAGCAGCAGCATCTCGTGCGGGATCGCCGACTCCACGGCGGTACTGAAGCACAAGACCAATCAGACGTTTGGGCGTGATACAACGAAGTGGCATGGTTGTGCTATCAGATCGCTCGGAGGGGCTGAATGATCAAGACCCGTATGCTCCTGGTTGTCGCGTTGATCCTGACGCTTCTACTCCCGATAATGGTCACAGGCCAGCCCACTGCCGGACCTGAAACCGTAGTGGTGCGCGACGGATCGATCACTCTTCACGCTTTGCTCTGGCGCCCTCTGGGCCGGGGCCCGTTTCCAGCGATCCTGTGCAACCACGGCAGCGGCCGCACTCGCGAAGAACTGGAGCGGCTTGGACCATACGAAAAACAGGCTGAAACATTGGGGCCGGTGTTCGCCCGCCATGGTTATGTATTTCTGTTTCTCTTTCGGCCAGGCGTGGGGCTGTCCGCCGACCAGGGTGCGAGCGCCGTCGACCTGATGAACCGTGAGTACGCAGCACATGGGCAGGATGCCCGTAATGCTCTGCAACTGCGATTACTGGAGAGTAGAGAGCTGAGCGCCGCCGCCTCGGGGCTCGCTTTCTTGCGCGGACTTGCTGAGGTCGATGCATCCAGGATTGCACTCGTTGCGCACTCGTTCGGAGGTTCTCTCACAATTCTGCAAGCCGAGAAAGAACCGGATCTGCGGGCGCTTGTGATCTTTTCCGGCGCTGGCTATAGCTGGGACCGATCGCCGGACCTGCGAAAGCGGCTTCTGGATGCCGTGGCGCATATCCGGGCGCCTGTATTCTTTATCCATGCCGCGAACGACTATTCGGTCAACCCCGGCAAGGCGCTTGATGCGCGGCTGGTGCAGCTTGGCAGGCCGCACCGCTTGAAGATCTACCCGCCAATCGGCCGCACGCCCGATGACGGGCACAATTTTCCCCTCCTCGGCGTAAGCATTTGGGAACCGGACGTGTTTGCCTTCCTGGATGAACACATGCGCAAGTAAGGCTGCGGTAGGTCGCCGGCTCAGTAATGCTCATTTTGACGGTTGGTCCCCGGCTCGTGCTTCTGCCTGGCGCTACCGCGGCTCTGGACCGAATGACGCGCTGTTCGGAGAGAGCGCCTCCCGCGGGCTATCGCGCACCAATTAGCGCCGGAAGGAAAACGGGGCATCATGATTGGCCAAAAGTCCTTGTGGGAAGTAGCCGGATCAGTCCCCGTAAACACTCGCGACAAGATCGAAGGCGGCCGCGAAGTCACCCGCCCGGTGGATCTGGAAACCATTCCGTTGTATGTGCGCGCGGGAGCCGTGATTCCGATGGGCCCGGTGAAACAGTACGCTGCCGAGAAGGTGGAAGGCCCGTTGGATCTCTGGGTCCACCCCGGCACCGATGGCGCTTTCTCCTGGTACGAAGGCGACGGCAAGAGCTTCGATTTTCGCCAGGGCGAGTTCATTCGGGTGAACATCGCCTGGTCCGACCGCCAACGCCGACTGAGCCTGCGCCTTGCCAGCGGGGCGAAGATGCTCGGCGGCATGTCACTCTGCTCGAATGACGCCACTCGGAACGTGGACCGGAATTCTCTTTGTGCACCGTGGTCGGCCCGCGAAGTCGCCTTCTGGGAGACGTCCACGCGGGTGTCGAAGCTGTCAACAGTCGGCCCGATCCGATGCTCATCTCCCCGAACCCCATTTGGGGCCAATGTCCGGGTGGGCGACGATCCGCTCGGAGCGCGAGCGAACGGCGGACATGCCACTTCCGCGGATCGCGCGTTTCCCGACCAGGTGAAGCTGAACCGCTCAACTTCCGGTTGGCGTGATTCGACCCGGAGTATCCGGACTCTTCCTTTTGGCGGTCAGACTTCGATCTCTATAGCGGGATAGGCTTCCACGTACTCTTCCCCATTGCAGCCGTAGTACGACACCATTCGGGTTGCGAAGTCGACGTCGTAGCGCACCACTCCGGCGCGCCACGAAGCTGCAAGAAATTCCGGAAACGTGCTTTGGCCGGCCTGATCCGTCCGCAACGCCGAAACCAGCGCGTCGCGGTCGAATGCCGGAACGTCAGTCGTGCCAGCCAATAACGGCGTGCCCTGGCTGACCACGGGGCCATCGTTGGTCAAATACAGACTATGACATGCGGGTAGGAACCAGAGGTTCCGAGTGACGCCCGCGCGCCGCAATGCCTCGGCGAGGTAGGGAAACCCTCCGACTTTCGGCCGAATGGCCGTTGCGTGCTTTTGTGCTGCTTCTAAGTTCTCGATTGCTCTGCTCATACGGTTCTCCGTGATGTGAAGTGTGGTGGAAACCAGCCGGAATCTCGCGGTTTCAGTCGGTCGGCACTGCCCTGATCTTATGGAACTCGGCTAGTTTGCCAAGCAGTCGCCGTAGGGTGGCGCTTTCGACGGAATCGAGGACCGCGAAGAACTCTCGATCGTTCTCATCGGCTATCTTTGCTAATTGCGGAAGAATGCGAGTCCCCGAGCGAGTTAGTGAAAGCAGCTGTGCGCGGCAATCCTCCGGCTTAGTCGAGCGCGCGACCCAGTTCTTGGCTTCCAGTTTGTCGATGATTTTGGAGACAGCGCCGCGTGTCAGGTCCACGGCTTCGGCGATTTCCCCTGGAGTGACCCCGGGCTGTGCACCGATGCGGCAGAGGACCACCCATTCGGCAACCGAGGCGTGCCTCGCTTCCAAGGCCTGAGCGAATGCGCCCGAGACGTGATTCGAGACACGCCGGAGCCAATAGCCAAAGTGAGACTCAATGTCCGGTGTCTGTGGTTGTCCGTGGCCCCGCTGTCGTTTAGCTATTCTTTCCATGGAAACTATTATAGTTTCCCAGGAAACTATCGGTCAAGCGCAATTTGCCAGTTTTGGTGTCGGCTCAATGAGGTTCGCGTTAGAGCTGCCCTGCGATTCCCGGGGCAGGTCGTCGGGCCAATGGAAAAAGATGTCGGTCCCGATTCCTCCCCTGAGTTCCCGCCACGGAACGATTGGCACCAACGCCCCCGCGTCGCGAGGATTGTCGGCTATGCGAAAGCAATCCACTTGGCTGTAACGTCGCCGACGCGTTGATCTGCCCGCAGTGATGGTTCTGCGTCTCCGGTCGGATCACGCGCGATTCGGAAGTTGAACCGGCCCATCCCCGCAAGCCGCCCTCCCGGAGGGCATTGAGCCGCCCCGAGCCGTCATCGCTTCGAGTATGAGCCTCTGCCGTCAAGCGCAGCCCACCGCCGGGACGGAACGCAACGATTTCGGTGCCCAGCGCATCTCTTGTGACCGGCGAGGACTACGCTACTTCCCAATGCAGAACGTCGCGAAGATCCGATTGAGAATGTCGTCCGCCGTGGTGGCGCCCGTAATGGCGTCGATGGGCCGCAGCGCGCCGTACAGATCCAGCAGCAGCATCTCGTGCGGGATCGCCGACTCCACGGCGGCGCACGTTCTTTCCAGAGCGGCGGCCGATTCGTGCAGCAATTGCTCGTGGCGCAGACTCGTGATGAAGCCGCTCTCCTGCTCGAAGGCGCCTGCGGGGGCGACGGCGTTGAGGATGGCTTGGCGCAATTCGGGGATGCCGGCGCCGGTCAGGGCGGAGACAACCACACAGGCAGGAATGCCTGTGTCACCCAGATCGCTCTTGTTGCCGACGATGAGGTGGCGCGTCGCGCCGGCGCGAGCGATCAGACGCTCATCCTCGGCCGTACGCGGCTGGGAAGCGTCTACCACCACCAGCGTCAGGTCGGCGTCGGCCATGGCCCGGTACGTGCGCTCGATGCCGAGCGATTCCACCAGTTCCGTGGGTTCGCGTACGCCCGCGGTGTCGTACAGTTTCACCGGGATGCCGCCGATTGCCGCCGTCTCCGAAACCAGATCGCGGGTGGTGCCGGGGATGTCGGTGACGATGGCGCGGTCCTGTTCCAACAGGCGGTTGAAGAGGCTGCTTTTGCCCACGTTGGGCCGGCCGACGATCGCCAGCGTCAGGCCCTGGCGCACCAGGCCGCCGTATTGAAAACTCGCGGCCAGGCTGCGCACACCGGTCAGAATCGGCGCGAGACGGCGCCGGATCTCCGCTGGCGGCGCCACGCTGATATCGTCCTCGGCGAAATCGATGCCGGCTTCCAGCAGCGCGATCAGCTCCAGAAGTTGCTCCTTCACGGGCGCGATGCGGCGCGAAACCGAACCCGCAACCTGCTGCGCGGCGATGCGGGCCTGGTAGAGCGTGGTGGCTTCGATCAGGTCGCGCACGGCTTCGGCCTGCGGCAGATCGATCCGGCCGTTGAGGTAGGCGCGCAGCGTAAATTCGCCGGGTTCCGCGAGACGGGCGCCGGCTTCCAGCGCGCGCTCCACCGCATGCCGCAGAACCACCGGCGACCCGTGGCAGGATAACTCCGCTACATCCTCGGCCGTATAGGATCGCGGTGCTTCGAAGAGCGTCACCACCACCTGGTCGATCACGTGCCCGTGGCGATCCAGCAGGTCTGCGATCTGGGCCTGCCACGGCCGCCACTCGACCGGGGACAGGAGTGCGGTGGCGATGGTTCTGGCTGCCGGCCCTGACAGGCGCACCACACCCAACCCGCCGCGCCCCGGTGGAGTCGAGATGGCCACGATGGTGTCGTGCAGGTTCAACTATCGCCGTCTACCGCCGCGCGGAGGGCCATCGCCGCGCCGAGGAGGACCGCCGTCGCGCCGCGGTGGACCACCGGCGCCCCGGCGCGGTTCGGGCACATACGGCGGGTCCGGCAAACTCGGCATGCCGGCCGGGTAGACCACTACATGCCGGCCCGGACCCATGCCCGCGCTTTCGCTGCGCAGCGTAGTTTCGTTGCGCAAGGCCAGGTGGATCACGCGCCGTTCGCGGCTGTTCATGGGGTTGAAGCGAAACGGAACCCCGGTTCGCTTCACCTTGTCCCCGGCCGTCTGCGCGCTGACCCGCAGTTCCTCGATGCGCAGAAGACGATAATCGTTGGCGTCGAAGGAAATGCGCGAATGGTCCTCGGAAGGCATGTGCAGCACTTCCATGGTGACGTGCTCCAGTGCCAGCAGCATTTCGGCGCGGTTGGCCAGCAGCAGGTCGACATCGGGGCCGGTAAACTTGACCATGATGTCCGGGGTCTCGAAATCGCCGTCGGAAGCTTCGCTGTCCAGAATCTCGTACTTCAACTTGAAGGCGCCGTTTTGGAGCGTCTGCTGCAAAAACGTGTCAATTCGGGGACCGGCCGAAGCCGCGGTGTACTTTCGCTGAGTCACAGGTTATTTCCTGCCCGTCTTTTTTGGGGGAGCCACGGATCTGGCGGCTGCCTGGGCCACCTCGGTGTGGTTAAAAAAATACTGCTGTCCCATGCTCACCAGGTTGCTGGTCAAGTAGTATAACACCAGCCCGCTGGGGAAATTGTAGAACATGATGCCGAAAATCAGCGGCATGAACATCATCATCTTCTGCTGGTTGGGATCCCCGCCCGCCTGGGGGGTCATCTTCTGCATGATGAACTGGCTGGCGATCATGGTGATGGGAAGAATTTTGATGGGGAGGGTCTCGGGCTGGGAGAGGTCGTGCACCCATAGCCATCCGGCGCCGCGCATCTCCACGGAAACCGTGAACACCTTGTAGAACGCGATGAAGAACGGAATCTGCAGCGCCATGGGAACGCAGCCTCCCATGGGGTTGACGCCGTGCTTCTTGTAGAGGTCCATGACCTCCTGGTTCTGCTCGGCCTTCTTCGGGTCGCGCAGGCCCACGTTCTTGTACCGGGCGTTGATCTCATCGATCTGCGGCTTCAGCGCCTGCATCTTCCGCATCGACTTCATGTTGGTCAGCTTCAGCGGGAAGAGGGCGAAGTTGATGAATACCGTGACCAGCACGATCGCCCAGCCGAAGTTGTGCACGGCATTGTCGTTCAGCCAGTTGACCGCCAGGAACAGTGGTTTGGCCAGGAGGCTCAACCAGCCGAAATCCACCACCTGTTCGAGCTTTGGATTGATGCGACGCAGCAGGTCGACGTCCTTGGGGCCAACGAACATCTCGAACCGGTTCGACCCGCCGTCCGAAATAGCCACACCCGCATAGGGCTGGGACTTTTCGTCGATCGGCGTGCGCACGGTATCCCCGAAGGTGGTCGCCTCCAGCCGAACATTATTTCCAGGCAGGAGCACGGCGGCGAAGTAGGTGTCGGCCAGACCGGCAAAAGAGAAGTCCCCGGATGCCGTGGTGGGACCGTTCTTGGCGGCTTTGGCGGCAACGGTCTCCACCAGCTTGTTCGCGGCCACATCGAAGTACAGGGTTCGCTGGCTGGAGGCTGCGCCAGGCAGAGTCAGATCGCCGAATCCGCCGCGCCACTGGAGCATGCTGGGGATCACCTTGCCATCGACCGCCACTTCGCAGGATATGTTCGAAAGGTAACTGCTCTTCTGGAACCGGAAGACCTTGGTCACGGTGGTGTGGCCATCGGAGAACTTATAGGTTACGCCCAAGCCATCCGGATCGGGCGTCTGCGTGTACGAGGACGAATCGACGTCGCTCGTCGGCTTCTGGCGCGGGAACTCGAGCGAGAAGGGGCGGTGTACTGCCAATGGGTTTGTGATGTCGAGCGGCTTTTCGTCGTTCCCGTGGTACTTCTTGAGGATCCAGTTTTGGACGACCGCGCCGCGGTTGGTGAATTCGATGCGGTAGAGGTCTGTGTTCAGAACGAAGACCGGCAGGGACTGCTGGGGTGTAGCGGGCGAGGTGGGAGCCGAAGACACGGCGGCGGTTTTCGCCGGTTCGGCCGCGGCCGGAACGGTGGACGGCGCGGGGGAGGGCGGCGCCGGTTGGTCAGCCGCGGGTGCGGTCTGCGTGGAAGCGGCTTTCTTGGTGCCGGGAGGAGGCTCGGCCGGTTTGTACAACGCTTGCCAAACGAACATCACCGCGCCCATCAGGATGAAGGCCAGCAGCAGCCGCATCTCCATCGACATTTCTTGCTTGGACGGCTGCGCCTGATTCTTGCTGCCGCCATTTACCGGTTCTGCCATGCTTGAAAGATTCCGTTCATGCCAAACTGGTGCTACCGGACAGGGTCGAAGCCGCCGGCGTGAAACGGATGGCACCGCGCCAGCCGGCGCAATCCCATCCAGATCCCCTTTGCCGCTCCATAATGCTCGACCGCGTCGCGCATATATTCCGAGCAGGTCGGATAGAATCGGCAGGCCGAGGGCAAGCAAGGGGAAAGAAACATTTTGTACAGGCGGAGCGCCCGCATTACGAGCCACTGCAGCGGAGAAAGAGGCGCTGGACTTCCCGGTGCAACTCCGCCACCGGAGCATCGTACGCCTTGCGCCGAGGATTGATGACGATGGACCACTGTGGGCTCAACCGATCGAGATGAAGACGCACGGCCTCGCGAACGCGGCGCCGGATGCGGTTGCGGACCACGGCTTTGCCGAGGGCACGGGGCGTGGTGAAGCCAATGTGGGGCCCGTTCGCTTCCGGCTCGCAGACGCAGAAAGCCGCGAAAAGGGAGCCCGAGAAGCGGGTGCCCTCATCGTAAACTCTTCGGAAATCTTTCGGTCGCAGCAGACGGACACGTTTCGGAAATCCAGGGATGGAGCACTACCCTTCGGAGCTGACCGTGAGTTTTTTGCGGCCGCGCGCACGCCTGCGGGCAAGAACGGCCCGGCCGTTCTTGGTTTCCATTCGGGACCGGAACCCGTGCGTTTTGGCGCGGTGACGGTTGTTCGGTTGAAAAGTACGTTTCGGCATCTTAGTTCAAGCATTTAGTATACCAGCAAAACATCTCTGCTATACTGCCGCACATGCCAAACATCGACAAACACGCTCCCGGCTCCTTCTCCTGGATCGAACTGGCTACCACCGACCAAACCGCCGCGAAAGCCTTCTACGCAGGCCTCTTCGGGTGGGAACCAGCCGATTTCCCGATGGGGCCCGATCAGTTTTACACCATGTTCCGCCTCGGGGGCCGCGACGCTGCCGCCGGCTTCACCATTCACGGGCCAATGAAAGCGCAGGGCGTTCCGCCGCACTGGGGCCTCTACATCGCCACCGACAGCGCCGATGGCACGGCCGCGAAAGTCCAGGCTGCCGGCGGTAAGGTGCTGGCCGGCCCATTCGATGTTTCCGACTATGGCCGGATGGCCGTATTCCAGGACCCCACCGGCGCCACCTTCTCCGTCTGGCAGGCCGGGAAAAACACCGGCACCGGCATCACCGGTGTACCGGGCACGTTATGCTGGGCCGACCTCAACACCCGCGACCAGGCCGGCGCGACGGCGTTCTATCGCGCGGTATTCGGCTGGGAAGCGACACCTGGCCAGGATGCATCCGGCTATCTGCACATCGAGAACGGCGGACAGCCGATCGGCGGAATTCCGGCGGCTCACCAGACCAATCCGAACGCGCCGCCGCACTGGATGCTGTACTTCCTGGTGGCCGATTGCGATGCCTCCACCGCCAAAGCCAAAGAACTGGGCGCGGCCGTTTTCATGGAACCCTTCACCATGGAAGGTGTCGGCCGGATGGCCGTAGTCGCCGACCCGCAAGGCGCCGCCTTCTCGCTTTTCGAGCCTAAGCCGCGGTAACACGGCCATTCCTGCCTGTGTTCCTGGCTTTCCCGCGGCTGGCGGGCGATTTGATTTCGGCGGGGAAATAAACGAGAATCGGAGAAAGTGAACTCAGAGAGAGAAGAGAGAAGCGCAGTCTGCTCCTGGGTTGTCTCGCTTCTCCTGGCTGTTGCGTTAGCGCCTTACAGTGCTGCCCAGACACATTCCCTCACCGATCAATACTGCGTGGTTTGCCACAACCGGAAAACCTTGACTGCGGGAGTCTCCCTGGAAGGAATCGACCTGGAAGATGCCGGCGGCAACGCCAGCCTCCTGGAACGGGTGCTGCGCAAGTTTCGCAGCGGCGAGATGCCTCCGGCCGGGATGCCGCGTCCGACGGCGGCCGTTTCCGATGCGTTTGTCCGATCTTTGGAAAGCGTTCTCGATCGGGCCGCGGCCGCCAATCCCAATCCCGGCCGGCCGGCAGTTCACCGGCTCAACCGGGCCGAGTACAGCAACGCCATTCGCGATGTGCTGGCACTGGACATTCAGCCCGGATCGTCGCTCCCGGTGGACGATTCAGGCTACGGTTTCGACAACATCGGCGATGTGCTCTCGATGTCCCCGGCGCTGCTCGAAAGGTACATGTCGGTGGCTCGTCTGATCAGCCGCCTGGCTGTGGGTAACCTCGGCGTGAAACCGTCGGTGGAAGAGTTCCAGGCCCGGCGGGATGCTCCCGGCGCGGGCGGGCGTGAGCGCAACGAACGGGTCAGCGACGATTTGCCGTTCGATTCGCGCGGAGGGTTCTCGTTCCGTTACTACTTCCCCGTGGATGCCGAATACGTCATCCGGGTCAAACTCAACCAGGGCGGCGGTGGCGAGAACAAGCCTCTGGAAGTTCGCCAGGCCGTCGCTGCAGGACTGCGGACCATCGGGGTGACGTTCCTGCGGGAATCCGCCAAACCCGAAGTGGCTCAGCCCGGAGGTCGCGGCGGCGGCGGCACCCCAGGCCCGCAGGCAGGCCGAGCGGAGCCGCTCCTGGCCGAGTTGGACTTGCGGTTGGATGGCGCCAGGCTGAAGCGCTTTGAAGTCCCGGAACGTTCCAATCCGCCGCAAGTGAGCGGCGCCAGCATCGCCGGTCCTTATCATGTCACCGGCCCCGGCGACACGCCCAGCCGGGCCAGAATTTTTGTCTGCCGCCCGGCGAGCAGCGGGGAAGAGGAAGCCTGCGCCCGCACGATCCTGACGACCCTGGGCCGCCGCGCATTTCGCAGGCCGGTAACCGAAACCGACCTCAAGCCGCTGCTGGCCT
>Ga0075029_100001627_pt1 | contig 12828 bp, 17 predicted proteins | sample LitLauG_LLR_2013_FD_71391 | JGI IMG/M metagenome (GOLD analysis project Ga0075029, IMG submission 71391) | Freshwater sediment microbial communities from North America - Little Laurel Run_MetaG_LLR_2013 | ecosystem: Environmental > Aquatic > Freshwater > Creek > Sediment | place: USA...
GTCCTTACGAGATTGTCTCGGGGGGAATCATTGATCATGTGACCTCGCACCACTTCTTTTGGAGGAACAAACCAGAACACAGGTTTGCTTACGTTCTCCACGAGCACATTCCGGGCCGAGCACTCGATGGGTCGAATTGGTTGGTTGTCCAGTCCGGATTGCTTTTTCGAGATTGGCGAGACTCCCAGGGCCTCGGTGTGCGGGTTCCTTATCGCAATTTCAAGGTCTTGTTGCTCGAATACGAGCGGTGCTTGGCGGCAGGGCAGCCGGTAGATGGCCACGTTGTGCTCACTCTCGCCGACGAAGGCTGGCCCGTGGATCCTGAGTTCGCCTTGCAGCTCATCACTTCACGGGAATTCCCCCATGCCCTGGGCTGGGCTCATTACATTCGAGGTGAGTGTTTGCGTTGCCTGAGTCGTCCCGATGAGGCTTTGGCGGCCTTCGAGGCAGCCGGCCGCGAAGGAGAATTGAGAGGGATTTTGCAGGCGGGCTTCCTTCAGCATGAGATGGGACTGGGCGATTGTCAGTCCACCTTGCGAACCGCCTTGAATCGAAGGCAATCAGCCATGTCTTGTCTGATTTCAATGGTCGACGTTCAAAAGGCATTGCGGTTGCTTTCCACCCGCTGCTCGGTAGTGCCCATTGAGAATGGTCGCCGCTTCTACGACAAGTCGAAGAAGGACCAATGATTATCCGAATCTGAAACAAACACGTGAAATGACGATGGTATCCATGATCAAAAAAGGTTCTGATGGCAAAGTGGCCGAGTTCGAGGACGAGGCAGCTATGGCAACGATGCGTGCTCCCCGAGGATCGAAAGACCTGAAGAAGGTGGTTCCGGCCGGCGGCAAGGTGTTGACCGAAGAGCAAGCCATGGCGGTACACGTCGTCGAATCCAAGGCGGTGGATGCTCAAGCCGAATCGGATGTCAAACAGCTAGTCGACGAGTTGGGCTCGGAGGTCGCTAAGCTCGACGAGGCCAGCAAGGCGGCGAAACGCGAGACCAAAGAGCGTCTCAAGATTGCCATTGACGAAGCCGAGCGTGTCCGGCGTGTGACGGTGGCCCAAGCCGAGAGGACTCACCAGGCCGAGTTGGAGTCCATCTGGGCACAGTATCGAGAGGCCATGAATCCGATTAACCAGAAGCTCGAAGCTGGCAAAGCCTCCATCGAGTCTGCTCGCCAAGAGGTTCAAGCTGCCCTTTTGTCGGCTCACAAAGAACGTCTGGCTGCTATCAGCAAGGCAAAAACCACCGAGGCCAAGGTTGCAGCCGTCGCGGCCGAGTCGCTACCGGCTTGATAGGTATGTCGATAGATCAGCAAAAAACGCGGATTCGGTTATTGAAGCGGGATGGTCGAATTTGCCAAATTTGCAAGGGGTCGTTGCCTCGCAGGTTTGCTGGGGGCAACGTCCACATTGACCACAAGATTCCGAAGTCGCGTGGTGGAGGGGATGGGATCGCCAATCTCAGGTTGTCTCACAAGAGGTGCAATCTTCGACGAGGGAATCCGTCAATAGAAGATCTTGTGGCGGTTGGAAATGTCGATATGGATGAAGTTGGAGAATCTCTGTTGCAAGGAAGTCTTTTCTCGGTAACATACGACGCAGCAGACAATTTGAACCGGGGGGTGGCTGCCGAGCGCGCGATACATTTTCTTTCGCCTCGAAGGGTGTCGCTATGAAGTTGAAGCCCTTGGACGATGGACACGGCAACCTCCGAGGGTATGCGTTCCACTGTCCAGGCTGCGACCATGCTCACGTCTTCTACACGAGTGGCCTCGTGGCTTGGAACTTCGACGGCAACATGGAGGAGCCGACTTTCTCTCCATCCCTGCTCAACAGGTGTCCAGATCATGCAGATCCGAAGCAACGTCTGTGTCACCTGACCTTGGCCTTCGGCAAGCTGCACTTTCATCCGGACTGCTCGCATGATCTCGTGGGGCGAGTGGTGGAACTGCCCGATTGGTTTTTCTGAAGGGTGATTCGTGCAGCGGAAGAAGGATCGACGGAAGAAGCATCATCATCCGTTCTGGAGGGGGCAGCGTAGGCGCGAGCAGATCAGACACTTCGACGAAGAGATCGAGAGATCTCTTCGTGAGGCCCCATGGTGGGAGCGTCTTCTCTGGTGGATACTGCGAGTGTGAACGGGTCGAAGGGGCGACTTGAACAACTCGCAGGTCGATGTGGTATGCTCTTCGTTCATGGGAACTGGAATCATCCTTGAAGGTCAAGCCGTTTCGATGCCGGGCTTCGACATCGAGAATTTCATCGACAATCCTGCACTGAAACTTGCACCGGGGGACGTGCGCTTTCGCAATGCTCGGGAGCGCAACGCGATCCGAATCATTGTCATGCACTCGACCGGCGGCATCCCTGGGGGAACCGATTTGCGACCTCAGACGATTCTGCCTGGCTTCGGGCCGTCCTCGAACGCGGGCGAGCGCATCGTAGGGTCATGGACACACGACACGTCTCGGCCAGGCGGCGCTCACATCATCGTGGATTTCGACGGTCGGATCTACTGCTGCGCCGACCTCATCACCCAGGCGGCCTACCATGCGCAGGCTGCGAACGGTCCTTCCGTGGGCATCGAGGTTGTCCAGGGACACGGCCAGGCGGAACTGTACGAAAGTCAGATCGCAGTGGCGGCGAAGTTCGCGGTTTCGCTGTGTGCGGTGATGCCCACTGCCATTCAGCGACAGATCCCAACGCCGTACCAGGGGCATCCTCTGGCGCGGTTTGTGGCAGCGCAGCAGACAGGCACGCCGTTGGCTGACGTGGTGGGTATCGTGGGGCATCGCGAGCTGACCGCGAGCCGGGGAGAAGGGGATCCGGGCAATGCCATCATGGATGCCCTGGAGACGGCAGGATGCGAGCGGTTGGACTTCGAGCGCTACGAAGACATCGTCACCTGGAAGCAGCGCCAGGCTGTCCTGGGCCTAGTGGGACCGGATGGAATCCCAGGGCCGCAGACGGTCGCGGCGCTCAAGCGCGCGGGCCGGGCTGATGGGCTTTGGAGAGCGATGGCTTAGTCTTTGGCGCGGCAAACTAAGAATGCTTGACCGTTCAAGGTGACGGTTGTATCATGCGGGACATGAAGAATGTTCATGCTGTGGCTCTAGGTCGATTGGGCGGTCTAAAGGGAGGACCGTCAAGGGCGATGACCCTTTCGCCCGAGAGAAGAATTGAGATTGCGACGAAAGCCGCATGGACTCGATGGCAAAAACAACCATCCGTGGATGCCCTCGATATGAAGCTTCGAGGCGACCGGCGAGTAAAAGCTCGACAGCTAGCCGAGACAACAGGCGGAGATCCTGGCACCATTGAGCAGGTGCTTTTTCTGAACACGTTAGATCCTTGGGAAAGGCTTGCCAGGGGAAGGCGCCGTTCTTTGCTTGGTACTATTGGGAGGGCAGCAAGGTGCTAGAAGGTTTATCGCATGAAGAGGTAGAGCTTCTCACTGCTCTCACGAGATCTGGGATTCGTTTTATGGTGGTTGGCATGAGTTCGGCCATCTTGCAAAACGCTCCCGGTGTAACTCAGGATATAGATCTGTGGTTTGACAGTGGGCAGTCCGATCAGTTGATTTTGGCTTGCCAGCAAGTGGGAGCTACCTACTACTGGAGAGCTAATCCGCCTGAAATAGGAGGCCCTGGGCTAGATCAAATAGACGTAGTCTGGAATTGCGATGGTCTTGACGGTTTCGCTAGAGAATATGAGAAATCCGTCGAGGTGGAAGTTGCTCCAGGCTTGGTAGTGAGGGCTTTGCCACTAGCGAGAATTCTTGTCAGTAAACGAGCTGCCGGTCGTTCCAAAGATAAAGCAGCAATTCCAATGTTGCGCGATGCAATTAGGACCATGAGGGATCTCAAAAAATGAGTTCGCAACGATCTTCTGTGTCAACTTCCGAAGCAACCTCTTCTTGGTGGTTGCTTGGACTCGGCGGAGCCGCTGTTTTAGGCATCGCATCGCTGTTCAGGGGATCTCAGAGGCTCTTAGAACCGACGATTGAGACACGGCTACATGTGGTGAATGCTCGCGGTGTTGTGGAAGCAGATCCGGCCGGGCTCGCGCGGGCCTCGGGCTATCCACTCGATGTCTACGCCATGGCCTCGTGCATGCAGTCCGAGGAGAAGCACGACACTGGGCGCATCGCCGTGGGTCTTGCGATCTGGAACGCAGTCGGAAAAAACCGCTCGAAGATCCCGAGTCTGCTTCTTCACTCGAAGCGGAAAGATGGCCGTGGACACTTCGGTCGCCAGGCCGGACGATACGCGGCGACGAGCCATCCGCCGACCGCTCGGACCTTGCAGCTCGCCGAAGCGATCATCGAGGGCCGGGTGAAAGATGTCACCCAGGGGGCAGTCCAGTGGGATGCCCCGAAGGCTCAGGACGCCAACCACCAGCTCTACTTGCAAAACCCCGAGAAGTACCCGGAGTACCGTTTCAGCTCGAAGGACATCGAGCAGCAGCGCACGGAAGCGGGCCGACGCATGGTCATGGTACCGGGTGTGCCCGAGACCCGATTCTGGGCACGTGCATAGGTCGTCGTCATGCCTAAGTTGTCCGAGCCAGCAACAGATCTCTTCTGCATAGGGTGGGGGAGTCTGGCCGGCGAAACGCACACGGATTGTCCTGTCATCTTGACAAAGGACTCGGTTTATGAGTCGGCCATCGCGAGCGAACTCTTGGTTAGCGGTTCTGACTTCCCGATGGTCTGTCCTTGCGAGTGCAAAACGTGCAAGCGCGCCTGGTGGGCGGCGGGGCGGCCCATTCACAAGGATGGAACGATCATCACGAAGCCTCCGGGTGACGACTGAAATTTTCCCGGATGGACTTGGCACCACCGACGATTTGAGGTAGGGTTTTGGTAGTTCTTCCTCGCCGAAGAATCAACGCCATCTCCGGTAAGGCTGGAATCCTGAGAGGCTAAGCCCTCCTCCCCTGGAGGGCTTTTGCTTTTCTGGGGGATGATCTTTGAACGTCATCGACTTGCGCACTCGACTTCAGCTCACCCAGGGCGAGTTTGCTCGCCTGGTGGGAGCCGATGTTCGTTCGGTTGCCAGGTGGGAAAGTGCGCATGCGCGGCCATCGGGCGGATCGAGGGTGGTGATCGCGGTGTTGGCGTTCTTTCTTGAAAAGCGGCCGGACTATGAGACTGCATTTCGGACGTTGATGTCGAGGTACGCGAGTCTTGGCGGCCTGGCCTTCATGATTTCAGATCTGATCGAGCGAATGCTCACCGACGGGAAAACAGAAAAGAGTATAACCTCAAAAAAATGCGCTTGACTCTTTCGGATTTTGAGTTCACCTTCAGATCATCATGGAACGCAGTTCGCAATATACATCGTATCGCTCAGGAGGAATGGCCTCGGCGGTCGTGTGTGCGTGGAGCATTCCATCCGCCAAAGGCTTGACCCCCAGACTGAATACGCGCCTTTTCGGGACCAAGCAGGAGGATACAAAAGGCGGCTAGAGCGAGAGAAAGAATAACCACTCGCAAAAGCCGCCTTCATCGAAGGTGGCTTTTTTGCATTTGGAGATTGGATGGGTAAGTGGATTCATCGAATAACGAATGTAGACAAGAAACTCCAAGTAGGTTCGTGTAGCCAGTGTGGCGATAATACGCCTCTCAGATCTCGAAAGCACGGAACAAGATGGTCGTGCAGAAACCAAGACCAAAGAGGAGCCCACGGAGGGGACGAGAAGAAAGCCTGGATCAGACACCGCGAGGACTTAGTTAAAAGACAGGGTGGATTGTGTGCCATTTGCCTAAAATTGAAGTTATTGGTTCTGGATCATGATCACAACACTGGCCTGAAAAGAAGTGCCCTTTGTCGAACATGCAATCTTGGACTCGGTATGTTCAAAGAAGACATTAGTCTCTTACAAGCCGCCATATCTTATTTGAAGAAAACAAGGTCATCAAGTGGTTAGGAGACATCAATGGATCACAGTTCTTATAAACGCTCGCTCGACATTCTGGGCGAGACATCACATGGAGTGGTAGCAGGCTGTAAACCTGTCGCTTCGGCAAAGTCGGGTTCGATTCCCACCTCGCCCACTCCGCGCGTCCGTAGTGAAATGGTTATCACCTCGGCCTTTTAAGCCGCACATTGAGAGTTCGAGTCTCTCCGGGCGCACAACGGGTTGCAAGTGTAATTGGCAGCACAACTGGTTCTTACCCAGTCAGACAGAGTTCAACTCTCTGGCGACCCACTCAAGCCTCAGATCGCTTCTGAGGATTCTTTGACAACTCCATAGTTCATCATGCGGCGGGATCACCAGTCCCGTCTTTATGCCCCGAAAGCTCTCATGGGATGAGTGCCTGTCTGAAGAGCAGGAGGGTCCAGATCGTTACTGGAGCGGGGCACAGCAGTATTCCCGAGTGGCGCAATTGGCTAGCGTAGCGGATTCTGACTCCGTTGGTTACACGTTCGAGTCGTGTCTCGGGAACTATTCCGGTGTAGGCTAATTGGCAAACCGCAGGGCCTTGACCCCTGATTTGTTGGTTCAATTCCAGCCGCCGGAACTTATAAATCATCAGCGTGATGGCTTGATGGTAAGCCGCCTGCTTCGGGAGCAGGAATTTGCGGGTTCGACTCCCGCCACGCTGACGAAGAGTTGGCAGCGAATCGGCAGTAGGTCTGTTGATTCACAATGCGGGTCGAGAAGTCAACCGGCACCAGGGCCGTCCGCACACTGGAATTGACGTTGGGTTCATAATCCGTGGCCACGGAGGTTGGGCTCGCAGTGCAGGATACCGTCAATCGGCGCCAGGGCCGTCTGCACGCCGGACCTTTTCCTCCCGTAGCACAATGGTAGTGCCTCTGCCTGATGAGCGGAAGATGTGGGTTCGATTCCCAACGGGAGGACAGTTTGTTGGGCGTACCCAAGTGGTTAAGGGGGCTGACTGTGACTCAGCTATACGTGGGTTCAAATCCCATCGCTCAACCTAAGCGTTGCGAGCATGACTCAAACGACTCTAATCAAACAGGCAAAGAGATCGGTCGTTTTCATGGACATGGTTCGTGCTACCTCCAGTCGTCAGCCCTGAGTTACTTGTTCTCTCTGGGGGCTGGGAGGCTCGCAACGCGACGTTTTTTCGGAGTGTGGCCTAGTCTGGTAAGGCGTCTGCTTTGGGAGCAGAAGATCGGGGGTTCAAATCCCTCCACTCCGACTCTGGCCGGCGTTGGGAAACCGACGCTTGATGAAGGCATACCGAGCCTGGTCGCGAAGGTGGTACTTCCCTTCCAGTGCGACGCCGAAAAGCTGGAAGAATGGGTCTGTAGCTCAACAGGGAGAGCGCTGGTTTTGCAAGCCGGAGGTAGCGTGTTCGAGTCACGTCAGATCCACAAGCGGTAGGAGAGGAGTTCGAGTCCCTCTCGGTAGCTGGTTCGCCAAGATGCGCTCGCATACGGCGATTCCATGGGTGAAGGGAGCTAGCCCCAACACTCGGCTATCGGAAGTGTAACCGGATGCACGGCCGCGCTAGGGGGTATCGTCCAATTGGGAGGACGCGACGTTCGCAACGTCGAAATCGGAGTTCAACTCTCCGTACTTCCACGAAGCTGGGTGATGTTGGTTCGACTCCAACGCTTTCACGCCGATCCAAGATGTGCTCGCATACGGAAAGGCAATGTGGGGGCTCGTCTAATGGTAGGATACCTGGCGCTAAGGGACCATCGTCTAAAGGGAGGACAACAGGCTGGCAGTCTGTGAATCTGAGTTCGATTCTCAGTGGTTCCACAAGGGGCAGACGCAAATACTCTGGCGACCCTTAATCGCCGAGGGAGGATGCGGTCTTCGTTCAGGGAGGCGATTCCGAGCTGAACATCGGATGATTTGCCCGCTCGTTTCCGCCCCCGGAGAAATCGACTAGACACCACTACGGCGGTCGATGTCGTGATGAACCGGGCAAGTGAGGGTCTTCGGCTACCTGGGCTAAGCAGCACGTACTTCCTTGTTGTGGGCGTGCTTGTCCGAAGTGCCGAGCCAATGGGTCGTTCGTCTAATGGCAGGACCGCAAACTCCAAATCTGCTTATGGGGGTTCGATTCCCTCACGGCCCGCTCAATGGAAGATGAATTCGGTATGGACTGAGCACCGTCTTGAAAGCGGCTGGGGCTTTCGGGCCTGGGGATCGTGACCTCCGTCTTCCTCTCCTGGAGAGTGAACAGGTGATGGCGCCTGACCAGTCTGGAAAGCTGTGTGTGCCTTCGGGCATAAGGATCGTGACCTTCGCTCTCCTCAATCAGGTTGGCAACCGCCATTCAAACAAAGTCTCAATCGAAAGGAGGTGCCCAATGAAGTCAGCTCATTAAGGAGGCTTCACATGGCACGAACGTACCGACTCAGACATTGTCCCTCACTGCCCGGCACGGCGAAACATTTCGCCTTCACTGCCGGCAACTCATGGAGACGACGGGAGGAGATCATCCTCGCGACAGCTCGGCGATTGGCGCCCGAGGTCTTCATCAAGGTCCACGACGAGCCCTACCTGCGCAGGTGGCGGGGGCGACCGACTTCGGATCAGAACAGAGATGCTAGAAGCGTTCTCGACGTTCTGGAAAACCAAGTCGTGGTGCCTCTGATGTCGCCTCATTCGCATCCTTGGCGACGGCGCTACGGCATCAACATCCGGCTCGCGAAATACTACCTGAAAAAGGCGCACCGGAACATCAGGAGGATCTCCAAACACTTACTCAACAAGTCCCAAGAGGACTTTGAGGACATGCTTATGCCGGCCTGGTATGAGCATTGGGATCGCTGGGACATCATGTAGAAGAGATCTCTGGGACTGCCGAGTACCAGCGCCAAGCAGTCCTACCTGGAAGGTGAAGTCGCTATGGAGCGGCACTGGCCTCGAAAACCATGTGTGCCCTCGGGCATGAAGTTCGATTCTTCCTCCTTCCTCAATACCACACCAACGAGAAATCCCAGAACGAATACAAGGTTTCGCGCTCTCTGTCCTCTTAGAGGAACGGATGGTCGTAATCCGAGAGAATATACTTACGGGTGAAGGTGTGGTCCTGGGGAGTAAAGTAGCAATGGAGCTGCCCCGGTTTGCTAAACCGATGGTGCCCTCGGGCATGCGTTTCGAGCACGCTGCTCCCCTCAAATGGTTCCGTGGCCGAGAGGCGAGGCATGGATCTGCAAAATCCATTTACACAAGTTCAAATCTTGTCGGAACCTCTCCAGTTTGCGGAGATGGCAGAATTGGCTATGCACCACCTTGCCAAGGTGGACCATGCGGGTTCGAGTCCCGTTCTTCGCTCTTCACTCAAAGATATAAGCGGTTGAATATCTGTATTAGAATCCTAATAATCCGCACCGTTGGCCTAGGGGTTGGGCTCCAGCCTTCCAAGCTGGCTACGCTGGTTCAAGTCCAGTACGGTGCTCCGAGCTGATCGGCAGTCTGTTGATCTGAAGGCAGGTGTTTTGGGGAATAGATACTCCTTGCACCGTTATCGACCTCGCAGGTAGGACTCTCGAACAGCCATTTCGCCCTTGAAGCATGTTTTGGTGATGCGCCGGTTTCGTAAGCCGGAGAATGGAGTTCGATTCTCCACAGGGGCTCTGCGGGGAGGGTGGTCCTAGGTTCCCGGCGGAGGCTCATACCCTCTCGCTGACGGCCGGTGCAACACGGCCCCCCGCTACCGCTGGTGTAGCACAATGGTAGTGCAATGGTTTTGTAAACCATAGGTTGGCGGTTCGATTCCGTTCACCAGCTCTCTATTATTCCAGGATCGGGTAAAGGCATCCCACACGGCTGTTAACCGTGCGTCGAAAGACACTGCAAGTTCGACTCTTGCTCCTGGAGCTTCTCACCACAAATGCGTTCGTGGCTCAACGGATCAGAGCAGGGGCCTTCGTCGTAAGATCCAACCTCTTACGCGGGTTTTGAAGGCTCAGAATATCATTGCCTATCTGAAAGGTCAACAAGCACATTGGAGAAGTTTTTTGCTGAGACAAGTATTCAACCCTCACCTTACTACAACCTTTCACTTTACGTCCCCATGGCTCAATGGATCAGAGCGCAGGTCTTCTACACCCGAGAATCTCGGTTCGACTCCGAGTGGGGACACCACAAAAATGGCTCCGTAGACTACTGGCTAGGTTGTCAGCCTCTCACGCTGAAGAATCGGGATCGATACCCGACGGAGTCACCCATTGTCCCTGTAGATCACTGGCTAGATTGCTGGGCCTTCAACCCAGAGAAGACGGATCGATACCGTTCAGGGACACAATATCCGCGTAGCTCAACGGATCAGAGCGCTCGTCTTCGGAACGAGATGTTGGGGGTTCGATTCCCTCCGTGGGTGCCAAGATGTTTTGTCCGTGTGGCCTAATTGGATCAAGGCGCAGGTCTACGAAACCTGACTATGGGGGTTCGAGTCCCTCCACGGACACCAGCAAGCCAGCGACTCGGGTGGCCGAGACGTTCGCCTCATAAGCGAGTGGAGTTGAGATCGTTCCTCACCGCTGGTACAAAGATGAAGGCTTGATGGGTCGTAAGATCCAACCTCTTACGCGGGTTTTGAGGTTTAGAATATCATTTTTCACGAGATTATCCATGAAAATACTATTAGCGGAGCGTCGCCCAACGGCAGGGCCGTGGTCCTACACACCACAGATGGGGGTTCAATTCCCTCCGCTCCGACAAATCGAACGAGCCGACATTGATTCTGTTATCGTCTGATACCGTTCAGGCACACACGAAAGACGTGAGGTTCGACTCCTCACCTTCGAGAGAGATCTCGATGTAGTTTAGTGGTTAGAACAATCAATGGAGTCATCCGTACCTTGTTCGTTCGATCTCTCCTTTGGTCCCTTGGTCTATTGGTGGTCCGACACGCAACTTCGTTGCTACCCCCACAGTCACGATTATCGTGTCAGTCCCTTGATCTATGCTGTTTTGTTACATTGGTCCCTTGGTCTATTGGTTGACGACGCCACCTTGTCACGGTGGAAAGACGAGTTCAATTCTCGTAGGGACCGCTTCTGGGCCTGTAGCTCAGCGACCAGAGCGTTTGGCTCATAACCGAGAAGACCTAGGTTTGAATCCTAGCAGGCCCACCATTTTCGCCTTCGTGTAGACCTGGAACTACGCCTCGCCTCCTAAGCGGGGAATTGCGAGTTCGACTCTCGCCGAGGGCACTCCGTACCATAGGCACTTGACAGATTTTGCCGACAATGAGTAGATGGCGACTCGTCCGCTCGGTACGCGGAAGAGGGGGTTTCGAGTACCCCTGTCGGCTCCAAGGTATCATGCGATTGTGGTGGAATGGCAGTCACGCCAGCTTGAGGTGCTGGTGAGGGAAACCTCGTGGGGGTTCGATTCCCCCCAATCGCACAATGGCCGGTTGGTGGAATGGCAGTCACGCGAGACTTAGGATCTCGTGCCTCACGGCGTGAGGGTTCGATTCCCTCACCGGCTACAACGCGACCGTGGTGGAATGGCAGTCACGCATGGCTCAGAACCATGTGACCGAAAGGTCGTGGGGGTTCGATGCCCTCCGGTCGCACAAAGATCAGATGTTCATGCCTTCGGAATCAAGTGCCTCGTCGTCCAAGGCTTCTTTGTCTCGGATTCGGGCCGCTTCATCCACCAATGCGTTTACCAGCTCGTCGGAACTGAAATTCCTTCTATTCTTCGGATGAACCTTCAGTTTCTCAAGATCTACCTCATCGTTTCGGTGGTCGAGATACCACTGTTGCGCGGGGGAGAGATCTTCTCGGCGGATGCGGATCTGCTCAATGATGTCTACGCCAGCATCGAGTTGGGTCCGAACCCAATCAGACAAGGAGATCTTCGACTTCGCGGCCATGGCCTCGTAGTTGCGTTTCTGCCGGGGCGAGACTCGAACTTGAACGATTTCTTGCTTCTCGGTCGTCATGGTGAGCACCTCCAATGTGCAGTACAACTGTGCTCACGATTTAGAATTCCAGTCAAGGACTTTTTTTGCCGGTGTGGAGGAATGGCAGTCTCGGACGCCTTAAAATCGTCTGCCCTCACGGGCGTGCAGGTTCGATTCCTGTCGCCGGCACCATCTGATAGGATTCGCGCTTGAAGGTGAATGGGTCGGCATCGAGGCTCGCGGGGGAACGGTCCAGTACCCTGAAAAACGGCGAGCGAGACGTGGCACTGTTCGGCCCCGCTCGGTGGGGAGCCGAACTCACCTTCTTGAAAAGAACTTGTTGATTGTGGTCGTGTGAGAACCGGAATCTCACAACCGACACCACCTTTCTGTTCGTCAGATCGGCTGGTGTAATCATTCGTTTTTTTCGCCCCTCTGGTGGAATGGCAGTCACGCCGGACTCAAAATCCGGTGGTCGCAAGACCGTGCGAGTTCGATTCTCGCGGGGGGCACTACACTACCAACCAAACTGAAAAAAAAACCCGTAGAATGAGGTGAACCCATGAACGCCGCTGTACTTGTCCTCGACGTAGGCATGCGCCCTCTCCGGGTGGAGAACTGGCAGCGTGCCATCTGCGACCTGTTCCTCGGAAAGGTTGAAGTTCTCGAATACTCCAAGGACCGCACCATCCAGGGGGCGAACCGTGCGTGGCCGATGCCCTCGGTTGTCCGTGTCTTGCACAACTTCAAGCGGGATCGCATTCGCGTGAAATTCTCGCGTCTCAACATCTATACGCGAGACGGTTTCAAGTGTCAGTATTGTGGTCAGCGGTTCCTTTCGGAAGATTTGACCTTTGATCACGTGATTCCTCGATCACGTGGTGGCAAGACAACTTGGGAGAACATCGTCACAGCTTGTGGTGGTCCAAAGGGATGTAACCCTAAAAAGGGTGATCGCACTCCTGAAG
>Ga0075029_100001631_pt1 | contig 12815 bp, 14 predicted proteins | sample LitLauG_LLR_2013_FD_71391 | JGI IMG/M metagenome (GOLD analysis project Ga0075029, IMG submission 71391) | Freshwater sediment microbial communities from North America - Little Laurel Run_MetaG_LLR_2013 | ecosystem: Environmental > Aquatic > Freshwater > Creek > Sediment | place: USA...
ATCAACAGGCCTCCGACGATGAGAATCCAACAGAGCATGCCCAGATGCTCTCTTCATAGCATGCTTCTGCTGAATCTCATCCTGCCAATCGACGTGACTTTTTCAACACCCACGCCTGATAGCGTCAACCAATTCGGCCCGTATTTCCACGCCCCTCCCCAGAACTGATCTCCAGGTCACAGCTTCACCGGATCGCGGAATTATCACTTAAGAAGCGGATGTGGACGAAACTGGACCACTCGACCTCATCGTGAAACACTTTTCCGTCAGCACTTCCAGTTGTTTTGTTCCACACGGCCCAACTCTGTCCTTCAAATGCGTCATCCACCGAGAAAACGACTCCGTCTTTGAACGACCATCCATAGAGCACATAGCAAGTATGCTCATCAGCTCGGTAGTGCTCTTCAGCTGCTAGAACGTGGCCGCCCTCGCTCGCTGTGCGATTGGCGGTGACACTCTGCGCTTGGTCATAGCAAGCTTTTTGCTCAGCCAGTGTGGCCTTCTTCGCCTGACCCCATACCAACCCGGCAAAAATAGTCAACACTGCTATCGTTTTCACGAAGTGTTTCATAAGTGGCGCTCCTTAGTTGTGGTTTTCGCGGCTGAGCGGGTATCGCTCGCTTGCACCAACGTACTACGGTTGTGATGGCTTTTAAGGAAAAATGATCTCATCTTCGGGCCCCGCTCATTGTTTAGCTAACCGGTATGTGACACGGATCACTTCCGCGACTTCTCCCGAAAGCGTCGTACGCGGTGACGTTCTCGGCAGCGAATGCGACAATATTGTTGATCCACGCGCTCGGGTGATCTCATGTCTGAAGTCGAAACCCTGATAATTTCCACTCTGCCGCGGGAGCCGCTGAGCGACGAACAACTCGGTCTGCTCATCACATCGGGTTTAGCCCAGCGGTTGGAGGCCCTGACCGATGTTCCATCGGACGGCTTGCTGAGTCAGACCCAGTACCGCATGCTGGACGATCTCATCATCCGCCAGACCGAAACCCTGGGGGAGTTCGCTCTGGCCAGTCCGATGGTGCGAGAAAGATTGCACGCTTGGCGGGTTCATCCGTCGGGAATATTCCTGACCGAACGCTTTGCTGCCGCCCTGGTCAAGGCGGTTCGCTATCACCAGCGCGTTGCCCTTCCGCCGCTCGATCCCGGCATTCCTGTTGCCAAGCGCAAGACCGTGGACGAGTTGCGCGCAGCCTTCAAGATTCTCCGCGCGAAATACAGCACGGCTAAGAAAAAACCCAGAATCGCGGAAGTCGTCGCGCAATTCCAGGGAGTGGTGCAAGACGGCGGGTTTTCGCATCTGGGAGCGAATATTGACTCCTGGAATTCGTTCTTCAGGGCGCGCTCCGAATTCGTGTTGGAAATGCTGAATCGGCCACGTCTTTCCCCGGCAGCGCTCTACGATGCGTGGCTGGCTTGGGCTACTCATTACGAACAAGAAACCCTGCGCCAGAAAATCTCCTCCCTGAACCTGTAAGTAAAAAACATTCCCCGCTTATAGGTTCTCACCACGCCTACCTATACGATCTGCGCGTGAACCTTCGTCGTATTCGCGGCTTCTTGTTACTCGCCCTGCGAGATGTGGAACTGGCGACGGGCGTTCCGGCCTACCGGCTGTCCAAAGCGGAGTGGGGACGAATTCAGCTCAATGAAGCCGAACAGAATGCTCTGGAGCGATTTTATGAGGCTCGTTGGCGCATGGCGACGCAAGATGTGCCTGCACCGGAGGAGATGATGTTGAAGTAGAAAGCCCCGGGAGTCCCGCGCCTCACGGTTGGGCTCCCGGCGCCTCGGGATTGATTGTTATGGGAAAACAAACTAGCACAACCACGCCTGTCACGAGAAATAAATTCTCCCGCGACAAGGTTTGCGCCTCAGCCGACTTGCCGCATCTCAACGCCGGTCTCTCACAGCAAGTGTCGCGCCTGCTCGTCGGTGCGTGCAAGTCGCTCCCCTGGTCCTACTCGATCCCCGTCGCGCACCTCGCGAAATGCGCCTTTTGCGGAAAGATTGTGGCGCCCGTCGTGCTCGCTGACGACCAGGAAATTAACGTCGAAATTTTCCTGGACGACGTTGGCGTTACGCGCCTGGAGTTCTCGGCGCCACACCGCTGTGCGCGGAGCATTCGCTATGCAGATTTTCTCCGAGAGTCGATTGACGAGGATGGCCGGTGATGGTTCCCGCGTTCACATCGCCACGTGCTGCGGCTGAATGGTGGATCGATCAGGGATTTTCGCCCGTGCCCATTCCCACCATGAGCAAAAATCCGGGGAAGCTTCATACCAAGTGGCAGGACTTGCGCATCGACGCCACGAACGTGGCACAGTTCTTCAACGGAAAAGTGCTAAACATCGGAATCCTGCTCGGCTTGGGAGACGCCGCCGACGCCGATTTGGATTGGCCCGAGGCAGAAGCGATTGCACCTGCGTACCTTCCGCCTACGGGAATGGTCTGGGGCCATGGGGCGACGCCGCGAAGCCATTATCTTTATCGCAGCCCGGATGCGGTCACGAAACAGTTTCGCGACCCCTTGCAACCGGACGAAAAAAAGCCACCCGTCGCGGAACTTCGCGCCCGGAAGACAGATCATGGAATCGGGCTGCAGACTGTAGTTCCGCCCGGCTTACATCACACGGGCGAGAAAATTGAGTTCGCATCCGCCGACGCACCGGCCATTGTTCCGCCCGATGTGCTCTTAGGCGCCCTGTCCAAGATCGCCGCAGGCGCACTCCTGGGGCATTACTGGCCTGCCCATGGGCGCCATGATGCCATGCTCGCCTTGAGCGGGATTCTGGCCCGTGCGGGTTGGGCGGAAAAGGACGCAGCGAAGTTTTGTCGTGAGCTGTACGCCGCCGTGCCTACGCACGATCCGGCTCAGGTTCATCGCAGCGATTCCGAGATCGTCAGCACCTACGAGAAATTCGCCGCCGGTGAAGAAATCACCGGCTTTCCGTCACTGGCGAAAGTCATCGATCAGCGCGTGATCGTCACGGCCTTGGACTGGCTGGGAATCAAAACGCAGGTTGCAGACTGGCGCGCGCACCTGATCCGTGCCGGTGAAGATGGTCCCCCGCTGCGTCTGTTGGCCAATGCGTGCATCGCGTTCCGCGAAGCGCCCGAACTGGCAGGAGCGCTGGGCTATGACGAATTCGCCGGTCGCGCTGTGGCCCTACGCCCTACGCCCTGGCGAAAATCCGCTGGTCCCCTGACCGACGATGACGATCTCCACGCTACGGAATGGCTGCACCATCAGGGAATTTGTGTTGCCACGAAAACAGCAACGGAAGCGGCGCAAGCCGTCGCTGGGGAAAACCGCTATCACCCGCCACGTGATTATCTCCGTAGCCTGGTCTGGGATGAAACCGTTCGTCTCGACTCTTGGCTGTCAACTTATTTCGGAGTGACTGAAACGCCCTACAGCCGGGCGGTGGGTTCCCGGTGGTTGATTGCTGGCGTGGCGAGAATTTTTGAACCCGGCTGCCGCGCCGATCAGGTTCTCGTTCTCCATGGCGCTCAAGGTATCGAAAAATCCAGCGGCTTGCGTGCTATCGCCGGGGATCAGTGGTTTTCCGATCACCTAAGCACTCTAGGAAACAAAGACGCACGCCAGGAAATGCAAGGCGTTTGGATCATTGAAATTTCCGAACTCTCGGCTCTACGTCGTGCGGAAGTTGAGCAGGTGAAAAACTTTATCAGCACGCGGGTGGATCACTTCCGACCGAGCTACGGTCGGCGCGCCTTGGATTATCCCCGGCAGTGTGTTTTCGCCGCCACCAGCAACGCCGACCGTCCGTTCACTGACGAAACCGGCAACCGGAGATTTTGGTCGGTGGACTGCGGACGTGTAGAGGTTGGGGGACTGACCCGCGACCGCGATCAACTCTGGGCCGAAGCGCTCGTAAGGTTCCGCGCTAGTGAACCTTGGTGGTTCGAAAGCCCAGAACTCATCAGCCTGGCCGAGAGCGAACAGCGTCAACGTTACGAACACGGCTCCCGTGATGATTTGATCGAGCGTTGGATCGAGAATCCCCACGCTCGTGAACTTGAACAACCATGGGACACGGAACTGCCCTGGCTTGGCTCCGAGCAGGGCAAGATCAACATCACGGATGTGCTCGTTCACGGGCTGGGAATTGAGCCGCCGCAGATTCGTCCCGCCGATGCGCGCGAAGTTGGTCGGTTTTTGAGATTTTTGCGTTACACGCAAGTACAGGAACGCAGCGGAAAATTTCGCGGGACAAGGTTTTTCGTTGCTCCGGCTTCACCACTGGAAAAGCTCGCGGAAAGGTAAAAACATGATCAGAAAAAGTCAGAAAGGTTTTCCAATTTCTCATCATCGGCACGTCGCCAAAAAGCTCGCCCGGCTTGACGGCGAACTGCGCGAGGTGCTCGGCACACTGCGCACCGAGAAGAGCAAAGATGCGGCGTTGAAATGCGAGTTTTGGCTTTCCCGGCTCCGCGCCACGTTGGACAATCAACTGCTCCGCGATTTTCCCGCCGAGCACTCGCCATCCGTCTATTTCCCCGGATCGCCGGAACCAACGTCCGCGACGGAGACGCCTGCAGCGCCCGAATCTACGCCCGTGGCGAAAACCGAGACGGCGACCACGCCCGAGCCCATGGGGGAAACGCCGGTGGAGAGAGTCGTACTCACAGAGCGCGTATGAAAAATTTCACCTACAAGCCGCGATCCCGCTTTCAATGGCTGGTCCGGGCAAAGCAGACGCGAAACAGCGTTCATCCCCCGGCGTCGTCACCGCCTGCACCACGACCAGCGCCACCGGCGCCAATGCCACCAACAACGCCGACGCCGACGCAAATTGAAATCCCGGACGATGAGGAATCAAGCGAGTCCCGGGTGTCGGCCAAGAAAGTCAAACTCACCCAGGCGACTCGCTGTATTTGCGGTCACCAACATGGAGATCATCACACCGAGCCGACGCTCCACAGTCCCGAGAGTGGCGCCTTTTACTGCATCTCGAAACACTGCTCATGCAGCGTGCGGGTCGGTATGGCGCACACCCTGTTGCCCTGTCCGTGCGAGCACTTCCGGGCTACGGCAACAGGTGAGCCTAAACTGACGCGTCCCAAGTGCGTTTCGTGGACGCCCTGTGGCGCGTGCGGACACCCGCGCGGGTGGCACTGCACGAAACGCACGAGCAAGAAACCGGAGCCGTACCAAGGATTCACGACCGAGGACGGAGTTCCCTATGTCTGTTCGCACTTTGACCAAGCAGCAAACCCGGTGTCGTACCGCTGCACCAGCAACGCCTGCGCGGTGTCCGAAGACGGCAAAACCTTTTGCTCGTGCAAGAAATTCATCAATCCGTTTTTACGCCGACGAGCGAAATCAACGACGACGCCGCGCGCCAAGAGGGTTAAGGCCATCGGCGATCCGATCACGGCGCCGATGCCAGTTGAGGAGTGCCAACCATGAAAACACCTTTCCCGGAAGTATGGGACCTGTGGTGCCGCGACGCTGCCGAATATCCTTTTGACGATCCTAGAGCAGCACGGATTGTGAAAACCACTGATGGGAGCTTTTGCCCAAAACTGTTTGGCAAGAGCGATCTGGCTTTTTTCGACACGTTGGAAAAAGCACAGAAGTACTGTGAAGTGCTGCTGGTCTTTGATGGTGTGCCATTAGAGGGGAGCTCATGGGAGCTTGTTGGGTGGTCGGAAGAGTGCCAGGGGTCGGAAGCGTCGCTGCGCAGGTACTTCGAAGAACTTCGATCTCGTCTGGATCAAAGACGCGTCATGGAGAATGACAAGCGCGAGTAGCCCGGAAACGCCATGGGGGACAGACCCGCGCGATTAGAGCACCGTCATAGCGTCACGCCTGACCGTGGTGACGCTTCTTCCGGCGCGGGTGGGGAATCAGGGCTGGCGCAACGAAATTCGCTGCTATAGCGGCTGCGATGGCGAATTCCGGCCTAGGCGCCGAACTGCAATGGCATTGCAGCCCAAAATGTCGTCAGCGCACGTATCGCAAACGGTTGGCGACGGAGACGCGCTTTTATTCGGGAGCTTGATTCTGGAGGTTCGCCCATGAACAACCTGACCACACCGTCCGTCACGGAATGGTTGACAGCAGCGGAAGCGGCCAAGCATTTGAAAGTAAGACCGCGTACGCTGCTCCTGTGGGCGAGAGAAGGGAAAATTCGGGGTTACCAGCTATCAGGTGTTGTCCGTCATGTGTGGCGCTTCCGACAGTCAGACCTAGACGATGCTATGCTGTCCGTGTCATCCGCTGACTCTGCTGATAAGGGGGCAGCATGAGAGTACAGCGACACGCAAGCGGGTCCGTGCGCTATGACAAACGGCGCAAGACCTGGAATTACCTCTGGTATGACGGCTCAACTCGCCGTTCAAAGCTAATCGGAACCAAGCAGGAATATCCGACCAAGGCCGCCGCGTGGAAAGAAGTAGATCGGCTCAGCCCAGGTGCGGTCCAACCCAAAACACAGGACGGAGATACGGTGCGGGAAGTGATTGCACGATATGAAGAGGAACGGATGCCATCGCGCCAGTCCACGGCGCGTGTGTATCGCTCTTTCCTCAAGAATCACGTCCTGCCCAAGTGGGGAGACACGCTCATCCGTGACGTGCAACCCCGCCCGGTTGAGCTGTGGCTCCGGGACCTACCGTTAGCACCCAAGTCAAAAACGCACGTGCGGTCCCTCATGCACGGGCTTGTAGAGTTTGCGATGTGGGCCGGTGTGCTGGACATCGGGCGTAATCCCGTCTCGCTTGTCAAGAACAAGGGCGCTACACGGAAAGTGCGGAAGGCTCGGAGTCTCACGGTGGAGCAATTTCACGCCCTGCTGAAAGAGCTACCGGAGCCCTTCGCAACAATGGCCCTACTTTGTGTGTGCTTGGGACTTCGCATCAGTGAGGCTCTTGCGCTGCGATGGTCTGACGTGGACTGGTTACGCTCACGCCTCAGGATCCGGCGCGGCATCGTGGCCCAAGTTGTGGACGATGTGAAGACGGAAGGGTCTGCCAAGACGTTTGGTCTTGCTGAGGACTTGTTGTCACGGCTCAAAGTCTGGAAACAGGCAAGCCACTTCAGTGAGGCCGGTGATTGGGTCTTTGCCAGTCCGGTCAACATCGGCAAGCTACCCTATTCCTACACTATTCCTACACTGGGACGCGGCGGATACTCGGACACGCATCAGAAGCCGCTGGACTCGGGCACCTCACCACGCACAGCTTCCGGCACACATACCGCAGTTGGCTTGCTTCGGTCGGTACGCGGCTCGATGTCCAAAAGCAGTTAATGCGACACTCTACAATCGCCATGACGATGGACACGTACGGGGAGGTGATCGGGAATGAAGCGAGCACCGCAAGTTTGAAGATCGCCGAGCTGGCATTCCGTGGAAACGGAGCGCAAGCAGAGCGCGAATCCAGTTAACCCCTTTAAATTTGGTCGGGGCGATAGGATTTGAACCTACGACCCCCTGCGCCCAAGGCAGGTGCGCTACCAGGCTGCGCTACGCCCCGACTGTGAAGGATTTACGCGATATTTCCTCTGCGTCCATCCTAAAGGCAGGTGCGCAATTCGCGCAAGGATTCGGTCCACTACCCGCTCATCCTCTGCAAGGTATAATCACTCATCGGGTATGCTCAAGCCGCGCTATGCGTTGGTGGCGTATGTGAAAAGTCCGGCCGGAGAGTTCGTCGAGAACCTCCGCCGTGAGCTGCATCCCGATCTCCCTCACATGCCCGCCCATCTCACCATTTTGCCCCCGCGTGTGTTGCAGGGCACAGAAGGCGAAGCGTTGCAGCTGCTCGAGCGCCTTTGCGGCCAGGAAGAGCCCTTCGACGTGACTCTGGGCAGCATGGAGACCTTCATCCCGGTGACCCCCACCGTATATATCCGGGTGGAGGGGGCCTCCCGATTGTGCGATCTGCACAACCGCCTCAATACCGGCGCCCTCGCCTTCCGCGAAGAATGGCCCTACATTCCCCACCTCACTCTGGTGAAGATGAGCGCGGAGCAGCCCGCGAAGAGTGCCTTCGAGTTCGCCCGCGAGCGCTGGGACTGCTATTCCGGAAACCGCCGCATCCTGCTGGAAAAGCTGACCTTTGTCCGCGAAAAAGAGCAAAACTGCTGGGTCGATGTGGCCCCGGTTCCCCTTGGCCGCACCCTGGTCCCGCACTAAACCTTCCGTAATCGATTTCCAGTTACTCCGGCCGGGTGCCCATGGCCCTAGGTACATCTCACTCCCGTGCGTTGAAATGCCCCTTTCGGCACTGTAGATAAAGAACAGGCAATGTATCCGGAAGACCCGCCAAACGCCAGTTCTGGCGCGGGTTTCCGAGATGACGGGAGACAACATGCAGATCGGAGTTTACGGTTCGGGCTACCTCGGAACAGTGATTTCGGCCTGCTTGGCGGATTTCGGCACTCCCGTCTCCTGCTGCCATCCTGATCGCTCGCGCATGGTCGAAATGGCTCAGGGCAATATCCCCTTCTTCGAAAAGAATCTGAAAGAGATCATCCGTCGCAATGTTCGCGCCGGCCGGCTCGCTTACTCCACCGACATCGAATCGTTCGCGCGCAAGACGCAGGTAATTTTCCTGGCTGAAGACAAAGCGGAAGGTCTCGCCGACGTGGCATTGCGCATCGCGCGGCTCGCCGCCAAGCCTCCGATTCTCACCATTGTCACGCCCGTTCCCGTCGGCACGGCGAAGACGCTAGAAAAGACCATTACCGACGCGGGCCTGCAGGCCTCGATCGTATCCCAGCCCATGTTCTTTACCGATGGCTGCGCGGTTGAGGATTTCAACTGGCCCGACCGCCTGATTCTGGGCTCGAATTCGAACGAAGCGGTGCAGATTCTGAAGCAGATTTTCCATCCGCTGGTCATGCGTGGAGTGCCCGTGATCGTGACCAACCAGTCGACCGCCGAACTGGTGCGCGAAGCCGCCACCGCCTTCGTGGCGACCAAGATCTCCTTTATCAATGAAGTCGCGACCCTCTGCGAACGGGTGAATGCCGACGCGGTGAACCTGGCGCTGGCGTTGGGACTCGACAAAAAGATCGCTCCCCGCTGTCTGCAACCCGGCGCGGGCATGGGCGGCGTCTTCGCCGAGTCGGACATGGATTCGCTAGCCGAGTTGGCCCAGTCGCACGGCGTCTCGCTGAAAGTGCTGGGCGCGGCCCGCGACGTAAATCACACGCTGGCCGATCGCCTGGTCGACAAAATTGCCGTCGCGCTGAATTCGGTCGAGAACAAGGAAGTCGGCATCCTCGGCCTGGCCTTCAAGCCGAACACCAACTCCGTCGCCGGATCATCGTCCGTGCGGCTGGCCGAAAACCTCGTCTCGAAAGGCGCTCGCGTGCGCGCCTACGATCCGGTCGCCATTCCCGAGGCCAAGACGCGGCTCAACGGTTCCGTGCGTTATTGCGACTCCGCCTATGCTGTGGCCGAAGGCTCGGACGCTCTCGTCGTGGGAACGGGCTGGCCCGAATTCCGCGCCCTCGATTTCGACCGCATCAAGCACCTGCTGAAAAAGCCTGTCATCGTCGACACCAAGAACCTGCTGGATTCAACCCGCCTGCGCGCCCTGGGATATGAGTACGTCGGCGTCGGCCGCGGCTAGAATCACAACTGCGGGTGGAGTTGCAACGCATGTGGGGACAGCCGCCTTCGGCTGTCCAAGCTCGGGCGAAGCCCGGCGCAGCGGCCCGACTCCTAGCTTTCCTTTCTCCAACTTCAGATCATCCCCTGCGCTAATATTTCCCGATGTGGTGGACCATCTTCACTGCTGCTGACCTCTACATCGGTCTGATCGTGCTGGATGCGATGGCGCCCTCGATCCCATCCGAAAAGCTCGGCCGTGTGCGCACCGCGCGGAAAGTAATCCTGGCGCTGCTGGCTGCCTCGGCGATCGTGCTCGCGGTGCAGATCACCCACCGGCTGTCATGGCTCCGCTAGTGCGGGTGCCCCATTTCTCGCGTTTTGGGCGAGAAGTGGGGACATCACACAACGAGCCCGCAGTTGCTATAATCAATCGCAGTGGTGGGAATAGCTCAACTGGCAGAGCACCGGACTGTGGCTCCGACGGTTGCGGGTTCGATTCCCGTTTCCCACCCCAAGTTTTGCAAAGTTCATGTGGCGACCGCCGCCTCGGCCGTCAAAGCCAGGGCGAAGCCCGGCGCCATGTGCAAATCAGCCAACGCCGAATGATCTTGTTCTCGCGGCCCCGTAGCTCAACTGGATAGAGCATCAGACTTCGGATCTGAGGGTTGGGGGTTCGACTCCCTCCGGGGTCGCCATACTCTGGCCAGTTCATTTTGCAACTCCGCCTGATTTCAGCAGTTGCATTCTGGGGGTTGTCCCCCGTGGCGCGCGCTTTTCGCCTGCGATACAATGCCGGTTCGGCCTTTCGCGCGTGAAGCGCATCTTCCACCTCCGCGCCTCCTCATCCCAACTCGGCCCGCTCGAAGAGCGTCTGCTCGAAGCACTGTGGCAGCGCGGTCCGGCGACCGTCCGTGAGTTGCTTGAGGGCGACGGCGGTTGTCACGACCTCGCCTACACGACCGTCATGACCACGCTCGACCGTCTCTTCAAGAAAGGTGTACTGACCCGCGAGGCCGAAGGCCGCGCCTTCCGTTACGCTGCGCGCTTCACCCGCGAAGAATTGCACCGCGAAGCGGCCGGCGAAGCCGTGCGCCAGATGCTCGACGCCAGCCCCGCTTCGTCGTTACCCCTGTCGTATCTGGTCGAAATCCTCACCGAGCGGGACGTACAGTTGCTCGATGACCTGCAACAACTGGTCGAGAACAAGCGTCGCGAATTGCGCTCCGCCGAATCGCGCAACAACGCGCTGAAAGGCAAGGATAAGGAATAATGTTTGCCGCGCGTGGCATCGCTGTCTCTTTTTCGGTGTTCGTCATGGTGTACTGCGCACTGTCGCTGGCCGTCTGCTTCGTCTGGCGCTCGTTCCTGCTCCACGCCCAGCACTACCCCGTCCGGCGGATCGCTGACCTGCTCTTTGCCTTGCGAATTTTCCCGCTCACAACTGCAGCCGTCATCACCGCTGCATTCACCGTGCCCTCGTTTCTCCTGCTCGAGCCGCGAGCCATCGAAGAACCCATTGGCGAGATTCCCCTGGTGCTGGGCCTCTGCGGCGCTGCCCTTGGGATCTTCGGCTTCCTGAATGCGGCCCTGGCGATGCACCGTGCTTCCCGCGCCATCAGCGGATGGACCCGCGGCGCTCAGCCCATCGCAGCCTCCGCCCCGGTGCCGGTTTTACGGATCGTGCGCCCCGTCCCCTCGATGATCGCCGCCGGGATCGCGCGCCCCAGAGTACTGCTGTCAGGAGCGGCCGAAGCCGTGCTCAGTGCGAACGAAATGCAGGCTGCTCTGAACCATGAAGTGGCGCACGTGCGCCGCCGCGACAATTTCAAAAAGCTTTTGCTGCGCTTCGTGGCCTTCCCGGGAATGTCTGACCTGGAGGCCACATGGCTCGAAGCCACGGAAATGGCCGCCGACGATGCAGCTGTCTCGAACGCCGGTGAGGCGCTCGATCTGGCCGCCGCGCTTATCAAACTTTCCAAGCTGGGCCCGGCAGAGCCTCCGGTAGACCTGACGGCGGCGCTGATGCACAGCCCCGCCTCTACCATGAATGCCCGGGTAGAACGCCTCGTCGCTTGGAGCGATTCGCGCCTCGTCCCGCCCCGAAGATACTCTCCCTGGTACGGAACGACCACAGCTTTAGCCACCGTCGCGGTGTTCGCCGTTACCTACAGCCAGTTGCTGGTCCACGTGCACACCGCTACGGAGTGGCTGGTACGGTAGGAAGGTTTCCCGCAGTCTTCTCAGACAAATGCTTAGAAATTTACCCGCACGCCTAACTGCGCCGCGAAGGGAATCCCAACGGTTGTGCCCGGCCCGAAGAAATCCCCCAGGCCGCCGCCCGGAATCTCCAGTTGTTTCAGGCTGGTGACGGGAACCTGCTGGCTTGGGGCGCAGGTGGGGAAATCGCGACAGATCGTCGTGGCGTTGCCGGACGCGATGTCGCCGGGAATCAGCGGGAGTGCGCTGATATTGGCTACATAGTTCGCGCCGGGATTGTTGCGGTTGAACACGTTGAAGAACTCGGCGAAGGGGCGAACTTCCCAGCGCTCCCCAAACTTGAACGGACGCGTAATGCGGAGATCCATCTGGATATACGACGTGCCGCGAAAGACGTCGAGAGCGGTAGCAACGCCGTTCACCGAGATACGCTGGCTGTTGTCGGCGGTCGTGATGGTGAAGGGGCGCGCGGACTCGGCTTGGGTCATGGTGGTTAGTTCGAAGCCGCCGGGAATGTGCACCGTGCCTGCGAGCACGAACCGGTGCCGAACGTCTTCGCCCGACGGCCCGTAATCGCCGGGACCGAACGCGTGCAGAGGATTGCAGACTCCGTTCACATAATCAAACAGCTCGCCCAGCACGCATCCCCAGGTTTGCGCCTTGGAGAAAGTGTAATTCGCAACCAGGTTAAAGCGTTTCGATACGTTGCCCTGCAGGTGAAGCATCAGAGCGTTGTAGCTGGAGCGGTTGTCCGACTTGAAAATGTTCACGTTGGGCACGACGCTCTGCTGGTCCAGATCGTAGTTGGGGTCCGACGCGGGGATGAGGGGCGTGAAAAGATTGACGTCGCTGGTATAGCTGTAGGCGCGGTATCCGTGATTGCCCTGCTCGTGAGTGTAGTCGGCGCTCATCGTCCAGTGTTCGTTGAAAGCGTGCTCAACGCCACCGGTGATGTGGATGGCGTAGGGCGTCTTATAATTTGAGTCGACGACG
>Ga0075029_100001633_pt1 | contig 12806 bp, 8 predicted proteins | sample LitLauG_LLR_2013_FD_71391 | JGI IMG/M metagenome (GOLD analysis project Ga0075029, IMG submission 71391) | Freshwater sediment microbial communities from North America - Little Laurel Run_MetaG_LLR_2013 | ecosystem: Environmental > Aquatic > Freshwater > Creek > Sediment | place: USA...
GCTGAATCCCTCAAAGTTCCTCAGGCACAGTTACTGGCCAAGGATGGAATGATAATTGACCGACAAAACAAGGAGCGCCGGGTCGGTTACGGCCAGTTGACCAAAGGGCAAGAAATTGAAAGGCACCTCAGAGCCAAGCCAGTCTTGAAAGATCCCTCCGAGTTCACGGTGATGGGCAAGGGGCAAGTGCACAGGGATGCGCGAGAAAAGGTCACGGGTAAGGCCCAATTCGCCGGTGATATCCGCGTGCCGGGCATGCTTTATGCCAAGGTGCTGAAGCCGCCGGCCCATGGGGCGAAGTTGAAAACCGTGGACACTGAGCCGTGCAGACAAGTCGCCGGCATCCGGGTCGTTCGGGAAGGTGACCTAGTCGCGGTGTTGCATGAGTTGCCGGATATGGCGGAAGCCGCGCTGACGAAAATCAAAGCCGATTTCGAGCCTTCGCCTTCCGGCCTCAGTGACAAGAATATTTTTGACCACATGCTCAAGGTGTCTTCGGCGTCGCGGGTCGTGGCTGAAGGAGGCAATCTCGAAGACGGCAGAAAGCTGGCACAGAAGAAATTCGAGACGACCTACCTGAACAGCTATGTCGCTCATGCACCGATCGAAACCCACACCGCACTCGCCAAAATCGAAGGCGACAAAGCCACTGTTTGGGCTTCAACCCAGACTCCTTTCGCTCTGCAGGAGCAGATTGCCCGTACCATTGGTCTTGACGCCAAAAACGTCCGCGTTATTGTCCCGTTTGTTGGTGGCGGGTTCGGCGGGAAAACACGCCATCTGCAGGCGCTCGACGCCGCCCATCTAGCCAAAGCCGTGGGCAAACCCGTACAAGTGATGGCCAATCGCGAGGAGGAATTCTATTACGACACGTTCCGGCCGGCGGCGGTGGTCAGAATCAACTCCGGCATTGATGCCTCGGGGAAAATAGTGTTTTGGGATTATGACGTTGCCTGTGCGGGCGAACGGGGCTCGCAACAGTTCTATATCATTCCTCATCACCGCACGGTGTCGCGTGATGCCACTCCAGGGGGACCGGCCGCGCATCCCTTTGCTACCGGTCCATGGCGCGCCCCGGCCAACAATACGAACACCTTTGCCCGCGAATCGCAAATCGAAATGATGGCAGCAGCGGCGGGGATTGATCCCGTCGAATTCCGCCTTCAGCACCTGAGCGATACCCATCTGATTGCGGTTCTTAAAGCTGCCGCAGAACGATTCGGCTGGAAGCCGGCGAAGGGTCCAAGCAAGCGGGGCTACGGTGTGGCTCTCGGCATAGATGCCGGTACTTATGTCGCCGCTATCGCCGAAGTCGCGCTTGACGTCCAAAGGGGCGCGGTTCAGGTAAAGCGCGTGGTCAGCATTCAAGACATGGGCGTGGTCGTCAACCCCGAGGGCGCAGCAAGACAGATGGAAGGGGGCATCACAATGGGAATGGGTTATGCGCTCACCGAAGAGGTTCATTTCAAAAATGGAGCAGTCTTGGAAAGGAACTTCGACACATACGAAATTCCGCGCTTCTCCTCGGTGCCGAAAATCGAGACTGGCTTTATTGAATCAGAAGCCGCGTCGCAGGGCGGCGGTGAACCCGCCATCATTGTGATGGGTGCAGTCATTGCTAATGCGATCTTCGACGCCACCGGTGCTCGAGTGCTTCACTTGCCCATGACGCGCGAGCGAATCAAGGAAGCCCTTCGCACGGTCCAAGTAGCTTAGTCGTGGCTCCCGACATAAAAGGCCACAGGCCATCCCAATGGGGATTGCCAGCGGTTCGACACAATGCGCCGCCGAATGTGAGTCAACTTCACTCACCAGGGTCCTGCAAGAGTGAGCAAGGTTCATGACCGAACCCAATCCGGGGATGCTTTGATGCTTCGGCGCGCAGAGGAACAGCGGCGGCGAATAGAGGTATAGATCGAGTTTCTCGCTCCGCCAGGAGAACGAAGACTACTTAGCTTGGCACCAGGGAGTCACGATCGAGAACGGAGGCTTACCCGACCGCCGGACCGGTGCCTCCACATTCATCTGTGATACTGGAAGTGTTGCGGACGCGAACCACCCACGGCGTCTCAAGCCTGAAAACCACTAAAATGTTGCTCTGTTTCTTTTCGCCGATACTGATGATAGCAACCAGGCGATGCCTGCATCCCCGTCAAGTCCTTTGTTATAAGTTACTGGCCGAGAGAGCTGCATTCTCCGCCTCACTCGCCACTGGCAATGCGGATTCTATGGAGCAAACCAGCCGTTTATGGCTAGCGACCATGGCGCAGCGCGCTTACGTCGGAATCACAGCGGGCTCAACCAATATTGATTGAGAGAGACAATGATATTCAGCTTTTCTGATTTTTCTCCAACCTAGAGTCACAGTAGAATTTCTCCGGTGGCAACTCAAAAGAAAGGAATCGCATGGATCGCCGTACGTTTCTAAGTGCCGCAACTGCTGCTGCCGCAATTGCCACTGGACTCCATCCCCTTCCGTCATTCGCCGATCCTGAAAAGCCTAAGCTGAAACCGATGGCGCTGGGTCTGCTCATCAGCCCGTATGGTGCGCCTGAAGCTACGATCAAGCGCGTTCGAGACATGGGGTTCTCGAACTGCTTCCTGTCGCTGGACGGCTACATCAGCAAGTTCACGCCGGATGCGGCGACGCAAATCGGTGAGCTGCTGGCAAAGTACGAGCTGATAGCAACGACAGTTGAAGTTGTGGGCCCTGAGCCACTTGAGTGGAACTTCGTTCAAGGCCCTTCCACCATAGGTCTGGTGCCACCGAAAACGCGCCCTGCGCGCCTCGATGCCCTAAAGCAGGTCTCGGATTTTGCGAGATTGCTGGGTGTCAGCCAGGTTCAGACGCACTGCGGTTTCATTCCGGAGAATCCTGCGGACGCGCTCTATTCCGGTTCGGTCGAAGCCATTCGCACCGTTGCGCAGCACTGCCAAAGCAATGGCCAGAACTTCCTGATGGAAACCGGCCAGGAAACCCCTACTACAATGTCGCGTGTAGTTCGAGACGTAAACATGTCAAACCTCGGGGTCGGCCTCGACACCGCCAACCTGATCCTTTACGGCAAGGCAAATCCAGTAGATGCAGTCGAGATTCTCGGGCCGCATGTGCGCAGCGTGCATGCGAAAGATGGGAAGTGGCCATCGGATCCGAGCAAGCTGGGCGAAGAAGTGCTCATCGGGCAGGGATTGGTCGATTTTAAGAGAGTATTCACGAAACTTCACCAGTTCGGGTATACCGGCGCTATCTCGATTGAACGTGAAACCTCGGGCCCTCAGCAGATTGAAGACGTGAAGAACGAAAAACTATATTTGCAGCGGATTCTGGATGAAGTGCTGTCCTGATCTCAGGGCTCACGTCCAGAACTGCATTGGAATCTAAGGAACAGCACACGTACTCTTGGAACGCGAGGACACATGAACCGTCGGGAGTTTCTGCAAACAGGGGCAGGAGTACTTTCAGCAATGTTGGTGCTCAATCCCCGCACAGTATTTGGCTATGAAGCGAACTCAGCAGTGCGGATTGGACTGCTAGGGTGCGGCAATCGTGGCTCGTCGGTCGCCGAGTCGTTTGCGCGGAATACGTCAGCACGAATCGTCGCTCTTGCGGATCTGTTTTCCGACAATCTCGCCGCTGGCCAGGATCGCTTCAATAAAATGAACGTGAGCCTTGGACAATCGCCGATCGACGGGAAGCTCCTCTTTCGTGGTCCGCATAGCTATGAGCAGCTTGCCAACTCGAACAAACTGGACGTTATCCAGATCTCGACGCCACCGTATTTCCACGTGCAACACCTGGGAGCCGCTGTCGCCGGTGGGAAGCATGTCTACTGCGAGAAGCCCGTGGGAGTCGACATTGCGCAAGCAAAACGTGCTCTCGAAATCGCCAAACGCGTAAAGCCGAACCAGAGTGTCGATGTCGGTTTCCAATGCCGTAATGCGCCACCCATCGCCGCTCTCGCTGCGAAAATCAAGGCAGGCGCACTGGGCAAGATTGCCACCGGTTGCGGCAATTACAACGCCCCGTTTTCTACCGAGAAGAAGCGCGAAGGCGAAGGAAAGGACGAATATCGCCTACGCAACTGGCTGTGGGACCGCATCCTCTCCGGCGACATCCTTGTCGAGCAGAACATCCACATCATCGACTTGTGCAATTGGATGCTCGGAGGGCACCCGCTGAAGGCTACCGCTACCGGCGGCCGCAACGTGCTCACGCATTACGGCGACTGCTGGGATAACTACCAGGTCGACTTTACTTATCCGAACGACGTTCACTTCTCGTTTAGCTCGACGCAGTTTGGCGCAGATGGCATGTTCGACGCAGGGCTGAAGCTGTTCGGCTCAAGCGGATCAGCGACGTGCCCGTACGCTGGACCGATCGCAATCACTGGCTCTAATGCTTGGTCGTGGCAGGATTCGAAGTCAACAGCTGCAGGTTCCGGCACCTTCGCCGCCAACGGCGCGTTTCTCGATAACCTCGAGTTCGCGGATCGCGAGAAGGAGCGCACATTCATCGACAGTATCGTTTCCGGCCCGGCTCATAACCAGATCGCCGAAGGTGTCGACACGGCACTGAGCTGCATCCTCGGCCGCATGGCCGGGTATCAGAAGCGCGAAGTGACTTGGGATCAAATGCTGGCTCAGAAGGAGAATTGGCAATTAGGATTCAGCCTGGAACAGTTTGCTTAGACACTCTCTACGGGTTGTGAATACGAGCTTGCAATAGTTCAGAGGAGGATAAAGGACGGCGGAGTCCCATTATATTAAAGATTATGCCTTCTACACGGGAGATTCGCGTTCCACGGGATTAGGGCTCTGTTCCTCTTTCAACAACCCACTAGGCTTGCAACTTTTTCGATCGAAATACTTTAGGTGTACTTCCCTAGTGCGTGCCTTCTGTATTCTTAGGCGCATGTTTTGTAACCCTAATTTTCCAGTAATACCGTCTCTCGCCTGATGGTGCTCCTCCAGACCCTCAACTCCGCACAGGCTGCTGCCAAAACCGTTGAAATGGTATGACGATATTTGTCGTTGAGGACTACAAGTTCGATGCCATCAAGATTGACGAGCCCGCCCTCGTGGCAACGATAGCGTTGCAGCAGTTCCGAGTGAAGCTGCTCACTACGACGGCTCGTGGGTTCGGCTGCCCGCGGTCACGTGCCTTTCCAGCTTGGCTGCCGGTCAAGAAACATCCGTCGGGAGAATGCAGTATTCTCAGCAGCCTTGCAGGACAAGAGTTATTGCACAAGCAACGGGGAGGTGCTAGGCTAGGCGAATAAAAGGCGAATACGCCCCGGAGCCCTTCATGTCCAGTCTCCAATCCTTAGCCCCGCGCCCACCAGCCAGTCTTGAAACCGTCCATAACATTCTCGGTTCGCTGGTCGCGCGTTACCGGCAGGAGGAAGTGCTGACCACGATCCGGCAGATCCCTGCCCGAGAAGCCAAGTTTCGTCCTATGCCAGTCTGGGTGACAAGTGCCTTGGCTGAGGCGTATCAGGCCAAGGGAATCCGAGAGTTGTACTCGCACCAGGCGGCGACCGCTGAACTAGTACGTGAGGGCAAGAACGTCGTTGTCGTGACGCCGACAGCATCTGGCAAGACGCTTTGCTACAACCTACCTGTTTTGAACGCAGTGCTTGAGAAGCCCGACACTCGCACCCTGTACCTGTTCCCGACCAAAGCGCTGGCCCAGGATCAATTGGCTGAATTGCAGGACCTTGGGAAACGCCTCGATGATAGTTTCGGAGTCTTCACATACGATGGCGATACGCCGAGCGACGCGCGCAAGGCCATTCGGGAGCGCGGCCACATTGTCCTGACGAATCCAGACATGCTGCACACCGGAATTCTCCCGCACCACACCAAATGGATGCGGCTGTTCGAGAACCTCCGCTACATCGTACTCGACGAATTACACACGTACTGCGGCGTGTTCGGAAGCCATCTGGCAAATGTGCTCAGGCGCTTGAAGCGAATCGCCAAATTCTACGGTTCCGATCCGCAGTTCATTTGTTGTTCTGCCACGATTGCGAATCCCGGCGAACTGGCTTCCCGCCTGATCGAGAAGAAAGTCGAAGTAGTCGAAGAGAACGGGGCACCCGCCGGCGAGAAGCTCTTCGTGTTCTACAACCCGCCAATGATTAACCGAAATCTCGGGATTCGCCGCAGCTACATCAACGAGGCAACACGGGTCGCCAAAGAGATTCTTGGTCGGAGGCTGCAGACTATCATTTTTGCCAATTCCAGGCTGCATACGGAAGTCATGCTCACCTACTTGCAGCAGGCGAATCCTCCCAAGCCCGGACTACCGGAACCGGTTCGCGGCTACCGCGGAGGCTACCTGCCAGGAGAACGACGAGAGATCGAACGTGGTTTGCGTGACGGCCGGATCCTGGGAGTTGTGGCTACGAATGCTCTCGAACTTGGAATCGATGTCGGCTCCCTCGACGCCTGTGTGATGGCTGGCTACCCGGGATCGATTGCCTCCACTTGGCAGAGGGCCGGCCGGGCCGGGCGACGGAGCGGGAGTTCATGCGCCGTGTTCGTTGCGTCTTCAGCTCCATTAGATCAGTTCATCGTGCAGCATCCCGACTACTTCTTCGGCAGCTCACCCGAACACGCTCACATTCAGCCCGATAATCTCGAGATTCTCGTCAATCATTTGAAGTGCGCAGCGTTCGAGCTGCCCATCTCGCCTGACGAACGCTTTGGAAGCGTCGACCTTCCCGAACTCTGCGAACAGCTTGGCGATGCGGGTTTCCTGCACCAGAGTGGCGGAGACTGGCACTGGATCGACGAAGCCTATCCAGCGGACACCGTCAGCCTGCGGTCCGTGACATCAGACAATTTCGTCGTCATCGATACGACCGGCGAAGACAGAGGCAAGCCTGAGGTGATCGGCGAAGTCGATTTCTCGTCAGCGCTTACCACCGTCCATCCGAAAGCAATCTACATCCACCAAGGCCAGCAGTATCACGTCGAGCATTTGGATTTCGACAAACGCAAGGCCTATGTGAAACCCGTCAATGTGGACTACTTCACCGACGCCATCCGCTATACGCAAGTGCGAGTACTCGAAGTCGCCCAAGAAGAAACTAATTCTGGTCCAGCAGTTCGGGCACATGGCGACGTACTCGTGCGATCGCAAGTCGTCGGTTTCAAGAAGATCAAATTCTTCACCAACGAGAACGTAGGCTCCGGAAAACTTGAACTGCCCGAGAACGAGATGCACACGACTTCGTTCTGGCTAACGCTGGGACATAGTCTGCTTGCAGAACTACCCTTCAGTCTTTCCGAGCGTCAGAGCGGGATCTTTGGTTTGCTCTACGCGCTCGGGTCAATGGCGACCCTGCTGATGATGTGCGACCGACGTGACCTTGGCACAGCTGTCGGCGAACGCCCGCCCAGTGCCGCGAGCGAAATCAACTGGGAAGATTTCGCAGGACCAGCGAATGCATCCGAGGTCAAGGAATTCTTCGAACCCAACCTTTATATCTACGACGCTTACCCAGGTGGGATCGGATTTAGCCAGCCGCTGTACCGCGCTTGCGACGTGTTGCTGAGCCGTACGATGGAACTGATCAGCGCCTGTCCATGCGAGAACGGATGCCCATCCTGCATCGGCCCCACCGCTGAACATAGCGAGAGGACGAAAAAAGTTGCACTTGAAATCCTCCGGCGGCTCTGTCGGGACAATCAGTCGATGGCTAGGGCACAATCCGCATGAGCACGCGATACGTGAGTCTTGACCGAGTTCGCGGGCTCAAAGCCCTCCGACGCTCCTCAGCACCCGAGTCATTGCCGGGCGGGCAGCAATCATCGTTGCTAAACGACGCCGAATCGAGCTTCCACACGAAAACGATCCGCTATGATCCGGACCGGCTGTCCCAGATTCTCGGAGCCACTTCTAAGACAAATCAGTACGGAGAATATCTGTCTGTGCGCTGCTGGTGTGCTCAACCTCCGCGATATTCACCCGAGCTCCCCGCCTTGAGATTGCTTGCTCCGGACGCTCTCGATGAAATCGCTGACCCGGAGCAGTGGCTCTTTCTGGATACGGAAACCACCGGCCTTGCCGGTGGCAGCGGCACGTATGCATTTCTCGTCGGTATTGCGTGGTGGGAGGGCGGGGGACTTGAGATCGAGCAGTTCTTCATGCGCGAGTACAGCGAGGAACGCGCGTTACTGTTCGCCTTGCGAGAGCGAATCGCGGAACATCCCGTTCTCGTTACCTTCAATGGCAAGTCCTTCGATTGGCCGCTGCTGGAAACCCGCTATCGCATGTGTCGCAAGATTTCGGTGCCAGCACCGCGCGCCCACCTCGATTTCCTTCATCCTGCAAGAAATCTATGGCGGCTACGCCTAGGGTCTGTGCGGCTGTCAGAACTAGAACGCTACGTGTTGGGTTGGGACCGAGGAACGGATGTTCTCTCCGGCCAAATACCACGAATCTATTTCGACTATCTGCGTGGAGGTCCACCCGAGCGGCTCGTTCCGGTGCTCAACCACAACCAGATGGACCTGCGCGGTCTGGCAGCCCTGTCGAGCCGGGTTCTTATACTGCTCAGCGACGCTGAAAACTTGGGGCAAGACGGCTTGGAATTATTTGGTGTGTCTCGCATCTGTGAAAAGGGTGGGGAGGACGCGCGGGCCCGCAAGCTGTACGAGAAGTCGATTGCTTCTTTTTTGCCGGCCGAAACAGATCGGACGGCGCGGCGCTCTCTTGCCCGACTGGCCAAGCGGGAAGGCGACTTCGATTTGGCGTGTGAGCTTTGGAAAGGTGCCCTCGGAAACTCACGGCACGGTTATGAGGCCTATGAACAACTGGCGATCTACTACGAACACACGGCGCGCCACCCCGAGCAAGCCCTAGAAGTAGTCGGGCAAGCGATCGATGAACTTCGTCGCGCAATGCAGACGGGGGATATCGCACCTGGTGTGTATCGCGAGATCAAGGCGAGGTTCGATAGTCGGATGCTGCGGCTAGCACGCAAGAACAGCACGCCGCTACTGGGCGACCTGGCCATCCAAGCTTAGGCCTAAATGGTGACAAAATGGAGGAAGGGCGAAAACGGGTACTAGGGATAATGGCCAGCATTCTAGTCGCGCGTCATCTAAAGACGACCGAAGATCTGCATGACAGCCGGTCGAGCCCGCGAACCGAGTCGCTAGTCCTCAGCCGTGCAATGGGCCGAGCGCATTATGAGAAGGATCGACAGCACCTTCGCAAATTCAACCGATGACAGACGATGGCCGAGGGCTTAGACGCCCATCGATTTATACGTTTTGGAGTGGAGAAAAAGACATGAAAGGGACGCCTACGGGATCTCTAGGGTACGCGTTTGTAGGCGACGAAATTCCGACGATTCTCGAAGAGTCTAGGACGTATACGGCGTCTTCATGCTGAGCCAACTGAAATGGACTCCTTAGATGCCGCCGACACCACGCCTAGGTGCTCAAACGTCTGAAGACTGCATTTCAGCCGTTCTTCTTTGTTTGCTTGCCGGCCTTGATTTCTGCTGTCCTCTGACTCAGATAGAGGTCAACCGCGCGCCGGATCGATTCCGACGGCGTTGCCCCGGTTGCTCTGTAAACCGCTTGCAGATCAGCTAGCTGCTCGTCGGTGAGGAAGACCGCTGTGCGCTTCATGACCCTAGCGTCCCATCTATGTTCATACAGTGTCAATGTCACTACAGGTGACCACGGTAATGGCCTTTCAGTGCTGTTATATGTCTATACGCCTATGTATATGCTCGAATCATTAGAAAGGAATTCACGTCCGCAATGACACGGATCGAACGGGGCCTCTCACGCCTTGCGCGTCGGGCAGTCGCAGGACAGGGAGCGCGTCGATGACCTACGGCGTTGATAAGGTTTTCATCGACGCGATTCTCATTAGGCTGCTGCGGGAACTCGGATTGCCCGAGACCCTCCTTCTCAACAAACTCAGCCCACGGATGCAGGAATGGATTCTCAGCGAGGCCGAGGGGTTGCGGCGGGATGCCATGACTCACGCGACCGTGGCCGTACTGGTCAGGCGCGGTCTCCCTTTGACCCGCGAAAACTATTTGAACCTCAACAACGTCGATGAGGCCGACCTCGACGCCGAACAGGAGAGCGAGTTACCTCAACTCTTTCAGGAGTCGATGGTTGAGGCGAGGGTCGCGTCTGTGATGTTCGAGATCGAGATTGACGAGACGCTGCGACAGCTGTCTGAGACTGCATGCTGAGGCGGTTCTCTCGTCATTGCCCAGCCACTGGGATACGAGTTACGACCCTTTCGCATAAGGTTCCACGACCAGAGCTCGTTTTCGTTTACATTGCAGATTCAGGAGTGAGACCGCGTCGGGAAGTCCGTCTCCATCGGCATCGAACAATAAGCTGGTCAGAAAGACATCCGGGCCGAAATCCTGCGCCACTACCTGCCCGGCCGTGAAGCTGCCGTCACCCTTATTCAGAAAGACTTGGACCGCGATCTCCTGAATGCTTCCGTTGGAAACCAGTAGCAGATCGCGAAAGCCATCACCATTTAAGTCTGCGCTCGAAGCCCAGCTAATCCACGGCACGTACCCTGCCAAGGGGGTGAGAACCGGAGATCCGAAAGTTCCGTTCCCTAAACCGGGCAACATGGCGATGTAAACGTTCGAGTTGCCGTCGTCCATGGGTGCAACGATGTCCACTTTGCCGTCGCGATTGAAGTCGCCAACCAGCAAAAATGTCGCCGAATCCGGAAGAGCAACCGAGCTTTCAATAAATGTTCCGTCGCCGTTGCTAAGGAAAATGCCGACACTGTTGCTATCCGGCTCGGCAACAACGAGGTCGCTCCTGCCGATTCCGTGTAGATCCCCAGTCGCGATCCAGACTGGTGATAGTCCGAGCTCAACCGGGATGATGATCGGCAGGCTAAATGTCCCTTCGCCTTTGCCAAGGTAGAGCCAGAGGTTGTTGTCGCCGCCGTTGGCCACGACAAAATCGAGCTTGCCGTCGCCGTTGAAGTCTCCCGTGGCGACGGCGGTCGGAATGTAGCCTGCGGGCAACGAATCGCGAAGAGAGATTCCCGAATCATGGACCCAATGACGACGGCAGTGGCCGCCCACAGGACAAGGCCCCGTATGAGTCCCAGCGGTTTTCTCGCGTCGGATGTCTCTGTGCCCATGAATTGTTATCGTGAGTTCGGTTGCGTCGTGTCTTCCATGCAAAACGCCGACCGATTTGGGACCCACGAACATCACGGCTGCACCCATCCATCAGGCGCGAAATCTCCATTATTTTCTCCCCGCCCAGTGCCGTTCCTCTCAACGTGGAAACGCTCCTCTTCCAGGCCTGGAAAGTCAGCGCAATCCTATAAGACGCCTGCGTTCGGAGTCCATGATTCCATCCGGATCGAATATGTAACCCAACATATTCGGGCGTCACGGCTCACAAGGTGATTCGCTGATCGATGTTTTCGCGCCCATGATCGAAGCAGGGTCTGCCCGTATTTGGGCGCGAGAATCAGCGTCATTCCGTCTAAGTTGTTGTGCTCGAAGGCGTGCAGAGTGGCCCACATATTGCCTTCTGAAGGCGCAGGATCATAAACGCTGGTGACGCCGCTGTACTCCAGCCGCAGGAATACAGGCCGGCCTCTGACCAGACGCCCGACACCGAGGAAACCAGAAAGAACGATGAGCAAAAAAAACAAGAACGACAAGAAATCAAAATTAACTCGGGACAGCGACACCAAACGCTCCGGCATCAACGGCCAGCCGAAAATCGGCACAAAGGAGTACGAGGCCGAGATTTTCAAGTTACAAGTTGAGTTGGTCAAGCTCCAGGACTGGGTCAAGGCGACCAACGCCCGCATTGTGATCATTTTCGAAGGACGAGACGCTGCCGGCAAAGGCGGGATGATCAAGCGCATCATGGAGCGTGTCAGCCCGCGCATCTTTCGCGTGGTAGCCCTCCCCTCGCCAACCGAGAGGCAGAAGACGCAGCTCCATGCCCAGCGCTACATTGAACGACTGCCCGCCGGAGGTGAAGTCGTCATCTTCGACAGGAGCTGGTATAACCGCGCCGGTGTTGAGTACGTGATGGGTTTTTGTACCGAGGAAGAGCACAGGCAATTTCTCAGGGACTGTCCCATCTTCGAGAGCTTTCTCGTCAGCCAGGGCATCATCCTTCTGAAGTATTGGCTCGAAGTGTCGGAAAAGGAACAGCATAAGCGCTTCCTCGCGCGAATTGAAGACCCTTCCAAGCGCTGGAAGCTCAGTCCTATGGACTTGGAATCGCACCGCCGTTGGTACGACTATTCACGCACCCGGGATGCCATGCTTGCGGCCACGGATACCGCCGCGTCTCCCTGGTACATCGTTCCGTCAGACGACAAAAAGCGCGCCCGCCTGAACTGCATTGCACACATACTCAGCAGCATCCCGTGGGAGGAGATTCCTTATACGCCTCCCAAGCTTCCGCCAAGGCAAAAGCCGAAAGGGTACGTGGAGTCGAAGCAGAAGCATCGAACCGTCCCGCAGGTCTGGTAGGCCCGCAGCATGTCGAATCATCGGTGGTTCCGTCTCTTACCAGAGTGGCTGGTCTCGTGCCGTGCGGATGGGCTGCGGCTCGATGTCGTCGCGGGGCTGACCACCGGTGCAGTAATTATTCCCAAGGCGATGGCGTATGCCATGATGGCTGGGCTGCCGGTCCAGGTAGGCCTCTATACCGCACTGGTGCCGATGGTGATCTATGCGGTGCTCGGAACCTCGCGCGTGCTCAGCGTCAGCACGACCACAACGTTGGCGATCCTCACCGCCGCCCAGTTAGGGCAGGTC
>Ga0075029_100001640_pt1 | contig 12778 bp, 8 predicted proteins | sample LitLauG_LLR_2013_FD_71391 | JGI IMG/M metagenome (GOLD analysis project Ga0075029, IMG submission 71391) | Freshwater sediment microbial communities from North America - Little Laurel Run_MetaG_LLR_2013 | ecosystem: Environmental > Aquatic > Freshwater > Creek > Sediment | place: USA...
CGCCCCCGGGGGCGTGGGCGACCTGGTAGCGCAGTGCCTCGCCGACGTCGGGCGCGTCACGGTCGAGCCAGTGGTGGAGCGTCGGTCCGACGTCGAGACTGGAGTGCGCCAGCGGCTCGTAGAGTTCGACGTCGCCGTCGGCCGCGAGGGCGACCGCGATCATCGCCCGGTAGCACTCGGCGGTGATCCGCTCGTTCCAGTCGTGGAAGGGCCAGGCACTGCCCTCGTAGGTCGAGGTCCCCAGCCAGGGGTTCTCACGGGGCGGCTGATAGAAGTGGAGATGGAAGCCCGCGACCGGCGCCATCTACGACCGCCGACGCAGCGCCACGAGCGAGAGCGGCGGCAGGGACATCCGCACGACGCTAGCGCCCGCGGCATCCACCAGCGTCGTCCACTCGTCGCCGCAGGGGTAGCCGCTGCCGCCGAAGCGGACGTCGTCACTGTTGGCGATGAGCGACCAGGCGCCCGTCGACGGAACGGGGAACTCGTAGTCCACGCGCGGCACGGGAGTGAAGTTGGCGACGACGACGACCTGGCCCTCACCCTCTCCGCGACGCCACACGAGCACGCTCTGGGCCGCGTCGTCGCTCGAGAGCCAGCCGAAGTCGGGCCACGACGCGTCGTCGAGGTGCAGCGCCTCCTCGACCCGGTAGATCTCGTTGAGCCGCTCGACCCAGCGCCGCATTCCCTCGTGGTCGCTGTGTTCGAGCAGGTGCCAGTCGAGCGAGCGTTCGTGACTCCACTCACTCCACTGACCCAACTCGGCGCCCATGAAGAGGAGCTTCTTGCCGGGGATCGTGAACTGGTAACCCAGCAGCAGGCGCAGGTTGGCCCGCGCCTGCCATTCGTCACCGGGCATCTTGCCCAGGAGCGAGCCCTTGCCGTGGACGACCTCGTCGTGCGAGAGCGGCAGCATGAACCGCTCGTGAGCGGCGTAGACGCCGCGGAAGGTCAACTCGTCGTGGTGGAAGCGTCGGTGGATCGGGTCCCGTTCCATGTACTGGAGCGTGTCGTGCATCCAGCCCATGTCCCACTTGAAGGTGAAGCCCAGCCCCCCGTCGTCGCCGGGTCGGGTCACGCCCGGCCACGACGTCGACTCCTCGGCGATCATGATCACGCCCGGGAAGGCCGAGAGGGTCGCGTCGTTGCACTGGCGCAGGAACTCCACGGCCGCCAGGTCCTCGCGACCGCCGAACTGGTTGGGTATCCACTCCCCCGGTCCGCGCGAGTAGTCGAGGTAGAGCATCGAGGCGACCGCGTCCAGGCGCAGCCCGTCGGCGTGATACTCGTCCAGCCAGAAGCAGGCGCTCGAGATGAGGAAGCTGCGAACCTCGTTGCGACCGTAGTTGAACGTCCAACTCTGCCAGTCCGGGTGGACGCGCTGGCGCACGTCGGCGTGCTCGTAGAGGTGCGTCCCGTCGAAGAGGCCCAGGGCGTGCTCGTCGGACGGGAAGTGCGACGGCACCCAGTCGAGTAGCACCCCGACGCCCGCCTGGTGGAGACGGTCGACCAGGTGCTTGAAGTCGTCGGGTGTGCCGTAGCGCGACGTGGGGGCGAAGTACCCCGTCGACTGGTATCCCCACGAACCGTAGAACGGGTGCTCCATCACCGGCATGAACTGCACGTGCGAGAAGCCCATCTCGGTGCAGTAGCGCGGGAGTTGCTCGGCCATCTCGAGGTACGTGAGTGACCGTCCGCCATCCTCGGGCACCCGTCGCCAGGAACCCAGGTGCACCTCGTAGACCGACACCGGGCGCTCGCGGGCATCGAACGAACCGCGCTCCGCCATCCAGTCGCCGTCGCGCCACTCGTAGTCGCTCGACCACACCCGGGTCGCGGTGTTCGACGGGACCTCGAAGTAGCGGCCCATCGGGTCGGCCTTGTCGACCTCGTGGCCGCCCAAGCGCGAACGGATGCGGTACTTGTAGGCCGCCGGCGCCGTGGCCCCCGCCACGAATCCCTCCCAGATGCCCGAGCTGTCGCGGGGCGTCAACGGGTGGCGCTCCCCGTCCCAGTCGTTGAAGTCCCCGACCACCGCCACGCGCTCCGCGTTGGGCGCCCAGACCGCGAAGTAACAGCCCGCGACCCCGTCGGCGATCATCGCGTGGCAACCGAGGTGCTCGTAGAGGCGGAAGTGGCGCCCCTCGTTGAAGAGGTGGACGTCCTCGTCGCTCAACCGGGTCACCTGAGACGGCCGGTGTCGATGCGACCCCGACGTCGCGAAGCCACGACGCTCGCGCAGGGTCCGCAGGGCGTCGGCCAACACGCTCGAGGTCCCCATCTCCTCGAGACTGAGGCTCGTCTGCTGGCACCAGTTGGGACGTTCGGTGTCGGTCCCTGGCAGGTTGACCGCGGCCGTGGCCTTCAAGATGTCCTCGACCTCGACCATCACCAGACCGGCCGCGCTGTCGGCCAGAGCGACGTAGACGGCGTCCAGGACCTCCTCGGGTTCGGCGTCGGGCTCGAGCCCCAGCGCGGCCACCAGTCGTCGCCGGCGCTCGTCGCGCTCCTCGACCACCGCCGAAACCTCGGACGGCGCGAGGTGGCCGACCGCGACGCGCTCGTCGATGTCGGCGCCGGTCCACCACCCGTAGAAGGTGGCCGTGTCGTGCGTGTCGAACGAAGCCATCGCCCCGGGGGGGACGGGGTCGAGAGCGTGCTCCCCGATCGAGAACTGGACGACGTGACTGCGCCTGAGTCCCTCATGCTCAAGGGCACCGCGAAGTTCGGGGTCCACGGTGCCCAGGTCCTCGCCCACCACGTCGACCCCATGGCGCTGCGCCTCGATGGCGATCACCCCGAGCAGCTCCCTGAAGGGCATCGACACGTAGACGCCATCGGTCGCCGGCGCGCCTTCGGGCACCCAGAAGAGGCGCTGGAGTCCCATGACGTGGTCGATGCGCACCACGCCCGCGACGCTCATGTGGCTGCGCAGGGCCTCGCGGAACTGGAAGTGGACGTTCTCTCGCCCGCGCGCGGGGTTGGGCGGCGGCGTGCCCCAGTTCTGCCCCTCCCGCGAGAAGTCGTCCGGGGGCGAACCTATCGACATCGAGCTCACGAACTCGTCGGGACTCTTCCACACGTCGTATCCGTGGGGGTGCACCCCGATGGGGATGTCGAGCTGGAGGGTCTGGCCCCGCTGGGCGAGGCGCGCCGAGAGTTCGCTCATCTGTCCATCGATGATCCACTGCGCGAAGAGGTGGTAGCGCACGAGCGTCGGATCGACGTCGTTCCAGCGCAGGAGGCCGCTTCGCGCGGTGGAGGGCCACAGGTTGAAGTCGCGGCCGAATCGCTCACCGGCGGCGCGAAAGCGCGCGTAGTCGTTCACCTCGGGGTGGTTCATCACGAACGCCCGAAGGCCCGTCTCGTGCTGGACCATGAACTCGCTCTCGGTGGCGGCCCACGTCTGAATCACGTTGCGCTTGGCCGCGAAGGCGGCCGCCCCGTCGACGATCCCGTCGCGGCTCCACGTGGCCCGCCGATCCGGTGGGTACGTCTCGTTCATCAAGAACCGGGCCGCCGGCGAGTGGGCGAGGTCACCCACCTGGTCGAGGGCGATCCACCGGTCGTTCCAGAAGCGACGACTCACCGGCCGGTAGGGACTCGCGTCGAAGTCGCCCGGACCGAATGACGACAGCAGGGGCAACGTCGCCACGACGGTCGCCCCCTGGTTGGCCACCAGTCGGGCGAACTCGTCGAGGTCGCCGACGTCGCCACTGCCCCAACTGCGCGCAGAGTGCAGTGAGAAGACCGGAGCCTGCACCGCGTAAGCGCGCCAGTCACGTGTGAACCGGTGCGTGACCCCGCGCAGGGGCCGGACCATGACCGTGCTCCACGCCATGCGCCGACCGATCAGCACACAGAGTCGGTGGTAGCCGACTGGCAGGGCCGGCAGGGCCAGACTCCACGCGCGCCCACCCTCGGGACCCGTGTCGAAGCTGGCCAGTTCGTCGGGTCGAACGCTCCACGAGGACTCGCCTCCGAATTCGAACTCCAAGCGGCACTCCAGGGCCGCGGTCCGGCGAACCAGATGGACCGGCACGCGGGACTCCAGTCCCTCGTCGACGAGGTACACCGGTTCGAGTATCCGGTCGATGCGAGCCTGGCGGAACTGGCGAAGCGCCGCCACGGCGTCGCGGGGATCGACCATCGGGTCGAGGTCGCCGAATCCGTTGAGGACGCGCAGCAGGTTCTCGACGGAAACGGTGTGGACGCGCCCCAGACCGTCGGCGTGAGAGAGCTGCACCCCGCGAAGCCGTGCGAGCGTGGTCAGCTCCGTGACGTCGCCGAGGTCCGGCCCGTTCACGTGGACCACGCGATCAGTCCGGGAAGGTACTCACCGTCGGTGTGCAGAGCCGACGGCACGATTCGCGCCGCGACGATCGACTCGTTCGCTGACGTCAGGTGCGTCCGGGCCCGGAAGTGCCCCCGCGACCCCTCGCGCTCGATCAACGTGGCGTCGACCGCGCGTGAGGCGCCGGCGCCGTCGTCCAGCCAGGCCTGCACCAACACGTCCGATGGCTGCAGTGGCCCCAACTCCACCGCGATGTCCACGTCGGCGACGCCGTCGTGGCCACGCTCACCCGTCACCTCGACGGCCAGCGTGGGCCAGGCTTCGCGGATCCGCCGCAGGTCGGCGGCGCGATTGCGCGCGGAACGGGCCGCTCCGGCGAGCAGCTGCGTCGACCTGACGAGCCCGGGCACGTAGTAGGTCTCGGTGTAGTCGCGGGTCATCCTCAGCGAGTCCCAGGTGGGCGCCAAGGTCGACATCGCCTGCTTGACCGACGCGAGCCACGCCCGCGGCACGCCATCGGCATCGCGGTCGTAGAAGCGCCGGATGATCTCGAACTCGAGCACGTCGAGCAGCGACGCCGCGTCGACCTCGTCCTGGGCGTCCTCGTCGGCGTATTCCTCGTCCGTGCCGATCGTGAAGCCGATCGGCGGTGCTTCGGGGTCGGCGTCACGCAACGCCTCGTCCCACCAACCGTCCACCGTCGAGAAGTTGAGCGAGCCGTTCATGCCCGCCTTCATGCCGCCGACGCCGCAGGCCTCCAAGGGGCGGCGGGGCGTGTTGAGCCACACGTCGGCCCCCTGGGCGAGCGACCGGTCCACGGTGGTGTCGAAGTCGACGATGAAGACCACACGGTCCGCCACGTCGTACTGGGCGGCGAACTCGATCATGTCCTGCAGGAGCTTCTTGCCCGATTCGTCGTTGGGGTGCGCCTTGCCGGCGAAGACGATCTGCACGGGGCGATGCGGGTCCTTCAGAAGGCGCGCGAGACGTGCGGGGTCGCGCAGCAGCAGTGTCGGGCGCTTGTAGGTCACGAACCGGCCCACGAATCCGATCGTGAGCCGGTCGGGGTGCAGGACGGAAACCGCGGCGACCCGCTCACTCGGGGCGTTGCGACGCGCGAGGTCCTTGCGCGCCCGACGACGGGCGAACTCCACGAGTTGGCTCCGCGCGGCGTTCTTGACCCGCCAGAGCTCGGCGTCGTCGGCGTTGACCAGAGTGGACCACATCACCGGGTCACTCGGCGTCGTGCGCCACTGGGCGCCCACGGTCTCGTTGAGCAACTCGCTGAACAGTTCGGTCGTCCACGACTCGAGGTGCACCCCGTTCGTGACGTGACCGATCGGCACCTCGTCGACCGGCAGTCGTGGCCATAGGAGTCCCCACTGGTCGCGCGTCACCCGACCGTGGAGTCGACTGACCCCGTTGCGGTGTCCGGCCAGGCGCATGGCGAAGACCGTCGGACAGAACGAATCACCCGACCATTCGGGATTCACCCGACCGAGGGCCACCAACGACTCGACCGAGACGCCGAGCTGGTTGGCGTAGGAGTCGAGGAAGCGGCGGGCGACGGCGGGAGCGAAGTAGTCGTGTCCGGCCGCCACCGGCGTGTGCGTCGTGAACAGCACCCCCGGTCGCACCGCGGCGAGGGCCTCGTCGAAGCTCAGTCCCTCGTGGGCCATCACCCTGCGGGTCCGCTCCAACAGCGCGAAGGCGGAATGGCCCTCGTTCAGGTGCAGGAAGTCTGGTTCGATCGAAAGGGCCGCCAGCGCCCGCACGCCGCCGACTCCGAGGATGAGCTCCTGGGCGAGACGCGTCTCGACGTTGCTGTCGTAGAGCCGGGTGGTCAGCGTACGGTCAGCCTCGCTGTTGGTGGACACGGCACTGTCGAGCAGGAAGAGCTGATTACGACCGACCTGCGCGCGGTACACCGCCACCTGGACGTCGCGACCGGGCAGGTTCACGGCGACCTCCACCGCTCGACCCTGGCGGTCGCGGGCCAACTCGATCGGCATCTTGCTGGGCGACATCATGTCCCACGCCTCGTGCTGGCGTCCTTCGCGGTCCAGCCACTGATGCGAGGTGCCGCGGTAGAGCAGTCCGACTCCGACGAGCGGGACACCGAGTGCGCTCGATGCCTTCAGGTGCTCGGCGGCCACGGCGCCGAGCCCGCCGGCGAAGATCGGCAGTGAATCGGTGAGGGAGTACTCGGCGGCGAAGAAGGCCACGACCAGGTCACGGTGTTCGCGATGCGTCGTCGAGAACCACGACCGAGCCGTCGACCGCTGGTAGGACCGGTGGTCGTCCACCACGCGGGTGGCGAGCTCGCCGATCGCGGGATCGCCCTCGATCAGCGCGGTCACGCGGTCTCGTCCCAACCCGAGGAGGAGCTGTTGGGGCCACTCGAGGGCGCCCGGACTCGCGGTCGGGTCGAGTTTGGCGAACAGTTGGCGGGTGTCGACCTTCCACGTCCAGCGAAGGTTCAGGGCGACTTCGAGGAGGTTCTCGTACGTCGCGATGGCCTTCCTGACCGCTCCACCCGGTGCACCGTCCGACAACTCGACCCCCATCTCACCTAATCGCGCCAGTCCCGTACGGCGAACGAAGTTGAGGATTGCAGCATAACCCTGGCGAAATCAGTGGAATCTCCGCGCGACAATCCATTACCGGTTTCCTCCGGACGCCAGCGAGACGGATCCAAACAGCTCCGGTGGTGAGAGTTCCTTCGCCCCCCGGCGAACGGAGTTGATGACCACCACAGGTGTCGACGGACAGCAGCGTGATGGATGGGGCCCTAGGAGGCAGTCTGGGTTTCGCTTCGCCTGGGCAGGACCCAGTCGGGGCGGGCGAAGTGACAGGTGTATCCGTTGGGGATCCGCTCCAAGTAGTCCTGGTGCTCGGGTTCGGCCTCCCAAAATGGTCCGGCCGGCGCCACTTCGGTGACCACCGGTCCCGGCCAGAGCCCCGAGGCGTCGACGTCGGCGATGGTGTCGAGCGCCACGCGCTTCTGTTCGTCGTCTACGTAGAAGATCGCCGAGCGATAACTCGTTCCGCGGTCGTTGCCCTGGCGGTTCACGGTCGTCGGGTCGTGGATCTGGAAGAACCATTCGAGGATCTCACGGAACGTGGTCACCTCGGGGTCGAAGACGATCTCGATCGCCTCGGCGTGGGTGCCGTGGTGGCGATAGGTGGCGTTGGCCACGTCACCGCCGCTGTATCCGACGCGGGTGCTGACGACACCGGGCCGACGCCGGATGAGGTCCTGCATTCCCCAGAAGCATCCGCCGGCCAGTATCGCCTTCTCTGTCTTCACGCTCATCGTGGCCCTCCTTCGCTCGCTGCACCCGTGACGAACAGGCCAAGGTACTGTCCGTAGCCTTGCGCCTCGAGTTCCTCGTACGGTACGAATCTAAGGGCCGCGGAGTTGATGCAGTACCGGAGGCCACCTTCGTCGGCGGGGCCGTCGTTGAAGACGTGTCCCAGGTGCGAGTCACCTTGCGCCGAGCGGACCTCGGTCCTTCGCATGCCGAAACTGACGTCGGAGTTCTCGACCACGTTGGCGGCCTCGAGGGGGGCCGTGAAGCTCGGCCATCCGCAGCCGCTGTCGTACTTCTTGGTCGAGGCGAAGAGCGGCTCTCCCGAAACCACGTCGACGTAGAGACCGGCCTCGTGGTGGTCCCAGAACTCGTTGTCGAACGCCGGTTCGGTGCCGGCCTCCTGGGTGACGCGGTACTGGATCGGGGTGAGGCGCGAAATGGCCTCCGCGCTCGCCTGGTGTCTCTGTGTCATGTCTGCTCCTCGTGATGTGGACATAGGTACTGTCTCCCTCCGCCGATTCTTGTTACACGTCGACACCGGAGTGGGGTGGACGGCCGGGAACGGGATCCGAGCGGCACCGTTCGGGCTCAGTGGCGGGTCGGGCCGCTTCAGTCGAGCGTGTCGAGCCGTCGGAACGTCCCGACAGCGAGGAACATCGAAACGACCCGACCATCTGAGCGTCGCCCAAATGTCACCGTCTCGCCCGACGGTCGCACCCCTGGCGCGACGATGAACGTGTCCGGCGCCTCGCTACTGAGCAACGTCAACGTGTAGGCCGGATTCGTCGGCATGACGACGACGAGCGCGGAGTCGCGCCACTCCACCTGGACCAGTTCGCCGTACTCCGAATCGAGGTAGACGCCGAGCAGCGGCCGGTAGGCCTCGGGCGTCGGTTCACTCGGCGTGATCTCGGGCGCCTTGGCGGCGAGAGACCGGCGGGCGATGGCGCCGAGGTCCATCGCCAGGGTCGGGGCGTCACCGACACCGTTCAAGAGTGCGATCGCCCCGACCCTGGCGATGGGATCGAAGCAGACGTCGGTGATGAATCCGTCCCATCCCCCCGAGTGTTGGATCCAGATGCCGTCGTCGCGCCGTACGCCGTACCAGGAGATACCCCACGCGCGAGTCCAGAGTGCGTCGACGAGGTAGCGGGGCTTGTGCATCGATCGAAGCGTGGCCGAGGAAAGGATCGGAGAGTCGGATTCCGGGGTCGCGTAGGGCCCCATCTGGAAGACCAGCCACCGGGCGAGGTCCTCGACGCTCGACCACAGGCCGGCTTCGGACCACGCGGACATCCCCTCGTGGGCGAGCTCCAACTCGTCAGAGAACGTACGTGGGGCGTAGCCAGTGGCCCGTCGGGCGTCGAGCTCCGGAGGCAACGGACCCCAGCCCGTCGACGTCATGGCGAGCGGCTGAAGGATCGCTTCACGAACGTACTGAGTAAATGGCGTGCCGCTGACCCGAGTCACGACTTCGCCCAGCAGTTGGTAGGCGAGGTTCGAGTACTTCCACTGAGAACTGGGTGGGACCTTCACACCTATCTCGCTCGCACGGCGCAACACTTCGCTCGGCGACGCCTCGCGCACGTGGTTGGCCCAGTCGGTGCCGGGCGGTTCCTCAGCGAGTCCTGACTCGTGCGAGAGCATCCGACGGATGGTCACCGCTCCAATAGGTCCGAACGATGAGTCCGCGGCTTCGAGTTCCGGCAGGTGCTTCGTCACCGAATCATCGAGGTCCAAGAGCCCTCGTGCTTCGAGTTGCATGATCGCGGTACCCGTGAAGGTCTTGGTGATCGACGCGATGGCGTACAGGGTGGTGGGTTTTGACGTTTCGCGGCGACTCACGTTGCTGAAGCCGACCTGCCCGGACCACGCAAGTCCTCCGGGCAGGACCACTCCCACCGCGGCCCCGGCCAGCCGATGATCCTTCACGAAACGGGCCGCACACGCCGTAAGTTCCTCCGATACCGATTCAAGTCGATCGTCCATACCCGCTCCTCTGAGATCACCCCACAGGACCATATCCGGCACCACGGGTCAGAGGAGGAGCCGACTCGCGTCATCGCGATTCCCCGTCTCGCCGATTGAGGGAATTGGGATGTACGCCGGGCAAGCGCCTCGGCACCATCGGAACGTCTGAAGCCTCCATGCCGTCTCGGCTGATCCGACCGGTGCCGCCGTGTCTGACGCACCGATTCGGTGCTGTCGCCACGGCCCGTGCCCTGGCGTTCGGCCAACCGGTCGTCTTGGGGTGATGGCTATCGCCCGAGCACGCCGACGGCGGTTTCGAATCGTCGATGGTAGCGTCGTCAGGTTCAGTGACCACGCTGTCGGTACGTGGTGTGGAACGGTCCGCGATTTACGACGGGGAGGTCGAGTTCGTGAGAAGCACACCATTGCTCACGCACGCACGACATCGGCTCAGGCAGATTGGCGGCCGGTGACTGTGGTCCCCATCCTCGAAGCCATCGGACTGGTCAAGCGCTTCGGCGACTTCACCGCGGTGAAAGAGGTCAGCTTCGCCATCGAACGCGGGGAGAGCTTCGGGTTCCTCGGCCCCAACGGCGCGGGCAAGACCAGCACCATGCGGATGATCTCGGCGGTCTCCCAGCCCAGTTCCGGCGCGCTGACCATCTTCGGGCTCGACCCCAAGACCCACGGCCCCGAGATCCGGGGCCGGATCGGCGTAGTGCCACAAGAGGACACGTTGGAACTAGAGCTCTCCGTTCGTCTCAACCTCGAGATGTTCGGTCGCTACTTCGATATCCCCCGGAACACCCTGCGCGAACGTGCGTCCGAACTCTTGGAGTTCACCCAGTTGTCCGACCGAGCCGACGACAAGGTCGACAATCTCTCGGGGGGCATGAAACGACGACTGACCATCGCGCGCGCGCTGATCAACCGACCCGAGCTGTTGATCCTCGACGAACCGACGACGGGACTCGACCCCCAGGCGCGACACCTGCTCTGGGAGCGGCTCTACCGGCTCAAACGAGAGGGTGTGACCCTGATCATCACCACCCACTACATGGACGAGGCCGAGCAGCTCTGCGACCGATTGGTCGTCATGGACCACGGTAACTTCGTCGCCGAAGGGGCGCCGCGAGAACTCATCGCCAGTCATTCGACCCGCGAAGTCGTCGAGCTGCGCTTCAGCGCCGACTCCCACGCAGACCTGCACGACCGCCTCACCCCTTTCGCACAGAGGGTCGAGGTCTTGCCAGACCGGATCCTGCTCTACGTCGACGAGGGTGACGATACGTTGCGCGAGATCCACGCCGCCGGCATCGCTCCGTCGAGTGCCCTGGTCCGGCGCAGTTCGTTGGAGGACGTCTTCCTGAGTTTGACCGGCCGGACCCTGGTCGACTGATGACCTCGAACTCGAGCCAGGTGACACTCGGCTGGCCCCGATGGCGACGTAGCTGGTGGTACCACGCGACGTACTACGCCCAGACGTGGCGCGGCTCGGTGGCGAGCACCGTTCTCTTTCCGATCTTCTACCTCGCCGCCATGGGCGTCGGGGTCGGACACCTGGTCAGCAAACACACCGGGCTCGTCGAGAATCAGACGTTCCTGCACTTCATCGCGCCGAGCCTGCTCGCCACGACGACGATGCAGCTGGGCGAGAGCGAGTCTCTCTGGCCCGTGCTGGCCGCGGTCAAGTGGATCCGCTCGTACCACGCCGCCGCCGCCACGCCATTGGAACCCGAAGACATCCTGACCGGCAAGTTGACGTGGGTGCTCACCCGCTCCTTCGCGACCGGAGTCGTCTACACGATCGTCATCTGGTGCTTCGGCGCCCTGCAGTCCTGGTGGAGCCTCACGCTGCCCTTCATCGGCGCGCTGATCGCGCTGGCCTTCGCGGCGCCACTGGTAGCCTTCGCAGCCAACGCCGATTCCGACGCGTCCTTCACGACTATCTATCGGTTCGCCATCGTTCCGATGTTCCTGTTCTCCGCGACGTTCTATCCGGTCTCGGCCTATCCGGGGTATCTGAGGCCGGTCGTCCAACTGGTCCCCCTCTACCACGGCGTGGCCCTCGCCCGATCGGCGGCCTTCGGGCGAGGCGCGTTCCTGCCTCTGCTCTGTCACCTCGCCGTCCTCATCGCGATGGCCTTCGCCGGCGTTCTCTGGGGGCGTCGAACACTTCGACGTCGGCTGGTGGACTGATGCTCACCCGCACACTCCCTCGTTTCGGATCGCGGCGCTCCCTGCACGTCTTCGAGCGCAACTTCATGGTCTACCGCTCCCAGTGGCTCATGCTCGTGTCGGGGTTCTTCGAGCCCCTCTTCTACCTGTTGAGCATCGGGATCGGACTCAATCACCTGGTCGGAAATCTCTCGGTCGACGGGCGCCTCGTCAGTTACGCCACATTCGTCGCGCCGGGGATGTTGGCGACGTCGTGCATGAACGGCGCCATGATCGACACCATCTTCAACACCTTCTTCCGATTGAAGATCTCCCACTCCTACGACGCCGTCCTCGCCACTCCCCTCGACGTCACCGACGTCGCACTCGGCGAAGTGTGGTGGGCCCTGGCCCGGGCGGGCGCGTACGCCGCTTCCTTCATCCTCTGCATGGTGCTGCTCGGAGACGCCGGGAGCGCCTGGGTCCTGCTGTGCTGGCCGGCCGCCATACTCACCAGCCTCGCGTTCAGCTGCGTCGGGCTGGCGGGCTGCACCTTCATCCGCTCGTGGCAGGACTTCGACCTCGTGGCCCTGGTCCAGCTGCCGTTGTTCCTCTTCTCGGCGACCTTCTTTCCGATCTCGCTCTATCCGAGGTGGTTGGGGGCCGTGGTCGCCTTCTCCCCGCTCTACCAATCCGCGGCGCTGATGCGCGGACTCGCTCTCGGGCACTTCGACTGGGTGATGACGATGCGAATCGGATATCTCCTCATCATCGCCGCCGCGGGCCTGTCGATCGCGGCGAGCCGGTTCCGGCGCATCCTGCTGCCCTGAACGTGAGGGCAACGGCCCGCAACCGGTGGACGCGGTGAAGTTGGGCCTTTTTCCCCTAACAATCGACCCCGGTTGCCGCAACGATTGGTGGTGCTGGTCGTCACACGATGGCTCGTTCCGCCGACGGCGACTCGGGTCGGCGCCATCGGTGTCAGGAGGTGGACTGTGCGTGCAGGTCGGACCGGTTGGGTGTCGAAGGGTTTCATCGACGC
>Ga0075029_100001642_pt1 | contig 12771 bp, 14 predicted proteins | sample LitLauG_LLR_2013_FD_71391 | JGI IMG/M metagenome (GOLD analysis project Ga0075029, IMG submission 71391) | Freshwater sediment microbial communities from North America - Little Laurel Run_MetaG_LLR_2013 | ecosystem: Environmental > Aquatic > Freshwater > Creek > Sediment | place: USA...
GCTCCATCGCCGTCCGGTACGCCCGCGCCGATTCGTCCACCATCAACCGGCTGGCCTGATAAGGCGACCAATAGGTTCTCCCCAACGACATGTAGCTCGTGCCGAGGATATAGTGCAGTCCCGGCGTCAGTAATTTCGGATCGATACCCTCCACCGTCTTGCGCACCCGGTCCAGATAATTCGTTTCCGGAGCGCTGTAGAACCAGGAGCCGTACGTGAGCATGGCGGCGTACTCACTTTCGACCGACTGGCGCAGAATCTCCACCTGCTGGCGCGAGGCCTGCGCGGATTTCCATGACGAATACTCCGCCACACCCGCGATGGCCGCCATCGAGAGTCCCGCCACCGCCAGATTCCAGCGATGCCGCCGCGCCATCTTTCCCGCGCGATAAACCAGCGTCTGCGGACGCGCCAGCACCGGGCGCCCCTGGACGTAGCGCTCAATATCGGCAGCCAACGCCGCGACGCTCGCATACCGTTCGCGCGGATCGCCCCTCATGCATTTCCTGGCGATGGTGGAAACGTCGCCTTCCGCCCCTTGCCCCGCCAATTCCCGCAGCACCGCTCCCAGCGAATACACGTCGGAGGCTTTGGTAACAGCCTCGCCCCGCATCTGCTCCGGGCTGGCGTAGGCCGGCGTCGCCATGATCGGCGCCGTAAACGTCCCATCCGGTTGCAACAACTTCGCGGTGCCGAAATCGAGCAGTTTCACCACGCCCGCGCCGGTCACCAGGATGTTCGACGGCTTCAGGTCCAGATGCACGACGCCGCTCTGGTGCGCATGCTCGACGGCCCCGCAAATGTCCAGAAACAGCGCCAGCCGCGCGGGGATGTCCAGTGTATGAGCCTTGCAATAGGCGGTCAGATGCTGCCCATCCACCAGTTCCATGGCCAGATACGGCTGCCCGTTCTCGGCGAGCCCCGCGTCCAGCAGCCGCGTGATGCCGGGATGATCGAGCGTGGCCAGAATCTCCTGCTCCCGGGCGAAGCGGTCGATGAAGCTCGCGCCCGCTGCGTGCGGCGCCAGCACTTTCAGTGCAACCCTCTGCACCGCCCCTCCGATGGCGCGCTCCGCGCAATACACCGTGCCCACGCCGCCTGAGCCGATGGTGCCGATAATGCCGTATGGCCCAATGCGCTGGCCCTGCGGACGCGCCTCCACGGTTTGCTCGGAAACGTCCAGCAGCGCCATCACCCGCTGACGGACTTCCGCGTCGCCACAGGCCTCCACCAGCACGCGCTCCCGCTCCGCCGCGGGCGCAGCGCCCGCCAAATCGAACAGGCGCTGCAGTTCTTCCCAATGCGTGGCGTCGGAAATCACGTTAACTCCGGTTGGGTTGGCGGAATCCATGGCTGGAATGCCTCATCGCGACAAGCGCTCTTGAACCCAACTGCGTGCGAACTTCAGCTCCCGGTCGACGGTCGCCTTGCCTAGGCCCATCAACTCCGCGGTCTCTTCCGCCGTACAGCCTAGGAAATAGCGCAGCTCGATCATGCGGCATTTGCGCTCGTCCAGGGCTTGCAGCTCTTCAAGAGCCCGGTCCACGTCCAGCATCTCCGCGCCCGCGGCAGCCACCCAGCTTAGATCCTCGGTCAACACCACCGGCGTGCCGGAGCGCTTGCGGGAGCCGCTCTGCCGCGCCTGATCCACCAGAATCCTCCGCATGAAGCGCGCCGCCAGGGACAGGAAATGCTCCCGGTCGTCGAACTGCAGGCGCTTTTGCTGCACCAGTTTGAGATAGAACTCGTTCACCATGCCGGTCGGCTGCAGCAGGTGGCCCGGACGCTCCTGCCGCATCATCGACCCGGCGATGAAGCGCAGTTGCGGGTACAGCAGTTCGAACAGAGGGTCCAGCGCCTGCGGCTGGCCCTCGCTCCACTTCTTCAACAGGATGGTGATGTCCCCTGGCGTCGCTGTCTCTTCACCCATGCGGCAAGGCATTAGTATCGCAGGATTTGTTGAGTCATTTTGCGCACGCTTTCCGCCAACTTGAATGCGGCGGACCAACGCCAACTTCGAAAGGACAAACATGACCACACACAGTCTCCCGGCGGCACTGCTCGCCCTGGCGGCGGCCATCGCCCCGATGAGCGCCGGAACGTTTACCACCGTTTCCGCGGGAATCGGCCTCGTCAACTCCACCGTGACCTACGGCTATAACGCCCCCAGCGGTCCGGCCGCCGGTACAGGCTTCCAGACCTTTGGAAGCTGCTACCCCGGCACCGTGTGCTCCATCAATTACAGCGGCACCGGCGATACTTCGGGTACGTTGCCCTCCGAATATCAGGGCGTCACCATGAACGGCGCGGGCTACGCCAACGGGTTGGTGGGGGCTCCTTATGAAACGGTGACCGCCTCCGCCTACGCCGTCTCCAATCTTGCCCAAGGGCTGCTGGGAGTCTCTGGAAGCGGCGGCTTTGCCACGTTCGACGGCCTTGCGGCGGGAGGCACCGGCGCCGCCAATGCCGGAGGGTCCGACTCGCTGCTGTTCTCCGTCTCAGGCCTGTTGCCCAAGACCATCACCGTGACCTATACCGTTTCCGGCGCTTTGAGCGGCAGTACCAGCGGAACCGGCGAAGTCGACTCGGCCATGACCTTTGGCTCGGGAACCCTATCGCGAAATTCCCTGCAGGTGAATCTCAATCCAGCCAATATTACGGAGTCGGCGGCGGGCTGGGCCAGCTATTCATTCTTCCCCGACGTCGCGGGCGGCGGCTACACCTTCACCGGCCAGTTGATCGTGACCGACGGAGAAAGCGTCAATGTTTCCGAATACCTGAGCTGCTACGGCTACAACGGCTCGGGCTGCGATTACCATAACACCGCGATCCTCTCGCTAGGCCTGCCTACAGGAGTCGGCTTCACGTCGGCCAGTGGCGTATTCCTTACCCAGCAGGCCTCCGATACACCGGAACCCGCCACGTTCGGCCTCATCGGCGCAGCGCTCAGCGGGCTCGCCCTGGTTGCAAAGTTGGCACTGAACCCCGGCAGGCATGGAGGGGATATGCAACGATCTGGGCGCGACAATCCTCTTCGCGACCGCGATGCTCGTCGACGAGGATAGGCGGCAGGTCGGGCTACTGCTCCACCTTCTGCAAAGGCTTCGGAGCCTTCGGTGCCTCGGGACGCTCAGGCGCTTCCGGGCGCTCCGGCTTCTCCGGAGCCTCCACCGCCGGCTCAAACCCCTTCTCATCGGGCGAGGCTTTGCGGACGGTCATCTTGCCGCGCTCCGTGGCCAGCGTGATCGACGGGCCGCCGTTCGATCCACGTACCGAGCCGCCGTTGCCGTTACGCTCCGTGTGCACAGGCGCGCCGAAATCGCTATAGGTGTCGCCGCGCGCCGTGGTTGCGTTCAAATCGAATCGCGCGGCGGCGGGCAGAGCCACCTCCACATCGCCAAACCGGGAATGGACGTCGATTTTCCCCACCGGCAGTTTGCCTGGACGCAATTCAATGTCGCCGCGCTCGACGGTCAAATCCAGCGAGTTGGTGAAATTGCTGATGCGGACGTCGCGCGATTTCGTGTTTAGCCGCACCGGTCCCACCAGATTATCGGCGGTGAAATCGCCCAGCGCCATGCGCACCTGGCCGGGCAGCTTTTCGATGTTCAAGTCGGTCTGCTGGCCGTTGAAGCGCAGAGGCTTGGCCAGATTGCGCAACTGGATGACGCCCGAATACGCTCCGTTAATGGTGACCTGGCCTTCCATGTCCTGCAATTCCACATCGTCGCCATGGCCCTTCAAATCGAACGGACCCTTCACATTGATGGCGCGCACGATGTCGCTGCGCCGCAGGTCGATCTTCACTTCGCCGCCGATGTTCTGCAAACGCACGCCGGCGTTATCGGAAACGATCTCGACGTTACCCGAGACATCGGTAATGTCGAAGTCGCCGGTGCGGCCGTGCGCCTCGATCGTCGCGCCCTTGGGCACCGTGATTTCCATTTCGCTCGAAATGCGCATGCTGCCCGAAACGTGGTCCTGATTGGTGCGGATGGTCAGGCTATTGCCATCGCCCGAAATCTCGAACGGAGACGACTGATTGGCCTGATCCGCGCCGCTCTGCTCCATGCTGCGGATCGTTTTGTGGCCCGACACCTTCACAGTGGCTACTTCCGCGCCGGTGATGCGCGCGTTGCCGCGAAAACTCTCGATGATCACTCGCGGAGCCTTGGCGCAGGGCTTCTCGGCGGCGATGGGGTAATCGAAGCTCTCGCCCAACAGATCGATGCCGCCCATGGTGATGCCGGATTTGGGCCACCAGCTCTCAAACCCGCGCACGGTGTGGACGCTGAGCCCGACCATGCAGAGAAACACGACCAGGATCCATTCGCCGCCGGACATCCCGCGCGCCGGCAGCTCCTTATCGGTGGCCGACCAGAACATGATTTCCGCCAGCCGCAACGCTCCCCACAGGATCAGCAGCACAGGCCAGTAGCGGGCGAAATAATCCACCAGGGCCAGGTCCGGATACAGGTTTCGAGCCAGGAATAATACGCCGACGCCGATTAACAACAAGGGCGCGACAATGGAAGTGCGTTTCATGATTGTCCTCTTAGGAAGTACGGGCGCTGGACCGTTCCATTAACTTAAAGATCCCGAACACGATCAGCAGCACCGGCCACGTCCGCCCGAAACTGACTGGGCCGAAGTGATCGATGGACAGCAGCACGCCCAGCGTAATCAGCATCACAGGACCGCGAACGGCGCCCAAAAACCCCGGGTTCATTGCGCATCTCCTTTGGAGCCCATCAAGCGGCCGTATAACATCACCACACCCAGCCCGATCAGCAGCACCGGCCAGAAGCGGATCACCCGCTCGATGTGAAACAGGTCCAGATTATTCAGTAGAAACACCACGCCCAGCACAATCAGCAGCACCGGAGCGACGGGAAACGACGAGCTGCCGTGCATCGGCAACAGGCTCGAAAACTCGTCCACCACCTGGCCCAACTGCCTGCGCCGCGCCGTATGATAAGCCTCAAACGCCATGTAAAACCAGAAGCCGGCCAGCAGCAACGACACCAGAGGCTCGAGGCCGCGCGCCGCATCATTCGACAGGATGCTGATGGCGAGGCCAATGATGACCACGTGCACCAGGCCCTTGGCGTATTGGCCATTGTAAATCGCTCCCACGCCAGGAATCAGCCCCAGCACGAACGCCAGGCCCGGCGACGCGTCGTGATTGACGATCGGCGGAGGCGGCGACGCGGTTCCGTAAGGTGACGCGTAGGGCGACGAATACGGCGAATCGTGGGCCGCATTCGGAATGGGCGGTACTGTTTGCTGTTGCATGGGTATATGCTCCTCGCAATAAATCGTGCCGTGCGCATTGCGTACGGATGCTGCATCCAAAGGCTTGCCGCAAGCCCGGCAATAGCCGACGGTTTTCGGCGCTTCTGGCGCGGGCAGCAGCGGCGGCGTTTCGGTTTTTGGTTCTTCAGGGCTCATTTGGTTGCAGGAGGAGGATTCTTCGCATCGGCTGAATCCTCGCTCCACTCCTTCACTCGCGATTCAATCTCATAGACCAATCGCAAACTCTCGTAATACTTCACTCCCCGCTGCCAGGTGCGCGAAACGCGATCCTCGGCCGCGGTCCAGATTTTCACCGGGTCCAAATCCGCTGGCGACAGGTGCTTCACTTCGATGCCCGCGAACCGGCCCAGCATTGCGAACGACAGCAGCGTCATCGCCATGCCCATCGCGTAGCGCGGCTGCAGCACCGGCTCCAGATACTTCGCCCCGATGCCGCCGAACACGCGGCGAATCCAGGACGGCTTCACCACCGCCCGGCTGGGTCCGCTGGTGACCTCGAACAGAATCCTGGTGACGAGTTCCGGAGGCGCCGTCACGTCCTCGGCCCTCTCCATGAACGCCATTGCGCTCCGAATATCCTGCGCCAATTCCTTGCACGTCGCACACGAAGACACGTGCGCCTCGAGCACGGACTTCCGGTCCGCGGCAAGCGTGCCGTCCACGTAATCGGCGAGCAAAATTTCGACGTCAGCGCAATTCATTGCATTTTCCGTTTCAACACATCTTCCGCTTCAACAGGCGCGCCAGTTCCGCGCGGCCCCGGTTCAACCGGGATTTTACCGTACCTTCGGGAACGTTCAACACTTGGGCGATTTCCCGGTATTCCAACTCCTCCAGATCGCGCAAAATGACAGTTTCGCGCAACTCCGGGGACAATTTCTGCAGCGCGCCTTGCAGCAGTTCGCTGGCTTCGCGCCCGGCGACTAAACCATCGGTCCGCGCGGACATGGCCGTCTTTTCTTCCAGCATCGGCAACTGGTCTTCAATCGAATCCGTCGCCCGGTCCACCTTGGTCCGGCGGTAATGGTCGATCAACAGATTCCTCGCCAGCCGCGATAGCCACACCGTGAACGATCCTTCGCCGGCGCGGAAGCTTTTGAGCGAGCGGAACACGCGCAGGAAAATCTCCTGCGTCAGGTCCTGAGCCTCCTGATCCGAGCCCACGAACCGGTAGCAGATCGCGTACACACGCCGGGTATGGACCTTCACCAGATCCTCCCAGGCGGCCTCTTCGCCTCCCAGGCACCGCTCGATTATCTGGGTATCCGCGTCCAAAAATGCCTGTCCGGGCTGGCGGCCGTGCCCCAACCACGTGGTCTCGCCGAACCCCGCCAGGGTCCCTATCGTGCTAACCTGACCAACTGTGGCTGTGGTTGCCATGTGCTTCGTTCCAGAACCCGGAATATCACTTCCCTGTAATGAGAACGAAGAATGGGACTAATAAGTTCACTGCCAAGTTGGCGACAACGTCAATGTTAAAGTTCGCTTTACATTCTAGCCCACGTTGGCCCTTCTGGCATACGGTGGCGATACTTTGACCAGGAAACATGCGGGAGCGGCTCTAGCCATCGCGTCCTTGGTCGCGATCGGGGCCTTCGCCTATTACCGCTGGCGCACCTCCGGTTTCGCTTGGCATGAGTTCGCTCGAGCCTTGGAAACCGTGGACTGGTCCTGGCTCGTCCTCGCCATCGCCGTGATCCTGTTCACCTACGTCGGCCGCGCCATGCGCTGGGAGGTGATGATGCGGCCATTAGTGGAGAAAACGAGCATTACCCGCCTGTTCGTCGCCACCTGCATCGGCTTCACCGCCGTGGTCCTGTTCGGCCGCGCGGGCGAGCCGGTGCGCCCCTATTTAATCGCCAAAAAAGAGGGCGTCAGCTTTTCGACGCAAGTAGCCGCCTGGGTGGTGGAGCGCATGCTGGACCTATTGATGATGCTGGCTATTTTCGGCCTGGCGCTGTCGCAGGTTTCCCACAGCACGGTGCGGCATGGCCCGAAAATCGGCTTGATTCTGGAGACCGGCGGCTATGTCGCGGGCGTCGCCGGCTTGGCGTCCCTGGCTTTGCTGCTCGGCCTGCGCCAATTCAAGGGGAACGTTCAGCAGCGTTTAATGGACGCGCTGGCGTTTCTGCCGGAACCGGCCCAGGTGAAGGTCGCCGGGGCGCTGAAATCGTTTGGCGAAGGGATGGAATCCATGCGCAGCGGGGCGCGCACCCGCCTGCTGATCCTCTACACGGTGATCGAATGGACACTCATCGCCGGTGCCTTCGCCTGCGTCTTCAAAGCCTTTCCTGCGACGCGCGGGCTGGGCGTCACCGACGTGATCATTGTGTTGGGATTCGTGTCCTTCGGCAGCGTCCTGCAATTGCCAGGCGTTGGCGGGGGCGTCCAAATTGTTACCGTGCTGGTGCTGACGGAGCTGTTCGGCGTTACCCTGGAAGCAGCCACCGGCGTGGCGTTGGTGCTGTGGATCACCACGTTTGTCGGCATCGTGCCGCTCGGATTGGCGCTGGCCTTCCGCGAGGGTCTTGGGTGGCGCAGTCTGCGCCAGATCGAGCAAGCGGCGGCCGCGGGAGAAGCGGGAAACTAACGTGATTTGTCCATTTTGCAGTCATCGGGAGGACCGGGTGATCGATTCCCGCGAATCCAAGGAAGGCGACGTCATCCGCCGCCGGAGGGAGTGCCTGAAATGCGAACGTAGGTTCACCACCTACGAGCGGAGTGACGAAATTCCCTACATGGTCGTCAAACGTGATGGGAGGCGTGAAAAGTTCGAGCGTCAGAAGGTGCTGGAGGGCCTGATCAAGGCCTGCGAAAAACGCCCAGTACCAATGGCCAAACTGGCCGAAATCGTGGACGCGGTGGAATCGAAACTGGCCGATACGCCAGACCGGGAGATGCCAACGTCACAGGTTGGTGAATTGCTCATGAAAAGATTGGTAGCGCTCGATAAGATCGCATATGTCAGATTCGCCTCGGTTTATCGTGACTTTCAGGACGTCGAGGCGTTCCTGGCCGAGCTGAAAGACCTGCTTCAGAAGCGCACGTAGGTCACCGGACTCGAAATTCTGTAACCGATTCGTCCCTCGAACATCTTTTGAAATAGGGACTTAACTTAACGACCGAAGCCTGTTATACTCGATGAAGCCGAAGTTGCGGCAAGGCGGGCGTGAGTGTGCCCAAGTGCGATTTTTATAAGTCCTTACCGAGCAAGCGGATACGTCAGGTGCGACGTTGATTGACGAATTTCAGCTGGCGAGATAGAAAATATTGAGGAACCCCAACCATACACCTAGTCTTCCGGACCGGAGTCCGGAGAAAGGGCGCGCGTCATGAGAGTGGGGAAGGTGGCAGCTGTGGACGAATTAGAGGATCAATTCTCAGGCGAAAATCACGAGCCTCTGGGGCTTCCTTTTGACGAGGAAGCTAACTTTTTTCACCCCGAGGAAACCCATGACGGCGAAGAGTTTCCCGCTTCGCACGCGCCCGAAGAGTCGATTTACACCGACGACCCGGTCCGCGTGTATCTGCGCGAAATGGGTGCCGTTCCGCTTCTGACTCGCGAGGGAGAAGTAAATCTGGCTCGCCGCATGGAGCGCGGCAAGCTCCGCATGCAGAAGGCCATCAGCCGCTCTGCCCTGGTGCAGCTGCGCGCGGTTGAAATCTGCGAGCAAATCCGCAAGGAAACAGAGGACTTAGACGCGTTCGTGGACCTCGGCGCGGACCTTGAGGAAGATTCGGCCGCTTACGCCAAGCGCCGCAACGAAGTCAAAAACAAGCTGGCCGAGATTGTCTCGGCCCACAAAAAGCTGGCCGTCACCTACGACAAAACGGAGGCCGTCCCTGCCTCCAACAAGAAGCTTCGCAAGAAGTGGGTGGCCAAGTGCGCCCGCTGCCGGGTGGAAGTTTCCAAGGCCATCCGCAACGTGCCCTTCTACAACTCCCAGTGGAAGGCGTTCGGCAAGGAAATTGAGCGCGTGGTGGATGAGATGTCCCACCTCGATCAGGATTTGCGCAAGATCGAGGGCCGCAACAGCGCCTCCGCGCAAGCCAAAGTCAAGGAATTGAAGCGCGAGATTCGCAAGCGCGAGAATACCGCCGGCGCGAACCTGCCGGACTTGCGCCACACCACCTCGGTGATCCGCCACGGCGAAATCGAAGCCGAGCGAGCCAAGAAGGACCTGGTGGAGGCCAACCTCCGCCTGGTGGTTTCGGTCGCCAAAAAGTACGTCAACCGCGGCCTGCACCTGCTGGACCTGATCCAGGAAGGCAACATTGGCCTGATGCGCGCGGCCGACAAGTTCGAATACCGCCGCGGCTACAAGTTTTCGACCTACGCCACCTGGTGGATTCGTCAGGCGATTACGCGCGCCATTGCGGACCAGTCCCGCACCATCCGCATTCCCGTTCACATGAACGAGAGCATGAACAAGTTCCTGCGCGCCACGCGCGAGCTGGAAAAGGAACTGGGACGCGCTCCGACCAACGACGAAATTTCCCGCCGGATGGATATTCCGGTGGAAAAGGTCCAGAAGCTGAAGACCATTTCGCGCGACCCCGTGTCGCTCGAAACCCCGGTCGGCCGCGACGGCGAATCGGCGCTGGGCGATTTGATCGAAGACCGCTGGGTAGGCTCGCCCGTGGACGCGGTGATCGACACCAACGTCCGCGACGAGACCGCCAACATCCTGAAAACGCTTTCTCCCAAGGAGGAGAAGGTCATCCGGCTGCGTTTCGGGATCGGATGTGAGCGCGAGCATACGCTCGAAGAAATCGGCCAGGAGTTCGACGTCACGCGCGAGCGAATCCGCCAGATCGAAGCCAAAGCGCTGCGGCAACTCCGTTCCCCGGAGCGTGCGCGGCATCTGCGGGCTCTGTTAGCTGCGCGCTAGTTCTCACGGATCGCAAGGGGCACGCCGGTCAGTTCCAAGTGCCTGTCTGTGGACCAACAGCATTTGAGTCCATAGCGTTTCATAATGGCAAGCGCGTGGGCATCCGCCAGTGTCAGTTCCTGATCCTTAAACCTTGCTGCAACCGCGGCAACGTCCACTAAGACGCCCTTGTCGAAGGGTTCAATCGTCAAGCGAGGAAGCTGGCGCACGAAAGACAGAAACCGTGCCGCCCGCTCCACATCGTATTTTCGAAGAAACCAAGCATGCCCCTCCGCAATCGTGAGCGCCGAGGTCACCAGCGGAGGGGCCTCGGCAAACAGTCGGCGGAAAAGGGAATGATATTTGTCGGAGCTGGCGAGGAACGAAATGAACGCCGAAGTATCGACGTAGCAGTTATTCCTCCGATCCATAAACCACGTCGTCGATCGTTTGGCTGGAGTCTAGATCGCCCGAAACCATGCCCGCATACCGCATCCACTGCTTGGAAGGATTCTTGGACGGAAGACTCTGGCGGATGGCCCTGCGAACGAACTCCGCCGTGGAAATACCCTGCTCCTTGGCGGATTTCTTCGCCAATCGATATTCCTTTTCGTCGAGGCTGACCTGGGTTCGAATCATGTTATCACTCCGCGTCCTTGATGATAACACTCCACGTGGGGCAGGTTGGCAACCGCGGACCGGTTGTCGAATCGGTCCATCCGGCGCGAGCCGGACTCCGGTAGGCCGATTGCCAATCGGCCGCAGATTTCCAATCTGCCCCACAAACAGTAGAATAGGCGACGTGCATCGCTTCACATGCAACATCTGCGGCTCGCCGTGCCTTGTGGAGGCTCTCGACCGGGAGATACCCAGCTGTAAATGCGGCTCGAACGTACGCTTCCGCTGGATCGTGCACGCCGTCTCGACCCATTTTTTCGGAAAGAGCCTAGCACTTAAGCAGTTTCCTCGGGCGAAGCACCTTCGGGGTCTCGGGTTGAGCGACGCCGTACTATTTTCCGAGCTGTTCAGCAAGCGCTTCAGCTACGAAAACACCTGCTACGACCGTGAGCCTCGCTTCGACATTTCTTCCCCCCCCCGGCAAACGACCTACAATTTCGTCATCGCAAGCGAGGTTTTTGAGCATATCGCACCCCCTGTGCAGACGGCGTTTGACAACCTGGCGCGCCTGCTGAAGCCCGATGGCGTCGTGTTCTTCTCGTCGCCCTGGGAAACCGCTGGCAAGACAGAGGAGCATTTTCCAAACCTCCACGATTGGCAGTTGATGAAGCTCCGTTCGAGCAGCATGCTGGTGAACCGCGCGCTCGATGGGCACTTGGAGACGTTCGAAAACCTGGTGTTTCACGGAGGCCCTGGCAGCACGCTTGAAATGCGCGTGTTCTCCCGCGAAGGCCTGCTTCAGAACTGTGAGGCAGCGGGCCTCGACGTTCAGTTTGCCGCCGACAACCCGGAGATCGGCGTCGTGTGGGACCCATGGTCGCGCGGGATGATCCTTACAAGAAAGGCTCGGCTGCGGGAACGAACTCCACCGGCACATCGGTGATGAACGTCCTCAGCCACTCCGCGCAGTACTTCATTCCCGACTGCTCCGACGGGACGTGGCCTAGAATGATGAGCGCCACCTTCTTGCCCGACGCGATGGCGTCCTGGGCGTATTCTACGACCTCCCATTCGCGCCCTTCGCCGATGATCACCGCGTCCACGTCGGCGCGGGCGATCAACTTGATCACGCCGTCACGCCCGCCCGCACCCCAACTGGCGGCCACGCGCTTCACACTCAGGTTCGGATCGCCGACCACCCGCATCGCGCGGATGCTCAGCTTGGCGCGAATCTCAGCGGTGAGTTTCGAGAGAGGCGTCGCCGGAATCACAAACTCAGTCGGGCCGGTTTCGTACTTCTCCCATCCCAGATCGCGAGCCATGCCGAAGGCGATGCCGTCGGGCTTCATCATATGCCAGTGGTCGTGAAACCGGAACACCACCATGTTGTTCTTCGCAATAAAGTCGCGCTTGAACTTCAGCGTCGGGTCATTTTCCAACCCCTGTGTCGTGTCCTGATGCAGCCAGAACGTCGGCTCATGCGTAATCACGAAGTTCTTCCCCGCAGCCGAGGCGCGCTGAATCACATCCAGCGTCGCCATCATCGTGGTAGCGATGCCCCTCACCGGCGTCGAACCGTCCCCGGCCACGATTTTGTCCACTGTTTCCGCCCGCCAAGGGATGCCGACGTGTTCCTTTATCCGCCGAATCACCTCGTCCGCAGTAGGGTTTGCCGCCCCAAAGGCCAGCCCAGCCCCCGCCGCCAGAAAAATGCGCCGAGTCATCATAATCGAACCGGATTATAGCATCGAAATGCGGTCCTAATGAGTCTAATTGGATAGCACTAGAAAATCTACTCCATGTTGACAGAGATTGGGTACAATGAAAGGGTTCCGATGACAGCAGCCTTGCCAAAAATAGCGCGCCACAGCGGTTCCCTGCTGGACCAGATCGGGAACACCCCATTGATCCGGCTCCACAAGCTGGATGCGCAGTTCCCGGGCGTCGAAATCCACGCCAAAGCCGA
>Ga0075029_100001643_pt1 | contig 12767 bp, 11 predicted proteins | sample LitLauG_LLR_2013_FD_71391 | JGI IMG/M metagenome (GOLD analysis project Ga0075029, IMG submission 71391) | Freshwater sediment microbial communities from North America - Little Laurel Run_MetaG_LLR_2013 | ecosystem: Environmental > Aquatic > Freshwater > Creek > Sediment | place: USA...
GAGCGATGATGGGCGGGCAAAATTGCTCCAAGTCCTTGCCTTTCAGATCCTTGCCTTCCCGAACCTTGCGCAACGGCTCGGCCGCTTTGCTGGCCGTGGTGATCTGTCTGTTCGCGCAGCCGGCTGCTGCCTACCGGCCTTTCGACGGAACCGATGCGGCGGTGGCCGATGTGCATGAGACCGAGATCGAACTGCAACCGGCCGGCTGGCAGCGGACCGGCTCGCAATCGACCCTGATTGCTCCCGAAGTGGTCTTCAACTACGGTTTCGCCGAACGCTGGGAAGTCGTTCTGCAGACCGAGATGCTGACGCCGATTACGTCGGGTGGCGTGACCAGCCTCGCCGCACAAGGCGCCTTCCTCAAATGGGTGGCCCAGCCGGGTGTCCTGCAGGGTCAAGCCGGCCCAAGCATCGCCATGGAATTCGGGCCGCTCTTGCCCGGCGTCAATGCCGATCCCGGAGTGGGCTTCAGTTGGGCGGGCATTCTGTCGGAGCGCTGGGACTGGGGAACCGCGCATTTCAACGTCCAGACCAACCTGACGCGCGACCATAATGCCGAGGCATTCCTCGATGTCATTCTGGAAGGACCGTGGACCTGGAAAGTGCGCCCGGTGTTCGAGACCTTTTACGACAAGGTGTGGACGCAGACCGAAACCCGTTCCGTGCTGCTTGGCGCGATCTGGCAGGTTGAGAAGGATCTTTCCTTCGATGCCGCGTTTCGGTACGCGGTGGTGAACGGACGTCCCATCAACGAAATCCGTGCCGGCCTTACTTTCGCGTTCAAGGAGGAGGGAGACAAGACGCCGATGAAGCCTGGCGTCACATTCGGCAATTGGGGCCTTTCGCGTTGAGAATGTGTCCGGTCATGGCCGAGCCGGGCTTGAAACATCGTCATTGCGAGCGCTAGCGAAGCAATCCAGCGGTTTTCCCAAAAATGACTCTGGATTGCCGCCTCGCTTTCGCTCCTCGCAACGATGGATCGCCGAAAGCTTTCAATGCCCGACGATCTCCGGCACTTTGGTTGCAGGCGGCGTGTTGCGGCTGCGCTGGGTGCGCACGATGCCATCGATGATCGTCATGCCGACGCCGGGAAGGTCGCCGAGCCTCACGCTTTCCAGGATATTCCTGCCGGCAGAATGTTGCGCCCTGTCCATGATGACGAAATCGGCCGAACGCCCGATTTCGATCAGGCCGCAATCGAGCGAGCGCATCCGCGCGGTATTGCCCGTGGCAAAGCAGAACGCGATTTCCGCAGGTACCTCGCCGAGCGAGGACAGCATCGACACCATCCGCAGAATGCCGAGCGGTTGCACGCCGGAGCCTGCCGGCGCATCGGTACCGAGAATGACGCGGCCGAGTTCGTCCATATCGCGCGCGATCCGCAGCGTATAGAGCGCCGAGCGTTCGTTGCCGTTATGGACCAGTTCCAGGCCGCGCTTGCAGCCCTCGCAGATGCAACGGATCTGATCGTCGGGTAGCGCCGTGTGACCGCCATTGATGTGACCGACCACATCGGTGTCGGCTTCCAGCACCACATCCTTGTCGATCAGGCCGGAGCCCGGGATCGACGGACCGCCGGTGTGGATCGTGCTTTGAATGCCGTATTTGCGGGCCCATCCGACCATCTTGCGTGCGGTCGGCCCATCCTTGACGCCGCCAAGGCCCACTTCACCAAGCAGCTTGACGCCGGCAGACGCCAGTTCCTTGAAATCTTCCTCGACCATTTCGCGCTCGATCACGGGTGCGCCGGCGTGAACCTTCACGCCGCCGGGGCGAAGCGTCCAGAACGCACGCTGGGCAAAGATCGCCATCGCCTTGAGACCTACGACGTCGCGCGGGCGGCCAGGCATGTGGACCTCGCCGGCCGAGATCATGGTGGTGACGCCGCCATGGAGAAAGCTGTCGATCCATCCGATCTGGTTTTGCCGCGGCGTCCAGTCGCCGGCGACGGGATGCACGTGACTGTCGATCAGACCGGGAGCGACCGTCGTGCCGTTGGCGTCGACGATGGTGGTGGCATGCGCGATATCCACATCCCTGGCACGCCCGATGGCGGTGATCTTGCCGTCGACGGCAACGATCGTGTCGGCATCCAGGATCGGCTTCTCAAGGGCGCCGCTAAGCATAAGGCCGATGTTGCGGATCACGAGCCTGCTCGGACCGGCTGCCTTGGGCTCATCGTGGGCCATCGCTTTTTCCTTTTTGTTCAATGCCTTCAGGCGAGTATCTTGCGCGCGGCTTTATGTCGGGATCAAGCCTGATTGTTTATTTGCATGCAAATAAACATGGTCGGGTCTGTCGCGGGCAAATGCATGGCCGCTCCCTCCCGCGCGCGTACTCTTGACTTGAGATCGAAGCTGCAGGTCATTTTCAGACCGACAAATTCCGCGTGAGTAAAGTCCGGTGTCTGCCGAGCCTGCCGTGTCAACGGCATCGGCAGAAGGGGTTTCGTCATAAAAACATGACGTGCCGGGAATAACAGGGCGTCGCCGGAGTCTATTGAGTTGCCGGCAATCCCCCTGTTCCCTTTTTGGCTCGATTGCTGCGACTTAGCTGGATCATGAGCGAAAAATCGCAACGGGTGTCCGACCGAATTGACCAGGAAATCCGCGCGGCGGACGCGCTGGAGAAGGCCCGCCTGTTGCCACCCGGCCCGCAGCGCAACGAAGCGCTCAAGCTCGCCAGCCTGCTTCGTTGCACGGTCGATTCACAAGGCCCCGTCTTTGCGAAACGCGGCCGGCCGCGGAAGTAAATGCGCGTTTAGCCTGGTTTCGTGATCCGACTGTGCCGCGCGCCATAGGCGAAATAAATCGCCAGCCCGATCGCCAGCCAAACGGCCAGCCTCAGCCAGGTGTCCGTTGGCAGTCCAAGCATGAGAAAGATCGACGTTAACGCTCCGGCTGGACCGACGATCCAGATCGCGGGGGCTCTGAAAGGACGATCGAGCATCGGCTGGGTGACACGCAACGCCACAACGCTGATCGAGACCACCGCGAATGCGAACAATGTTCCGATGCTGACGAGTTCACCGACAAGGCCGATCGGCAGGAGTGCGGCAAGAATTGCGACAACAATGCCTGTCGTGATCGTGGAGATGTAGGGAGTACGAAATCTCGGATGTATTTTCGCCGCCGCTGGGGGAAGCAACCCGTCATGCGCCATGGCGCGAAAGATCCTCGGTTGCGCAAGCAGCATCACGAGAATGACCGAGGTCAGGCCCAGGATGATTCCCAGTTTCAGGACGGGCGAAAGCCAGCCGACGCCAGCCGCATCGATGCCGACCGCGATCGGATCGGGTACGTTCAATTTGTCATATGGGACAATGCCGGTGAGTACGAAGCCAACGAGCACATAGAGGACCGTGCAGATGACCAGCGAACCGAGAATTCCGATCGGCATGTCCCGCATCGGATTTCTGGCTTCCTGTGCCGCCGCCGAAACCGCATCGAACCCGATATAGGCAAAGAACACCACGGCCGCGCCCCTGAGGATGCCCGACCAGCCGTAAATTCCGATACCCGCATTGGGCGGAATGAAAGCGCCCTGGGGATTGCCCGGCGCGACCCAGTTCGCCGTACTGAACGCGGGGCTTGCGCAGATGATGAACAGTGCAATCACCGTAAGCTTGATCGCCACGATCAAATTATTGAACCGCGCGGTTTCCCTTATGCCGATTACCAGCAGCGATGTCACGACAATGACAATGACGGCAGCCGGAATATTCAGGACTGCGCCGGTGAGGGACCAGGCATGGCGCGCCGAATCATAGTCGAGCGGGGAGGACGCAAGTCGCGCCGGAAGAGTCAGCCCGAAATCCCGGGCCAGGCTGACGGCGTATCCGGACCAGCCTATGGCGACCGTAGTCGCGCCGACTGCGTATTCGAGGATCAGGTCCCATCCGATGATCCAGGCGATCAACTCGCCGAGTGTCGCGTAAGCATAGGTGTAGGCGCTGCCGCTGATCGGGACCGCAGACGCCATTTCGGCATAACACAAGCCGGCAAAGGCGCAGGCGACCGCGCCGAGAAGAAACGAGATGGTGACGGCGGGGCCGGCATTGGCCGCAGCCGCATGTCCGGTCAGAACGAAGATTCCTGCGCCGATGATGCCCCCGATCCCGAGTGCTGTCAGATTGAGCGCAGACAGGCTCCGTTTCAGGGGATGTGGCGCGCCGTCCGCGCCTTCGGCCTCCTTCAGCAATGCTGCGGTCGGCTTTCGAGCCCAGATGTTTGCCATGAGCCTCGTCCCTGACCTGATGCTGGCACCGGGGTGTTGCCAAACGGGGCCTCCGACAGACTACACTGCCATCGGCTTTTTCCACCCGCCAAATGTCCGTTCGAGGTGGGAGACGAGCGCGAGCGCCACGTCTTCGCGCCAGGGTCTCGCGGCCACCTGAACACCGAGCGGAAGACCTTCCGGCGAAGTCCCGACTCGGACGGTTGCGCTTGGCCAGCCCGTCAGGTTGTGCATCTGTGCATAACCAAGCCCGCGGCGGTTTTGTTCCTCAAAGCTGGTGCCGTGCGGCAATGCGGGATATGGCGCAACAGCCGACAGCACCGCGTCGTAGTTCTCGATGAAGCGCAGCATCGAATTGCGAAAGGCATCCCATCGTACGAACGCGGCCAGCGCCTCGGTCGTGTTGGCAAAGGCAGGCGCGACGTAATAGGTCAATGCCTTCTCGAACATGGGCGAGATCGGATCCGAGCCGATGTTCTTGAGGAAGGCGCGTATTCCTGCGCCCCCATCGCCGCGGCTCATGTCATGATAGACGGCTGCAGCCTTAGCCGCATCCGCCGGACGGCTCTCCTCGACCTTGACGCCGGTCTCCATGAACGCCCTGGCCGAATCCCGCACCGCAGCGCTGATCTCCTTCGTTGGCGTGACCGCACCGTCGTCGTCGAAATAAGCCAGTTTCAAGCCCCTCAGCGTCACCGCCTTCGAATCGAGCAATGGCATTGCCACGATCGAATGGTCGCGGAAGTCAGGGCCTGCGATGACCGGCAAGGCGAGCGCGAGATCGTCGACCTTGCGTGCGATCAGGCTGACGTGAAACACCGCGTTACGCGCACCCATCGGCATCGGGAACTGACCGGTGCGCGGGACGCGGCCGGATGTGGGCTTGATCGCGGCAAGACCGCAAAAATGCGCCGGGATGCGAATGCTGCCGCCCGCGTCCGTGCCAAGGCCAAGCGGCGAACCACAGGCCGCGACAATCGCCGATTCGCCGCCGCTGCTGCCTCCGGGTGTGCGGGCGAGGTCATAAGGGTTGTTGGTGCGTCCATAAACGAGGTTATCGGTCTCGGCCGCGCCGGCAAGTTCCGGCACGTTGGTCTTGCCGAGGATGATGCCGCCCGCCGCACGAAGCCGGGCAACCGCAGTCGCATCGGCCTGGGGCACGTAGTTGGCGCGGCCCTTCGTGCCCCCGGTACAGATGACGCCGATCGTCTCCAATGTGTCCTTGATGGTGACGGGTACGCCATGCAGCGGACCCTTGATTTCTCCGCGCGCCAGCGCCGCATCGGCCTCGTCCGCTTCCTTTCGGGCTGAGTCTGCGGTGAGCTGAACGACGGCGTTGAGCTTTGGATTGACTTTTGCAATCCGCGCGAGATGGGCGTCCACGACGACCCTGGAGCTGAGCTGCTTCGAGCGGATGGCGCTTGCTAGTTCGCCGGCGGATTTCAGCGTAATATCCTCGCCCGCTGCCGGCGCTGCTTTCGCCGGGTCGGTCAGCGCGGCGTGCCCGGCGGCAGCGACCACGCCTGCGACTGCAGCCGCGCCCAGAAAATCCCTTCGCCCCATTTCGTCGCCCATTTGCTCAACCTCTCCGTTGCAACCTCACGTTTTACCAAAGCTAATTCTGTTTCGAGCCAGCATGCAAGTTTGCGGCGCGGCAGGATAAGCTCGATTTTCCGGAAAATGATGGACGGCCGATGAAACGCAGGCAAAACAGGTGCCAGAGCGGGAAAGATCAGAGGAGAGGCAAATCAAATGATGATGATTGATCCGTTGACTGCCACCGCCGTGTTGGCAGCAACCGCGGCGACAGACGCGGTTTATGTGATGTTCACCTCTGCGGTCGTAACGCGAAGGCGCCTGCCGGCAGCGACCTGGAGTAGCGTCTGGTATCTGTTATCGTCTTATGCCGTGATCAGCTACACCGAGAACTGGGTCTATGTCGTCTTCGCCGCCGCCGGTTCCTGGATCGGTGCTTTCGCCACCATCACATTTCTGCACCGGCCGCCCGGCGGTCCGCCGATCGGCGCGGGCCCGGAATAAGGATCGCAGGATTGAACAAGTCCTTGAGGGACACTAGCCTCGCGGGTCGAGCGGCCCCGGCAGCGGGCAAAGATTGCTTCAAGAAAGTCCGCAGGGAGGGAGATCGATCATGATGAACCGACGACAATTGGTCTGCGCCGCAGGAGCCGCGCTGTTGGCACCAATGCCAAAAGCGTCTGCCGCGAGCTATGACCTCGTCATACGCGGAGCGCGTGTCATCGATCCTTCCACTGGCCTCGATGCGGTGCGTGACGTGGCCATTTCAGGCGGCCGGATTGCGGCGGTCCAAGCCAACGTCGCCGGCGAGGTGGCTGAGACGATCGACGCACGAGGCAAGATCGTCACCGCGGGCCTTATCGACATCCACACCCATGCCGGCCGCGGCAAGGATGGGCCACCGCTGTGCCTGCAGGATGGGGTGACGGGGTGGATCGATGCCGGCACGGGCGGCGCGGACAACATGGACGCGGTCGCCGAGGTCGCGCGCGGTGCGCCGCAGATCGGCCGCTGTCTCGTCAACATCGCCCGCACCGGCGTCATCGCCCCCGGCGGCGAGCTGCATGACATCAACGCGGCGAACGTCGCGCTGGCGCAAGCCGCTATCGCTCGCAATCGCGACATCGTCGTTGGCGTGAAGGCGCGCCTGTCGGACAATGTCGCGGGTGCCAACGACCTCGAGGCGTTGCGCCGCGCACAGGAGGCCGCGGCACCCTTCAATCTGCCGGTCATGATCCACATCGGTCAGAATCACACGCCGCTTCGCGCCATTCTTGCGCTGCTCAAGCGCGGCGATATCGTCACGCATATGTACGCCCCGGGAATGAACGGAATCCTCGACGGCCGGGGAGTTTTGCTGCCGGAAGTGACGGCCGCGCGCCGTCGCGGCATCCTCTTTGACTTCGGCAACGGCGTGTCCGATCATTTCGATTGGGACACGGTCGAGAAGGCGACCCGGCAGGGCCTGTGGCCGGATACTTTTTCGACGGACTGGAATACGAAATCGAAGGGCAGCGGGGTGGTTGACCTGCCGAACGTCATGTCGAAGTTCTTCATGTTCGGCATGCCGCTCGGCCAGATCATCGCCTGCGCAACCGTCAACGCGGCGCGATGCTTCCCCGCCTTCGACGACCGCGGCACGCTCAATGTGGGCGCGCCGGCCGACGTAGCCATCATGGAGTTGCGGGAGGGGACGTTCGAATTCCTGGACAATTACAAGGGCACGCGAACCGGCCGCCAGCGGCTGTTTCCTTCCGAAACGGTGCTCAATGGCAAGCGCGTGCAACGAAGCTGAGGCAGGCCGGGAAATCGATGGGTAGCTTCAGCCGCCGAGATAGGCTTCGCGGATACGCGCATCGCCGGCAAGGACCGCGGAAGGTCCCGACAGGGTGATAACCCCGGTCTCGAGCACGAAAGCGCGGCTCGCAACTTCGAGCGCCATGGCGGAATTCTGCTCGACCAAGAGCACGCCGAGGCCGGTACGCTTGTTGAGTTCAACGATACGATCGAAAACCTGCTCGATCACGATCGGAGCAAGGCCCAGCGACGGCTCATCCAGCATCAAAAGGCTTGGGCGGCCCATCAGCGCCCGGCCGATGGCGAGCATCTGCTGCTCGCCGCCGGACAATGACCAGCCGCCTTGCTTCAGCCGCTCTTTCAAGCGCGGGAACAGTCCGAACACCAGCGCGAGATCTTCGTCGACCTCGCGCCTGTTGCGCGGGCGCGACGCTGTACCCGCAAGCAGGTTCTCGAGCACGGTAAGACCGGGGAAAATCCGCCGACCCTCGGGGCAATGGGCCAGGCCCGAGCCGACGATAGTTTCGACCGCGGCGTTTTGAATGTCTGCGCCCTTCCAGGAAATGGTGCCTGCGCTCGGGCGGACCAGCCCGGAGATCGTACTCAGCGTCGTGGTCTTGCCCGCACCATTGCCGCCGATCAGGGCGACGATCTCACCCATTTCGACGCTTAAGGAAATGCCCTTCAGCACCTCGATGTGACCGTAGGACACCCTTAAATCATTGATCTTAAGCATGCCGGTGCCGCCTGCCGAGATAGGCCTCGATCACCTGTGGATCGCGTTGAACGTCCGAAGGTGCTCCTTCCGCGATCTTCTTGCCGAAGTCCAGCACCGTGACGCGGTCGCTTATTCCCATCACCAGCCGCACATTGTGTTCGACCAGCAAAATGGTAATGCCGCGGCTCTTGAGCCTTGCGATGGTGCCGAGCAGCGTCATGCTTTCGGTCGTGTTCATTCCGGCGGCTGGCTCGTCAAGCAAGAGAATATCCGGACTTGACGCCAGCGCGCGTGCGATTTCCAGAAGGCGTTGCTGTGCGTAAGGAAGCTGCGCGGCGCGATCATTGGCGCGCCGGGCAAGGCCGACGGTTTCAAGCGCCTCGCGCGCGCGACAATCGATGTCGGCCTCGCGCCGTCTTTGCCGGCCGTTCGATGTCAGAATATCGAAGAGCGAGGAGCGACTGTGGCAGGCCGCTGCTACCTTTACGTTTTCGATAACGCTCAGATTGTCGAAGATCCGGATGTTCTGGAAGGTCCGCGCCAAGCCGAGCCGCGCAATCCGGTGCGGCTTCAGATGGAAGATCTCGTGGCCGCCGATGCGAATCGATCCCCTGTCGGCGTGCGAAGCTCCGCTCAGCGCGTTGAGCAGTGTGGTCTTGCCGGAGCCGTTTGGACCGATGATCGCCTGCACGATGCCGCTGGGCACGTCGAGGTCGATGTTGTCGAGGGCGACCAAACCGCCAAATCGCCGCGTTACGCCCCGCGCGACGATGATGTGCGCTACGGTCAAGACGGACTCGCCCGGCGCAGCTGAAAATAAGATGCAAGCGATGCCAGCCCTCCAGGTGCCAGCACGATGACGGCAATGACGCCGAGGCCGTAGAGCACAAGATACCACTGGCCAAGAAAGCGCAGCGCCTCGGGAAGAATGGTCAGCGCCACCGCGCCAAAAACGCTACCCGGAATCGAGCCCATTCCGCCAACGATGAGCATGGTCATCAGCAGGATCGCCTGCGTGCCGGAAAAACTGTCGGGACTTATGAAGCGTATGGAGGACGCGTACAGACAGCCCGCCAGCCCGGCATAAACCGCCCCGATCATGAACGCGATCAGTTTGATCCGCGTGGTGTCGACGCCGCTCTGTTCCGCCGCGATCTCGCTGTCCCTGGTCGCGATCATCGCCCGGCCGAGCTGGGAGTGGCGGATGCGGACCGCGATCGTCACTGCCAGCGCCAGCGCTGCGACCAGGAGGTAGTAATGCTGCGCTTGTCCCTGCGGTCCTATTCCGAAAATACTGATGCCGGGTATGGCCCGCAGGCCGGAGGTGCCGCCGGTGACCGGCTCCCAGTGCACGATGATCAGGCGGATGATTTCACCAAAGCCGATGGTGGTCATGGCTAGATAGAAGGTGCGCAGCCGCATGGTGGGCAGACCGAGCACGAGGCTTGCTGCAATCACGACAATCGCCGAGAGAAACGGCGTCGTTATCCAGGGCAGGCCGGACTTGGTTGCAAGCGCAGTGGTATAAGCTCCCAACCCGTAAAATGCGGCCTGGCCGAAGTTGATCTGGCCGGCCCAACCCGTAACGTAATTCAATCCGATCACGACAATCGCGTTGAGGATGGCGATATTGAGCAATTGGATGATGTAAGCGTCCTGGGCGAGGAGCGGGATCGCCAGCGCTGCGGCTACGCCTGCCGCGGGAATAAGCCAGCCTTTCATCTGCGGGCTACCATATCAGACTTTCTCGCTGCTCCTCTCGCCGAACAAGCCACGCGGCCAGGCGATGAGAATACTGATCATGACAATGAAAGCGTAGGCGTCGCGAAAATTGGACGAGATGTAGCGGGCGCCGAAGGTTTCGATCAGCCCAAGAAACAGTCCGCCGATCACGGCGCCGGGCAGGTTGCCGAAACCGCCGATGACGCTGACGACGAACCCCTTCAGGCCGAGACTTCCTCCCATGGTCGGCTCGGCGAGGAAGATCGGCGCCACCAAAAGCCCGGCGATCCCGGACAGCATGGCGCCGAGAGCGAATGCTACCGCGATGGTGCGATTCACGGCAATGCCGACCAGCCGCGCGGTGTGCAGGTCCTGCGCGGTCGCCTGCATCAAAATGCCGAACCGGGTCCTGGTCAGAAAGAGAAACTGCAGCAGCAGGATGACCGCCAGCGTTGCGAAGATGAAGAGCTGATGCATCGAGACGACGACGCCGGCAAAACGCAGCGGCGGACCATGGACCGGGGAGGGCAGTGATACCGGAAGCGGTCCCCAGATGATCAGCGCCAGGTTTTCCAGCACGATCCCCATGGCGATCGTCGTCAGGATGACGAGGAATGCCGGCCGCCCTCGAAGCGGAAAATAAACCAGCACCATGAATACAATTCCGACCAGCGCCATTGCCACCATCGTGACGGCCCAGGCCGCCGCGACCGGCAACTCATGAGTCACCGCACAGCTGATGCCGATGAAGGCACCCAGCATCAGGAGCTGCCCTTGAGCGAAGTTGACGATCTGTACCGTGTTGAAGATCAACAGCAAGCCGAGAGCGACGAGTGCATAGATGCTGCCGAGCGCAAGGCCGTTGATGACGAGCTGGCCCATGAGCGATCACATCACGATCAGTAGCCGCTTTCCTTGATCGGGCCGGCCAGCTCCGGCATCTTGCCCTTGTTGCGATAGATGCCAAGGGTGTGCGCCAGATCGCCCAAGGCGTCGGCCTGATAGGAGATGAGCATGCCGTTCCAGTCCTTGGTGGCTGCGAAGGCATCGCGGATCGCCGGTTTGTTGCAGCCGACCTTCTCGATGATCGACTTCAGCATGTAGACGGTGTCGTAATACGACACCGTAAAATTGTCGGCCGGCACCTTGTATCTCTCCTGCACGCGTTTCGCCCAATCCAGTATCTTCGCGTCCTTCGAGGTTTGCGGGATCATGCCGCCGATGGCATATGTACCGTCGGCTTCCGCAGCCGACAGGTTGTTGAGCGTCGTTTGCGCCACGATGCTGGCGTTGCCGATCGTAGTCAGCTTGATGCCGAGGTCGTTCATTTGCTTGATGACCAGCGTAACGTCGGCGGGACGGCCGAACACGATCAGGCTGTCGGCGTCCTTGTCCTTGATCTCGAGCAACTGCGCACTCATGTCCTTGTCCGACGGTGCATAGGAAGTCACGGCCACCGGCATCACCTTGAACTTGGCAAGCGAAGCCTGAATGCCCCTGGAAGCACCGAGGCCGTAATCATCGGCCACGGCGATGATGCCCGGCTTGGTCTTGCCGAGCGACTTGACCAGATACTCCGGGATGAGATCGGCCAGCTGTCCGTCATGGACGTGGGTGCGAAACAGCCATTTGCTGCCCTGCGCGGTCACTTTTGCATTGGTCGCACCGACCAGGAACGGTGTTTCCGATCTGGTGACGACTTCCGTCTGGGCGAACACGTGCGGACTGATCATCGACCCGAATATGACCAGAGGCTTGCCTTCCAGAATCCGGTTCATTGCGTTCAGTGCGTCGGTGCTCGATGCCCCCGTATCTTCCGTCGAAAGCGCCAGCTTCCTGCCGTCGATGCCTCCGTTGCCGTTTATTTCCTCGACCGCGAATTCCACGCCATTGCGTGCCTGCGTGCCGAGCAACGCCAGGTTTCCGGTGAGCGCCGTCGTCAGGCCGAGCGGGATCGGGGAGGGACAGCCTGCAGCATCCGCCCTCGCTTCGTGCGCGAAGGCCATGGAAAGACAGATCGCGGTCACGCCCACGATCGAGGTCTTCGGGAATGGAAAATTCATCACGTCCTCTGTCGGGTTGGTGCATTTGCGCGCGGCCAAAGCCGAAGCCGGCAGGCTTGTCCTGATTGCCTGACAAGCCTGCCGATCGCCTACGAACCCCCTTTATGAGCGTAAAATTCCCTCGGTGCACGACCTTTGCAGGGAATTCCCCCGCGTCATTTTCCGGCGGCTCCGGTTGTGGCCAAGGAAGGCGCGGTCGCGGCTCGTCCACTCAAAGCCAGGTACACGACGCCGGAAACCACGATCCCGAACAGCCAGCTAAAGTCGGCACCGCCCAAGAGCCCGGAAATGGGTCCCTGCAGCGCCGGCACGAGCCCGTCCTGGACCGACCAGCCAGCGACCAGTCCCGCAAGAAATGCAATGATACCACCCCAGTTGATGTCGCCATAGGCGCTCGTTTCCGCCGAAGCGTAGAGTTCGGGGACGTTGATCTCACTCTTCCGCTTGATGAAGAAGTCGGCCATCACAACGCCTGCCCACGGACTCATCCAGAGCAGCAGGCTGATCATCCAGTTGTCGAACGCCTTGGCAAATGAGGGCGCGAAGATGAAGTAGATGGTGACGAGGTAGCCGACGATTCCGGCAATCAGCGCCAGCGCGGTTCGGGACAGGCGGACGCCCATGCTGAGCGCGGCCAGTGCCGCCGAGTAGACGTTCAGGATATTGGTAGCGATCGGTCCGTGCAGAACCATCAA
>Ga0075029_100001644_pt1 | contig 12767 bp, 14 predicted proteins | sample LitLauG_LLR_2013_FD_71391 | JGI IMG/M metagenome (GOLD analysis project Ga0075029, IMG submission 71391) | Freshwater sediment microbial communities from North America - Little Laurel Run_MetaG_LLR_2013 | ecosystem: Environmental > Aquatic > Freshwater > Creek > Sediment | place: USA...
AGAACTAGATAGAAGGATGGGTATGCCCAGCATTGACCGTAACGGTAGAACCGACGAGGAGATGAGAGAATTTTTCAATAATATGAAGCGGTAGTTGTAGTTTTTACTACGCTACCAGGGCGGTGTGTTGAGAGTGCAGTGTTGAAGAAGAACGTTTGCGGATAGCCCTTTCATATGATATAGTATGAGTGGGCTCGTAGCTCAGTTGGGAGAGCGTTGGCTTTGCAAGCCAAAGGTCGAGGGTTCGATCCCCTTCGAGTCCACCATTTTCGAGTTAAACCTACGTACCCTCCGTAGGAACCCGACCGCATCTTGGTATGATTGGGTAAAGGTCTTCGGGTGAGATCTCCATGCGGACCAAGAGAGAGGGGATTTTTTAGGAGAAAAACATGCAAAAAACTGTAAATTACTTGCTCGCGATGGATAAGAGTCTCCGCGAGCGTCTTAGTCAATTAAATGAACTAAAAGTTCAATCGGCTCGTCGAACGATTTTTGATGAAGCCAAACGTGAAGAGCCGACTTACGAACTTAAAGCCGTTGATAAGAAAATCACCGCCATCAACAAAGCTTTGTTCGCAATCAACCATAAAATCAAAGAGAGCAATGCAAAAACCTTGGTTGATGTTGATTTTGATTACGATACTTTGGTTAGTGAATTAGAATAGTTTGAGCTGTAGATAGGGATTATAAAAAACGGCTGAACTAGGCAGGACTTATTTTGTGATTATCATGCCAGTTCAAAGTTTGGTAATTCGTTTTGATGACTTAGCGGTCACTTGTTATAATCAGTCCTTATCTATGGTTCCCGCTGGTAGCGGCGTGGAAGGACACGCCCGATGATCGCATGTAGGCGTTGTACGGTGGCGAGAGTGGCAGGTTATGCTGCCTTATAAAACCGAAACACGTATAGCCGGTACTCAAGCCCGGCCTACCAGTAAAATTGCAACGTCCCAGGTTTTAACTCGGGGGACGCATCGGACTGCCCTAGTCGACCTGTAAAAGTCTGAGTCCAATTAGGAGTGTGTATGGATAATCAAAGGCCCCCAATCGATCTCGAAACGCCTGCCATTTCAGTATTGGCAGCTGCTTCTAAAACCCCTTTCCGCACAGCGTTCATGGTGACTTTAGGAATTGGTCTTGGTAGACTAGTGTTGTTTGGCGTTTTTGTTGGCATCGTTGTTGCGGCAATCAAAGTATTTTATTAGGTTTAAGTGGGTGCCAGCAAAAGCCACTGGCCGTAAGCGTTTAAAGGTCCCTGCGAACCGGGGGTAACGTCCTGTAAAGGCTCTACCGGTCCACGCATAGGCAAGACGGAAGACTTAGGCCCACATTCTTTGCGTCACCTGCCGCCCTCATCGAGGGACGGACGTTGGTCAGTGGTGAGGATGGCCTGCTGGCTACTTTTCATTTTGTAGGTGCTCCATAAGCACGCTTAAGGACCCAAAGAAGCTTGGATGAGATGGAGTAAACGAAATATGTTTCCTGTCCCGGCCTACAATTAGGTTAAATAAAAAACGGCCTACCTAACCCTTTCGGTTTAGATAGGCCGTTTTAGTTTCCGGTGAGCTTTCGCATTCCGGAGAGTCAGCTAGAAGCCTTACTATTTAAACTTTCGCCAAGGACGTTTCTAGCAAATTGCACCGCGTTCTCAATCCTAGGGGTGCCCCAGGCGTGGCAGCTAGTCTGTCCACTACTAGTCACTTAATTCTGGATGACTTGGTACCAGTTTATCTTTTCCGATAAATTAAGGTGTAAAATATCTTCCGCTAGGTCCAACTGCGTGTAGGTCCACATGCACCCAAGTCGCCGTTCCTCTCTCCATCCTGATTCCTAGTTGGTCAAGCAATGGCTCCAAAGCATCTTTTACTTGTTGAATCGATAAGGCCGAACCACAATCGAAATCGCACGCTAGATTCATAGCATGAACATCTAGGCCAGTAGGCGGCAAAATATTCTGAGCCAAGTTATATGCAGTGCTTCTAAAAATGCAATGCACATTCATTGGCACGCCTAATGCACTACGCACTTGCTCCAATACTTGACACAATGCGGTAATTTTGTCAAAATCAGCTCCATCGGCTTCTGTGGCTAGTCTATTCCATTCATGTAGCATTAAACAGTCGTTTACCGTAAAATGGGGGGTCACTTGGTCTTGTGGGTTCGTCCAATCTGCCATAAGTTCTCCTTGCTTTTTCTAGTCCTATATCATACAATAAGATTGGCTGGCGACTTTATTCGCCGAGTGAGCCGTCGACCAGGGTTGCCTCACTCAGATATCGGGAACGGACTGGCTCGCCAGCCAATTATTTGGAGGAAACGTGGAAGTTAAAGTTTGTAATCTCAGGGATAGTGATTTCAATGCCAAGTTTATAGGCTCCATCTTGAATACCGGTTTTGCAGTTATAACGCATCATGGCATTGATAAAGGGCTTATTAAGGACACCCAAGACGTTTGGCGTCACTTTTTCTCACAACCAAAAGTCATCAAGGAAGTCTTTACAAATCCACACGATGGAAATCAAGGATATAAGGGTTTTGGCATTGAAACCGGCGTTGGAGCTACCAAGCCGGACTTAAAGGAGTTCTATCACTGGCGACCAGGTGGCACTTTACCTTCTGATGCCGCCGCTCTGACCCAAAAGATGTTTTATCTTCTCGAATCTCATTTGGCACCACAATTACTACAAGCACTTGATGGTCTCGGCTCTACCATGAATTACAAAGAGGTGTGTCAAGGAAGTAATAACACCATCATTCGTGCGTTATACTATCCTGCGTTGGAGACCTTGAATGTGGAAGAAGGTGCTGTTCGTTCTGCAGCCCATGAAGATATCAATTTCATTACCCTTTTGGTTGCTGCCACTTCTGCCGGTCTTCAGGTGCAAGATAAACAGGGAAAATGGCATTCTGTACCTCATGAAGAGAATTCGATAGTATGTAATGTGGGCGACATGTTGCAGTTGGCCAGTAATAACGTTCTTAAATCTACTACCCACAGAGTAACTAATCCTGCGAATTCTTCTTCAGATCGTATTAGTGTCCCATTGTTTATTCATCCCCATGGTGATACTATATTGGTTCCTGGGGTCACTGCCCAGCAGTTTTTGAATCAGAGGCTTAGCCAAATTTATGGTAAGGAGTACGCGAAATGAAACTAAAATCCGATAATTACAAAAAGAGCATTATCAAATGGGCAGAGAAACATGGACGCCTTCCGCGAAGAAAGTCAGATGAAAAGGTTGAAAAACGGTACGGGTACCGATTAGAGAACTATCTTTCTATTAAGTCGCTAGCATTTGATCCAGATTTTAGGGAATTGGTCTATTCCAAGTTTCCACGCAAAACCAATCCAAAACGCGATAACGATAAAAAGCAGAGAATTTTGGATATCATGAATTTTGTGCTGGTCAATAATCGCACTCCCAGTATTGCGGTTGAAGAAGAGAAGCAACTAGCCCGCACTGTGGCCAACTATACGGTCCCTAGTAGCCCTCTCTATAGCCAAAGACTGGTTAATAGAATTACCAAAATTGACAAGTGCTTCAAAACGGGAATTCAGAAGAAATATCGTCGTTCCATCAATGAAGCTCTTGTTGAGGCAGAGGCAAAACTGAAAGCCGAGCAATTCTAATGCAATTACCCAGGCTTTATAAAAAGACTTCGACCGGTGCAATTCAATTTTGGGACATCTCGGCAGTTTTTTCAAGAGCTTCGGAGACTGGTGATGACGAAGTGGATTATGTAGCTACTATCATTACAGCCTACGGACAATTAGGCACAGATAGTCCTCAGACCACCTACGACACTGTTAAAGAAGGTAAAAACATCGGTAAGAAAAACGAGACTAGTCCACTACAACAAGCCAAGGCAGAGGCACAGGCTAAATGGGAGAAGCAGAAAAAGAAGGGATATGTTGAAACCGTTGAAGCTGCTGAAGCTGGCGAATTGGATGCTTTGATTGAAGGCGGCATCGCCCCTATGTTAGCCCACAAGTTTGCGGAACAAGGGCATAAGATTAAATATCCCGCATATGTTCAACCCAAACTGGATGGCATTCGTTGTATTGCTATACTGAGAAACGGAAAATGCACTCTTTGGTCTCGCACTAGAAAGCCCATTACTTCGATGCCTCACATAGTTACGGAAGTGGAAAGGCTTTTTAAAAAAGACATAACATTAGACGGCGAATTGTATAATCACGAATTTAAGGGAGATTTTGAGAAAATTGTTTCCGCAGTAAGAAAAGAGAATCCAGAAGATGGCTATCTAAATGTTCAATATCACGTCTACGACTTTGTAAACAATGAGTCATTTAATGAAAGAATATACAGGTTATCCCCATTACATGGCGATTCTGTGAAATATTTATTTCCTGTAGAGACCCTTTTCGTGGCTTCTGAAGAAGATGTCATGAAATATTTCAATAAATTTAAGAATGCGGGTTACGAAGGAGCCATCTTAAGAAATGCCGATGGTTTATATGCCAACAAGCGTTCTTATGACCTTCAAAAAGTAAAGGAGTTCGATGATGCTGAATTCGAAATTATCGGGATTGAAGAAGGCCGTGGTAAACTCGCGGGCCATGTCGGTGCTTTTGTCTGTAAAAACAAAATTGGTACTACTTTTCAAGTCAAAATGTCTGGCGAAACCGAAAAGCTCAAAGACTACTTTCACAATCATAAGCTCTGGAACGGCAAAATCCTCACGGTCCAATACCAAGGGCTCACGGGGAAAGAAGGGGTCCCGAGGTTCCCGGTAGGCATTGCTATTAGAGATTACGAATGAGTAGAGACGATATTCGCCGGATTTTATCCGAACATGAAAACGTAGAGATTCACACGGCCATGACCCATCCCAAGGTGCCTATTGGAGACGTTTTGATTATCACAAAGAATCCACTGGATGGGTGGGAAATGGAAAAGCTGTATAGTATACGTCCTGCTGGTATCCAACTATGTTTTTCTTTATTTGAGCCAAAATCGTGCATTTGTTTTGGTCCGCCATCTAGAAGTTGTTCTGTCCACGGAGCATAGATGATCGGCATATTTTGGTCAGGCACATACAGACGATGGTCAGCCAAAAGAATAGTTCATGTGAGAACGACGTGCAGTAGAATTTTATTGCGTGGACTGAGTAATGCACTTAAAGATGGTACAAGACAAACGGTAGAACTTAGGATAAACGATGTTGTTCAAAAAGGCTGGATGCGGGCTCAAGATAGAGTTCAGCTAGCTGAGCCTTTAAGAAAGGGTGTCTACGTGGTAACTTTCGAAATTACCTATGCAGATATTGATAAGCCGGTAAGATTATGAGAAACGATTTCTATAACGCCTACGAAGCCCGGATGAATGAGAAGTATCGAACTCACGTGGAGCGAAAATATTATCCTTTTATTGAGCTTATTCTCAAAGAGCTTCCCTTGGGCTACTGCTTGATAGGCGAGTTTGGATGCGGTGCAGCAAACATCAGTCGAGTATTGGCTAAGGCCAAACCAGAAATTGAGCATTACCTAATTGATTGGGACCATCGAATGCTTCTTTTGGCCGATGAAAATATGCGGTCTACGAATTCTTCATTTTCTTTGTATATTGAAGACCTCTTGGACCCTCCGAATGAAAATCTTACTCCCAATATACATCTCATCCACTCTCATGGCGTTCTAGAGCATTTTTCAGATGCAGAGATTAGAACTATCATAGGTAATCAACTTAGACTGGCTAATACTTTGGTTCATTACGTTCCTGGGGCAAAGTACCAGAAACCCAGTTTTGGAGATGAACGTCTTCTCACAACTAATCAATGGCAGCAAATCTGTAGTCCAGACGAGATAGTCGAATTCAACGATGGTTATGATTTGGTGTTGATTTGGCGAAAAGTATGATATAGTAAGGGTAAGAGTTTAATTTTGATCCGGTATTCCTAACTCCCTCTGGGTAGAGGTAACTCCGGATCGAAACCTGACGTCGGCGAATATAAGGTAGGCTGCGTATGTAGCCACTGACCCAACAGCAACAACACATAAGTCATAAGCAATGGGTTTTCAGCCAAATAGCGGTAGCCTCGGTGCGTCAGATCATTTTCCATCGGACCTGCGTGGTAATATCGAGTGGCGATTCGGTTAAGGACACGCCCGAAGCGAGAAGGTAACTGATAACGCGTCAGCGAATGGCTCGTAGAGGTTTATTAGATTTGGCGGCGGTGCGGAGTTCTTTGTGGTTCGAAACCATGCCCTCGAAAGAGGTGGGTGGCACTTAAGGATCGGGAAGTACAACTGGTCCAGTCCGCCAATTTATTTTCTTTGCATAGAATAGGCGTCGTAGTCTTCTTCTTGATACTTAAGCTTTCCGGTCTTATCAAATCCGAATCCACGAGTTAAATAGGTCAAAGTACATCTACAGTGAGGGTGAAGTCCAAAAGCTGACGGAGCGTCGTTACCACGTTTATGGTATGCTTGTGTCAATTCAGATAGCTTCCACAGTCTAGGAGTTACTTGGTCTGGCATGAGGTGCAGACGAATACACTCTTTGCAAGTTACATTGTCTCTGACAACTACGAAAAATACGGTAGGATCAATATCTCCAATAGAGCCAGAGACATTGGTAATTTCCATCATAGTTCCTAGATTTCTTAGTTTCGTACTTTCGTATTCCGCTATGGCTTCTAAGCTACTTTTTGCTCTACCAAGCTCTTCATCTATAACAGATTGCACATCATTTCGATCTATTTTTCGTTTTTGAAGACTAGCTTCTCTAGCTAGGCCATCAAGTCTTTCTGCCACGTGAGATTTAGTCTTGTTTTTTAAGGATTCGATGTAACCGTAAGAACTAGCGAGCAAGCTCTTTAGAGCGTCTCTTTCCACGGCATTTGGAGCCCTATTTTTCATGGCTTGAACAAATAGATGTGCCAGGCCAAGGTTCGGCTCGGAAGATATGATGAGTCTTTTTTTGTTTTGTAGCTGAGGAACGTCACCGATTAGTTGCAGAGCAATAGTATCAAACATCTCTTCTACAACTTTTCCTAGTGCTTCTTTGCCACCGGAGGAGATCCCAAACACGGATTACTCCTTTATAAGATTCTCGATATTCAGAATGCTTTCGATGCTATTTTTGGCTTTCTCTTCTTCTTTTTCCCATGATTTCATGATGTCTGTAACTATTTTGTGTTGCATGGAAACAGATTTTTTACCATTTTCACTGAGATTATGAGTAGCTTGAACGCCTAGTTTGAAACCTGGTTTGTGAAGAGCCTTTACGATTCCAGAAATAGCCGCTTGTGATTTTTTCATTTCAACAGCATTTTTCTCTGCTTTACGCAAAGAAACGATAGCCTGTAAACTCTTCTGAACTTCTGGTCCAGCATCGCTACCTATCATGCTCTCTAATTTACCGATATGTTGATCCAATTCAGAACCTCGTTGTTCAGATTGCATGTTGTCGGCAGAAGTAGGATTCTCGCTCGGCGGATCTTGCGGAGCTTCGCTAGAATCAGCACCTGGAGGTTGACCTTGAGAAGCCTGCTGCATCTGCATCTTCTCTTCATTCATCTGAGCTTCTTTATCTTGTGTCTGCTGTTGCTGAGCGACTTGGATTCCTTGTTCGACACCAAGACGAAAGGCCATATCGAGATCATTAATGTACTTGGATCTCAACTCTTTATACTTCTTTTTATAGTCTGGACCTTGCATATATCACCTTCTTAAATTATTCGTCCTCTTCATCGAGAGAATCTTGTACCACCATCTTAAACACTTCCATAGCGAACGGTCGCGGGCTGAAAAATGCCTGAGCTGCACTTGGATTTGTTTGGGTTAATAGTTGAAAATTTTGGAGCCAAAAAGGATCTCTCTTATATCGTAAAAGAGGATCAACAATTGCAGCATTATCGCCGAAAAATTCTCCTATGACTTCTCCTACATTTTTATACTTATCCAGTATCAATTGATAACGTTCATTAAATGGGACACTGCCTCCCATTATAGCACCTACTTGTTTTTTGTCAACCTGATGAAGTACTTCATCATAACTCATATATGTAGGCATGTCTTGTTGTAATCTGGTAGATTCTTGCTCTTTGGACTGTGCATCTATTCCACAGAATTTCACTTCGCAAATCTTAGCAAGAAGCGGGTCTATGAGAGGGAATAAAAATTGATTGAAAAATGTTTGAAGTTTTAGCAGTAACGGTCGTAATCCCGTATCTCTCGCCGCCGTGAGTTTGAATTCGTTGTTACTTTCAGATAAAGTTTGACTATTCGTCCCACGAGATAAATGGCTATACCCAGGCAATTCGTCAGGAGAAATACTAAAAGCAGACATGATGTTACGAGCAATTTGGTCATACATGAATTGAAACGCGTCATTTTGTAGTCCTTCTCCGCTGAATGGTAACCAATCAACACTATCTTCTTTGCCCATTCCGAAGATGGGGGTTCTAAAACTGTTTGCAACATTGTTAACAGAGGCATTGAACTGCAGCTTAATGCCATTCAATACTGCTTCGTCAACTTCATCCGATTTGATAACTAACATACCGCGAGTGGCACGTCCGTTTTGAAAGTACAGTTTTTTATAGGCATCAATAGAAATATGAGTAGTAACCGAGCTGACCACGGTATCCAACGGAGATACTGGGTAGCCGTTCATCTCAATGTCGGTACATGGGAACAAGTTGTAAACTAGCATTTCACGGTGCGTGAACGCCTGCCGAGGAGTACCATCAATAACTTGCAGCCAAGCGTACTGATCTTCTTTGAGTTTCTGCAAGTCGATCTTTGGCTTATCGCCAGTGATACTTTCCAGCATCCTCATGGCGGTTTCTCGCAGATTGTTACCTACGTATTCGCCTTTTCTGACGCATTTATAAATGGTAGCAATATCAATGGGACGGAAACGATGAAACGGATAATTACCATCTTCATCTGGGTCTGATTCTCTGTCATAAACCACTTCAGTTCCAAAACGACCGAAGTTTATTCCGTTCTGCATTTGTATATCTAGATACTGAGAAAGAGTAAGTTGGTCTTGGCTTTCTAGTCCAGCAGTATGTCCGCAGTTTAACATGAGTCGTTCGAATTTCTTCATACGCTCCATTACTTTTTCATACTGTTCGGGAGTTAAAATCTCGTAAAATTCTTTCTTGAGTGCGATTTCGAATCCGGTATCAAATCTGTCTTTTCGAACGTGTCCAAATAAGCTGAACATGGCTCCGCGAGCACGAAGGATAGCAGCAACTAAATGATCCTGAATTCGGATCTGTTTAAGGACTTCGTCCGGTAACAGTCTTCGCTTGGATTTATAGAGACCCAGGTAGTTATCGGTTGGAGCGGGGTTCTCAGTAAATGCTAATCGGGGGGCTTTTTTGTTAGCACTTCCCGTAGCTTTCTGAATGGCATTCATCAAAGGGGACTGAACGTTAACGCTCTGGCCATAAGCAATAGCGTTAGATTTTTCCAAAGCAGCTTCCGGGCTTTCACTCATGGTAAATATCGGAGGCTTAGGATGTTGTGGAGTATCGCTCATATAACTCTTTTATATCACTATTCTATTGACGCCAAGTACAATGATGCAGTATTGGGGCTAATATTAGTGACTGACATAGAATAAATTGTTGACATTCTTAAGAAAACGCCTGGTTGCATAACACATTGGCAATTGGCAATGGGAGTAATTGCATCTCCTGGAAGACCATTGATAACCATCGTAACATTTTGATTTGATTCGAGATATACCATGCGTTGACTGTCAAAATAGAATGCGATTGCTTCAGTGGTAATCGGCCCCTGAGTCGGTAACAATCCGAGAGAGGTAAATTGAACCCACATATCGGTGACTGCAGAAACTATGTAACTACCTTGAGTTACTGGAGAAAATCCTCCAGAAATCACTAAAGTATCGCCTACTTGAACACCGGCTGAAGAAAAAATATCAATTTGCGACGCAAATCCGGCACCTAGAACAATAGGCCCTTCATTTACGCCGAATGCATTGACTACGCTGAAACTGGTCGCCGTAAGCGAGATAATTTGATATGGACCCTGATTTGAGACGTTAAAGTTGCTTCCAACCTGAACGAAGTCTCCTACCTGCACTCCGCCACTAATTAGGCTAAAAGGCAGTCCACCAGTTGACGTGAACGTTAACACAGTCCCATTAAGGCTGGTGGTGACCTGAGTACTAAAGTTGGCACCGCTAGTTCGGCTAGTCCGAAATCCTGGGTTAGTTCCACCAGACCAAGTGAGTTGATAAGTCGTGTTTTGACCGGCAATAGGGGCCAGAGCTATCGAATATTGTGTGGTATTATCCTGAGTTAACGTCCTAGTCCCATTAAAAAGAGTACGTGTCTCACCTGGGGCAAGTGTAAACGATAAACTATTGGGATTATTGACAGAAAGACCATTTATGTCGCGAGTCCATTTGAAATTGCTACGAGAAGGATTGTTTGATGGGTTCCTATCCTCGTAAGCATTTAAATATAAAAGAAAATTCAGTGTATTCATTAATTGACCTCTATTGAGACAGTCTCACGTTAAGATTGTGATAGAATCCGAGTCAGAAGTTAAAAAAGAATCCGCCCTTCTTGCCAGTGCCCATGCTGATGGAGCCACCATCCCCCAATATCCGGGCTAGCTCGGCTCTCATCTGTGCTTCATTATTAGAAGCTGCAATAGCCCTAGCCCTAGCGTCTGGATCATTCGGATCGACTGGCTTACCATTTATATCAATCCAAGCATGCTCTGGTTTTCTAGGTCCGCGAACGGGGAACAGATTTTGACCTATATAACGCAAGGAGTCGCAGATATCGGCAATACCGCGAGCATCATCTGGGGTTAAAGTCACATTGCCCTGTCCATCTAGAACAAATCTGTGTTTTGTAAGTGCAGTAATTGCTTTCTTGTTAAGCTCAGTAGCTATTACTTTAAATTTACGAACACCACTTGCCGAAACTATCTTTGAACGCATTGCTTCAATACCGCCCATCACATCTTTAGTGAACTTGGGACATGTCATTCCGTTTTTTCTAAACGATTTTATGTTAGAAGGCTGTGCCTGATCCACAAACCACTTATGAGGTTGATACTTATCTCTGAATGATTTTGCAATCTCCAACATATCATCGAATTCCAAACCAGGAGATGCATATGTTTCCATAAGCCAAATCTCACCATTAGGAATGAGAGCAACTATGGTGATGACAAAATCATGTGTATATCCCCAATCTAGTCCTACATAGAAAAGTATGCCAGCTTTTTTCATTTCGTTTAAAAGTATCAGCTCAGTAATGGGCCTGGAGGTCGGTCCCATAAGAGCGGCATATGCTTCTTTGAGTGAAATGACATTGCCCTTAGTCGGGTTGAATCGCGGATAGACCAATCCGGTTGAACCGGGCTTCCAGCACATAAGCTGAGCTTCTGCAGAATCGGGATCGTTTTCTAAAAATGATTGAATAACGGAAGAAATAGGTTTATAAAATCCACCAGTAGCCTCAGCCGGTTTCTGACTTAGACGCATCTTGCATACTGGCAAGATAGGACACTTAGCACATCCTTCGTGGGCATGTTTCACTAAATCCCATTTAAGTTTTTCTATCTCAGGCAATAAATCGTGTTCTTCAGGAGACAGACGGACTAATGGAAGATTTTTTCCCACATACACATCTTGCTTCGGACCATTCGGTAGATGCCTAGTTTCGGGGCATCGTTCAGTGACATCTATAATGTTCCAGTTCAAAATCTTGTAGTTCATATCTGGAGCCTTATCAATGGCCTGAGACATGTTGCCGAACGCATATTTGCGAGTGGACAGGTAAACCTTTACTCCATAGATACCCTTACTGTAACTGACGATGTACTTACCTTCTTTCAATGCTGCAGGATCGGCTAAGTCCAATTCATCCAGGAATAGAACGTTGGCATGCAGACTATTCATTCCCTTGGGTGTACAAATAACAATTTTTATGTAAGGCTTTTTATCTTGTGGAGTTTTGAATTGAAACTTTCTTTTATTTTGCGTGATGTTAACCCATCCTGCAGCCACCATTAATGGCTCTACAGTGTTGATGAATCCGTCAATGTACCCAAGACCTGTCGCAGATTGATCTTCAGTGGCTGCAGCGTGACCAATATCTAATTGAAAATGTAGTAAGAGAAGAGTTTCTAGGATAGCTACCGAGACTGTTTTCATTCCTTCTCGACAACTCATCAAGATATAGCCAGGATTTTTATCGCCGGAGTTCGTTCTGAAGGTATTGTAGACTTGCCAAATAGCATCCAAAGGGCTAGAGTTGCTGTCTGGGTCAACAATATCTAGCGGTAACTCTAGGCCTAGAAAAAACTGAGCCCAGTTTTTAACTGCTTGAGCAGACTCTAGATGTCGGAATAATAATTTAGCGTATTCTAATTTTTCCGAGTCGGATTTGTCGTTGAAATTCATCTTTGGTTATTCCAAATCGGCAATGCACGCATTTCTTTTGTTTATACGTGAGGACGGGTTTCACATATCGGTCATCTACACAATGCCATGTTAACGTTTTCCAGCTGTGTATACCAAGAAAACCGCATATCAATTTTCTTCTAAGCCATCTTAATAATTGCATTAATTAAGATTACTGTGATTGACCTTCTTTTCTTATCTATATCATATAAGTTGTCTTGATAGCCTTAAATAAAACACTACTTTACTATCCATCGTTTGCGTGGTAATCTTATTAAGATATGGAAGGTATAATTTACAAAATAATCAATAAAGTCAATGATAAGATATACATAGGTC
>Ga0075029_100001645_pt1 | contig 12761 bp, 10 predicted proteins | sample LitLauG_LLR_2013_FD_71391 | JGI IMG/M metagenome (GOLD analysis project Ga0075029, IMG submission 71391) | Freshwater sediment microbial communities from North America - Little Laurel Run_MetaG_LLR_2013 | ecosystem: Environmental > Aquatic > Freshwater > Creek > Sediment | place: USA...
GGGGTACTTCGGCGGCTGGATCGATCTCGGTTTCCAGCGCTTCATCGAGGTCTGGAGCGCCATTCCGTCGCTCTATCTGCTCTTGATTCTGTCATCAGTGCTGGTGCCCGGTTTCTTCGTCCTGCTCGGCATTCTCCTGTTGTTTTCGTGGGTCTCGCTGGTCGGCCTGGTGCGGGCGGAATTTTTGCGCGGGCGCAATTTCGAGTATATCCAGGCCGCACGCGCGCTCGGCGTGTCGAACGCTGTGATCATGTTCCGTCATTTGTTGCCCAACGCCATGGTGGCGACCATGACGTTCCTGCCCTTCATCGTATCATCATCGGTGATGACGCTGACCGCGCTGGATTTCCTCGGCTTCGGCTTGCCGCCGGGTTCGCCGTCGCTTGGCGAATTGCTGTCGCAAGGCAAGGCCAACGTGCAGGCGCCATGGCTTGGCTTCACCGGCTTCTTTGCGGTTGCGATCATGCTGTCGCTTTTGATTTTCATCGGCGAGGCGGTGCGCGATGCGTTCGATCCGCGCAAGACGTTTAGATAGGACGCGAGTATGGATGCCATCAACCAGCCGCTGCTCGATGTCCGCGACCTGTCGGTGGCGTTCCATCAGCCGAGCGGCACCTCGACCGCGGTCGACCATATTTCCTTCTCGATAAGGCGCGGCCAGTGCGTGGCGCTGGTCGGTGAATCCGGCTCCGGTAAATCCGTCAGCGCGCTGTCGATCCTGAAGCTGTTGCCGTACCCGACGGCATCCCATCCCTCCGGAAGCATCTTGTTCAACGGCCGGGATTTGCTTGGTCTGTCGGAGCGCGAGATGCGCGGCATTCGCGGCAACGACATTTCGATCATCTTCCAGGAGCCGATGACGTCGCTCAATCCGCTGCATACGATCCAGTCGCAGATCGGCGAAATCCTGCAGCTGCATAACCCGGTCGGCGCCGAGATGGCGCGGGCGCGCACGCTCGAGCTTCTCACGCAAGTCGGCATTCCCGATCCGCAGGCGCGGCTTGGGAGTTACCCGCACCAATTGTCAGGCGGCCAGCGCCAGCGGGTCATGATTGCGATGGCGCTTGCCAACGAGCCCGATCTCTTGATTGCGGATGAGCCGACCACGGCGCTCGACGTAACCGTGCAGGCGCAAATCCTGGCGCTGCTCGCCGATATCCGCAAACGCCTCGGCATGAGCTTGCTGTTCATCACCCACGATCTCGGCATCGTGCGCCGCATTGCGGATGTGGTCTGCGTCATGAACGGAGGCAAGATCGTCGAACAGGGCCCGGTGGAGCAGGTTTTCACCGCGCCGAAACATCCCTATACCCGCGCGCTGCTCGCGGCCGAGCCCAAGCCCGACCCGGCGCCGCCGCGGCCGCAATCTCCCGTGGTGATATCGGCCGACGATCTGAAGGTCTGGTTTCCGGTCAAGCGCGGCCTGTTGCGTTCCACGGTCGGACACATCAAGGCGGTCGATGGCGTCAGCCTGTCGGTTCGCAAGGGTGAAACGCTTGGTGTCGTCGGCGAATCGGGCTCCGGCAAGACCACGCTCGGGCTGGCGCTGCTGCGGCTGATCTCCTCCGATGGCCCCATCGTCTTCCTGGGCAGGCAAATCCAGGGTTTGCGATTCAAGCAGATGCTTCCGTTGCGCCGCGATATGCAAATCGTGTTTCAGGACCCGTTCGGCTCCTTGAGCCCGCGTATGTCGGTCGGCGATATCGTGGCCGAAGGCCTCAGCGTGCATCAGAGATCGCTTTCGGAAGCCGAGCGCGAGGCGCGCGTGATCAGGGCGCTGCGGGATGTCGGCCTTGATCCGGCAACGCGGTTCCGCTATCCGCATGAATTTTCCGGCGGCCAACGTCAGCGCATCAGCATCGCGCGGGCGGCGGTGCTGGAGCCGAATTTCGTCGTGCTGGATGAACCGACCAGCGCGCTCGACATGCTGTTCCAGGCGCAAATGGTCGACCTGTTGCGCGAGTTGCAGCGCAAGCGCGACCTCACTTACATGTTCATCTCGCATGACCTGCGCGTGGTGGCATCGCTTGCAAGCCATCTCATCGTGATGCGCCACGGCAAGGTCGTGGAAGAGGGCCCTGCTTCGCAATTGTTCAAGAATCCCAAAACCGATTATACCCGCGCGCTGTTCGCCGCCGCGTTCCGGCTCGAAACCGCGAACGGCGGTGTCGTCGCGGAGTAGCTTGCAATGCTTTTTTTGGGGCCGAAAGCGGTGAGGTTCTAGCTCAAGCGCTTGATCGAGGTGACGTCGCTTCCTGCGACCTTGATGCGTGCGATGGCGGCGCGTGTATGCTCGATCACGGTGGCCATATGGTAGGCGTTGGCGTGAACGATGGTAGTGGCGTCGCGAACGATCGCGACATGGCCCTTCCAGAAAATCAGATCGCCACGGTTGAGCTTCTTCGCTTCGTTGCGGTCGAGCGCCCGGCCGAGACCCTGCTCCTGCATGTCGCTGTCGCGCGGACATCCGGTGCCGGCGGCATTCAACGAAAGCTGAACAAGCCCGGAGCAATCGACGCCGAGGCTGCTTTTACCGCCCCACAGGTAAGGCGTGCCAACGAACTGTTCGGCGACCGCAACGAAATCCGGGACATGGCTGCCGATCGAGCCAACATGCTGCTGCCACAGATACCAGCCCTCACGCGTGACGGCGAAGGGACCCTCTTCGCGCGATACCGTGATCAATGCGCCCATCGCCAGCGTCTCTGCGGGCGGCAGCTTGATGGAGGGGCCGGGAAAGGCAAAGGTGCGCAGGGCGGTGATTTTGTGGGTCGGCTTCGAAACCGGCCTTGCAAGCGCGCGGTCCGGCAGCCAGCCGACATAGCCGTCACTGTTGAGCTGACCCCAGGCCCAGCCCTCGTCGTTACGATCGTAGATCATCGCGCGCTCGCCCTTGAGCGCCTGTGTTGCAAGCGCGGCATCGGGAGAAGGCGCGCTGCGAAGCGGCGCGATCGAATCGGCGATCTCGAATTCCTCGCCGGCAACGAAGCGTTTCGCCTCGACCTTGCCTTCGAGATATTTTGCGGCGAGGTCGGGCCGTGCCGGCGTCAGGCGCGGATCATCCATAGCGCTCGCTCAACAGTGCAAAGATCGCCCGCGCAGCCTGGCATTCGCCGCCCTCGGGGCGCGCCGGTCTTGCTGACGGCGTCCAGCCGTAGATATCGACGTGCAGCCAGCTCTTTGCTGCCTCGACAAAGCGCTGCAGGAACAGCGCGCAAGTGATCGAGCCGGCAAAGGTTCCGGTTGCCGCGTTGTTGACGTTGGCGATTTTCGAATCGAGCCAACTGTCATATGGCGGCCAGAGCGGCAAGCGCCACAGCGGATCATTCTCCCGTTTCGCGCAGATCGAAAGCTGCAGCGCCAGTTCTTCATCGTTGGTATAGAAGGGCGGCAAATCCGGACCGAGCCCCACCCGGGCCGCCCCGGTCAGGGTGCCGAGATCGATCAGCAGTTCGGGTTTCTCCTCGTCGGCCAGCGCCAGCGCGTCGGCCAGCACCAGTCGCCCTTCGGCGTCGGTATTGCCGATCTCGACGGTGAGGCCCTTGCGTGAGCGAAAGACGTCGAGCGGGCGAAAGGCGTTGCCGGCCACCGCGTTCTCGACGGCCGGAATCAAGACTCTCAAGCGCAGCTTTAGCCCGGCGTCCATCACCATCTGAGCCAGCGCAAGCGCGCTGGCGGCCCCGCCCATATCCTTCTTCATGATCAGCATGCTGCTGGACGGTTTCAGGTCGAGGCCGCCGGTGTCGAAGCAGACCCCCTTGCCGACCAGCGTCACCTTGGGATGGGCCGGATCGCCCCAGGTAAAATCGATCAGGCGGGGCGCGCGCGACGACGCCATGCCGACCGCGTGAATCAGCGGGAAATTCCGCTGCGCCAGATCGTCGCCGATGATGCAGCCGAAATCGGCGCCGAAACCTCGCGCAAGCTCCTCGGCTGCGGACGCCAGTTCTTCCGGCCCCATATCGTTGGACGGGGTGTTGATGAGGTCACGCGCCATCGCGGTTGCGGTCGCGATCCGCGTGATGTCGTCGACATCGACGCCATCCAGAGGGACAAGTCTCACCTCGGGCGCATCGGTCTTGCGATAGCGGTTGAACCGATAGCTGCCGAGTGCAAAGGCGAGCGTCGCGAGCCGCGCATCGTGCGGCGCAATATTGGCGAAGCGATAGAGGCCGCGCGGAAGCAGGCCTGGCAATTGTCCCGGCCGGAACGGGTCGCGCGACCTGCTGGTCTCATCGTCCAGTCCGAACAGAACCTGTGCGATCTCGCCGGTTGCGGTGGGCAGCGTCAGCCATGCGCCGGGTTTGGCGGAAAACCCATTGGCTTTCGCGAATTGACGCGCCTGCGCGGGAAGGTCGGCCGAGATCGCATCCCATGTCGCCTTGGTCGCAAATGAGATGGGAATGGCAGGCGCAGCCGGCGCGCGCTCGAAAACTGGATGCATGCTTCTCTCGAACTTCGGGCAGACGCCGGCGACTCTGGCTGGGTCAGTCGCGACGGCTCAAGCTTTCGACAAGTTCTACAATGGCATACGACACCAAACCAGAGTGAATGATGGCGGCTCTCCACACGTTTCCTCGCCACCAGGGAACTCGTCTTTGCCAAACCGAACCGAAGAACACGCGCGAGATTTGATGTGCTTGTGTAGTGCAGCGAGGGCCAGAACGGCAGACCGGAAGCGCCTGCCTTCACGGCGTCCGAAGAGGCATCGTTAACCCAGCGTTAGGGTTAACAGACTATTGCTGGGCGCACTCGGCGCGATCAGCCGCCAGATACCGCGAGTCAAAGTGCCATGCGTCATAGCAGTTTCGCCCGGCTCCTTTCGTCCGTGGCCGTGACGGCGCTTGTGGCCGCCACCCTCGGCGGCTGCCAGACGCTGGCCGACGTTACCGGATCGACATCGCCGAAGGCTGCGCCGAATGCTGATGCCGACCCTCGCCGCACGGCCGAGGTCGAGGGCGAGCGTTACCGTGCCGATCCCAGGAACGCCGAGGCTGCGCTTGCCTACGGCCAGGCCTTGCGCGCCTCCGGGCAGCGCAGCCAGGCGGCCGCCGTGCTTGAACAAGCCACGATCGCCCATCCCGGCGACAGGGCGCTGCTAGCCGCCTACGGCCGGGCGTTGGCAGACAATGGAAACTTTCAGCAGGCGTTCGACGTTCTCAGCCGTGCCCATTCGCCGGAAGATCCCGATTGGCGAATCCTCTCGGTACAGGGGGCCGCGCTCGATCAGCTTGGCCGGCACGAGGATGCGCGGCGGTACTACGCGAGCGCGCTGAAGATCGTGCCCGACGAGCCCTCGGTGCTCTCCAACCTCGGTCTTTCGTACATGCTTTCGAAGGACCTGCCGAAAGCCGAACAGACGCTGCGCCGAGCCTATGCAAGCGGCCGGGCCGATGCACGGGTCCGGCAGAATCTGGGCCTCGTGGTCGGTCTGCAAGGACGTTTCGGCGAGGCCGAGCAGATTGTCCGGGCCGACTTGCCCGCGGAAGAAGCGGCGGCCAATGTCGCCTATCTCAAGCAGATGCTGAACCGCAAGGACGATCCCCGCCAAGGCGTCCCGGCGAAAATGCCGATAGCTTCCCTCAGCCGGCCCGAGACGGTTCCCTCAGCCAGTCAGTGAGGACGGCGCGTCAACGGCTTGGATAGCGAGCGCCAACTCCCGCGCGTCATTGCATTGCGGCGATCTTGATGCCGGTCGGTCCGAGAATGACGACAAACAGCACCGGAAGGAAGAACAGGATCATCGGCACCGTCAGTTTCGGCGGTAGTGCTGCCGCCTTCTTCTCGGCCTCGTTCATGCGCATGTCGCGATTTTCCTGCGCCATCACGCGCAAGCTCTGACCCAGCGGCGTTCCGTAGCGCTCCGACTGCTGCAAAGCGAGACAGACCGACTTGACGCCATCAAGGCCGGTTCGCTTGGCCAAATTCTCGTAGGCGACCTTGCGGTCCTGCAGGTAGGAGAGCTCGGCAGTCGTCAGCGTGAGTTCTTCCGATAACGCCACCGATTGCGTCACGATTTCGACGGAGACCTTGCGGAACGCGGCTTCGATCGACATGCCGGATTCGATGCAGATCAGCAGGAGATCGAGCGCATCGGGAAAGGCGCGCTTGATCGAGAGCTGGCGCTTGGAAATTGCGTTCTTCAGGAACAGCATCGGTGCCTGCAAACCCAGATAGGCAGCGCCGATACAAATGCCGATCTTGATCGTAAATGACTGCTGCATATGCGAGATCAGGAAAACGTAGAGTGTCGCCGCGATGAACATCACGATGGGCGTCACCAATCGGAAGAACAGGAAGGTGACATAGGGAGCCTGGCCACGGTAGCCGGCCATCGTGAGCTTCTCGCGCGCAGCCTCCTGGGCCAGCCATTTTCCGAGATTGAAGTCTTCGACCACCTTGGAGACGATCTGCTTCGGCGTCTGACGCAGCGAAACCTTTTCGTTCTTCGAAAGACGTTCCCGCTCCCGCGCGCGGATCCGTTCGCGCTCGCTGGCGACCGCTTTCATGCGCTTTGCCAGTCCTTCGCCTGCGAACAGCGGCATGGCCAGGGTGTAGGCCGTCGCACTTGCGGCGATGGCGGCGAGCAGCATGGTCATGAAATGTGCGTCGTGGAGCTTGTCGACCAGAAAGCTAATCATGCTGCACCGTCAGAAGTCGAAATTGATCATTTTTTTCATTACGAGGATGCCGATCGACATCCAGATTGCGCATCCGACGAGCATCAATTGCCCGGTCGGGTGCGTCCACAGCAGGGAGATGTAGGCAGGTGTCGTGAGGTAGACCAGCAGCATGACGATCGGTGGCAGCGCGCCGATAATGCCCGCCGATGCCTTGGCCTCCATCGACATGGCCTGGATCTTCTCGGCCATCTTTTTGCGGTCGCGCAGCACCTTGGACAGGTTGCCGAGCGCTTCAGAGAGGTTGCCGCCCGATTTCTGCTGGATGGCGATCACGATTCCGAAGAAGTTCGCTTCCGGAACGGGCATCCGCTCGAACAGGCGTCCACAGGCCTCACCAAGCGGCATGCCGATGGCCTGGGTTTCGATGATTGCCAGGAATTCGCTCTTGAGCGGTTCGGGCGCGTCGGCTGCGACCACCTTGAGCGATTCAAACAGCGGCAGGCCGGCCTTGATGCCGCGAACGATCACGTCGACGCCGTCCGGCAGCGCGCGAAGAAAGGCCTTTTCGCGCCGTTTCTTGAGGAAACCCAGCAACCAGCGCGGCAGGCCGAATCCGGCGGCGAACGCCATGCCGATGGCCGCGAGCGGGCCGCCTCCGGCCAGCATCGCCAGCGCGAAGGCTGCCGCCGCCATGATACCCGAGGCGATCATGAACTTCCGAGGGGTCCAAGCAAGGCCTGCCTGGGTGAGGCGGGCGGTCAGCGTGATCTTTCTGTCCTTCAGCCGCCGCGCTTCGACCTCTTTCAGCGATCCCTCGATCTGTTCGCGGCGCGAGCGTTGATCGCGTTGGTTCTGGCGAGCGGCGACAGGCTCCGCCTTTGCCACGGTCGCACGACGGCCCTCGGCTTTCCTCTGCCCCGAGAGCAGCGGATAGAGGAAAACCCAGGCTATGCCTCCGATCGCGGCGGCGGCGAGAAAGGCCAGTGCGAGCGCTTGCATTTTCATTACATCTTCCCTCAGACCTCGCCTGCGATTTCGGCGGCGTCGAGCGCGGCGGCGAGCCGCTTCTCTTCGTTGTAATATCGCGCGCGATCCCAGAATCGCGGCCGTCCGATGCCAGTCGAGCGGTGCCGGCCTATGATCTTGCCGTTGGCGTCCTCGCCCATCATGTCGTACAGGAAGAGGTCCTGGGTGATGATGGTATCGCCTTCCATGCCCATTACCTCGGTAATGTGCGTGATGCGGCGGGAGCCGTCGCGCAGGCGGGCTGCCTGGATGATGACGTCGATCGAGGCGCAGATCATCTCGCGGATGGTTCGCGAGGGCAGGGAAAATCCGCCCATCGTGATCATCGATTCGCAGCGTGACAGCGCCTCGCGCGGGTTGTTGGCGTGCAGCGTTCCCATCGAGCCGTCGTGACCGGTGTTCATGGCCTGCAGCAGGTCGAACGCTTCGGGTCCGCGGACTTCGCCGACGATGATCCGTTCGGGCCGCATACGCAGGCAGTTGCGGACCAGTTCACGCATCGTCACCTGGCCTTCGCCCTCGATATTGGGCGGTCGGGTTTCCAATCGAACGACGTGCGGTTGCTGCAACTGAAGCTCGGCCGCGTCCTCGCAGGTGATGACGCGTTCGTCGTCGTCGATATAGTTGGTCAGGCAATTGAGCAGCGTCGTCTTGCCGGAGCCGGTACCGCCGGAGATGAGGACGTTACAGCGGCAACGGCCGATGATTTGCAGGATTTCCGCGCCTTCCGGCGTGATCGCGCCGAACTTGACCAGCTGATCGAGCGTCAGCTTGTCCTTCTTGAATTTGCGGATCGTCAGCGCGGGACCGTCGATCGCCAGAGGTGGAACGATGGCGTTGACACGCGAGCCGTCGGCAAGGCGCGCGTCGCAGATCGGCGAGGATTCGTCGACGCGGCGGCCGACCTGGCTGACGATGCGCTGGCAGATATTGAGGAGCTGCTGATTGTCGCGGAAGCGAATACCGGTGCGCTGGATTCGGCCGCCGACCTCGATGTAGACCGTGCCCGCCCCGTTGACCATGATGTCGGCGATGTCGTCGCGCGACAACAAAGGCTCCAACGGACCGTAACCCAGCACGTCGTTGCAGATGTCGTCGAGCAGTTCTTCCTGCTCGGCGATCGACATCACGATATTCTTGATCGCGATGATCTCGTTGACGATATCGCGGATTTCCTCGCGCGCCGATTCGCCGTCGAGCTTGGCGAGCTGGGCGAGATCGATTGCCTCGATCAGGGCGCCGAAGATCGTCGCCTTGACCTGATAATAGGTGTCGGAGCGCCGCGTCTCGACGACGGGCGGAGGTGGTGCCGGCTTCGCCGGGGCCAAAGGCGGGGAGGGCACGGCGGGCGGAGCGGGAGGTCGCGGAGCAGCCGCGGCGCCGGGAGCAGGCTCCGGCGCGACGGCGGCCGGTCTGACCATCCGCGAATCACCTTCTGTACCGCTACGCTTACCAAACACGACGACACTCCAGGCGGGTTAAGTCACTTTTGCCCGCAGCTTCTCGATCAGGGGTGACAAGAACGAACTCCGCGGCTTTTTCGTCTCACCGCGGCCCGTCAGGCGCTGCGCGATCTGCAGGAACATTTCAGTGCTTCGATGGGTCGCCGAAATCTCCGCGATCATCTGGCCGTTATTGGCCGCCGAGCCGAACATCTGCGGGTCGAAGGGTATCGACACGATCGGATCGCTCTCGATGGCCTTTGCAAATTCGCTGGCGTTGATTTCCGGGCGTTTGGGAACGCCGACCTGATTCAGGCAGTAAAGCGGGGTCCGGTCGTTGGGCCGCGACGCCTTCAAGAGGTCAAATATGTTCTTGGTGTTGCGCAAATTGGCCAGATCCGGCGCCGCGACGATCAGGATATCGTCGGCGGCAACCAGCGCACGCTTGGTCCATCCCGACCATTGGTGCGGCACGTCGAGCACGATACACGGCATCGTCGTGCGCAACGTGTCGAAGATCGCATCGAACGCATCGGAGCCGAAATCGTAGACCCGATCGAGCGTTGCCGGCGCCGCCAGCAGGCTCAGATGATCGGTGCATTTCGACAGCAGCCGGTCGATGAACGCCGTATCGACGCGATCGGGCGAAAATACCGCGTCGGCGATCCCTTGCGGCGGATCCTGATTGTAGTCGAGGCCGGCGGTTCCGAACGCAAGGTCGAGGTCGGCCACGACCGCGTCCAGCGCCAGGTCGCGGGCGATCGCCCAGGCCACGTTGTGCGCGATGGTGGACGCGCCGACGCCGCCCTTCGCCCCGACGATGGCGATGATCCGCCCCACCGCCTTGGCTTCCGGTGAGGAGAAAAGCCCGCAGATCGTGCGTACCACGTCAATCGCGTTGACCGGCGCGATGACGTAGTCGCTGACGCCGCGGCGCACCAACTCGCGGTAAAGCCCGACGTCGTTGATGCGGCCGATCACGATCACGCGGGTGCCCGAATCGCACACGGTGGCGAGTTGATCGAGGCCGTTGAGGATATTGTTGCGGTCCTCGGTCTCGAGAATGATCACGTTCGGCGTCGGCGCGCTCCGATAGGCCTCGATGGCCGCCGCCATGCCGCCCATCTGGATCTTGAGGTGAGCCTTGCCAAGCCGACGGTCTTCGCCCGCCGACTGTACCGCAGCGGCTGTCTCCACCGTCTCGCAGAAAGCCTGCACCGAGACCCGCGGCGCAGGCGCGATGTGATCTTCGGCGGGCGGCGCAGAGACGTCCGGCTGAGGTTCGGGGTTGGGACGCGCGTTGCTAATCATTTGCCTGTATCGCTGAGTTTGGCCTTATCGGCTTCGGGATAGGTGGTCGAGGTGGAAGTGCCCTTGCGATACTTTTCGAAGCCTTCGGTGCGCCGCGCCGTGTAGGCGGGCGTTTCCGGACGCGGCTGCAGCAGATCGGACGGATTCTCCACCATCGCAGCCATGTTGCGCTGATTTGCGCAGCCGAAATTGTAGTATGGCTTGTTTTCGATATAGCCTTTGTCCTTGATCGAAGGACCAATATCCTCGGGCCACAGGCCACAAGGGCCGGCCACCGCCGTAATTCTCGGATAGGTCAGCCGCACCGTGGCCAGTAGCCGCGGATTGTCCGGATGGTAGCGGTGGACAGTGATGCCCTGCGGCGGTACGCCGGCCGCTTCCAGCAACGCCTGGGCTTCGCGGAACGATTCAGCGGCCGCGCGCGCGTTTGGCGTGCCGACGGGTACGTCCGCCACAATCGCGCCGGTGCCCTCGTGCAGCCAGATCTGCGCCAGCCCCACGACGTCGGCGCGCTGCTCTGCGGAGAGACCGCCGCGGGCATGACCGACGAAGATCACGATGGAGCGGTTCGCTTCCTGGATAGCGATCGGGTGCCGCAGGCGGTAGTCGTCGGGGACGCTTGCCGTCGCCACGACTTCATCGGTATGGGTGCAGGCGCCGAGAGCGACTGAGAGACCGACGAGCGCGCCTGCGATGCGGAAGGCGCGCCTGCATTCGACGGGTGTTCTGGCTGTCATCTTTGTCGTCCTTGTCCCGCCTCAGTCGGTGATAAAGCCATAGGCACCGCGATAATTCCGGGCCGGCTCGACCCGACCGGGTACGCCGTAAATCCGGTTGATGCTGCCCAGAAGATCGGTCTGCGGATCTGATGCCGAAGCGAACCCGTCATCCGGACGCGACAGATCCTTTTGCGCGACGGCGCGGACGACATAGGGGGTCACCAGCACCATCAGCTCGGTCTGGTTGTTGATGTAGTCGCGGCTGCGGAACAGCGAGCCCAGCACGGGCAGTTGCGAAAGGCCGGGAAGGCCGTTGATCGCCTGTTTGGTCTGGTCCTGGATCAAGCCGGCCATCGCCATCGCGCCGCCGGACGGGATTTCGAGCGTCGTCTCGGCGCGACGGGTCTTGACCGAGGGAACCGTGATCCCGGTCACGGTGATGGAATTGTCGTTCGAGACCTCGGAGACTTCCGTCATCACCCGCAGGCTGATACGACCTCCGGTGAGGACGACCGGCGTGAAATTGAGCGAAATACCGAATTTCTTGAACGCGATCGAGGGCGCGCACTGGCCGACCGCACCGGCTGCCGTCGTTTGACAGGTCACGCCGGTGGGAATCGGGAATTCGCCGCCGGCGATGAACGTTGCGGACTCGCCGGAAATGGCCGTCAGGTTGGGCTCTGCCAGCGTCCGCACCACGCCTGCGCTTTCCATCGCGCGGATGGTGGCCTGGACCGAAGGCGTGGAGCCAAAAGCCGTCGTGATGGCGTTGTTGGCGACAAGCGGCTGGCCCGTCACGGTAAAGGGATTGGCATTGTTGAAGTTGACGACCGCGGTGCCGTAATTGAGGCTGCCGCTGAGATCGATGCCCAATTGCTTGATGATCGACCGTGCGACTTCGGCAACAGTCACCTTCAACATCACCTGGTCGCGGCCGCGGACCACGATGGAATTGACGACTTTTTCCGGTCCGCCGGCGAGCCGCGCGGCGAGATCGCCTGCTTGCTGCGCCTCTATAGGGCTCGCCACCGTGCCGGTGAGGATGATGCCGTCGCCGAGGCCGTCGATCGTGATATCGGAATTCGGCAAGGTCTGCTTCAGCGCTGCACGTGCGCCGTTAAGGTCGCGCTTGACGGCGATATCATACGCGGCGATTTGCTGGCCCGCGGAATCGAAGAAGACGATATTGGTCTGACCGATCGTCGCGCCGATGATGTAGGCGCGCTGCGCCGAACGCACCACCGCGTTCGCGATCTTCGGATCGGCGACCAGCACGTCCTTGATGTCTCGCGGCAGGTCGATCACAATCGATTTTCCGACGCCGAGCGAGAGGAAACGCGCGTTGATCTGTCCGTCGGCCGCGACCGGCGGGATCGGGCGATAGTCCGCCGCTACGGCCGGAATCAAGGCCGGATTGAGCGTCATCGCGGCGGCGGCCGAAAATGACAGGGCGCGAACCAGAAAAGTCCGCATCTTCAATTGATTTTCCCTGCATTTCATATCGTCAAATCCTTTAATCACTTCTGAGCCGTTGCAGGATTGTTGACACCATAACGAACCACATTGATGCTGGCGCGCTGGCGAGTGCGATCGTCACCCGAGATCTCGGCCTGATTGACGTCGGCGATGCTGCGCAGCGC
>Ga0075029_100001647_pt1 | contig 12760 bp, 8 predicted proteins | sample LitLauG_LLR_2013_FD_71391 | JGI IMG/M metagenome (GOLD analysis project Ga0075029, IMG submission 71391) | Freshwater sediment microbial communities from North America - Little Laurel Run_MetaG_LLR_2013 | ecosystem: Environmental > Aquatic > Freshwater > Creek > Sediment | place: USA...
ACCCTCGCCCGCCAGCTCGATTACTTCCCCGAGGAGTTGGAAGGCATCGATGCCATTCTCTCGGACACCTACTTCTGCAACTTCTCGTTGTTCCAGAGCATGCCCGACAGTTGGGCCATCAAGCAACTCTTCCCCATCATGCCGATTCACCGGCTGGGAGAAGAGCCCGCGCGCCCCGCCGTGCTGGGCGACATCACCTGCGATTCCGACGGCAAGGTTGACGCCTTCATCGACCGGCGCGATGTGAAGCGCACGCTCCACCTGCACTCCTTCGACAGCGATCACTATTACCTGGGAGCCTTTCTGCTGGGTGCCTACCAGGAGATTCTGGGCGACCTGCACAACCTGTTCGGAGACACCAACGCCGTCCACGTGCGGCTCGGCGCCACCGGCGAAGTGATTCTGGATTCCGTAATCAAGGGCGACACGGTCCGCGAGGTGCTGAACTACGTCCAGTTCTCGACCGACAGCCTGGTCACCAAACTCCGCCGCGACGTGGAAGCCGCGCTGCGTGAAGGCCGCCTCAGTTACGAGGAAACCGGCGCGCTGCTGCACTTCTACGAAGAGGGTCTGCACGGCTACACCTATCTGGAAGATCCGCACGGGCAGTAGTGCAGCACTCGCGGGACGGCAACTTCCGGGTGCTATCGGGACGTTAGCCGTTCAGCCGACCGAAGGCTTTGGGGCTGCGGCCACGATCAGCGCGTCCCCGTAGGGAACACCGCTCTTGTCCGCCCGATGCCAGGCGCGTTCACAACCCCCAAACCCAATTCCCACGGGATTCCACTGGGCGAGAGTTCTCACTTGGTCTTGTGCGCGTGGCGGTCGGCATCTTCAGCTTCCAGCAGGGCGTTAGTTAGAGTAGACGCGATCCACCGAGTTAAACAACACGAAGAATCGCTCAGCGCCGCGCATTGGCTTCTTCGCGCGTTAAACGGTTCGCCGCATCGCTTCCCGGAATCGGTTTGAGCTTCTTCCACTTCTCGTATGCCTTCCAATATGCGTCATTCCGACGCATTTGGTCTTCCAGCATCCGGCACCAACTTGGACACGGAGGTGTTCTCTTCGGCCGCATTCTTGCGGGCCCAATGAGCCGCTTCCTCACTGACCGTGATGGTAATTCTTTTCAACACGAAGTCAATTTAACACGAACTCTGTGTGACGCCTCCCAGGCTCAGGCGGACTTCCCCAGTCCCAGCGGAATGTACACTGGTCCGTAATCCGCCTGTAGGGAGGGCGCCGGAGGCACGTTGCGTCACAAAGCGATGTAAGCGAATCATATCGCGCCTTCGCGCTCATCCACGTCAATCCGTGGCCATTGCGGCACGGAGTCTGCTCGTCTGGGCTCTCCCAACCTGGTGCGGCGAGCACACCTCGACGCCGTCCCTACCCGCATGCTTTGATTGTGGGTCTGAGACGATCTCATCAGTGCGCTGGCAACGGCATCAATTATCCCCGGCACCGGCATCGGGTGAATCGGCAACAGAGCCGCACGGACGGCCAGCGCGGCCACTCCAACCGATAGCTGCCAGGAGTCCGCCTCGCCGCGAACCGGCGAATGAGAGATCCCGCAAAGGACCAGCGGGCTCTCCTGGCCAACCCGAGCAGGGATACGAATGCTACCAGGACCAGTGAGGTCGCTTCCACGGCGTGCGGGTTGATCATTCTCGACTACGGATTACAAAGCCTGAATCCGCAGCCTGGCAAGATGGGTTAGTAAACCGATTTCAACTGGCCAAAGTAAGCAGGCATTGGCAGTGGGAAATTGCGTCCTTATCTGATGGCAATATCCGCGAGCGACGTAAAGGCGCCGCCAATGGCCAAACCGATCGGCACCGCGCTTCCAGAGGGGGTGGCTGGCGGAACCACGATCTGGGCGCGATAAGCGCCGGGCACACCGGGCAGGGGGTCCACCTGCAAGACGGCAGCCTGGTATTCGCCGACGTAAGCCGACGCGCTCAGCAGCGGTGGGGCAGCCCCCAACCCGGTGGCAGTCACCGTGACGGTCTCGCCCGGCGCAGCCGGAGAGTCGCCGCTCACCAGGCTGCCATCGGCATGCGAGACCGCCGCCAGCCCGGCCCCGCTTCCATCCTGCGTGAAAACTCCGGGACTGGTGGATGACAGAGGCAGGGTCACCGTGCCGGAAGCCGTGTCGCCGTGCCACACTGTGACCTGGGCTGAATCGCCAACCAGGGAGGCCGGCGACTCTAAATTGATTTGATCGGGCGACGCGAATAACAGGGGGCATGCGGTGGAGTTGATGGTGACATGCACCCCTCCCAGCTCATATATCGGCTGGCCGGCAGGCGCGCTCGTCGTAACGTTTCCCAGTCCTGCGCCCCGCAACGTAAGCAACTCCCCGGCCGACAGGCCCGCGATCATGGGGGCAAGCGAAGCGGCGTTGCGCACATCCAAGGATGGTCCGGCGGGCGCATGAATGCCGAATAAAATTCCGTGCACGCGATGATTCGCGCCGGCCGCGCCCACCTCGGCGCTCACGAACGCCGTAGAGCCGATCGCCAGGTTGGACCTTCCGTCTTCCAGAAACGGACCGAACTGTGCCGCGCCATCGGCGCCGATTGCTACGAAGTTGAGAGCTGTCACGTCCCTCCACGGGTCGCGCGGGTCGCGGTGCTGCGACATGCGGACTCCGCCGCTTCCGTCCGCCTCCACCACGCCTAAGGAAGCCTCCAGCCGAATGGCGCCTGCGATCTCGTCATCGGCCAGCATCTCGCCGATCGACCAGGCTCCCTTCCAGTCCGCGACCAATGCCGGTGTCGACCGTCGAACGGCGACCAGGATGTCGCGGCGGCCGGCGTCTGGTGAGAAACCCAGCAGGATCTCGCCATCGGGCGAGACAAAGATCTGGCGGGAGCCGGCCAACAGGCTCGCCGACTCACCGAACGTAGCGCTGCCGGCGCCGTCGAGTCCCAGTTTGTACTGAGCGCCCGCAATCATCTGCCGCTTCGTCAGATTCTTTTGATTCGCGGACTGCCCGGTCGCAAGGACGGTCGAAAACCCGCCGGCGCCATCGGCGCTCAACTCCACGAAGGCGGTGGTCAACCCGTCGATCGAGCCGTCCGGCAGAAGAAACGACGCGCCGGCATAGCTGCCGGTTAGATGCGCCTCCGGTGGTCCGTCCTGCCAGTCAGACGCACCGACACCAATCAACAGATCACGTGTTCCGTCATCGGCTTCAACGGAGGAGCCGATCAACACCGTGCCGCCTGCTCCGAGGCGAACGTTCAGATTCAAAACGGAATTGGCCGGATCCAAAAGGATAATGACTCCGGTAGGTGAAACGGTGTAATTGCCGGCCGCTTCAAAAGCAGTGGATACGCCCAAGCCCAGCCCGCGCTGCGCGGTGAGCCGGTAGGCGCCGGCGCCGTCGAAAACCAGGTCGCCACCGAGATTCTGCGTTTGGATCGGCTGGCCGGTATCCGAGCCAACGATCGCGAGTTCCACGAAGTGATACGTCCCGTTCAGGGACTTCAGGTCGATAGATTGCGCGCACAGGCTAAGCCCGGCAGCGAAAAAAAGCGGGATTGTCTTCATGGCATCACTCAACTGGTCCTGCATTCGGGGGCATCTCTCCGGTGAGGGAGTTGAGAAACGCGATCATGTCGTTCAAGCCCTGGGGCGTAACTGCCCCAGGCGGCGGTACGGGGGGCATCTCGGTGCTGAGCCAATGATTGGGGTTGCCGCCGCGAAAATAGTAGGCGAGTACGTCATCCAAAGTGCGCAGGCTTCCATCGTGCATGTAGGGTGCGTGCAAAGCCACATTGCGCAGCGACGGCGGACGAAAGGCTCCTCGGTCGGCTTCTTGCCCGGTGACCTTCCATCGGCCCTGATCGGAGAGTTGGTTAAAGCCGGTGGCGGCAATTCCGGTGTTCACAAACCGGTTGTCCGAAAACGTCGCATATCGGGCAGTTTCCATTTTGTGGCAGTTGGTGCATTGGGCGGGGCCGATGAATAGGCCGAAGCCGTTCTGGGCCGAGGCGCTCAATGCGGTCTTGTCGCCGCCGTAAAAGAAGCGGTCGAACGGCGAGTTGCCGCTGACCAAGGTGCGCTGGAACGTGGCCAGGCACTTCGCTACCTTTTCGTAGGTGATGGGACCGGGCCCGAACGCCGCGCTGAACTGATCGACGTAGCTGGGGTCGGCCGAGAGACGCTGCTCGATGCCGTGGTAAGAAAACGCGAACTCCAGCGGATTCTGGACGGGCCCAAGAGCCTGATCTTCGAGGCTGGTGGCGCGCCCGTCCCAGAACGGCTCCTTCGCATAGGCGACATTGAAGATGCTCATGGACTGGCGCTCGCCCTGCATTCCATTGACTCCCTGAGAAACCCGGCGCGGATCGCGGAAGCCGGCTGCCGGGTCGTGGCAGGAGGCGCAGGATTCAGTCCGGTCTCGCGAAAGGTTTTTGTCATAATACAGCCGCCGCCCCAGCGCAATGGTCTCGACGGTGGGCGGGTTATCAGCAGGAAATGGAACGGGAGGAAGGCCCAGCGGGGCTTGAATCGTCACGGGCGTGCCAATCGGTGTTGATGCTGAGGCCGCGCCCCGGATCGCGTCGTTTCGCGTGCGCGTGGGCGGCGCCGGCGGGGCCTGCTCGGCCGTTTCCGCGACAGAAAGCGGAACATGCCGGGTCGTCTTGCCGGTTGAATCCTCGATCGATTCGGCGGCAATCATGCACCCCGCGCCGCTCCGAGGCTCCGACGGCTTGAGGTCGATCAGAATCCGGGTCTTCTGTCCGACGCTGTTTGAATCGGTCAGCAAAGCCTCGCCAGGATCGGGCTCGAGCGGCTGCTCTGCCACCAGTTCCCGGCCTTGATCGTCTCGCAATCTGACACGTATCTTGCAGACACCGATTTCCAACCGGCTGACCACCACCCGAACGCGTTCTCCGGGTCCTGCATCTACAAAGGCAGGGTATGGGTAATCCGTTGGGCGAACCGGTGGCATCATCATTGAGGATAGATAGGCTCGGGTGCCGGTATAATCCATAAGTTCCATCGCGGAGAAACAGGACGACGGGGCCGAGAGTTGCTCGACGACAGGGCGGATTTCGTTTCGCCCGTCGCCAGCGGGATAGTCGAGGAACGCCGACTTTCCTATCGGCAGATCCACCTGCAGGGATGGTCCCACGGACTCGTTCGCCGTGTTTCGAAAACTGAGCATTGCCTGGCAATTACCCTGTCCGGCCCCCAAAGCGATCGCATGTAATCGAAGCGATTGTCCGGGCCCGACGCCAGCCACTGGAAAATTGGGGGTGTTCTGGCCGTAGGCGGGAGCAAAAGTTCCGGCTATTAGCGCAATCCCCAGCGTCAGATACCGAGTCATTGTATATCTCCTCTATTGACCGATTGAGCATCCGGCACTACCGCCGGCCCGCCCGCAATTCACTCACGTCAACCGTGTTCGCCAGGGACGCATAGCTGGCCGGTTGCAGGCATTTCATCGCGCGCCGTGCATAATCCTTCGCTTCAGCCTTGCGTTTGGTCGCACGGCAGAGGACGGCATATTGAAGGAGTGTGTCTCCCGTGAGTGGGTGAGTGGGCCCAAGCTCGCTCTCGAAGATCTCCAGTGATCTGCGAAAATATCTGTCCGCCTCGTCGAAGCGCCGCAACCTGAAGTCAAGGTTACCCAGATTGGTCAACAGCCGTCCCAGCACAAGCTGGTCCTCGGGGGTTCGCACCGTATTCTCACTCCGCGATAACGCCTCCCGCAGGAAATGCTCGCCCTCGACTGGCCTGCGGGCGGCGAGTAGGAGGACACCCAAGTTGTTGGCCGCGCTGCTCCATTCGCGCGATTGACCCGAGCCCGCCCGATCAAGAATGGCCATCGCGTGCCGGCAGCGATCCTCGGCATCCTGCATCTTATGCTGATTGCTGTCTATCGACGCCAGCAAGGTCAGAACCAGCGCGGTTCCCTCTGCGTCTTCGGAAGAATGGCTTGTCAGAACCGCGAGTGCGCGCTCGGCGGGAGGGCGGGCAAGGTCGTATCGCCTGAACTTGATATAGTGACCGGCCAAATCCGCCCAGGCTCTGATCACGTACGGATAGCCTTCCGCTTCGACGGATTCTAAAGCCGTGACAGCCTGCCGGTAGCATTTCTCGGCTTCCTGGTCCCGGTTCATCGCTTCGTTTGCGTTTCCGAGATGGTCGAGGCTGATACCCATTTGTAGGGAGCGTCCGGAGACCTCCGGATCGGCGGCCGCCGACCGGAACACTTCAGCCGCCGCGGCGTAACGGTTCTCGTCCATGAACCGGTTGCCGGTTTCGATCAAGGCCTGCCATGAGGCATAGACCTCGCCGGCAAAGATGTTCGAACTGAGGACAACCGCGCAGGCCGCGGCAATAGTGGCATTTCTCGAAATCGTCATAACACCCCTCCATTCGGGTTCAAATCTAGGAGCGTTCCAGAACGGACGCCATAGTTTGTAGGTTGGCTGCAGATTAGATGCGCCTGTCGGTGTAACCGCTGGACAACAAGTCGCTTCCGTCTGAACCTGTTCTGACGGACAGAGACTGAGTTCCGAATAAGGATGCGCTAGTCTGGCGCGTACGGCTCCTGTGGTAAACTCAGCACAACTAGGGGGACCCCCATGGCGGGACCGGCTGACCCAGGATCCCGATTCCAGTTCGGTGTCTTCGAACTGGATGTTCGCGCTGGAGAATTGCGCAAGCGCGGCATCCGTGTGAAGCTGCAGGACCAGCCGTTACAGATTCTCGCCCTCCTGATTGACAGTCCCGGCGAAGTGGTCACGCGGGAACAAATCCAGAAGAGGCTCTGGAGCGGCGACACGTTTGTCGATTTCGACAATGCAATCAACAGCGCCGTCCGCAAGATGCGGGATGCGCTGGGGGATACTTCGGAGAACCCCCGATTTGTGGAAACCGTGGCCCGGCACGGTTACCGGTTCATCGCGCCCGTCACGTCGCGGCTTCTACCGGACACCGGCGTGGCGAGACTGGAGACGGACGCCGCGCTGGCCGCGCCCGAGCAGCCCGCAGTCGCGCCCGAGACCAAGCCGCGCAGCATCTCCCCGTGGATGGTGGTGGCCGCGGCCGCTTTGTTAATCGGGGCCGGCGCGGCGGTTTGGCAAGCCGGACGCGCGCCCGCGCAGGAGCTCTGGTCGGGCGTAATGCTGGGCGGGCCGGCTAAAGCGTTTCAGCCACGCCTTTCGCCGGACGGACAACTGCTGGCGTTCCTGGCCTTCATAGACCAACTGCCGCAACTCGCCGTGATGAAGCCCAACGGCGGCAGTTGTATCATCCTCACTAGCGACCGCGAGCACGGGTACATAGCAACCGCTGCCTGGGCGTCTGACGGTAGCAAGATCTACTTCGACCGGATTTGGGGCGATCCGCTCGGAATATACTCCGTGCCGCCGCTCGGCGGTGAGCCGCGACTGGTGCTCGACCAAGCGTCCGGGCCGGCGCCCCTGCCTGATGGCAGCCTGATCGTGGTGAAGGTGACAGACAAGGGCGACAATCAACTGTTTCACTTTTGGCCGGAAACGGGCAAGTTGGAGGCGCTGCCCGCGTTCCTTCAAAATTGGAGCGACATTCCTCCTATGCTGCGCGCCTTTCCTGACGGCAAAGAACTGGTTTACTTCGGCACTACCGCGAAAGACCGGCTACAGAGTGCGCGTATGTTGGTACTAGATCTGGTTTCGCGCGATGCGCGTGAGTTGGCACCTGGTCTCCGAATCGATTCGAGACCCGACGGCTGGTCGCCGTTGGGCGTCTCTCCGGACGGGCAGTCGGTCTACTTCATGTCTAAGGCTGCTGATACAGAGTGGATAGAAGCCGTTCCGCGGAAACCGGGTCGCAAGCCCTGGGCCTTCCTCTCTTTTCCGGATTCGGCCTCGCCGGTAAGTATGGATGCGGCACGTGACGGTTCGCTCTATCTGGATCTGTTCCGCGACCAGTTCGTCCTTCTGCGAGTCAACCCATTGGGAGGTGCCGGTGAGGAGTTCGGTCTACCGACCAGCGATTTCTTAACGATGGTTTCGCGCAGCGGCGACGTGCTGCTGATACAGACGGGTTGGGGTAGGCAGCGTTTGGCGGCCGTCCGTCCCGGAGGAGAGCCGCAGGTTTTGGTGGAAACCAATGAAGATACCTCACTTCCGGCGACGACATTTGGCGGCAATGTGGCTTTCGTGATCGGTACCGGAGATCAGCGGCGGATCGCACTGGCCTCGCTGAATGATGGGCGGGTGATACGCCGTTTCTCTACGCGCAGCGAAAAAGGCATGGCGGCTTCGCCGGATGGCCGTACGCTCTACTATTCGTTCAGCGGAGCGATCTGGGCGCAATCGGTGGGGGGAGGCGAGCCTAAGCGCATCACGGAGGGCCTCGACGTAACGCTGGATCCCAACGGCCAATACCTGTATGTGAAGCGCGCCGTGAAAGGGCTGATGGGAATCGTGCGCATTCCGGCCGCCGGCGGCGATGCTGAGGAGTTGCCGATACCGCCGGAATACCACCTGGCCAACCCTGGGCTCTCGCCGGCCGCAGTGGATTCGCGCGGTCGAATCCTGGTCTCCGTGATCTCGAAGCAGAGCTTCTATTACCAGACGGCGATCGTGGACCCGGCATCGCAATCCTTCACGCTGGTGCCGATCGCGATCGATGGCGATGCGGCCATGGCCGGTTGGGCTCCCGACGGCCGGATTCTGGTGCGCGGCCATCGGTATCTGTTTTCGCTCTGGCGGTATCAGCGCTCCAAGGGTTTTCATTAGTCAGGCACCGAGGCGCGCTCCTGTCGCCGTGTCGCCCCAGTGCCTGTTTATGCTCGCTTGCCAAAGGTCGTTGGCCTCGTCGTATTTCTTCGCGCGAAGCGATGGGTGATGAAGATCGCTCATGAGAAACCGGACCTGCTTGTCGAAAGCACGCCGAACGACCTGACACTTATTCTGTACAGTAACGATAGCCAAGTTTCAAGCTTAACAGTTCAACTGTTCACCGTCAGAATATAAGGCTCGCAACGGCGACGGTCCAAAAGCGGAACCCTGCTCCAATGCGGTGCGAACGTCACCCATCGAGGTAGCCCCTCCATATGACCCTGCGCTGAGGCAGTCGGATTCGCCACAGATTCGCGACGCCTTGGGAGGGACCGCTGAAGTCAGTTGCGGAACCTGCCGTAGCCGAAAACTGAAGCACCGCGCCGTCCCATGAGATCGGCCCCGCGGACCAGATGTTGGCGCGCCGCAGTGCGGCCGTCCATCCAGTTTCGCGAGCCGGACCGCCATCGATCGGGACAAGAAAAAGGTCCATGGGGCCCGGGATGGCTCCGCCACCGCCGGGTGGAACCCGGCTCCCCGTACACAAGCAGTGAGTTGCCATCAGAAGACTACATCTGCGGTGTCGGCGCCCACACGGATGGCTTCCCCCCGCCGATGGGACGATAAACGTCTTGCCTTCAAAATGGTGCAATTCGCCCGTCGAGTAGGCGATCCATTTGCCGTCCGGAGAGATTTTTGCGATCTCCCCAGTGGCGCCACCAAGCGCTCCAGCGCACCCGCGATGGGGATTACGTAGGCTCCGCCTCCGTTCCGCTCCGATCGGAACACAACCTGGGAGGAATCGGGCGAGAAGTCTGGAGACGCATCGACGCGGGAAACAGCGCTGGTAATTCCCGAAGGCGCCGTGGTTTTTGCCGGCGCCCACGCCCTCACCGGCGGATCCGGCCAAGACGGGGGTATTTCCGGTTTGCTCGTGCAAAGGGCTTCGCAACAGGAATCGGGCCCACTACTGGACATTACACTTCGATGGCAGCACTCGATCGCCGTCCCACGCTGCCCGACGCGATCGATCCGGGGTCACCGCAGCGAGATCCGTGTGAATCCTCAACCTTGGCTCCGCGAGCCCCACACCATCCGGGCCGGCGATCGCATAACCCAAATTGTGGTGGCGCACGGTCGTGCAGCAGACGAGGGAGAGGTTTGTAAGACGCGCCGTGGATCCGGCGGCTTCGGGTCGTCCGGGCGATAAACTGCCGGGCCGGCGCATCAGGATGTCACTGATCAGGCGGTATGCCGGAGCGGACGAAACGGGCGACCAAGGAGTTCTTTTGAGACCTCCGGTGACTATCACTTCGCCAGCAGCGACTCCCAATCTTGCAGCACTACCAGCGCCGAGCTCTCGCCGGGAGTCATCGATGGAATCACGAAGCGGCTGCCATCAGCGGATACGTCAAAGGATACAGCCGAGTGAATGGCGGCGGGGGCTTCGGCATCAATGGTGAAAAGCGGCTCCGGCTCACCGGCGCGCACTCTACCGGCACCAAAAGCGAGTGGCACGGCATAACCTGTCCGTCGGAGCCCAGGTAGAAGAGTTCCTTGCCGTTCTTGCGCCAGCGTAGGCATTGCGCTCCCTGGCGGGATATCAGAAAACGTTCCCCGGTCACACGCAACGAGTCGTTGCCGCGGTCGAGCGCCTGCATATACACTTCGTCTTGTCCGGATTCGGTGGACAGGAAGGCCAGCCACTTGCCGTCCGGTGAGAAGACTGCGTTGTATTCTTGGAACGGCGTGTTCAGGAGAGGAATCACTCTCCGATTGCGGGCCATGTCGATGGCAAAAACATCCGATGAAAAACCTTGGGTAAGCGACGGGAGGCCCGAGCTATGGTAGAGGATGAAGCGGCCGTCAGGCGACCAGTCCGTTGGGAGCATGAACCCGGTATCGGGTAGGGGTTCCTTGTCGGGCGTTCCGTCAAACGAAATGAGACTGAGCCTCGGCCAGATACGACCGGCGGTATAGACCAAGCGGCGGGAGTCCGGTGACCAGACGGCTGGGCCCGTGAGGTGAGGTCCGAAGACAACCTTCCGGCCGGCTCCACTGACTGCGTCATACAGCCAGATTTCGGGCACGCCGCGTTCGATGTCGAAAGGCGCAGCGGCCAGCCAACGGCCATCCGGCGAGATTCGCACGTAGGTGGCGCTGATCCCGGCGGGGCTGGCGGTGGAAAGCCGTTTGCCCGTCCGGTCCACCCAGATGAACTGCGAGCGGTTGATATACGACTGGTAAGCAAGAACTCCGCGTCGCGACACCGAAAAGTCTGCGGCGCCGGTCGAACCAAAGGAAGGGACGCGGCGGGTGATGGCCTTGGGCTCCGCAGTGACCCGGCGCCCGGCGAGATCGAACGGCTGCGCGAGCAGCGCTCCGGCACGCAGGTAGACCAGATAGCCGCCTTCGGAGCGGAGTGAAGCGGTGTACTGGACGCGCGAATCGGCCTGGACGACCTCGACACCTAGATCGTTGCCGTCCGTCGTGGCGATGCGAGCACGCTGGGAGCCGAGCTGCGGATCGTCGATGGTGTAAAGAAAGTCGCGCCCGCCTGGCAGCATTTGCGCCCAGGAATACAGCCGATCGATGGGGTGCGGCGTTCCTCCAGACCAGGGGATCACGCCCGGGTTTTGGTGGTTGGAAACCAGCAGGCGGTCCGGGCCAAAGGGGATCGCGGAGGAAAAGTACGGGATGTTGTCTGAGAGGGTCTGACTCGCAGCCGCGTTTAACGCGATACGGCGCAGCTTGCCCTTCCCGGTAAACAACAACATCCGGCCGTCCATTCCGCCTTCCAAACCGCCATCGCCGAGCACAAATACGGCGGCGGCTATTGCTGCGTCTACCCCATCAAGGTGAACCAGCAGCGTCAGGTCGTGGATGAAGTCCTGGAATTCGGCAAGCCCTACCGGTTCGGTCTGGAGGCCGGGTCCAAGCCCGAGCTCCTGGCCGTCATGGCCATGGCCGATAACGACACCCCCATCGTCTGCAACGGATTCAAGGACGACGAGTACATCGAAATGGCCATGTTGGCCCAGAAGGTGGGCCGCAAGATCATCCCGGTAGTGGAGAAGTACACCGAGTTGCAGCTCATCCTGAAATACAGCCAGCGGGTGGGCGTGCGCCCCTCGATCGGGCTGCGCGTCAAACTTGCCAGCCGCGGCTCGGGGCGCTGGAAGAGTTCGGGCGGTTACCGGTCGAAGTTCGGGCTCTCCGCCACCGAGGCCATGCGCGCTTTACAGGAATTGAAGGCGCTCGGCATGGCCGACTGTATCAACCTGCTGCACTTCCACCTGGGAAGCCAAATCACCAACATCCGCCAGATCAAGGGTGCGGTGAACGAGGCCGTGCGCGTGTACGTCGATCTGGCGCGAGCCGGCGCGGGCCTGAAGTACCTGGACGTGGGCGGCGGCCTTGGCATCGACTACGACGGCTCCCAGACCGATTTCGAATCCAGCGTGAACTACACGCTGCAGGAGTACGCCAACGACATCATCTACCACGTTCAGAACGTGTGCGACGAGGTCGAAGTGGCGCACCCCACGATCATCACCGAATGCGGCCGCGCCATTGTGGCCTACCACAGCGTGCTGGTGTTCAACGTCCTCGGCGTGGCCGGGATGGGCGAGGCCGACGTGCCGCCCGAACTGCCCCCCGACGCCGAACAGCCGCTCATCGACCTTTCCGAAACCTACCGCGGCCTCACCGCCAAGAACCTGCTTGAAAGCTTTCACGATGCGCAGCAGGCGCTCGACCAGGCTCTCAACCTCTTCAGCCTGGGCTATCTTTCACTGGAGCAGCGCTGCGTCGCGGAGAATATCTACTGGGGGATCCTGCGAAAGATCCAGACCCTCGCCCGCCAGCTCGATTACTTCCCCGAGGAGTTGGAAGGCATCGATGCCATTCTCTCGGACACCTACTTCTGCAACTTCTCGTTGTTCCAGAGCATGCCCGACAGTTGGGCCATC
>Ga0075029_100001649_pt1 | contig 12751 bp, 8 predicted proteins | sample LitLauG_LLR_2013_FD_71391 | JGI IMG/M metagenome (GOLD analysis project Ga0075029, IMG submission 71391) | Freshwater sediment microbial communities from North America - Little Laurel Run_MetaG_LLR_2013 | ecosystem: Environmental > Aquatic > Freshwater > Creek > Sediment | place: USA...
CATGTGCTCGAAGACCCCAACAAGAAAACAATTTTCGTTCCGCAGGTTTACTGCACCGAAGATCCCCCGATTCCCGACTATTCCCCACCATTTTGGACACTTGCTGATCAGTGCGGGGAGATGGTGACTCCAAAAACCACGAAGCCACCCGCTCCGGCGAAGACACCAGACAAAACGAAGACACCAGAAGAAACGAGTCCTGCGACTACCGGTAAGGATTGTCCCTACCCGGGACCAGCGACCTGGTTATCCGTTCTTGGGGTTAACAGGTTTTGGCCTTTGGCGTCTCTGACGCAAGATACCCCACACGCGCCAGATGTGGACCGGAGAACGACGGAGCGTGCGAAAGACAGGAAAGACGACCCTGGCGGACGGCCCGAGATGCCGGTGGGAATGAAAGTGTTCTGGCTTACGGTCGCCGTGTTCTCGGTGTTCCACACGTGGTGCTGCTGGTCCGGGTCATACACGGCCAAGCCTGTATTCCGCGCGCACTTCGCCAGCACCGGAGATGAGCATCACCGGTGGTTGGTGTTCGGCGGGAGTTGCTGCGTCGCGTTCATTGCGATCGTTGCGGCGTGGGGTTCGGGTGTATTTTCGATTCCTGCTACAGGACTCGAATACCCTTGGTCTGCCCTCTGCTGGATGGCGTTCGTATGGCTGATGGCTTGGGGATCTGTCCTGGCACATAGTCACACGTCGCGGGAACTGGCCCGCGACCTTGCCAAGACTCCCTCCGGACCGACGTTGCCAACGATGACGGACAAGGATTTCTACACCTGGAATTACCGGGCGTCGGTCATTTTTATTGTGGTCACGGTCGTGTTTTGTCTGTTTTTCATTGTTCCTGTTCAGTGGAAGCTGCTCACGGAAAATCGCGTGCTGACTTATTGGCGAGCGATGCATCTGACGAGTGGGGTTTCTCCACTGGTGCCGATCTTCTCAGTTTTGATAGGGCTCTACCTCTCATTTTGGTTCACGTTGCACGGACTGGCATTATTTGGGCCAGATCGTCCTTGCCTTCCGGGAAGAGAACTCTTGGCATTTGAAGACAAGAAGAAGAACAAGAAGTATTTTCTGACGATGTTCAGTCAAGAGGATGTTGCGGTGCCGATTGAGCAGGCTGCCATGCCATATAGCCGGAGGGTTTTTGCGCTTATAGCGATTCTTTCTGTACTGTGTGTCGCAGCGGCTTTCGGTATGGCGGCAGGCGTTCCGGTGCGCAGTCTGGGTGGGAACAGCTACTCGATAATGTTTCTTTTGTGGTTGAGCTTTTGTTGCAGTCTGTCGATCGTCGAAGCTGGTCGCCTGTACCACCTGTGGGATGAGTTAAGGCGGCTTCTCGCGTTCCTCGATCGTCTGCCTCTGCGGCGGACCCTGGCCGCACTCCGCGGATTTTCCTGGGGAAGCGTATGGAAGATGAGTGGGAATGTGCTGGAAGTGCGCTATAAGGTCATTTCCAGGCAGATGGAATGCATGAATCACACGATCGTTTCTCTGCAGGAATTTCTCACTACTTCTGACGATCCCGGATCCCGGAATTCCCTCGCGGCTCTTCTGCGGATGCGCAGGGCTGGAGTGAAATTCGCGGAATGGTATTCAGCCAATTACCTGAATTCCCGCGTGGGCGACCTGACGAGGTTCACGGGATTTCAGAAGAGTATCGCAACTGCATGTGGCACCTTACTGACGCGGGTGCTGGTGCCGGCCTGGAGAACGGAAGAAGAGTCGTTGCTGGTGGCGGCGAAGGACGAAAAAGAAGAAACGACTCCAAGGGTTCCTCCTCAGGCTGAGGACGCGCGTATACGGAATGCTGAAGAATTTGTGTGTCTGAGCTACCTGGGCTTTATCCAGAACGTCCTCGGTCGATTGAGAACCATGGCCATGACCATTATTGTGTTGTTCGTGGCCGCGGCCTGTGCGATGTCCAGCTATCCCTTTGACCCGCGCCAGGCGCTGAGCGTAGTTTTGATCGTGCTATTCGTCATTGGGGGCGTTGTGATTGTGAAGGTTTATGCGGATATGCATCGCGATGCCACGCTAAGCCACGTCACCAACACCAAGCCCGGCGAGTTGGGCCCGGAATTCTGGTTTAAGATTGCTGGATTTGGTTTTGCTCCCCTCCTAGGACTGATGACAAGAATATTCCCCGGGATCACTGACTTTGTCTTCTCTTGGCTACAGCCCGGCATCTCGTCCCTCAAGTAGGGTTGTGCCACGTTCAGGAAACGGGAGTTAGTCTCAACTCCGCCTGGTAGTTGCCAATAACGTTCTCAGAGACCTGGGCATACAAATCAAGACGTTTTATAAGGCCTACGATCGGAAACTCTACCCACATCTCGGACCGCCTGCTTCTTTGATAAGGAGACCTTCGGCACGGATCGCTTATTGTCTGGAATGGGGCTCGATTCGCTGGCCTGAGTTTCTGAAGCAGAGTCCGATGCCCGAGAAACTGCACCGGAAATCGCCCGCCTTTACGACGAAAAGAAAGACTATCTCTCCGGCCTTTCGAGAGGAGACGTATGCGCGTCTGGCCAGGGGTCAGAAACCGCACACTTTTCGAACGAGTAACGCGCTTTGATTTGGTCATTCTGAACGTCGAAAGCAAGTATAGTAGCGCGGAATGTCGGCAAATGTGAAATCATGCTGATCCAGTTCTCGGTGGAGAGGGAGGGCAATCAATGAGATCAGGCAGGACGAATGACAAAAGGGAAGTATCACGTCGCAAATTCCTGGCGAGTTCGACGGCTCTGGCCGCGGTTGGCGTTCTATCCCCTACTGGGGCAACTCAGCAGGGGCAGGAGAGCGCCCGCAGCGTGAGTGATAAAAGCAGGAGCGACCCAGGTCCGACGAACGCTGCTCTTGATGCGCAGAACCCTAGTTCAGTCGTGCCGCCCGTAACTGATGCGGGGTCGGTGCCGGTATTCAAGTACCCGTTCTCTCTCTCGCACAAGCGCCTTCACCAGGGAGGATGGTCGCGCGAGGTGACGGTGCGCGAGTTGCCGGTTTCCAAGTCGATAGCAGGCGTTGATATGCGGCTCACAGCCGGAGGTATTCGCGAATTGCATTGGCATGCAGCCGCAGAATGGGCATTCATGCTCTTCGGAAGCGCGCGAATTACCGCAATCGATGCCAACGGCAAGAGCTTTGTAGCAGATGTGAATGAAGGTGACCTATGGTATTTCCCGACGGGAATTCCGCATTCCATTCAGGGGTTGGGTCCGGATGGCGCCGAGTTCTTGCTTGTATTCGACGACGGCAATTTTTCTGAATATGCCACAGTACTGCTATCAGAGTGGATGGCTCACACGCCCCGGGAGGTGTTGGCGAAAAACTTCGGAACGGCCTCGCAAGCTCTGAACAAAATGCCGACTGAGGAACTGTTCATCTTCCAGTCAGAAGTTCCACCACCTTTGGCCACCGACCAGGGTGCGGCAGCAGGTGCTTTAGGTCCGTCACCGCTGGATTTTGCTTTGCGCGCCACGCAGCAGCCGGTTACTCAACGCACCAAAGGAGGAGAAGTGCGCATCATCGATTCGAGCCTCTTCAGAGTGTCGACAACGATCGCGGCGGCGATTGTAACCGTGCATCCGGGAGGTATGCGTGAACTTCACTGGCATCCCAACGCTGACGAGTGGCAGTACTACATCAGCGGCAAGGGACGAATGACCGTATTCGCAACCGGGGCTCGTGCGCGGACGGCGGATTTCGAAGCCGGCGATGTAGGCTACGTGCAGCAGACCCTGCCTCACTATATTGAGAACACCGGCGACACAGATTTGCGATTTCTGGAGATGTTCAAAAGCAGCTACTACCAGGATCTGTCACTCTCGGAATGGTTGTCTCACACACCGCCCGAACTTGTCATGGCTCACCTCAGACTTGACAAGGCAACGCTGGATGCACTACCAAGAGAGAAATTGGTAATCGTGCCGCGCTAGATTCGGACTTGCGATCTTGATGTGGCGAAGCTCCGGTGGGCGCCGTTGAATCCGTTTCCTCCCCAAAGAGAACGGGTCCATCCGCCCGCAGCGTGGCCGTGTGGAAGTCGTAGGCATCGCTCAACGGGTGGTCGCCACGGGCCCCGTGGATGCTGGTCCAGTTTTATGAGTTGCCCGTGTTACCATGGGCCGATTTCATGCGGCTCTTCTACCTTCTTCTAATAAGCTCCTCGCTGTGCCTGGCTCAGGCTCCTGCCGCGATTCCCCAGTTTGAAGACATCGGCAAGCAAGCCGGGCTTACCGTCCCAAACATTTCCTCCAAGGACGAGTACTACATTGTCGAATCGATGAGCGGGGGCGCGGGTTTCATCGATTGCGATAACGACGGCAAGCTCGACATTGTGACTGTGAATGGGTCTACGGTGGAGCGTTACAAGCAGGGCGGGGACTTGATGGTCACGCTCTATCATCAGGACGCCAACCTGAAGTTTACCAACATCACACAGGGGGCAGGTCTCACCCGGAAAGGCTGGGGAATGGGTGTGTCGGTCGTGGACTTTGATAACGACGGCTGGCAGGACCTGTATGTCACGGGATATGGCGGAAATGTACTCTACCGCAATCTGGGCAACTGCAAGTTCGAAGATGTTACGGACAAGGCCGGCCTGCGGGTTGGCGGCTTCAGCGCAGGCGCGGCCTGGGGCGATTACGATCGCGACGGGCATGTGGATTTGTTTGTCGATCGCTACGTTCATCAGGACATGGATGCGTTGCCGGTCACACATGCGGATGGAGTTCCTTGCGCCTACATGGGAGTGCGCGTGTACTGCGGGCCTTCGGGGCTGCCGGGGGACTCCGATTTCCTGTTTCACAATCGCGGGGATGGGACGTTTGATGATGTTTCGAAGAAGGCGGGAGTCGACAATCCCAGCCATTTTTTCGGGATGCAGGCGGTGTGGGCTGACTTCGCGAACGATGGCTGGCTCGATCTTTATGTTGCAAACGATGTGAATCCGAATTACCTGTTCCGCAACAAGCACGACGGGACGTTCGAAGATGTGGGATTGCTAACGGGCACGGCTCTAAACAGCGACGGGCAGATGCAGGGATCGATGGGCGTCGATATTGCGGATGTCGATCACGACGGACTGCTCGACATTCTGGTGACAAATTATATCCAGGAAGGCGTCGACCTTTACTGGAATCGCGGGGAGATGGGATTCGATCAGATTTCGGCGAGCGCGGGGCTGCTGCAGGCGACGCGTCGCTACGTCGGATGGGGCGGGGGCTTTTTCGACATGGACAACGACGGGTGGCTCGATATTTTCATCACCAACGGGCACATTTATCCGCAGGTCGATCAGGTAACAGGGAACGTCACGTTTCGCGAGCCCATGCTTCTGTTCCGCAACAAACGCAACCGCACGTTTGAAGATGTGACGGAGCTGTCGAAGCTGAATGCGGGCGGGCTGTACGTCAGGCGGGGCGCGGCTTTTGGCGACGTCAACAACGACGGCAAGGTGGACATACTGATCCTGAATCACAACGGTACACCGTCGCTGCTGATCAACCGCACACAGACCGACAATCATGCAGTGTTATTCAAGCTGATCGGGACAAAGAGCAACAAGGCGGCGATCGGCGCGCGGGTGACCGTGACCGCCGGTGGGGTGACCCAGACCATGCAGGTGCGAAGCGGGTCGAGTTATCTTTCGCAGAACGATCTTCGGCTCCACTTCGGGCTGGGGACGAGTTCGGTGATGGAGAAGGTTGAGATCAGCTGGCCGAGCGGGGCGAAAGAAGTGCTGAATAATGTGCCCGGGGACTTCATTTATACGATTGAAGAGGGAAGTGGGATTCGGGGGAAGACGGGGTTTAACCACTGACGGAACGCTCGTGCTACTTCTTTAGTCCCTGGTACAGATTCATCTCGCGCGCGGCGTCTTCGGTTTTGCCCGCCTTCTGAAACGCCAGGGAGAGTTCGTAATGAATCTCCGCGGAGTTCGGAGTTGCGGTTTCCAGCGATTGCAGTCTTTGGATTCCCTCGGCGTACGCTCCAGATCTCGCGAGCGACGCTGCGTAGACGAACGCCAGCTTCGGAGTCGCGCCCATTTGCTCCTGCATTGGCTTCAGAGAGGCCACCACTCCGGCGTAGTCCTCGATGCGGAACAACGCAAATCCTAGAGCGGCGCGAGCGGCTATGTCTTCTGGATTGGCTTCGACGTAGGTCTTCAGAAGCGGGGCGGCTTCGCGGAACTGGCCGGAGTAGAACTGTGCCATGCCGAGGTTGTGATCGAGTCCGGGCAGGTCGGGATTCCATTGCCGGGCGTGCCGGAAATCGTTGGCGGCGGCGGCAAAGTCGTGGGCGTTTCCCGCGATCGCGCCCAGGTTGTTGTACGCGTCGGCAATGGTGGCGCGGAGATCGTCGGCGGCGTGGGATTCCGGGCCGGTGGGCTGGTTTGATGACGCCGCGGGCTGATTTTCTACAAAGGCTTCCTGGCGCAGCAGGCTGCCGGCACCGGCGGCCCGTGCATCTGCGGTCAGGACCGTGCCTGAATGCTTTTGCATTTCCGCCACGAGCGACAGTTCGTGCTTGGCTTCGTCCTGATGGCCGGGCTCTGCCAGCAGAATTCTGCCGAGCAGATAGTGAGCGCGGGCGATTTCCGTGTTGCTCTGGTTGCCTGCGATCTCGAGGGCTTGCCGCAGCACGGGCTCAGCCTCTTTAGGGCGGTTTGTCGCGGTGTAAGTATCCGCCAAGGCGAGCAGAGAGGCCGGGTCTTTGGGTCGAATCGTGAGGGCCCGCTGTAGCTCTTTTTCGGCGTCGTCCCAGCGCGCCTGCTGGGTCGCGATATAGCCAAGCATGTAGTGGCCGGGGAAATCGTCAGGATGGAGTGCCAGCTCGGCGCGGAATTCAGGGACAGCCTTGTCATAGCCGGAGGCCTCGTCCTCGCGGAGATAAGAGAGCGCGAGCTGGTAGTGCGCACCGGGAACCTTCGGATCCAGTTCCAGCGCTTTGTGGAATTCCGCAGCTGCTTCATTGGCATATCCAGCCTGGCTGTAGGCGCGACCCAGGAAAATGTGATTGACAGCTGTATCGCCCCACTGCTGCAGCATGGAATCAAAGACGAAGCGGGCGGCCTTTTCGTCGTGGAGCAGCAGATCTGCTTTTCCCAGGAGATAGCCGACTGCAAACTGCGGATCTTTGCTGAAGGCCGATTCGAGTTGTTTTCCGGCCGCAGCGTAGTCCCGCAATTGGTAAAGGACCTGGCCTGACAGAAGGATGGCCTGCGGGTTTTGTGGTTCGAGACGAACGGCTTCCTGGGCCTGTTCCTTGGCTTGCAGAAACTTCGCCAGGTTGAACAGCGCACGCGAATATTCCATCCGCAGATTGACGTCAGCCGGCGACAGGCTGACGGCTTCTTCAAAGAGCGGCTCAGCTTTGTCGAAATGGCCAGTCTGTGCCGTCGCAGAGGCCAGGCTGCGCAGCACTCCGGTGAGAAAAAGTTTGAACTCGATGGAAGCCTGCTGTTCCTCACCGCCGGCGAGATGCTGTTGCGCCGCGGCATAATGCGCGAAAGGATTCTCAGTCGAGTCCTTCTCCTGGAGAGCAAAGGTGAAGGTGCTGAGAGCCAGGAGGAGCGACAACAAGCAAAGACGCCAGCAATTCGCGCGACTCCGGGTCCCGATTTCAGCCATCACTTTCGAGCTTTCCAATGTGGCCGGCATGAATCCACACGCCGCTTTTTCCCTCTGATTTCGGGCAGAAGAGTCATAGAATATCGTTTCGGCAGAACTCAAGGGAGCCCACCATGAAACGTTCTTCACTCTTCATATGTGCAGCGTGTGCTTACGCCATTTTATGCCTGTTTGGCCCAACCGCCGTGGCGCAAATGGATCAACAGACGCCGGAGTGGAAGAAAGAGCAAACCCGCGGCCAGATGGAAGACGCGGCCAATCAGGCGGCTGTCAAGCAGGCCAAAGTTCCCAAAGAAGTCAAAGTCAGTGTGGAGGCAGACAAGCCTCGTGCCGTGATGGCGCCGTGGGTGATGGCGGTGCACGGTCTGGTTTCCGATTCGCATCTCGAGGATCCGGATGTGATTCAACTCTTGCGTGCCGCGGGGATCACCACTGTGCGCTACCCGGGCGGGCGGATCGCTGACACGTATCACTGGAGTTCCTACCGTCCTTCGAACTGGCAGGGACTCGACCATCCGAATCTTGGGTACGCTCCGGCAAATGATCTGGGTGCCTTTTCGAAGTTCATGGAGCAGGTAGGGACGACAATTTTCACGGTGAACTACGGGTCGAATCTTCCGGGAGCAGGACCGGGCGAACCGATGGAAGCGGCCGCATGGGTCGCGTATGCGAATGGCCTTCCAGCGGACACGAAGGCGATCGGCAAGGACTCCGCAGGAAATGACTGGGAGACGGTCGGATACTGGGCCGGGCTTAGAGCGTCGGCGCCGTTGCCCACCGACGACGGCAAGAATTTTCTACGCATTCAACACCCGGCGCCGTTTGGAATCCGGTACTGGGAAGTCGGCAATGAGGTGTTTGAGAACGGATACTTTGGCGGTGTGGGGCAGGAGGAGGATCTGCACGCGGCTTATCCTAAGGACGCCAAAGAGAATGCTAAGCAGAGAAAGAAGAGTGCGGCGCTTTCGCCCGAAGCCTACGGGAAGAACTTTCAGCAGTTTGCGCAGGCCATGAAGGCGGTCGATCCGAGAATCAAGGTCGGAGTGTCGCTCGATAAGCCGGTGGCGGGACAGATCAACCGGAGTGCTGATCGTCAGTATATCCAGGATCCAATCACCGGGAAGTATGTGCAGGAGGGATTTGAGACCAAGTCGGACATCAACGTGAAAGAGGATTTCAATCGCGGGATCGATTGGACGAAGGGCGTGCTAAGTACAGCGTGCAACGATATTGATTTTGTCGCATTGCACTGGCAACCGAGCGATACAACACAGGACTCCGACTATAAAGACTTGGACAATTACAAGCTGCTGGCAGCCCCGCAGGACACACTGCGACCGATTCTGGCTGGACTCGCGGACCAACTGCAGAAGAATTGTGGGCAGAAGGCGCGCTCGATACAGGTGGCGTTCACGGAAGTTGGAGTGGCTCCGTATGTAAGAGTGTCCGAGCCAGTGGTGCCCGGTCTTTTTGCGGCCGATCTGTATCCGGCACTGGTCGAGTATGGCGTGATCAATGCCGATTGGGCGGAGTTGCACAATGGCGGCTTTCTCGACGATCACAACAAGCCCGGGGCCCCCTATTTCGGCATGCAGATGGTGCATGCGCTGATGAACTTCAATGATGCGCTGGTGGCCGCTTCGTCGAGCAGTTCGATGCTTTCGGTGCACGCCTCTAAGCGCGCCGATGGTAGCCTGGGAGTGATGCTGATCAACAAGGACGGGAAGAATGCCACGACGGTGAAGCTGCAGATTAACGGCGGACCGGCGCTTGGCGGGAAAGGAGCGCGGTTTGATTACGGCAAGTCGAATCCGCCAGACGGCGTGAGTGTGCAAGGCAAGGCGATGGAGGGACTGGGGAACTCGCTTACGATTCCGATGCCGCCGTACACGGCGACGGTGATTGTGATTCCCAAGGCGCAGTAGGGAAAGCGCACCACCTCAAGGCTGCGACTACGATGCTCATACATGGGTGACCGACAGCCTGTGCCGACAATTTCTCGATCCGGTTATCAAAGATGACGAGAGCCGTGAGCTACACTAAGTTCCTGCGACTCACAACAGATCTCCGTCACATCCTGAGTTCAGTTTCCCTCCTCACTGTTGCTGCGGTCATAGGGACGTTTTCGAATGCCCAGGTAGCCTCCACACCTGGTCCAATCGTCTTCGACGAAATTGCCAAGCAGGCCGGGGTGAATTTCGTTCTCAACAACTCGGTGTCCGCCAACAAGAATCAGCCGGAATCGGTGGTCGGTGGAGTTGCGCTTCTCGACTACGATGGCGACGGTTATCTGGACATTTATTTCGTCAATGGCGCAGCCATTCCGTCACTGCAAAAGGAAGGTCCGCAGTACAAGAACCGGCTCTACCACAACAATCACGACGGCACGTTTACGGATGTGACCGACAAAGCCGTCGTGGGCGGTGATGGATTCGACATCGGCGTGGCGGTCGGGGACTATGACAACGACGGACGGCCGGACATCTACACGGTAGGCGTGACCAGGAACCATCTGTATCACAACAACGGCGACGGGACCTTCACGGACGTTACCGACAAAGCGGGTGTAGGTGGCGGGGTTTACGACGGGAACAAGAAGATGTGGTCGGTGTCCGCAGCGTGGGTCGACTACAACAATGACGGCCTGCTCGATCTGTTCGTTTCGAATTACGTGAAGTGGGACGTCAACAAGGATCCTTTGTGCATGATGGCGAAAGTCCGAAGCTACTGCAGTCCCGATCACTACGAAGAGTTGCCCAACACCTTGTATCGCAACAACGGGGATGGGACCTTTACGGACGTTTCGCAGGAAACGGGAATCGCGAAATACTCTGGGCGCGGGATGGGAGTTGCCATCGCCGATTATGACGGCGACGGTTTCATGGACATCTTTGTCGCCAATGACGGAAGCCGGAACCTGTTGTTTCACAATCTGGGTGGCAAGAAGTTTGAGGAGGTTGCGGTCGCGGCCGGTGTGGCCTACACCCAGGACGGACGGATCGTCTCGGGCATGGGAGCAGATTTTATCGACGTCAACAATGACGGGCGGCCCGACATCTGGATGACCGCTCTGCCCATGCAAACCTTTCCGCTCTATCTGAACCGGGGTACGGGAGAGTTTGAGAATGTGACGGAGCGCAGCGGGCTGGCGTGGCAGACGCTGCCCATGGCTGGCTGGTCGAACGCGGTGGTCGATCTGGATAACGACGGCTGGAAAGATCTCTTTGCTGCGCGCTCTGACGTGCTGGACACGATCGAGCAGTTTTCGTCGCGCCGCTTTGCCACGCCGAACGTGGTTTTTCGCAATCTGGGCAACGGGAAGTTTAAGGATGTGAGCGCGACGGCGGGATCTGCGTTCCAATTGCCTGCGGTGCATCGTGGATTAGCCGTGGGTGATCTCGATAACGATGGACGCATGGACGCCGTGATTGCGGTGGTGAATGGTCCCGCGAAGATCTTTCACAACGTAACTCAATCCACAAATCACTGGATCCTGCTGCAGCTGCGCGGGACCAAAAGCAATCGCATGGGGATCGGTGCCCAGATCCGGCTCACCTCAGAAGACGGATCAAAGCAATATAGCGAGGTGACTACCAGCGTCGGTTACGCGTCGTCCAGCGACAGCCGGGTGCACTTCGGCTTGGGTGCTTCGAAGGTGGCGAAGGACATTGAAATCCGGTGGCCGAGCGGGGTCCGGCAGGTTCTCGAGAATGTGCAGGGCGACAAAATCGTATCGATCGAAGAACCGGCTTCCGCCAGCGCCACGAAAAAGTGACTACTGCGGCGTCGTAGTCACGGAGACGACCGGGCTCTCGCGCAGCTTCTTGATTCTCTGAAATTCAGCTTCTTCCTTTGCCGCTTCCGCTTTCTTACCCGCTGTGCGATACGCTTCCGCTAAGTCGAAGTGATTCTCGGGGCTTTGCGGTTCGAGTCGAACGGCAGTCTGTAATTCTTCGATGGCTGCGGCGGTCTGCCCGGCCGCCAGCAGGGTTCGGCCTAGAGCGTTGTGGGCAAGGAAATAGTCAGGGGCAAGTTTGACGGTCTCTCGCGCCAACGGCAGCGTTTCCTCGGACTCGCCTTGCTTCAGCTTGAGAAACACAATCTGGACTCGCGCCACTACTTGCGATGGATTGATCTCCAGTTCCTTTTGAAATTCGCGCAAGGCTGCTTCGGGATCGCTATCCAGCAGACGCACTCCGTACGCATAGTGCAAGTTCGGTTCTTTGGGATACTGGGCGATCAGTTCCTGGAATGTCTGGAGTGACTGCTCCGGATGTCCGGCAAGAGACGGCTCCCAGGAGGCGCGCCCGGCCCTCAGGATGAGGTCTTTCTTGTCGGGAGGGATGTCGGCCGGCAGAATCTGCATGCGAAGCGCATTGATACCGACAGCCTCAATAATCGGCTCACTCACGTCGGCCAACCAGGAAAACGGGGCCAGACGGTCGCGTGCCCATTCGAACTGGCCGCTGAGATTCAACAGGATGACGATGTGATAGTTCACCGTCATTACCATTTCCTGGTTGGGGCCCATGCCCAGTTGCTCCGCGCGGAATAGTTCCTTTAACGATTCGGGATAGTGTTGGAGCCGAAATTCGCACAGGCCCATCAGCGCATGAGAGGAGCCGTCCTTGGCGTCGATCCGGCTGAGGTGTTGGAAAGAGTCGAGCGCTTCCTGGTAACGCTGGAGTTCGTAGAGACCCGTCCCCAAATACCACCATCCTTCGCCCCATGACGGACGGAGTGTGACCATCTTGCGATAGAGGGCGACTTGCTCCTGGGTGTTGTTGGATTGGCGAGCTTGCGCTGCGCGTTGTTGCAGGTCGGAGAAGGAAGGCGAATTGGTCTGGGCTTCACTGGTTCGAACGACCATGAAAGCAATTGAGTAAAGCAGGGCGGAGAATCGAAAGCACTGTACGAAAAGAGAGCGATGACGATTGCGCCGCTGCAGATGTGGGATCGCGCGAGCCAAAATGTTTGATGCCATCGCCCAGGTTATCAAAGCCATTTCTTCCACGAGTATATCGGAGGCCGTGCCATAGTCCGCAGGTCCGCAGGTTCACGTAGGGCATCTGGCAAAAGAAAACGGGGTGGCCTTGGGGCCACCCCGGAATTGAGAG
>Ga0075029_100001651_pt1 | contig 12743 bp, 14 predicted proteins | sample LitLauG_LLR_2013_FD_71391 | JGI IMG/M metagenome (GOLD analysis project Ga0075029, IMG submission 71391) | Freshwater sediment microbial communities from North America - Little Laurel Run_MetaG_LLR_2013 | ecosystem: Environmental > Aquatic > Freshwater > Creek > Sediment | place: USA...
AACGCGAGCAATAAATCCATGTAGCGGTTTCAGCCCGGCACTGAGGCCGGCCGCGTGAGGGCCAGCAGGATTCCGATTCAGCGGAGGATCGCGGGGGTGCGCGAGCTCATCCGGAGGTGAACCTTAGCACGCGGCCGCCGGGGATTGGCCGCAGGCCGCCGTATGTACGACAATTGTCATTTTCCTGAAGACGCTGCGCGCGCCTCCATGACCCGGTGAAAACCGTCGGTGCGCAGGGGCTCGAAGCCGAGCCGCTCGTACAGGCGGGCGGCGGGATTGGCGGCATCGACCTGCAGCCGCAGGGCGCGGCCGCCCGCCGCCGCCTCCGCGAGCAGGGCGCGCAGCAGCGCGGTACCGAGGCCCCGGTTGCGGTACGCGGGCAGCAGGCTGAGGTCGACGAGATGCACGAACGCGCCCGAGCGATCGACGATCATGCGGCCGGCCGGCATGCCCTGCAGCGCGATCAGCTGCAGCGTGGCATCGGGAAAGGCGCTGCGGTAGGAGTGGCTCTGCGCGGCGTACTGCAGGCGGATGAACAGTTTGCGGGCGGCCTCGCCGCCGGGCAGGTGGGCGAGCTCGCGCTCGCGCGTGCTCGCGAACAGCGCGAGCAGGAAAGCCGCGTCGGCGGCGCCGGCCGGTCGCAGCGCGAGGTCCGCGGGCCGCCTCACGAGCGCGCGGGGAAGACCCCCTGGAGCGCGATGATGAAGGTGAGCCCCAGAAAGGGCTGGCGATTCTCGTGCGCGCCGCCCGGGCCGGTGGGCGCCGCCATCGGCGCCAGGTTTACCGGAGCGCCGTAGAGGTTGGCAGTGGCCACGCCGAGCGCGACATTCGTGCTCGCCGTCCCGGTGGTGGCTTGCTGCGAGCTCGCGCCGAGCGTGTGCGAGTGCGCGGGCAGCTGTGCGGTCGCGAGCGTCACCGTAGCGGCGCCACCGGCCTCACCGAGCACGTGAGCACTGAGGCCGGGACCCTGGCCCGCGTGCATCGGCACGCGGTCCCGGAAATCCGGCAGCGCGAAGTTGCTGGTGCCGTTGCCCCCGTAAGTGGTGCCGAGCAGCGAGAACAGCGCCGTATTCTGCGCGATCGGCAGCAGCTGACCATCGCAGACGGCCCAGCCCTTGGGCGCGAAATTGCCCGCGAACAAGCGGATCTCGGCGACAAACGGGTCGGACATGCGCCGCTCCTCAAGCCTGGCTGGGGAAGATACCGAACAGGGAGATGATGAAGCTCGTGCACAGGTAGGGCATGAGGTTCGGATGAGGCTGGTTGCCACCCGTGATGCCGTTGGCGGCAGAATCCAGCGTCACGTCGGGGATCACGTTGTCGGTGCCGTTGCCCGCATCGAAGAGCAGCGTGCCGTTGGCCGGACTGGCCAGGACATTGCCGGCGGGCGTGTCGCGGCCCGGGCCGGTGGTGGTCGTGAACGGGTGGCTGTGCGCCGGCATCGTGTTCACATCGAGCGCCACCGCCTCGACGCCCCCGGCCTGGCCCACCACGTAGGCGCCGGCGTCGGCATGCACCGGGATTCGGCCGCGCAGGTCCGGCAGCGCAAAGGTCGATACGCCGTCGCCGCCGTAGTACGTGCCGATCAGCTGGAACAGCACGGTGTATTGCGCGATGGACAGCAGCTGGCCCTCGCAGAACATCCAGCCCACGGGCGCGAAATTCCCGCCGAACATGCGTATTTCACCGACGTAGGGACTGGACATGGCACTCTCCGGCTGCGCCGCAGCGTCAATTCTGCGAGGGGAAGATGCCCACCAGGGCGATGACGTAATTGAGGACCAGGTAAGGTTGCCGGTTCTCGTGTGCGCCGCCGGCGCCAGTGGAGGCTGCGGCACCAGCGCTGATCTGCTGGGTGGCTGGCGGCGCCGCATAGACGTTGACGCCGCGTCGGTTTTTGGCCGCCAGCACCTGGCCGCCGGGCGAGGGACTGGTCGCCTGGTTGACCGATCCCATCAGATGGCTGTGCGAGGGCAGCTCCGCGAAGGTCAGGGCGTGGCTGGCCTCGCCGCCGCTCTGACCCAGTGCGGTGGTGCCGCCGCTCGCATGCACCGGCACGCGACCCTGCAGGTTCGGCAGCGCGAAGTTCGTGGTGCCGTTGCCGCCATAGGTGGTGCCGAGGATCGAGAACAGGGCCTGGTTCTGATTGATCGGCAGCAGCTGTCCATTGCAGAACGCCCAGCCCTTCGGCGCAAAGTCGAACGACACCAGCTTCACTTCGCCCAGAAAGGGGGTCGCCATGCTCAGTCCTCCAGCAGCCCGAACGTGGCGCGCCGCAGGACGCCCCTGCTCGCCCGTGTCGCACCTGCGTCCGGCACGGCCTCCAGGTGAAGCGAGAAGCGGGCGCCGCCGGCATGTTCGAGCAGGCACAACCCCGTCGGCAGGCCTGCCGCCCCCTGGAAGGACACCCGGAATTGCTGCAGGCCCGGATGGACCGGACCGTCTTCCACCGCCACCAGCGTCGCCTGGTGCGCGCGCAGCGCGCCGTAGGCCGTCACCCGGAACTGTTCATGGCGCCAGGCCAGGAACTGGTCGCGACTGAACCGCAGCTCCTGCGGTGCATGCAGCGGCGCCGAGGCCCTTGCCGCCGCCGCCACGGCGACGGTCGCCGACACGGCGCCCGCCGTCAGAAACTCGCGTCTGCGCATGAGCGTCTCCGTCGCAGCAGGCCGAGGCCGAGGGCGGCGCTCAGCAGCAGGGGCAGGGTGGCGGGCAGGGGCACCTGCGCCACATCGAGGGTCATGGTGAGCGTGCCGGTATCGGCAACACCGCCCGATTGGTTGAGAATGCCGGCGTCACCGAAGTTCAGCACGAAGGAATTCGCCGTGATGTCGCTGACCGTTGCGCCGAAGACGTTGCTGGCCGCCAGCGTGACGTTCTGCAGCGCCGCGTCCGGCGCGCCGAAGTTGAGATTGGAAAACTGGAAGCGCGCGTCGGAGGCAGCAAGGTCCCAGTAGCTGCAACCGGGCGTGCCCTGGCACTGCGGAGCACTGCCGGTGTAGGGACCGCCACCCCCCGCGATCGTGTACACGATGGTCAGGTCGTGCAGATTCACGGACTCGCCCTGGAACAGGATTTCCCCGACAGGATCCGGTGCCGTGTTGCCCTGGATCTGCGGTCCACCCGACCCCGCCGTCACCACGTCGGTGGCGTCGAACGGCGGAGATCCCGACTCCAGCAGGGTCACGGTCTGGGCCTGGGTGTTCATGGTGAATACGGTCGCCGAGGCCACGGGCGGCATCAGCGGCGCCAGGCCCACGGCAAGCAAGGTCAGGAACGGCCTCTTTGTTAGAGTCATTGTCGGGCCCAGGCGATCGCGCGGCTGCGATCGGATTTGACTATACCTTGCAACCCCGAGGTTATGTCAACCCACACCCAGACTTATGTAAAATAACGGCCGCGCATTCCCTGGAGATTCCCTGCAGTTCGCTCAGTTCGGGACGTAGGCGGTCAGCGTCGGCGCCGCCGCCGCGGCGAACGCCGTCAGTTCAGCATCCGCCGCGGCTTCGCGGGTTCCGGGCGGAAGTTCGACGATCAGCCGCACCAGTGCGCCATCCGTCCGGTTGCGCATGAGCGCATCCCAGAACAGGTACCACTTTGCGGCATATTCGCTGGTGACCACGCGGCCGCGCTGCTGAAACCAGTAATAGACCAGTTGCCGATGCATGCCCTGCTGAATCAGGACGCGATTGACCCGCAGCGGCTCGAGTCCGGCGCGGATGCCGGGCAGGCTCCGCTGCGTCAGGCTCTGGATCTGCCAGCCGCCGGCGGGCAGGCAGCTGCGCGGCGAATGCGCGGAGCGGCCGGCGCGCTGCGAGTCGTACCAGGCCACGTAGAAGTTGACGGGCGGGGCGTTCCCGCGCGTGTAATCGCTCAAGACATAGTCGTCGAGCATCAGTGCATCCAGGTAGACCTCGTCCATGGTTTCGCGATGCCCGGTCCAATCACGCAGCATGGTGGGGTAGGCCGCGAACGCCTGACGGTGCGGGATCGCTTCAACGCGATCGGGCAGGCTCAGGGAGAGGGCCCCCGCCGCGACCAGCAGGCTGGCTGTTGCAGCAAGGCTTTTCGGGATAGGTCGTGCGATCGCCGGCGGCTCCTCCGGCGCGGGTGCGGGAAATTCCAGACCGAAAACTGCTCGCCAAGGTCTGCGATCAGGGCCGAGTCGAGCGAGCAGCATCATCTCGCCCACCATGAGTGCGCCGCTCAGCATGAATACAGCCCACCCCTGGAATTCGTGCAGAAAGCCCTCCGCCATACCAACGCCCCAATGCTCGACCATCACGCCGATCGTGCCGACGCGAAAACTGTTCATCAGGATGGTGATCGGGATGCTGGACAGGAACAACAGCGCCCGCTTCCAGAAAGAGGTTTTGAAGAAATAGGCGATCAGGAAGCCCAGCGTCATCAAGGGAAACAGATAGCGCAGCCCGGCACAGGCTTCGGCCACCTGAAGTTTGTAGACGCCAAGGTCGATGACATTGCCCTCGAGGTAGACGCTGATCCCCACCAGGCGGATGAACCACACGCCGATTCGGGAAGAGAGCAACTGCAGTTCCGAGGAAAAGTTCTGATAGAGAAACTCCGGCAGCGGAATCATGAAGACCAGGATCAGCAGCGGCATCGCGAGCAGCCGGAACACCCGCTTGCCCGTAAGCGCCAACACCAGGCCGTAGATCATGATGACCATGGAGTAATCCTCCAGGGTAAAGAGGGCGGATAATTTGCCAACGGCGCCGAGCGCGGCGCCACCCAGGGCCACGAACATGCCGGTCCAGGAGCCACCGAAGCTCAACCGCTCCGTCTGATCGCGCCGTTGCCAGACGAGAAAGGCGGCGACGAACGGGATGATGAGGCAGTGACTGTACTCCGGACGCGTCCGCAGCCAATCGAGCATCTGGGACAGACCCACATGCAACGAAGCCACCGTGACACCGATGGGCAGCGTCAGCAGCAGCCAGGCGAGCGGAGTCAGTCGATATACGGGCAGCGCTCCGGCGCGCCTTTCCCCGGCCGAGGTATCAAGCATCGTCAAACCTTAACATGGCATCACGACTGCCCTTAATATCCGTCCGCGACGCCGGTCATTGCGCCGGCATTGACCCACAGTGGCTGATCAGTTTTTCCCAGGCTTCCAGGGCATCTCGACGCCGATACTTTCTGCTCCAGAGGGACTGCGCCTGGAGCGCCATGGCGCGCAAGCGTGTACCGCCCGCAATATGATCCGCGCGCAGGCTTTCCAGCACGGCGCACAGGGTGGCGATGTCGCCGGGAGCCACGACCACTCCGCAACCGGATTCCCTGATCAGGGCGCCCACCTCGCCGCCGGATGCGCCGATCCACAGCACCGGCCGCCCCACGGCCAATATGCCGACGAATTTGCTGGGCACGATCAACCCCTCGAGCTTCTCGTCCAGGGACACCACGTGTATGTCAGGCAGGGACAGAGAATCGCGCAGGCGCTCGCGTGCCTGGTAGGGCTGAAACATCACATTGCCCAGCCCCTGCGCCTTCGCCCGCGCCTCAAGGGTGGGTCGCTGCGCGCCATCGCCAACGAACAGAAAGCGCATGCCTCGGTGTGCACTCAGCGCCTGAGCGGCTTCGAGCAGTTCATCCAGGCGATGGGCGCGACCCATATTGCCTGAATACCCGACGACGAAATCTCCGTCCAGGCCCCAGCCCCGGCGTAACGCATCGCCTGACGCACCGGCGCCGGGCGAAGGCGGATCGTCCGATTCCAGGGGTTCCTCAAGCGCCCAGTTGGGAATCACGAGCGGCGGTACCCGGCAATCGGGCGCCAATGCCGCCGCCATCTGCTCGCCGATGACTACGGTGCCACCCGCATGCCTCAGACTCCAGTTTCTGAGCGCCCGCAGCGGCTTCGCCAGTGCGCGGGGCCGCAGCAGCCGAAGGCGTTCAGCGACTTCTGGAAACACGTCCTGCATCCAGTTGATGAAGTGAGCTCCCTTAAATTGCGCCGCCAGCAATGTCGGGACAGATAGGAGAGGGGGGTCCGTCATGGCGATCACCACGGTACCTCGGCCGGCCACTCTGCAGACTGCAAGGAACGCGGCAAGATAGAACGACACGTAATCCAAGGCCCGGCCGATGAGATTGCGGCGTCCGAATTTGGTGGCCCGTACTCGCTGAATATGCATGCCCAAGTATTGCTGTCTACTCGCCAAGCGTGCAGTTGGACTGTCATAGCGCTGGTCACTCGTAACGGCAGTAACGCCAAAGCCTCGCGCAGCGAGATAGATCCCAAGGTCTGTGGCCAGCTGGCTCGTTGCTGAGTGATCCGGATAGAAGAACCGGTTGACGATAACGACCCGCATCAAATCGGTAGACCGCGCCTGCGCCGAACGAGTTCACGATACTTGCAGTCGATCATGAATTCGTACCAGGAGCGCAGAAGACTGAAAGTGAATCCCGCCCGACCTTCAAGAACTCCTCCTTTGAGAAGGTAAAGTGCAAGAAAGACAACCAGTGGCCGGGCAGGGAGCCTGTAAAGCGTGGATTTCAGGGCCTTGCGACGCTCAACCGGATCACGGGAAAAGATGGCGGCCATACTGGTGCGCTCGCCACGCCGCTCCAACTTCAGAATGGCTTCCTGTGTTGAGTACCGATCGTGTTTCGAAATCCACTCTGAAAAGCCTTTGTTAAACGGGAAATGATCAATATGACACTGGAGCCTAGCGGTTCTTCCATTCGTGCAATATTCTTCATTAATAGGCCGTTCAACCCAAACGTGGCCGATGCGTGCAAGTCGACCAAACCAGGTCGGGTAGCCACTGCTGCGCTTGATCCAACGTCCGAATAAGTGGTCGCGCCTCCGCATCAGGTACAACGTGGCGTCCGCGGGTGCGGCAGCGGTGGCGTCGAGTATCTCGGCCTTCAGATCCTCTGGTATCCGCTCGTCGGCATCTACCATCAATAGCCATTCGTGACGATAGCATATCTCCCGCAGAGCGAAATTTCGCTGCCCGGCATAGGTGTCAAACACACGCCGCACCACCCGTGCCCCGCGTTCCGTGCCAATTTGCACAGTCGCATCTGAACTTTGCGAATCCAAAATGACAATATCGTCGGCCCAAGCCAGCGAATCGAGACAACCGCCGATGTTTGCCTCCTCGTTGAGGGTTAAAACGACTACGGAGACATTCATTGGTATCGACACGGTGTCGAGCGGTAGTGCTGACAGTGGCGAATGCCAACGAGTTCGTGTGGCAAAGCGGCGCCCGCAACTCCATTTTCGGACTGTGACCGGTAACTGCAGTTGCGCACATTTACACCGAGGGGTTCCGCACGCCGATCTGGCGCGCAGGATTGCCCGCTACAATTGCCTGTGCGGGCACGTCCTTCATCACCACCGCTCTGGCGCCGACGACGGCCATTTCGCCCACCGTCACACCTGGGCCAATAAATGCATCGGTGCCAATCCACGCCCCGTCGCCCACGTTCAGCGTCGGCCGCAGTAGCGGGAGCTCCGGATTTCGCAGATCGTGAGACCCTGCACAAAGATGAGATCGATACGATACCGTAGCGCGCTTGCCAATCGTAACGCGGCCGAGTGAGTAAATAAGCACATCCTCGCCGATCGCGCACCAGTCCATCAGCTCTACGTTCCATGGCATCAATATCCGTGTGCTCGAATATACGTGGACATTCAATCCAACAGTTGCCCCAAAAATCCTGAGTATGCAGCGCCGCAACGCGAAGAAGGGTCTCGGAGTCAGGCGAAACAAAATATTACCCAGGGCCCAGGCAATTCTCCGCAGCTGTTCGGAGGGCGCGTATTTCCGGGCGGACCGGTTGGAAGCAATGTCAGGCTGTAACACTCTAGAACTCCAGCGGCACTTTCCACACAGGCGCGCACATATAGCTCGTTACCGTAGCGGTCTCATGTTCCGTAGCAGTATTCGAGTCTGGAGGCAGGGCAGCGCGTGCCGACATGAAAGCAAATCCTAGTCCAATAGATTTCCAAAGGGACGGGGAGCGATGCCGAGGGGCGGTGGCGTCAGATCTACCGGTGACTCTTCGCCAGACCCAACATTTCCAGAATGCATAGACCATCCGATGAGTAGCCACAGATGCAAGCCTACGTTCCCGGGAGAGAGCAGCACGGCCTCACCCAAATTCAGCAATAGGCAGGTGCAAAACATTGCCAGGACCGGTCGTTTCGCCGTTTGCCATACGTTCCGGGTGAATAAGAAGATCATGTATACAAAGAAACCAAATCCTAAAACACCGGTTTCCTCGAGCACAGCTGATGGTAAGACGCCCTTTTCGACCGGGGCGGATACCGGGATGCCGGCGACCTTTACGATCTCAGTGGGGAATTTTCCATCGGCGTAGACGCCGAAGCCATGTCCCACAATTGGGGAGCTCGCGAAATTTCGGAGCTGGGAAATCAGTCCACCACCTCGAGACTCTGAGAAGGCCTCGCCAACTGAGGTTTCTCCGCGTTTCAGGATGAAGTTAGAGACGGATGACGAGACGCCGCCTCCAGCCCTCTGCAAAGCGACAATTGCCACAACGGCAAGCAACGCCAGTCGCAAGTACTTCATGATATCCGATCGCTGCAGGGAAGCTACGTTTGCACGGCGGGGCCATAACGAGACAGTCACTCCGAGAATGGTCGCGATTGCGGCATTCCTGGACATTGTCAACAGCATGCAGAGAATGACGATGGTCATGCAGGCGAGTGCCGACCGGGCGATTTTGCCGTCTCTAAATAGCCAGTGAGCAAGGTAAAAGGAGGAGAAGGGCGCCAGAAAAGAACCAAGTGTTTGCGGCTGATTGAATATTCCCTGCAGGAGACCGGTGTCTGGAAAGTGCGCGATGGCGGGATTCACGAGCGTTACCAGAGACAGTGTCGCTACCACTACTGCAAGGGTGACCAGCCAGTTGCCGTAGACGCGAACCTCGCGACCGTGGAGTTGCGAACTTGCTACCAGGACCGTCGCAGCTATGACGGCGAGGCTGAAGGCCTTCATGATCGATACGGCTACAGCGGGGCTGGTCAGCACGGAGCAAGAGATTGCCACAATAGAAAATAGCCATATCGGCAAGACAACTCTGAGGGCGGCATTCGTGATGAGCGGCAATATGCGGATGGCGACGATAAAAGGCAGGGCCCAGCTCAGCGACGTTGAGATTAGGCCCCAGTGTACAAGCAATGGGTTCAAAGTCCGGATGACGACGAATAGTGATAGGGACTGCAGGGCAGGAAGTGCTCCCCGAAGTGCCCAGAGCGCGAGTGCCACGGAGACCAGGTCTGCCCCTGGCGATGCTGAAACGGTTGCACCGATCAGCGCGATTTGCAGCAGGGCCGATTTCCAGGAGAACGCGGCGATATCAATGCGAGCTGCGGGCGTCACTGGTGACTCAACCTTGCGGCGAGGCGCACCCAGTCCGAGAGAATATCCTCAGCACGCTCTTCGTCGAGTTTCCCGATTTTTGATTGCTTTGATGGCGGCATTAGGCGAAGGTAGGTCAAGATGGGTCTGGCGAAGGCGATTTCCCCGTCGTTCCAGGGGCGATCGGACCAAAACAGCATGACCGAAATGCCTAGTGACCTGTCGTGCAGCAATCCCGCAGCCCATGCCAGCCTGTGGGCGCGTAAGTCCTCCCCGACGTCGCAACCGTAATCGGGATTGGAGTACCAGGGTGCGACGTCTCGCGACAGAGCAAGGGCGGAACGGACATCGTTGCGACGGTCCAGCCAGCTCAAGGCCTGGCGATATGCTGCCGCTGCGGAGGCGAATTTGACGCTATAGCGTTGACCAGAAGTGCCGAGGTACGTACTGGGACTAGACCAGGTGCCGCTCAAAAATCCATTATTGACAGGCCAATTATTTGTGTCCAGACCGGGCCAGGCGCGGAGCTGCTCGCTGAAGTTGGCGGCGGGTATATTCTTCTGGAACGCGTTCCAGGCCGGTTGGAGTAGAGCAACTTTAAGCGCGTGCGCGTGCCTGGCGCCGGCCCATTCGTTGAAGGCTGTTATAGCCTGGTGATTGAAACGCCACTGGCCATCTTCGCGCACATAATCGAGCGGAGCGTAGCCGCCGGGCAGGCCTCCCATGACGTGCTCTAGGTGTTCAAGCAGGGCGATCGTGGGCCGCGCCCACGTCGGTGCCTCGGGGTGATCGACGGCCAGTGGCGTGCGCTCGTCCCTTATGTCCCAGAAACCCGTGCCATATTCATTGTCCAGCAGGATCAGATCAGGCTCTGCGCGCTGTCTGGCTAATTCGTCCCAGAATTCAGCCGCCCAGTGCCGTGTGAAGTCGATCAGTCCCCCACGGGCAAATGCATCAATGTTCCGGTCATCGTCAGGAAAGAGGGGTGGTTCACCGCGTGGACCCCCCGCTTCACCGGCGTTGAAGAGCAAAACTGCCCGATGCGGGGAATCCTGGTGCTTGATGAGCATTGCGGCAGTTTCGGCGGCCTGCCGCGCCGGAGTGGCGGCGTCGGGCGATTTGAGTAGTGCCGCCGTCCGGCCGCCGTCCCTAACCCGAACCCAAATCATAGGGGTAGCGTCCGGGATTCGCGCGGCCGTGTCTTCGCGCCAGGTAAATATCCTGAGCGGCGAGCCCCAAGCTCCAATGGGAAAGCCGCAGCATAAGACGACCAGGAGGCAAATAATCTCTATGCACAGAAGCCAACGGCGGGGGGGCCTCATTAGTGTACCGTTGTTCGCCGAGACTGACATTTTCCGCCCAAGGATCGCGCAATGCTCGCTTCAGCCTACGTCATGTCACCTTCGGCGGCAAAGGCTCTTCGATCGATTTGCTCGCGCGCGGCCTGTCGCGGCAGGGGGAAATGGGCGGTGGGTGCGACGAGCCTGCAGACGATTACATCGGAATTATTTCAATGCCGTGACTTCCGGAGGGATAAACGCCATCGTCGAGGCGAAAGAGCGGTATCAGAGCCTGGCCAGCAGGCTCTCGGTGGTGGTAGACAGTGCCAATACCTTGGCTTGCCAGGTTGTCCGTGAGCGGTGCGGCCGTCCTAAGGTAGAGTCTGCACCGCCGACGGAGGACCTGGGCGTGTAGCAATGTACTGGAAATTCTTCTTGGACCTAGAGGTTGGCGCAAAGGCTTTTCTTTGCACGAGTGGGTTCGAGAGGCGATGAGCGACAGAAGCGCGTCAGGATTCCTGCAGATCTGCCGGACCTTGGGGCAAAGGCCGTTGCTGATGCGGGTCTGGGTCATATCACAATGGTGCTAGAGAATTGAGATCGATTATAAGAGACTCGGCTTGGGTACTTGCGGGGCAGGTGTTCGGCCGCGGAACGTTGTTCTGCGCCGGCGCTGCAGTTGCTTCCCGGCTCGGAGCAAGTGCGTTTGCCGATTTTTCCTACCTGGCACTTACGTCTGCGACGCTTACCGCTTACTTCTCCGTCGGCGCGGGAACCGCGATTACAAGATACGTGGCGATAATGCCCGAGGCGCGCGCCGCTTCGGGAAACGCGCCCCTCGCGGCCGCCGCCCTGCTTGGTGTGCTGGGTGGGGTTCTGGCGTTGGCTCTGTTGGCGGCCTTCCCGGGCGCCTTCATGCCGAATTCCGTAATTCACTTGAAGGCGCCGCTCATGGCGGCATTTGCGGCGCAGATGCTGGGGGGGATGACGCTCAGTGCGCTAGCTGGCCGGCGTCAGTTTGTGCTCGCAGCGTGTGCGAATCTTTGCGGAGGCGTCGTATTAATAATCACCGCGTTATTCGGTATTCTCAAAAATGCCCCCGTGGTGGTCATCTGGGCAATCCCGGCTTCTCAATTTTCCCTACTACTCGTAACGACTGTTGCGGCCTGGAAATTGGTCTTCTTCGAGGCACATGGCGTTGGCCTGCGGGCTGCGTTCCGCCACATGTCGGCAGTCTTGAAATTTGCAGCGCCAATGTTTGTGATTTCGCTGCTTGCTTCGTCGGGCCCGTGGGCATTAAGCCTGCTACTTGTCAGATCCGACAAAGCGGAGTTTGCGGCCTTCTCCGCGGGCTTGCAGTGGTTCTCTCTGGTGCTGGTCATTCCAGGGGCAGTATCTAGCGCCTATCTGCCGCGCCTGTTTCAGCAGTCCTCAATGGGTCATTCGTTGCCTTCAGCGCAGGTAAATTACACAATAAGAGCCAACGTGCTTCAGTCATTGTTCATAGCGCTGGCGGTAGCGGTCGTTATACTACCGTTGGCGCCAATCTTGCTCCGCTTTCACGGTGAAGTATTGCGCGGGCGCATCTCGACTTTCGCCGCTTTTGTGTTTACTGGCGTTCTGGCGGCAGTCACAAATCCGATTGGCAATGGATTGGTGGCCAGAAACGGTCAATTGACCTGGTTGCGACTTACGTTTGTCTGGCTCGCAGCCGTGCTGTTGACGGCCTTGCTCGGCGGAAGAGCAACAGCTTTTTCCGCCAGCCTGGATTTGTGCGCTGGGTACGTGGTCCTGCTTGGCATGTCGATGCCGATGCTACGGAGCGCCGCGGCCCGCTGATGCCCCCGCATCTTGCGCGCGGTGTAGTGCTCAATAGCCGGCTTCCCCGTGTTGTAGTGCTCGAACCAGTATCGATTGCAGGCATGCTTGCCGGTTGGCAAGTTTGCCAGCAAACCATATTGGTGAGGAGACAACTGACAACGTGAGTCGCACTAGCAGGCTGTTGAAAAAGTCTGCAATTGATGCAGAGTAAGGCATCTGGATAACGCGAGGCTAGACAGATGCGCGGAGCCGATATTGAGCAAGGTGGACTGTTCAGCTACGT